>WBZN01001632.1_pt1 | contig 13272 bp, 13 predicted proteins | sample 5204281 | NCBI WGS metagenome assembly WBZN01 (sample SAMN12344347, study PRJNA552823) | activated sludge metagenome | biome: Activated sludge suspended growth; feature: Nitrification reactor; material: Wastewater; isolation source: activated sludge from nitrification reactor of wastewater...
CGGCGCAAGGCGCGCAAATTGGTCGTCGGTCAGCCAAAATCCTTCGCGAATCATCCACCGCCTCCCCTTTGAGACGGTGAATCACAAATTCAAGCCAAAGCCAAACCGTTATGGGTCCGAAGCCTAGTAGCGGCTGACCTTTCGGCGATCTTATCCGTCGCGGGCCCTTGCGAAAAGCGCGTCGATGAGCATGTTTTCATCGACCGGCGCGACCGGGGCCGCTGTGGCGGCGGAAAAGGAAAGCTCATGCGTCTCCTGATTGCGGTATTTCTGCCCCCGCTTCTTTTTTTCACGATCGGCCGGCCTATCGCAGGCCTCGTCTGCCTCATCCTACAGCTGACGCTGATCGGCTGGATCCCCGCCGCGCTCTGGGCGGTTTATGCGCTGAGCCAGTTCAAGACCGACGAGAAGATCAGCAGGGCGATGCGCCAGACGCGCTGAGCGCGCGCCTCACTTCTCGCCTCTCCTCTCGCGCAAGGAAGCCATGCTAGACGCCGCCCTCGCCGCAGCCGGCCAGATTTTTTCCGCCCCGTTTCGCAAGGTCTTTTGGAAGACGCTGGGGCTCACGCTGGCGCTGCTTGCGCTCGTCTGGGTCGGCCTCGAAAGGCTGATCGTCGCCGGCGTGCATTTGCCCTATCCTTGGCTTTCCGGGATTCTGTCGGTCGTCGGCGGCGTCGGGCTTTTCGTCGGGCTCGCCTTTCTCGTGACGCCGGTGTCTTTTCTGGTCGCCGGCTTCTTTTTCGACGAACTCGCCGAGCATGTCGAAGCCGAACTCGGTCCCGGACGCCTCGGCCGCTCCTTGCCTTTCGGGCCGGCTGTTCGCGTCGCGGTCGAATTCGCCGCCGTGTCGCTTCTCGTCAATCTCGTCGCGCTGCTTCTGCTGCTGGCGCCGGGCGTGAACCTTGTCGCCTTCTTCGGCGCCAACGCCTATTTGTTCGGCCGAGGCTATTTCGAGATGGCGGCCTTGCGCCATCTGCCGCCCGCTGAGGTCACGCGGCTGCGCCGCTCGAACGAGCTGAAGCTCTTTGCCGCCGGCCTCCTCATGGCGGCCATGCTGGCGTTTCCCTTGGTCAATCTGCTGACGCCGCTGTTTGGCGCGGCTTTCATGACCCGCCTCGCTTTCGCGATCATGACCAAGCCGGCGAGGGGCGCGCAGCGGCTCTGAGCCCGCCTCTGACCTCAGGCGTATCGGCGGTCGGCGTACTGGCCGGTCGCGCGGTAGCGGCCGAGATAGCTCGGCACGAAGGCTTCAAAGGATTCTGGCGCGACGCCGAGGCCCTGCAGCGTGCGCCCCTCCGTCATTGCGGCCGCCGAGACGACGTTGTCGGTCTTGAGCAGTTCGACCTGATCCGATGTAATCTCAAAGGCTTGCGGAAACAGCCCGAGCGAGAGTTTCATCAGGAATTCAGTGATCGCGCCGATCATTTTCGCCTGATCGAAGCCGATTGAAACAAGGGGCTGCTTCCGTTCCGTCGTCTTCAGCACGAATTCGAGGATGCGCCGGAGCGTTGCGACCTCCGGGCCGCCGAGCTCATAGATGGTTTGCGGCTTGGCGCCGCCCGCAGCCGCAAGCGCCACCGCCTGCGCCACATCGCCGACGAAGACCGGCTGCAGTTTCGTCGCGCCGCCGCCGATCAGCGGCAGGGCGGGCGCAAGTCGCGCCATGGCGGCGAAACGGTTGAAGAACTGATCCTCAGGGCCGAACACGACGGAGGGCCGCAGGATAGTGACGTCCGCAAAGGCCTGCTTCGCCAGCGCTTCTCCCTTGGCCTTGCTTCTCGCATAGGCGGACGCGCTGTGAGGGTCGGCGCCAATCGCCGAAACCTGCACCAGGGCGGCGCATCCATGATCCCTTGCCGCTTGGGCGATGGCCTGCGCGCCTTCGGCATGCACGGCCTCGAAGGTCTGCGCCCCGGATTCGCGGAGAATCCCGACGAGATTGACGGCTGCTTCGGCGTCGCGCAGCGCGTGGGCGACGGATTCCGGATAGCGCAGATTGGCCTGCACGGGAAAGATCTGGCCGACCTTTCCGAGGGGCTGCAGATGAAAGGCGAGATCGGGGCGGCGCGTCGCGACCTTGACCCGCCAGCCGTCACGGGCGAGCGCCCGCACCACATGCCGGCCGATAAATCCCGAGCCGCCGAACACCGTTACGATCCGGCTCGTCTTGACCAACGCCTCGTCCGCCTCTCGCGCCATGTCTCGCCCCATGTGTCGTTGACGGGCCGCTTTGGAAGACGCCAATCGAAGGTCCGCGCGCAACATGGGGGACAGTTTTCGATCGGCGGAGCGCCCGCCCGCCTCGTTTTAGGCGCGGCGGCGCCGCCTGTACAGCGCGAAGACGCCGAACCACTGGGACGCGGCCTTGACGGGGGCGAGCGAGCGGACCCGATAGGGGGCGACACGCCGCGCGGACTTGCCGATTGACAAGAGGGAAGCGCGGCTCGTATCAGAGCGCCAGTGCCCTGGTGGCGGAATTGGTAGACGCGCTGGTTTCAGGTACCAGTGGTGAAAGCCGTGGAGGTTCGAGTCCTCTCCAGGGCACCAATGTGCTCGCAGTCATTGGTGTTGAAGCCTTAAGGCCCGAGCCGCCTTCAAGGGAACTGGCCGTACAGAGATTCCACCAGCTCTAGCGCGGTGGATAGGGCGGGAGACGGGCGCCGCGCTCGCCGCGAGCTGCGTCGGAGGCGCCAGACGCCTCCCTCATCGGCAATATGCCTTTTCGCCGCGCCACGGCCCGTCCGAGCTTCAGATCACAGCGCAGTCGATCACAGTTCAGTCGATCACTTGCACGATGCGGCGCGTCTGCGGATCGACGATCACCGCATGGTCGTTCACGACCGTATAGCGATAGCGCTTGTCGACTCCATATTCCGGCGGCACGACATAATAGGTTACGCCGGCAAGCGGCAGCCGCGCGCCGGGGACGAGTTGTTTGTCGTAGTGGAAGCTCGAGCGGTGCTCGCGCAAGGCATAGTCCCGGAATCGCGGCGTCTGATCGACGCCGAGGAGCCCGGTCACGCCGCCGGCGACGCCGCCCACGACGCCTCCGACCACTCCGCCGACCGGGCCTCCGACGTCCTTGCCCTGCGCCGCGCCGTGCTCAGCGCCGCCTGCAGCGCCGCCGACGAGACCTTGAGCTTGAGCTGTCAGCGGCGCAGCCAGCAAGGCCGCGACCACGGCTATCCCAAACCTTTTTTCCATTGCTGGATCTCCATCGTTTCGACGTGCCGCCCTAACGCGTCTTTCCCGCGGGGGTTCCCGGCTGGCGCTTGCCTCCTCTTGCGGGGGATGCTAGGCGCGCCTCATGCAGAAGCTTTCGTTTTTCCGCGGTTTCGCGGCCCAAGCCCGGAAAGGTCGCGCAAGATGACGATCAGGCTCCACAAAGGCGACCTGCCGGACAGCGCCAATTTCGGCGACTGCGCGGCGATCGACACGGAGACAATGGGCCTGCTGCCGCACCGCGACCGGCTCTGCCTCGTCCAGCTTTCGCGCGGCGACGGCACGGCCGACGTCGTCCAGATCGCGGCCGGGCAGACGCGGGCGCCCAATATCGAGCGCCTCCTCGCCGACCCGAATGTGACGAAGCTGTTCCATTTCGCCCGCTTCGACATCGCCGCGCTGTATCACGCGTTCGGCGTCATGGCGGGGCCGGTCTACTGCACCAAGATAGCCTCGAAGCTCGCTCGCACCTACACCGACCGGCACAGCCTCAAGGATCTCGTGCGCGAGCTGCTCGGGCATGAGCTCTCGAAACAGCAGCAATCCTCGGATTGGGGGAGCGACATATTGTCCGATGCGCAGCTCGCCTACGCCGCCGCGGACGTCCTTTACCTGCATGCGCTGCGCGCGCGACTCGACGCCATGTTGCGGCGCGAAGGGCGATTCGAGCTCGCGCAGGCCTGTTTCGCCTTTCTTCCGGCCCGCGCGCGCCTCGATTTGACCGGCTGGGCCGACGCCGACGTCTTCTCCCATCAATAGGCCACTTTTAACCGTCAAATCGTGCAGACCTTAACCTCGCCTTGACTTCGCCTTGCTTGCTTGCTGTCTGACGGGGCTTGCGTCTTGCAAGGACGCGGCGGATCCGCGCTTCGAAAGAAGCGCCTTCGATCATGGAATGAAACGCTTCGAATGACCGACCTCTCTGGCGAAATCGACCGGCCGGCTCCGTTAGGCGAGCGATGGCGCGAACCATCCCGTGTTCGGCCGAAAGAGCGGCTTTTCGAGGCGCTCGACTTTTCGCGGTCGCCCTGGCGCAACGCCTTCAAGGCGGCCGGACGGCATACGGCGCGGGTGCGCGTTCTGCGCTGGGCCTTTGCCGGCGTCTCGGTCGCCGCCGTGGCCTCCGTCGTCATCGTCGGCGTTTTCGACCCTTTTCGCCGCTTGCCGCGGAATGTCTCGATCGGCCAGGTCCATGTCGACGGCACGCGCATCACCGTCGAATCGCCGAAGATCACCGGCTTCCAGAAGAACGGGCGCCCTTACGAACTCATGGCCCGCGCCGGTTTTGAGGACACGACCACGCCGAATTTCGTCGATCTTCTCGGCATCGTCGCGACGATCGGGCTGAATGACGCCTCGACCATGCAGGTCAAGGCGGAGCATGGCTCCTATGACAACCTGCACGACCATCTCACCCTCGACGGATCGGCGGAGATCAAAAACGAGGCCAATTATTCGATCTTCATGAAGACCGCGCAGATGGATTTCAAGACTGGCTCGCTCGTCTCGAGGGACCCGGTGCGCGTCGTCCTGCGCTCCGGCACCGTCGCCGCCGATCAGATGGACATTGCGAATGATGGCCGCGTCTCCTTTGCCGGCGGCGTCAAATCGGTCATCCAGCCCGGACCGGAGACCGAAATAACGGGCCATTCCGTGGCGACGGAGTAGGAAAGGTGCTGCCGCCGGCGGCTCCGCCGCGCCTTGCCGCCGTCCTGCCTCTCGCGCTTGCTCTCTCCGGCCCGCTGCTTCTCGCGCCGATGCTCGTCGCCCGGCCGGCGGCGGCGGCGCAGTCGAGCGCCGTGCTGCCCGGCGGCGACGCAAAGGAGCCGATCAATATCGACGCCGCCAAGCTCGACTATTTCGACAAGGAGCAGAAGCTCGTCTATTCGGGCAATGTCGTCGCGACGCAGGGCCAGAGCAAGCTCAAAGCCTCGGTCCTCGTGCTCTTTCTGACCCCGAAGGAGGCGAGCGACCAGCCGGGCGCGCCGTCCTCGTCGAGCGAATTGAGGCGCATGGAGGCGACGGGGCCCGTCACAGTGGTGTCGAAAGATCAGATCGGCACCGGCGACAGCGGCGTCTACGAAAAATCCGAGAACAAGGTCTATCTCATCGGCAATGTGACTTTGACCCAGGGACCGAACGTCACGAAAGGCGACAAGCTGATCTATGATCTGACGACTCGCCAGGCGGTGGTGACAGGCCGGGTGAAAAGCATGTTCATTCCGAGCTCCGGCGGGCCGGGCGAGGCGCAGGGAGCCGCAAAGCATGGCGGGCAGGGCGCGGCCGATAGCGAAACCCGCAAGAAATCCGGCAAGCCGGGCGAGGCCAAGGCGAATTGAAGGGCGCAGGAAGGCGCCTTGCGCCAGCGGCGACAAGAAAAATGCTGTAGGAAAAAAATGCTTTAGGATTGGCGCGTCTGGCTCGCTGCGCGGCCAATACTGCAGCACGCAAAGTCGACCCCGCGCCGATCCTGTGGGCACGGCTATAGTCTGGCAATAGGCCGACCGCGACAGAGGAACAACGGATTGACCGCGCGCTTCTTATCCGGTTGGCCGGCCATCATCGGCGCCGGCGGCCCGTTCGGCAGCCGGCGGCCAGCCCCGCACGCCGCCGCCTTGTCGGTCGAAAGCCGCATCGCCGAAATGAACGCGCAGGAATGGCGCGCTACACCCCCGGCGCGGGAGGCGGCCCCGGCGGTTGGAGAGGCCTCGCCTTCGCCGCAGCCGCGGGCGCTTTCCGAGGCGCCGGAGGGGTTTCTTTCGATCCGCCGCCTCAACAAATCCTACAAGATGCGCCGCGTCATCGAGGACGTCAGCATGTATGTCCGCCGCGGCGAGGCGGTCGGCCTTCTCGGCCCGAACGGCGCCGGCAAGACGACGCTTTTCTACATGATCTCGGGACTGATCCGGCCGGACGCGGGGCGCATCGAGCTCGACGGCCATGACGTGACGCGCCTGCCGATGTACCGGCGCGCTCGCCTCGGCATCGGCTATCTGCCGCAGGAGCCGTCGATTTTCCGCGGCCTTTCGGTCGAGGACAATATCCGGGCGGTTCTCGAGATCACCCAGCGGAACCCCGCGAAGCGCGGGCGCGAGCTCGACGCCCTTTTGGAGGAATTCGACCTAAGCCGCCTGCGCAAGTCGCCCGCGGTCGCGCTCTCCGGCGGCGAGCGGCGACGCTGCGAGATCGCGCGCGCCCTCGCGAGCCGGCCGTCCTTCATCCTGCTCGACGAGCCTTTCGCGGGCATTGATCCGATCGCCGTCGCCGATATCCAGGGCCTCGTTCAGCATTTGAAGCGTCGCGGCATCGGCGTGCTCATCACCGACCACAATGTCCGCGAGACTTTGGGGCTGATCGACCGCGCCTACATCATCCATGCCGGGCGGGTGCTGACGGAAGGCGCTCCCGAGGTCATCGTCGCCAATGCGGACGTGCGCCGCTTCTATCTCGGCGACGAGTTCGAGCTTTGACGCTTGAGTCGCGCGCGCATCGCCGCGAGCCCGCTTCCTATCGTCTCACAAAAATTTGAAGAAAATTTCATCCCAGGCGTGCGAGCTCGATAATTATGTTATAAGCAAGAAACGGGCCGTGGCGTCCCTTATGACATGATTTAGGTCGATCAAAATATGGCGCTCAGCACCAAGCTCATGATGCGCCAGGGACAGTCCCTGGTGATGACGCCGCAGCTTCTCCAGGCGATCAAGCTTCTCCAATTTTCCAATATGGAGCTGACCGCCTTCGTGCAGGAGGAACTTGAGCGCAATCCTCTGCTGGAGCGCGCCGAAGAGGCCGTCGAGCCCGAGCCGGGCGGGTTCGAAACCCCGGACGCGCCCGAGGGACCGGTCGGCGAATTTAATGAGCCTGGCGAGGCGGACTGGAATTCCGAGGCCCTCGCGACCGACCGCGGCGCTCTGGAGGCAAGCCTCGGAACGGAATTGTCCAACACCTTTGAAGACGACCGCACGCTGGCGCCGCTCGAATATGTCGAGCACACCGAGGGCGCCGGGCTGTCGGCGACCTCCTGGTCGGGATCGTCGGGCGGCCAGGGGATGGACGGCGAGACGGCCAATCTCGAAGCTTATGCAGCGGCGCCCATCAATCTCAAGGACCGCCTCGAAGCTCAATTGACGCTCGCGACCAGCGATCCGATCGAACGGCTCATCGGTCAGATCGTGATCGATTCGATCGACGACGCCGGCTATTTTTCAGGCTGTCTTGCGGAAATCGCAGCCCGTCTTCAGACAACTGTCGAGCGCGTCGAACGCGTCCTCAAGATCATTCAGGGGTTCGATCCTTCGGGCGTCGGCGCGCGCGATCTTGCCGAATGCCTGGCCATTCAGCTGCGCGAACGCGACCGCTTCGATCCGGCCATGCAGGCCCTCGTCGCCAATCTCGGCCTTGTCGCGAGACGGGATTTCGCGGCCCTGCGCAAGATCTGCAATGTCGATGAGGAGGACATCGCCGATATGCTGGTCGAAATCCGCCAGCTCGATCCGAAGCCCGGGCGGGCGTTCGGCGGCGGCTCCATCCAGCCGCTCGTGCCCGACGTCATCGTGCGGGCCATGTCGGGCGGCGCCTGGCATGTCGAACTCAACACCGATGTGTTGCCGCGCATCCTTGTCAACAATAGCTACGCGGCGCGGGTCGCCAAGACAAATGCGAGCGAAGTCGACAAGGCTTTCATGTCGAACTGCTTGCAGACGGCCAATTGGCTGACGAAAAGCCTGGAGCAGAGAGCGCGCACGATCTTGAAGGTGTCGAGCGAAATCGTGCGTCAGCAGGACGGTTTCTTCCGCTGTGGGGTCGAACATCTGCGGCCGCTGAACCTCAAGTCGATCGCCGAGGCGATCGGCATGCACGAATCGACCGTCTCGCGCGTCACTTCCAACAAATATATGGCGACGCCGCGCGGGCTGTTCGAGCTCAAATATTTTTTCACTGCCTCAATTGCGTCGCACGATGGCGGCGACGCCCATTCCGCCGAATCCGTGCGCTTCCGTATTCGCAACATGATCAATCAGGAAAGCCCGAAGGACATTCTCTCGGACGACGCCATCGTCGCCAAGCTGAAAGAGGTGAATATCGACATCGCGCGGCGCACCGTCGCCAAATATCGCGAAAGTCTGAAAATCCGTTCGTCCGTCGAGCGCCGCCGGGAAAAAGCTCAAATGTAATGAACAGATGGCGGTCGGCGCGGCGCAGCTCACGGCAAGCAAAGAACAAAATTGTGGAAAGCGCAGTGCAAACGCGTAATTAGAATAAGAAAGCTTGTTTGTCGCCAAGCGGCTTTAGGAACGCAACGCATGGTTGCGCCGAGCCTGCTCATTTATTCTTGTGCGCTGGGACACTTGCGGCGCCTTGCTTCACGACGGCAATCATGCGAGTCTTGACTTTGCAGGCCAAAACGCCTGAAACGCTTTCGAAGAAGGAACGGCTGGCGCGGACCAGCGGGGAGTAAAGCGATGGGGCTCAGCGTCTGCAAAATGTCCGCGCCTGCGGGCCGGAGGCCCGCGCCCGGATCGTTTCCGTCCTAACATGCCGCGACGTCTTGAACAGTCGGACGGCGGGCGTATATGGCTGTCTGCGTCCGCCGGGTCGCCCGAACTACGGCTGAGCTTGTGGCGTGGCAAGAGCCCCTTTTAAACAAGCGGCGAGACGGCCGCCTCTCTCGCCGTAAATATGTGGCGGCGTTCCTCGTCCCCTTGCGCTTCGGCCGTGCGGACGCGGACCAGACTGTTTGGATAGACATTGTTGACCAATCTGATCACACCTGAGGCGATCATTCCTGCGCTGAAGGCGGCTTCGAAAAAGCAGGCTCTGCAGGAGCTGAGCGAGCGCGCCGCCGATCTTTCGGGTCTTCCTGCGCGAGACATCCTCGACGCCTTGATCCAGCGTGAGCGGCTCGGCTCGACCGGAACCGGCGACGGCATCGCCATCCCGCATGCGAAGCTCCCCAAAGCGCAGTCGATATTCGGAATTTTCGCGCGGGCGTCGCGTCCGATCGATTTCGAGTCGCTCGACGGAGCGCCTGTCGATCTGATTTTCCTTCTCATTGCTCCGGAGTCGGCCGGCGCCGATCATCTGAAGGCGCTGGCCCGGCTCGCGCGCATGCTGCGCGATCCGACGGCCACGGCGAAGCTGCGCGCCGCGCGCGATGTCGATGCGATCTATGCGGTGCTGAGAGAAGAAGCCGCCTCGCACGCGGCGTAAGGCGCGGTCAGCGCCAGGCTCGGGCGCTATAATCGATCACATAGTTCTGCGGCGCCGCCGCGATCGCCGCCATTCCGGAGAGGACGGCGTCGTTCGCAGTGACAAGCCGCGTGGCGACGCCCTGCATCATCTCGCAAAACGGCGCCTTGTCCTCGAAGCGTGCGCGAAATTTCGCCGGCTCCAGGAAGGCCGTGATGCGCGGCAGCACGCCTCCGGACAAGGTGACGCCGCCCTTGGCGAGCAAGTTCAGCGCAAGGTCGCCGGAAAAGCGCGCGGTCAGCGTCCAGATCAGGGCGAGCGTGCGCGCCTCTTCGCCGTCGGGGTCGGCATGCGCGCGCTCGACGACGGCGACTTCGTCGATCACCGGAGGGGGCGTTCCCGCCGCCGCGCAGCGGGCGAGATGCAGCCGCGCGAGGCCCTGGCCGGAGAGAATCGTCTCGGCGCTCACCCGCCCATGTGTGGAGATGTCGATGTGCGGCCAGATCGCCGCCTCGATCGCGCCGACTGGCGCGAAATCGACATGGCCCGCTTCGCTCGCGAGGGCAAGGTGGCGCCCTTCGACCTCGACGAGAGCCGCCGCGCCGAGCCCTGTGCCTATCCCGACGACGAGCCTCACGCCCGCCTGCGGCGGGACCGGAGGGCCGATCGGCGTCGTCCATTCGGGCTCGAGCGCCGGCAGCGCCAGCGCCTGGGCTTCAAAATCATTGAGCAGCAGGCCTTGTTCAAGGCGAAGGTCTCTCGCCGCCTCGGCGCCGTCGATCGACCAGCCCGCGTTGGTGAGCTTGACGCTGCGGCCCGAGACTGGGCCTGCCGCGCAGACGAGGAGCGAACGCGGTCTGACCCCGAAATAGGCAAAACTCGCAGAGCTCGCGGCCTCAAAGCTCGAAAAAGCGGCCGTTTTCAACGGCGGCCCGGGCTGAAGCGGCGCGCTCGGGCTGTCTCTCAGCGCAAAGCGCGCATTGGTGCCGCCGACGTCGCAAAGGAGAACCGGAAAGGGAAAATGCAAGCCGCGCCTCTTTCATGTGTCAGGGCGTCCGCAAACGCGTCCGGCAGGAATGGGCATGGCCCTGCGAAAGTTTCCCCTCGCATCAAACAGCGGCGCGCGTCGAGCGCGCTCCCTCCGGCGAAGCTCTTGGCCCCGCGCGTGTTGACGCCTAGAATGCGCGACTTGCAAGAACGAGGCTTTCGCTATGACTTTCCAATATCATTCGCCCTTTCCGCTCGGCAAGGATGAGACGCCGTTTCGTAAGCTCGACTGCGGCGGCGTGCGGATCGAGAGCTTTGGATCGCGCGAATTTCTCGTCGTCGAGCGCGAGGCGATGCGCGCTCTCGCCGAAGCGGCGATGACCGACATCAACCATCTGTTGCGGCCGGCGCATCTGGCGCAGCTCGCGAAAATCCTCGACGATCCTGAGGCCAGCTCCAACGACAAATTCGTCGCCTACGATCTGTTGAAGAACGCCAATATCGCCGCCGGCGGCGTGCTGCCGATGTGCCAGGACACCGGCACCGCGATCGTGATGGGCAAGAAGGGCCGGATGGTCTTCACCGAAGGCGACGACGCGAGCGCCATCGCCGAGGGGATCAGGGACGCCTATGAGAAGAAGAACCTGCGCTATTCGCAGCTCGCCCCTCTCTCGATGTTCGAGGAGGTCAACACCAAGACCAATCTGCCCGCGCAGATCGAAATCTACGCCGAGGGCGAGAACGCCTATAAATTCCTGTTCATCGCCAAGGGCGGCGGCTCGGCCAACAAGACCTATCTGTTCCAGGGGACGCCTTCGCTGCTTACGCGCGACCGCCTCCTCGCCTTCCTCAAGGAAAAGATCCTGACGCTCGGGACAGCCGCCTGTCCGCCCTATCATCTTGCGATCGTCATTGGCGGCACGTCCGCCGAGCTCAATCTCAAGACGGTCAAGCTCGCCTCGACGCATTATCTCGATCAGCTGCCGACCCAAGGGGGCGAGGACGGCCACGCCTTCCGCGACCTCGAAATGGAGGCCGAGATTTTCGCAATGACGCAGGCCTCGGGGGTCGGCGCGCAGTTCGGCGGCAAATATTTCTGCCATGACGTGCGCGTGGTGCGGTTGCCGCGTCACGGCGCGTCGCTTCCGATCGGGCTCGGCGTTTCTTGCTCGGCCGACCGGCAGGCGCTCGGCGAGATCAACCGGCACGGCGTCTTCGTCGAAGAGCTCGAGCATGATCCGGCGCGCTTCCTGCCGCCGGTCGATGAGGCGATGCTCGGCGGCGCCGTGGTGAAGATCGACCTCTCCCGGCCGATGTCCGAAATTCTGGCCGAGCTGACCAAGCATCCGATCAAGACGCGGCTCTCGCTCAGCGGGCCGATGATCGTCGCCCGCGACCTCGCCCACGCCAAGATCCGTGAGCGGCTCGAACGCGGCGAAGCAATGCCCGATTATTTCAAAGACCACCCGGTTTACTACGCGGGCCCCGCCAAAACGCCGCAAGGCTACGCCTCCGGCTCCTTCGGCCCGACCACCGCGGGCCGCATGGATTCATACGTGGACCAGTTTCAGGGCGCCGCCGGCTCGATGGTGATGCTGGCCAAAGGCAACCGCTCGCCCCAGGTGCGCGAGGCCTGCGCGAAGCATGGCGGCTTCTATCTCGGCTCGATCGGCGGCGCGGCGGCGCGCCTCGCTCAGGACTGCATCAAGAAGGTCGAGGTTCTCGAATATCCCGAGCTCGGCATGGAGGCGGTCTGGCGGATCGAGGTCGAGGATTTTCCCGCCTTCATCGTCATCGACGACAAGGGCAATGATTTCTTCAAGGAATTGAACTTGGGCTGAGGGAAAGGAATTATCTAAAAAGTCAAAGTGAGCGATATACCTGTTCGCTCGATCAAGTCTCGCTGTTCACGAAGTGGCACAAAATCGTAAAGCGCCGGGACTCTTTCTGTGACTTTCTCGATGTAGTTTAGAGCTTTGCCTTGCGATTTTAAGTCTAGAAGCTCCTCGTCTGTCAGTGTGATCTGTACGACACCAACGCGATATCGCTCTGCATAATATTCCATCCGCTTTGGCATCGGTTGGCCCTGTGTAGAAACGCGATAACAGAACCAAGACCTATTCGCAAAACGCTTATGGGAAATCGCCTCAAAGATCAACGTCTCCCAATTGTCATCATTCAGCTTTACTTCGCATGAGGCGAGATCCAGTTGAACAGCTCCGAAAAGCTCTACATGTTCTGCCCCAATGATATCGGGGTTTCCCCAAAGTCCTCCAGCTTTGAGAGTCGACATGTCTTTGGACCTATAGCCTTTCTGCTCGAGCCATAATTCCATCAGCGGGTAAAGGTCCTTCTCTCGAATGGGGACAGAATTACCGCTTCCTGTCGAAATATTCTGTGCTGCTTGTGGTGCGGCATCGGTTAGCGGTGGTTGAGTTGCGACATACCAGTAGCCGCCGTGAGGCCCCCCCACTAACGATACCTGAAGATGGATCGTTATTGGCTGCTTGGCTCAAGTAGTTCAGCATTGTACCGACTGTCGCGTCCAACCTTATTGAGCCGTCCCTTATCTTTCCTTGGATCTCTTTAACTATCTCTCTATTACTTTTGGAGTTTTCTGGTCCCGTGCTTTCAGTACGTTTTAGATAGTCTTCGGCCGCGTCGATTATCGCTTTGTATGTCGAACTCGCCATTTGCTGGGCTCCCTGCTGCGGTCAAGACTAACTCTCCTCTTACTCGCCGACAAGGCTAGAGCGGTTTCCGATCATATTGCGTCATAGCCTGCGGCGGCGAAGAAGTTTGCGCATTCTGTGGGCGTGAAGGCGTCGACGAGGCGGCCGATGGCGGTCCACAGGCCATTGATGGTTCGCTCGG
>WBZN01001633.1_pt1 | contig 13267 bp, 14 predicted proteins | sample 5204281 | NCBI WGS metagenome assembly WBZN01 (sample SAMN12344347, study PRJNA552823) | activated sludge metagenome | biome: Activated sludge suspended growth; feature: Nitrification reactor; material: Wastewater; isolation source: activated sludge from nitrification reactor of wastewater...
TGGTTACTTGATCACGTATAAAGGCCTTGACATCCAGCCTGATGTTAGCGATGTGGATGCTCTCGTCACCATGCCCCATAAGCAAATCCTCCATATGTTTTTGTGTGTGTAAGTAGTCGCCTAGACAAATCAGGATTGCATCTATGATGTATTCAGGGTCGAGCATGCGCATGTAAACAGCATCCTCTATCTTCTTGTCCTTCCAGCGCCGCACTTCTTCAATCGCGGCCTTTTCTCTTTGGGTTAATTCAGGCTCATTTACTGGTTGTTCGATTAGATCAAACATGATTTTCTCCTTTTCTGATAGCTTGCAAATCCGAATGAGTTCTTTTTCCTGAGCAGCCCTAGCAGCCCCAGCAGCAGCAGCCCAAGCAGCATCCCTAGCAGCATCCCTAGCAGCATCCCTAGCAGCCCAAGCAGCCTCAGCAGCAGCCCAAGCAGCCTCAGCAGCCTCAGCAGCAGCCCAAGCAGACTCAGCAGCAGCCCTAGCAGCCCTAGCAGCCCAAGCAGCCCTAGCAGCCCTAGCAGCCCAAACAGCCCTAGTAGCCTCAGCAGTAGCCCAAGCAGCCTCAGCAGCAGCCCCAGCATCCCCAGCAGCATCCCTAGCAGCATCCCTAGCAGCAGCCAATTCTTTTTTTGTGACTTTACCGTTGGCGAAAGCATCGGCAACATCCAACGCATCCACACTTCTTTTATCTGTCATTAAATGTTGCACTTGCCGGGCACACCAGACGGCGTACAGTCTTATTTCCTTGTCGTGTCCATCCACCGCCCGAAGACACCGCAAAGCATCATCCAGCCCGTTGCTTTTTAATATTTCGAGTAGCGATAGTGGTTCGTCATCGGCTTTAGTTTTTCCGAGAGCGCCCAACAGATTTACCCATCCGGATTCACACAGGCCATGCTCTCTGATGGCTTTTAAAGTGGTTTTCATTATTTTTCCTTTACTGGTTGCTCTACTTTTAATTCAAACATGGTTTTCTCCTTTTGTTTGTTGGGGTCATTTTCTTCGTGATAGCTCACAGCAGACTCCCCATCAGTTCGCTACGCTCGCGCGCGACGCGCAGGCTGTTGTACCTGGCGTGGAGTCGCTCAAGCACATTGGGCCGACGAGCATTGACTTTCTCATGCTCCAGCATTTCAAGCACCTGATCCTCACGCAACGAGTGCATGTGGTGGTTCATACTGCGCCAGTCCTTCAGCACGGCAATCAGAACTTCATTCATTTCGCAATCCTCCGTTCCAAGTCTTCGATCATCTTCACCGTCCGGTTGTAGCCTTTCAGCGAAGCGTTTTTGTTCCGTTCGCGCATCCGAAGTTCAACCTTCAGAACCTTCAATTTCAGTTTCATATTGCGCTTGGGGTCAGTATCAACCATTTCATATCTCCTTGTCAAGAACTTTTTTACCGTAAAGCCGCAACAGCTACATCCGACATATCGCGCTTGTCGCGCAATGCACCCCACACTTGGTCATCCACCGTGTTGTTGGTCAGCAGCACATAGCACCATACAGCTCGCGTCTGCCCACCACGGTGCAATCTGCCTATTGCCTGTTCGTACAACTCCAGGCTCCATGGCAGCGTGAGGAACACCATCTTGTTCTGCCCTTGCAGGTTGATGCCGTGGCCAGCGCTCATGGGGTGAGCCAGCAGCAGTTCAATGTCACCAGCATTCCACCTATTAACAGCGTTCTCATCATCCAAAGTCTGCGCGTGGGGGTAGCGCCGCTGCAACTCTGCGAGTTCTTCCTTGTACCAGTACCACACTAGCGCTGGCGCGCGTTGGTTCTCGCGCAGTAGGTCGTCCAGCATATCAAACTTGGTGGTGTCGAACCAATGCGGAGTCTTGGTGGTGATAAACTTTCCGGGTACGTCAGAGGCTACGGTATGGGTGTCGTAGACCCACCCCCCTGACATCTGCTGCAACTTGGCCGTGACAACGCCCGCATTGGCAGCGATGGCCTTCGCGTTGGGGAACTCGGCAACGAAGTCCTTTTTCATCTTCAGATACGGCTCACGGTTCGCCAGGTCACACCGCAGTTCAACAATGTTCAACGGCGGCAACGAATCGGTGTAGTCGCTGTTTTCCAGTACGAACGTCAGAGGCTTGATCCTGTCCATGACTTTCTGAAGCGCGTCGGGGCGAGGCGTCCAATCGCCAAACTGCGGATTGCTGCACCAGAAGTATTGCTGAAGGAACGCGCCCTTACTTCGTCCTAGCACCTGCTGGTCGATGATCTTGACCTGACCAAACACATCCTCAAGACCGTTGGAAGTAAAGCTGCCAGTCAGACCTATGCGAATCGGTATCTGGTCGATAATGGTGTGCAACGCCTTGAAGCGTTTGCCGCTGGCGTTCTTCAACCGCGTGAGTTCATCAAACACTACGCCGCCGAAGGGTAACTTCGGGAAGTGGGCGCATAGCCATTGCAGGTTGTCGTAGTTGATGACAACCACATCAACACCCGCCTTAACTGCTTTAATGCGGGCGACTGGGTTCCCCACGGCAACATTGACGGACAGTTGCGACCACTTCTTTGCCTCTTGGGGCCATACGTCCGTACAGACCCGCTTCGGCGCGATGACAAGCCACCGCTTGACGAGTTGTTGACTGACGTACTCCTGCATGGCAGTGAGCGCGATAGCCGTCTTGCCTGCACCCACAGCGGCAAGTATCATGCTGCGGTCGTTCTCAAAGATGAAGTCAGCCGCCGCTTCTTGGTAGGGACGAAGGCTCATAGTTTTTCCAGCACCATAAAATATGAATGGTAGACGCGGGCGTGTTTTTGCTTTCGCGCTGCTTCACCTTCTTTTGATGGCATAGGCAACCTATGTTTAACTGTCAAAACAAACAAATCTTTCAGTCGAAACCAGGGTTGCATCCACTGCGCTATGTTGATGTGTGTGGGGTGCATTGTATGATTGTGAATTATGTCTTGGCACTTAACTACCAGCACTCCGCCCTTGCGTAAGCACCTGGCGGACTCCTTCAATGTCGCGCGGTAGTGGTTTTCCAATTCAGCATACGTCCAGTATCCCGAAAACCGCTTTCCCATGATACTGCCGTGTTCACGGCCTGACTTAATGTAAGTCAGGAATGGGGGGTCAAACATCATGCTGCGAAACGCCGCGTCAGCTACCGGCAACTGCACACTACTGGCTTGAACCACCCCTGTCATCTGCGGGTCTATATCAAACGCGTATTTTGGCTCCGGTAAGTCTTTCCAGAATACCCCGTTGCCATAAGTGACATCCGCATCAAACCTGTCCACACCACATAGCTGCATAATCGACTTAATAATGTATTTCTGATCATCACTTACAGACTTTATCTGCCCACTCATCAATCTGCCCCTTTGTCCATAGACACGCATACTTCTGGTTGAGCCGCTTCATATCGGCGGCGAACAATTGCTGCAACGCTGACAACTTGCCGCCTTTCGGGCGCTTGAGTTCCACAAACCACGTTGACCCATCCGGCATACACGCTATCCGGTCGGATACGCCTCTGTTAGAGGGTGAGGTAAATTTCCAAGTCTTTCCACCCGCCCGTTCGACAGCCCATTTGAAATAGTCTTCAATAGTTTTTTCCAGCATTTCGTCACTATACGGCAAAAAGTTCTTGACGGCAAGATTTTTCTTTGGTAGCCTGCAATCTCACTCACTACTGTAAAGGAAAGTAAATTGTCGCACTCCAAGATCGTCGGCGGCTCTACTGCCAAGCGTGTAATGGCCTGCCCTGGCTCCGTGGCGCTCTGCGCTGCCATGCCGCCGCAAGTCGAGAATGAGTATATGGCGAAGGGTACGCTCTGCCATAACGCAATGGATCGTATCTTCTCGTCTGGCATACCCCCTAAATCTGTTATCGGTATGCAATACGCTGGTCAGGTGCTTACTGAGGAAGTCTATGCGGATAAGATATCGACAGCCATGATGTTGATGGATGTACTTGACCCGGCTGGCGAGATGGAACTTGCCACCGAAACCCGCGTCGGGTTTGGTAGCGTACTGCCGGATGTGTTCGGCACGACTGATATCATTGGTCGGCTGACTGGCCGCGCCGTGGTGCTGGACTGGAAGTTTGGTGACGGTGTGCCGGTCGATGCAGAGGAGAACGCGCAGTTGATGTTCTACGCTGCTGCTGCCATGCGCACCAAAGAAACGATGTGGGCGTTCGAGGGTGTTACAGAAGTCGAACTGGTTATCATCCAGCCGCCGCACATTCGCCGTTGGACTACCACGGTGCAACGCATCAAGGCGTTCGAGCAAGACCTGATCTGCGCTGTCTCTGCTGCACAGAAGCCCAACGCCAAGTTGGTTGCCGGTGAGCATTGCCGCTTCTGCGCCGCACGCCCGATCTGCCCTGAAATCACGGGTGCCGTTGACCGTGCCCTCAAGACCAAGATAGATGATCTGGACACGGCGCAAATCAATGCGTACTTGAAGAACGCTGATGTACTGGAGGGGTGGATCAAAGACCTTCGTGCGCTGGCTTTTCAGATGATGGATAAGGGCGTAACATTGCCCGACTGGAAACTCGTCTCCAAGCGTGGCACACGCAAATGGACGAGCGAATCAGATGCCAAGGCGGCAATGTTGGCGCTTGGTGTCAAAGAATCTGATGTGACGGTTACTGAACTGATGTCTCCCGCGCAGGCTGAGAAGGTGCTAAAGAAGCACAAGCTGGCCCTGCCGGAAGATGTGGTGGTGAGCGTTTCGTCGGGTAGTACCCTCGCGGAGCGGAGCGATCCACGCCCTGAGGTTTTGCAAATCGGTCAGCAGCTTGCTGGCCTTTCTAAACTAGTCTAAAGGAAATGAAAATGAACGCAACTAACGTAGTAGCCTTTGCAGGGGCCAATCTGCCAGCCGTTTCAACCCTCGCTACTGCCCTTCGCAGCATCACCAACGATGTCGGGCCGTCCGGGGTAGTCATCCTCAAGATGGACAAGACAGGCCATTGGGTGTTCGGTGCTGACCAGACTGAAGTCGAAGATGACTCCATTTGGGCTGTCAACCCTTTCAGCTTCGTGCATGGCTATATCGCGTGGGGTGATGGCGAAGTGCTGGGCGAGAAGATGACGGGTGTAGCTAACCCGCTGCCTGAACCGCCTGAACCGCCGCCCGGTGCCAAGAAAGGGTGGGAAGTGCAAATCGGCTGTTCGTTGAAGTGCCTGTCAGGTGAAGATGAGGGCATGGAAGCGCGTTACACTACCACCAGCGTCGGCGGTAAGAATGCCGTGCAATCATTGGCCGCCGCCATTGCCGCGCAGGTCGAGAAGGATCAGACCAAGCCGATCCCCGTGGTAACGCTGGGCAAGGAACATTACCAGCACAAATCGTTCGGGCGTATCTACACCCCACTGTTCACTGTAAAGGATTGGATGTCGATTACGGGTGAAGCGAAGGCGGAAGAAGTTGCGCCGCCTGCTGTTGAAGCACCCCCTGTCGATGAAGGCCGTCGTCGTCGTCGTCCGGCTGCTGTTTAATCAACCAAGTGAAAGGAGCGGGGGGTGAAAGCCCCCCGTTTTTTATATGGCTATAGCTTGGGTTGATTTCGAGACACGAAGCAACTGCGACCTTCTGAAGAAGGGCGCATATAACTACGCGCAGGACATCAGCACAAACGTCCTGTGCATGGCGTATGCCATAGACGATGGCGAGGTTCAACTGTGGTTGCCCGGCGACCAGTTGCCTGACTTCACGGGCTGCCAGATACGCGCCCACAATGCCGCATTCGAGCGGTTGATTTTCTGGTATGTTCTACAGCAGGGCTACCCGCTGGAGTCGTTCTACTGCACAGCTACTCAAGCCGCCGCCAACTGCCTCCCGCGCAGTCTGGAGGATGTCGGACGAGCGGTCAGCAGCAAGATGCGGAAGGATTACCGTGGTGCTGAACTGGTGCGAAAGTGCTGCATCCCGCCGTTCAATACGGAACTGCTGCCGGAACTATACGACTACTGCCGCCAGGACGTTCGCACCATGCGGGCAGTCAGTCAATCACTGCGCGACCTGACGCCAGCGGAACTGTCCGACTACCATATTAACGAGCGCATCAACGATCACGGCGTACTGGTCGATGTCGAGTTGTGCAAGGCCGCGATGGGCTACGCGGCGCAGGAGCTACAAGAAGCCCAAGCCGTGTTCCATGAAATTACCGGCTTGCCGTCCGTCCGTTCCCCGCATATGAAGGAGTGGGTATGGGAGCGTGTCGGGCCAGCAGCGCAGAAGCTAATGGTTGTTTATAAAGACGGCGAACAAAAAAGGAGCATAGACAGTGGCATTCGTAAAAACCTACTCACCCTTGCAGAAGAAAGTCCGCAAGAAATCTCGGAAGACGTAGCAGAGGTTATCCGCTGCGCGGACGACATATGGGCCTCATCGACTGCGAAGTTCGGCAGGCTTGCGAGCTTGGCAGACGAGGAAGACCACCGAGTACGCGGCGCGTTTGTGTTCAACGGTGGCAGTGCAACAGGCCGCGCAGCAAGTTATGGGGCACAAGTTCACAACCTCCCCCGGCAGTGCGCTGATGATCCTGTTGCCCTGCGCGGTGCAATGGTTAAGGGTATTCCCCTGACAACCTATGGCTCCCGCGTATCGACGGTGCTGAAGTCGATGCTGCGCCCGTCCTTCATGCCGTCCCCTGGCAATGTGTTCGTCGTGGCGGATTGGTCTGCTATCGAAGGGCGCGTCAACCCGTGGCTGGCGAACACGCCGCAAGGCGAGGTCAAGTTAGATGTCTATCGTGCTGGGCGTGACCCGTACATCGTCAATGCCGCCGCGCTGTTCAACGTGGCATACGATTCCGTCACCAAAGAGCATCGGTTCGTTGGCAAGGTGCAGGAGTTGGCACTAGGTTTTCTCGGTGGCGCTGGCGCGTTCGCCAAGTTCGCCCCAGGCCATGACGATGCGTTCATCGCCAAGGCAGTCAAGGCATGGCGGCGCGTCAATCCGTGGGCAGTGGATCATGGGCAACTGCTGGAAGAAGCCTATACCCGCGCCATGCGGAACAAGGGCCGCGAATTCAGCGCCGGTAGAGTGACGTACATGTTCGATGGTGAGCATCTATGGTACGCCCTCCCGTCCGGTCGAGTATTACGCTACCCTTACGCCAAGATGGACGAGGACGGCGTGTCATATCTCAAGGCGTCGTGGAAACCTGCGGCTGGCGATTCAGAATGGCCGCGTGGGCGTCTTTGGAAGGGTCTTGCTTTGGAGAACACTACTCAGGCTACGGCGAACGACCTACTGCGCCATTCGTTGCGCCATATTGACGGCGTCTGTATCCATGTACATGACGAAATCGTGGTGGAGTGCAAGGCCGAGGAAGCATCTTGTGTCAAAGCCGAGGTTGAGCGCATAATGTGCCTTCCACCTGTATGGGCTTCTGGCCTTCCCCTTGCTGTCGAGGCGAAGGTGATGACGCGTTATGGTAAGGGGTAGCACCAACAAAATAAAACGGCCCCTTGCTGGGGGCCGCTAACTACGGGAGAAATACAATGGATTTTCTGAATTATATCGCTAGTTTTGCTGGCGAGGGCGAAACAACACTAATTGTCAAGCAAAAAGCTACAAAAGAACAACACAAGGACGGGACAACAAAGCATGTCTGGCCTGCGTACTTACCGGAAAAGTGGAAAGATGACGGCGGTGCGTGGTATGGAAACACCGGGCTATTCATCGTTGACCGTTTCAAGAATGGCAAGCCTAGCGCCGGTGCCGCAATGGTTGAGTACGTTGGGTGCATGGTGCTGGATGACATCGGAACCAAGAGCAAGACACCCCCGCTGCCGCCAACATGGAGCATGGAAACAAGCCCCGGTAACTTCCAATGGGGCTATGCCTTTAGTGAACAACCGGCGAAAGGCGACTATAGCGCCGCCATCATCGCCATCGCAGCCGCCGGTTATACTGACCCTGGCGCAATCAATCCTGTTCGCAATTTTCGTCTGCCCGGATCCGTCAATCTGAAGCCTACTGCTGGCCGGTTCGTATCGCGGCTGGTTGAGTGCCATCCTGACCGCGAGTACACGCTGGAAGATATATGCGCTGCGCTGGGTGTTACCCCAGCGCCTGCGGATACCGCGCAGCACAGGCCGATAAACATAGCTGACGGCGGCACGGATGATGTGTTCGCATGGTTGAGCGCGGAAGGGTTGGTCATAGAAGGCGTCAATGCGGCAGGCTGGGCTGGCGTGGTTTGTCCGAATGCTGCCGAGCATAGCGATGGAAGCCCGATGGGCCGGTATAGCCCCGTCAACCGGGCATATTGTTGCCTACACGCGCATTGCCAAGAATGGAACACCGAGCGTTTTTTAGGGTGGGTTAAAGAAGAAGGCGGGCCTGTGCATAAAGGTGGCTTGCGTTCCGAATTGCTGGCGATGACGATGCAGCAGGTCTATGAAAAGATCAATGACACGGGAGAAATGTTTTCCGAGAACGCCGCCGATGTGATAGCCGCTGTCGAGCGCAAGGAACTGTCCAGACTTCAAAAGTCGCAGATACACGCGAACTTCGCATATATCGAACCGGATGATTCTTACTTTGACCTTACTTTTCGCCGTGAGTACAAGCGCCGCGCCTTCGATGCTGTTTTTCGGCACCTTGATACGCGGTCGATGTTTGGTAAAGGGCCGCGCGTAGGCGCGGGTGTATGGTTTGATGAGAACCGCGAAGCGAAGGGCGGCAGGACGTTGGCAGGCGTCGCTTATATTCCTGGCGCTTCAGCCTTATGCGCCGAGGATGGGCTAGTCTATGGCAACAAGTGGGCAGACGCCAGGCCGGAAGGCAAGGTCGGCGATATCGGGCCGTGGCTTGCATTGGCCGCGCAGCTTATCCCTGACCCCGTTGAACGCGCGCATATTCTGAACGTAATGGCGTATAAACGCCAGCATCCGTCAGTCAAGATAAACCATGCCATCCTACTGATTGGCGACCCGGGCATCGGCAAGGATTCTTTTTATGCGCCGTTCCTGTATTCAATCGGCGGGCGAGCGCAGAGAAATGTGCACATCGCAAAGGGTGATGAATTTAGTTCGCAGTTCACTTATGGTTTGGAGAATGAAGTAATCGTCTTGAACGAATTGCGCCAGCCGGAAGGTAAAGATCGCCGCGCGATGGAAAACCATCTTAAGCCTATCATCGCCGCGCCGCCGGATTTTCTGACCATAAACCGGAAAGGGTTGCATCCCTACCAAGCGGCAAATAAGCTACTTGTGTTAGCTGGGTCTAATTTTGACGTGCCAATTAGCTTACCGTCAGATGACAGGCGTTGGTTTGTTGTGAAAAGTCGCGCCGTGCCTATGGGAGATGATGCGGGGCGGGCTTTTTGGGCATGGCTGAAGTCCACCGGCTTCGATGCGGTGGCGGCGTGGTTGCAAGCCCGTGATGTTAGCGCATTCAATCCAGGGGCGCGGCCCCCGATGACGGAAGCTAAAGCGCTTATGATCGAACAAGGACTGAGCGGTGCGGAAGCCTACCTGCTAGAGCAAATATCTGAGCGCCGTGGTGACTTTGCCTCTGGCGCGGTAGCAGGCCCGTGGCATGGCATAATTGACCGTCTGCAAGGGCTTGCGCCGACAGGGGTAAAACTCTACCCAGCGGCGCTATTCCACGCGTTCAAAGAAGCCGGGTGGATCGACGCGGGGCGTGTGTGCTCAAGGGAATTCAGCACTAAACGTCACTGTTTTCATGCGCCTGACTTAGCTGGCGTGAGCGCGTCTGACTTGCGCCGGATGGTAGATGTAGCGCCTGCTAAATCGCCAGTGTTAGTGGCAGTCAAGTAAGGTAAGCAAACAGAAAGAAAAAGCCCGCCAGAGTATGATCTTTGGCGGGCAAAGCCGGATTACACCGGCGAGGGGTAATGGATTATATCAGTTCCTAAGAATAATCACGATCAGTACGATGATAAATGCAATAATGGCGTGTATCATGTTGTTACCTTAGTTAGTTAATTCAGGGCAAGACAAACTGGATGACCATTCGGCGTATGGATTATCTGATAATGGCGCGGAGTTGTTCCTTACCGGCATAATCAATGCTAGATAATTTCCATATGCAAGCACCGCCGCGCCTTCGCCATTATGCTTTATCTTTATCGTTAGGTTCTTGTTTTCAGAATAATCAATAAGCCCATTGACTGCATCAAGCTGATATTCAGGCTTTAGATAGGCGTATTCTTCCGATAGGCTACTGGGGATAATACGGCGATAATCTGGAAATTTTCCGTCAATGAGATTAGAAATTATCTCATTCCCATTAGTCAGCGCGGCGGATACTTTCATATTATCTGAAAACGTCAAAGTTACTTCTTTAATATATCCCTTCGGAAATTTCGTCTTTATCAATTGCGCGACAAAATCGCGTGGGATAATATATTGCATGGGCGAACAGACAAGTGCGCTATTGTGCTCAACGCGCACAAGGTGCATTCTACTCCCATCCGTGGCAGCGAGCCGCGTTTCAATGCCGTTATGTTCTACCAGCATCCCGTTAAGGTAGTAGCGCACGTCTTTATTCCCCATAGCATGAGATACTGCTTTAATATCTTTGATTTTCAGTGTGATCGTTGTCATGATAAATCCCTCGTTTTATAGTGGCAGGATTGCCCAACAGCCGACTATTGCTAATCGGCTGTAAGAAAGCCCGCGTTTTAGATCAGCCCCCGCTCTGCAAAGCTCATCACATTGCCCCCGCCGACAATCATATGATCAAGCACCTTACAATCAACCAACGCGAGCGCCGTTTTAAGCGCCTGGGTTAGCGATTCATCGGCGCGTGAAGGCTCAGAAAGGCCGGACGGGTGATTGTGATAGAGAATACATCCCGCCGCATTAGCTGCTAGCGCTGACTTAATGACTTCGCGCGGGTAGACGCTTGCCTGTGTTAGCGTGCCGCGGAAAAGATCACTAGCGACAATCAGGCGATTTTGTGCATCAAGCCATAACACGCCAAAAACTTCATGCTCTAACCCGTTCAGGTGTAAGGTTAGATAGTCTTTTACGTCCTTCGGGCTGGTCAGCGTGACGCCAGCAGTACGCATGCGCCCTTCGAGGATGCGCAGGGCTTGCGCGATGATTGCATCGTCTTTCGTTTTATCGCTATCGCCTTGCGCGGCAGCGCAATACTCTGCACGGCTTTCTGTTTTAACTTTCATTTTATTTCCCTTTCAATGGGTATGAATTGCACGCTTTCATGATTGATTCTGTGCCATATAGGTGCGCGAATGTTCCTTCGACGAACATGGTTTTAGACTCCTCGTCGATGGATACACCACCACTTTCGTGATTTTCAAGCGGAAACTCATCCCCAGGATTTATCGCAAAGACTCTATAACCGTGGTGAGTTATCCCTATCGTTTGGCCTTTGATTTCCATTTTATTTTCCTCTCAATTGATTAAACATTTTCAAAACCGGCACAGACAAAACCGCGCCGGATATGCAACAGGCAATAAATAGCAGAATCATTTCAAAGCCCCCTCAAAGTCTCGCGGCGTATTGTTCATGATGAAAAATTCGGCTTGCGCCAAGGTATAAACCGGATCACTTACCGGCGCTGTTAGCATTGTGCCCTTCTTGCGACTACCTACACGAACGTCTACACGCCATGCCTTGCCAGGGACAAGGACAGGCACTAAACGCGGCACTAACCGCGGCTTTTCGCTAGTCGTTTTCATGCTGCCACCTCTTGCAGTTTTCCAGCTTTTAAAATCTTGTCAGCGGCGGAAAATATCCTCTGTGCGCTTTTTTCGTTGATACTATTGCCAGCAAGCCAATCCTGGATATAACCGCGAGATTCATCCAATCCGGGCAAGCCTAACAACGAACATAAAATATAAGCTACGCTCTCCGCTTCCACTTCTTTAATATCCTTGGGCGTTCTATCGCTATCCGAAAGGGTTACTTCTTCGCAATGCCCTAAAACTACGTGCGCAAGCTCATGAAAGCGCGTTTTATGAGGTAACACGGCCAGCGGGTTTATGGCAATCGAACGGCCAGAAGCATACCCTTGGCAATTCCCGTTATGGTGATTAAAACTACCTTGCGTTATATTCAGTGCTTGCAATGCAATATCCGCCGTCCATTCCGGTATTGCCAATTCTTGCGAATAATCATCGCCTTCAGTTTGCTCAAGACTGAACCAGTTATTCTTCCATGCGAAAAACGCATATGACTTTTCCTCGCCGGTTTCCTTGTCTGTTTTCTTTCCGGCTATCGGCATACATAAGGCAATCGCTTTCTCGCCTTTCTTGACGCTTCGCCCCTTTTCTTGCCATGCCTTGAATGATGCAATGGGCGAAATGGACAAGCCTTTTGCGTTTAACTGACAGCATGCCGCTATCTGATTGCCCAAACTGTAGTTATGAAATGCAGAGTATGCCGCTGACAGAATCCCCGGCTTGCTCACGGCTTCTACCAAGTATTTCTGCATTCTGTTTTCTGTAAGTTTTTCCATTTTGTTTACTCCCTCGTTATCTGCACCGAAATTTGGTGCATGTGTTAATTCTAGTACGGAATTTCCGTAAAGTCAACACTTTTTTATAAAATCGGTAAAAAATAGTCACTGATAGTAGTAGATAGTCATGGGCATGACTACGCGGGAGCCGTTGCGGCGGCTGGGGTTGAGCGGCTTGTAGTCATGTAGTCATTTATTTATAACTCTTTAGATTATTTTAATATCAGGTATACGCCAAGGCGTAAACGCACATTTGCGATATCGCTCCCGCGCCAAGTTGAAAACGCTCCAGGATGACTATTCATGACTACAAATCAAATCGGCGCATGGTTGCCGCTTGACTTGTAGTCATTGTAGTCATTAGATTATCCCTCGCGCTTAAGTTTTATACTCATGACTACAATGACTACATGACTACATGACAGCCTGGCAGCCTGGCAGCCTGGCAGCCTGTTACCCTATCGCAAGCCCCGCGGTAGCATGACTACAATGACTACATGACTACATGCCTACATGACTACATGACAGCCTGGCAGTTTGATAGTTTGATAGTTTGATAGTTTGATAGTTTGATAGTTTGATAGTTTGATAGTTTGATAGTTTGATAGTTTGATAGTTTGATAGTGTGTGGCATGGGGGGGGAGGTGTGATACAGATGCGGTGTAATTTTTAGTAACACCCCTAGCCACAAAAAAAAAGAAAAAAATAACGAGACGGCCCAGTCACAAAAAAATTAACGAGACGGCCCGCTTGACTGGATGCAGACTATCAGATACGCTATCTACTATGTTTATGTCCCTCCCATTCACGCCAAGA
>WBZN01001634.1_pt1 | contig 13266 bp, 8 predicted proteins | sample 5204281 | NCBI WGS metagenome assembly WBZN01 (sample SAMN12344347, study PRJNA552823) | activated sludge metagenome | biome: Activated sludge suspended growth; feature: Nitrification reactor; material: Wastewater; isolation source: activated sludge from nitrification reactor of wastewater treatment...
GCTAGGACTGCGTTTGTTGAAATTGAATCATTGCCTGCTGAGTAAAGGACAGAAGGCTTAGTAGTGAATATTGAAGTGTAAGCGCCAGCTCCTCGCTTGTACTTCAAATCAACTTCAGTAGTGCCAGAAACTCCAGCTGTATCAATCAAGATACGAACACCTGTAACAGTGATGTTAAAATTAAGAGTGGTCTTTAAAAAGCCAGTAGCAGGAATAGTTAACTCCCCTGCTTCGCCGTAGTATCCATTCACTCTCATTGTGAGAGGAGGATAGACAGTGCTACCGCCACCCTCTAAAGTAGTTGTCCTTGCATCTAAGTTATCAAAGTTCTCTTTGATCTTGGTCTGAGTGTTGTTACTTACTGGTTCGCCAGTTGTAATCTCAGCCGTAGTGATTGCCGTGAAAGCCATTGTTGTCTCCTGTTACCAGATTAAATTCGTGTAGAAGCTGTTCTCTGAATTGTCTATCAAGCCGTTTTCATCGGTGTAATAGCCACTTTGTAGTCTTGTTTCATCATTTGAGTTCGCATAAGTTGTAGTCGTATCTGAGATCTTTGCCACTCGGTTGAATGCGTTTGAAAGATCGATCGCTGTGATCTCCACGCCATCACCCTTCTTAGCAATTCGCTCAACTATAAGGATCTTCACAGAGCCAGTGCCACCTAAGCGGTCATACATCTTCCTGTGAGAGAGTTGAATGACGTCGTTGATCTGCAACTGTGAAGCAATGAGCTTAGTATTGAACGTCACAGAGTTAGAGCTGTACTCAAGAAGGAAGGTCCATCGGTTTGCAAGCCGTTGAGCATCTGCTTCATTTACACAGAGTGAGTCGTAGGTCTTAACCTTAGTAGTTCCAATGATGTAGTTAGCAATGTCTGAGGACTTATTAACACTAGAGATGACAGAGGACTTCGTTGAGTAGTCATACTCCTTGTATCCATATTCTACCACTGCTTGCTTAATCATGTTCTTGTTCGTAGAGTCTGTTTTATATTTGATGATGTCTGCCTCTGAATAGTAAGGCATGGATGCATTCACATGAGGTCTTAGACTTGCATACTCTAACTCGAAGTCGTTGTTCTGTAGGAGCATTCCAAAAACACTGTTATTCACGTTGTTAATGACATCTCTATAAGTGAGCTTGCTAGCCTTATCATTGAAGGTCTGAGGAACACAGAAGGCCAACTCTTCAGCGAAGTAGTTACGAGCTTCTGTAAAATTAGTTTCATTAATTGAAGCTGAAAGTCCTGCATCTACCAGTAGATCCCTAACTATCTCAGGAGCAATTTTGAGCATTCGACCAGTAGTAAGCCCATCAACTGTCTTTCCTAATACGTCACAGCTAAGAATGTCAGCATCGCCAAAGACGAAGCTCTTGTATTGAAGAAGCTTTCCATTTAAGGGATTCGATGTAACACCAGCTTGAGACTGAACAATTGTTAGTCCTGATGTTCCTGCATTCAATACAGTAGTGACATCTTCATTGGCGGCGTCAGTAACTAGGATGCTGTTCTCTGAATACTCTGAAGTAAAATTAGCATGGGCTTCAATGACGTTAGAAATGGCTTCAAAGATCTCTTGCTCAGTGTGTTCCGAGTTTACGGTATTGATCTCAGTATTGGCAGTGGCACCCGTACTAGGCGCACTTGTTCCGTTGTTATCAATATCAAACCAGAAGCCAGCAGTTCTATCTGCTCCTGCGAAGTGATGAGGAAGAACAAAGTATTTGCCGTTCAAGTCCCAAGCAGATTTTCCATGTTGATCAACTGTAATCTCAAATCCAGTGGGCATAGTTCCAATGTCAGGACCTAACATAGTACAAGTAGCAATGAAGCCAGTAGATCCATAAGCAGCGGTAGTAAAAGCAGCGTCTGCCTCTACAACAGCCTTAACCTTAGACATCACAGTAGCAGCGGTATCGTCTGTCACTATAGTTGTGACCTCTACAGATCTAGTTGCACCATGATTTGGTTCAGTTGTTCCTGAGTTGTCAGTATCAATCCAGAAAGCAACTGACCCAGCTGTGTCGTATAGGATAAAGTACTTGCCGTCTAAGCTATCAGCCACGTCAGCAATACAGACTACTCTTTGCTCAGTACTAGTTCTTGAAAGCATTCCAAAACCAGTGTCAGAGTCTTGCGCCGCAGGACGAACTCCCATAACCTTGTTTTCAATGGTCATAGTGTCAGAGGCAACGATGCAAGTGAACTCATCATCAAGGTTCAATTTCTGTGCAATTTTAGAGAGGATAGTATATTTGCTATCACCACTATCTACTGTAGTAATCTCTATGGCTCTATCGCATCCGTGGGATGGAACTGCTGTTCCAATATTCCCAACGTCAAACCATACAGCAACAGTGCCAGCACTATCCCAGATCTTGAAGTACTTGCCTTGCAGATCAGAGTTAGAATTGGCTCTAAAGAGGTATCGCTCTCTATAGTTGGATAGACCTGAGATGCTGGTCTTTTCTGGCAAAGCGGTGGCAGTAGTAAATGATGTTCCTACATACGGCTCTGTTAAAGTGATCTGCTCATCTTCTACAGCTAGAACTTTATAAAAAGTGTCTGTAGATTGTGGTCTGACTTTATAACCTGGCTTAATATATCCAGTAAATTTAGTGCCAGAACCAGTGAAGTAATCGTTTCCACTAGTAACAGTGACTCGCTCAGTGCTCTCAAGTAATGCAGCTCTGTTTTCTTCAGCGGATTCTGTAAGTGTAAGTCTACCCGCATTTGGGTCTAGAGTGTAATCCTCTAGGTAGACAAGCTCTAGATCGTTCATCCTTACATTCTGGACACAAGGTCTATGTATAGGAGTGTCGGCAGGATAGATAACTTCTGTGGACTGAGCAAGAGTGATAATAGTGTCGTTGATGACTTCATCGATTCTAACAAGCTCACCGCTACCGATCTCACCGATGTAGATGTCATCGCCATCATAAAGATCTTGGGTAGAGCTTAGAACAAGTCTAGAAGTTGTAGAACCATGCTCGATTGTAGGTTCTGGCTGACTTAAAGCATGTCCTGCAAGAAGCCATTCTCTATTGATGTAGTTCTTATTAGTAGCAGGGACTACCTCTACGCCAATGTTACCAATCGTAACAGTCGCATAAGGCCTAGTAAGCTCTAATGTTGTATCACTAGAGATAGAGGCAATGGTGTATTGAATGCCTTCAATGATGAGCTTATCGTTTGCTGAGAGCTCTGTTTTAAAAATAGTAGAAGTTCCCACCAATGAAGTCTCATTGAAGAAAACTGATATTGTTCCTGTGATAGGATAGCTAGTGTTGAGGAGCTTATCTAAGTTGACTGGACGATGTCCTTGAACCTTGCCATAGATAAGCCTTTGCTTTGCTGTATTTAGAGCTGGGTCATTTCTTAATCCAAGGTCTTGAATGTTTGAAAGACCAATTGTGCTTCTAATCTGAAAGAGTAAGTCCTTCAAAGAGAGACTGACTTCTTCAGAGCTATAACTCTTACTCTCAACAAAGCCCTTGAATAATAGCTTTGCTTCTGTGGCCTCTAGGTTTGAGTTCCAGGAATAGATTGAGCACGATTGATTCTCAAAGAAGATCTTGTCATAGTTGGCCGGCCAAAAGGCACTATCATTGAAGAACGTTAAAGAACCACTTCCTTCAATTGCAGAAGTGGCCTCGTTTACGATGTCTAGCTCGACGCCAAAGGCTGAAGTGGTCTTAATCATCGGCTCGAAGTAAACGTCAAAGCCCGTGTTTAAATCCCAAGGAAGAGTTGTAGGTCTATTTGAGAAGAAATACTTGCTGGTTAAAACAACAAAAGCTGCATTAGGATTAGCAGAGTCAGAAAGCCATAGATATAAAGTGGCATTCTCACGGTCATTGTAGTACGTCCCTGCTGCAACTGAAGCTAAAGAAGCGACACTTGCCAGAGCTACACCTGACACCTCTATTGAAGTAACAACGGCAACATCAAAGCTTGTCAGCTTATAGATAGAGCCAGAATGGAGACTAAAAGCAATCAGACGTTTTGATCCGTCCACGATTGCTAGTGTCACCTTCTCAGATGAGGCTGAATTTTGAAAGTCAGTGTAAGTGTTCACGTGTCTCCGGGAAAGGCTTACTGTTTAGTATTAGCTTTGATTACCAATGTAAGTTGGCCAGCTGTCATAGTGAGATATGGTCGAACCTGTCCACACTTGGAGGTACCTTCCAACTTAGCTGTAGCAGTCGCAGTGATGTTGGCGGTGACACCAGAGATGTCATACCAAGTCTGTCCGTCTACGCTCTCTTGCATCTTGATAACACCACCAGCAAGAGCTGTAGGAGTGATAGTATGTGCGCCAGTTCCTGCGTCTGTGATGTCTACTGCTGTTCCTGCTAGAGCATTAGCTAAAGAGGTAGCAAGTTTGAAGGTGTTTGCTGTCAGGTAGATTACAAAGTAATCAGTGGCAGCACTTAGCCCTGCTGGTAGAGTTGTAGCACTTGATACCTGAACTTTAAGACCTGTCTCCATAGTGTGAGCTGCCTTAGTACAGATGTCGGTGGCTGCCGCAGTGAATGTACCTGCACTTGGAGTGGTGACGGTAGCTGCATACTGGACAGCGAAGGAGTTAGCTTGGTCCATTGGGATAGCAGAGAGTGCCGTCGTACTGGTGTAGTTTGCTGAGTCAAAATTGACGTGGTTGTATTTCATATTTATTCCTTTTTATCGTTATCAGAGCCGAGTTTCTGTATCATCTTCTTAAAGATGTCCCCGCCGTTGATAGTGTTTGCGTTTTCAAGAACTGATTTAATCTCGACCATTCCTATAACTGCGGCAGCTAGCTTAGAGATAGGAATCAAGCCACCAAGCAAGAAGGTCTCACATAAGAAGCCGGAGATGATTACGAGCTGGTAGACTAGTATTTTACTTACTGTCCTACGCATAGCTGAGGACTTGATCTTCTCGCCATGCTTCATTGCAGCCCAGACCCCTAGGAATAGATCAGCAAATATTAAGAAGCCAACTACGCCCATGATTGCGTGGATTGGAGCGAGTACTGCGATAGATGCGAGAAGTAGTGTTTTAAGTAGATCCATTATTTTACCTTAATAATTGAAAGTTGGTCTCGGCTTGTACTAGACAAGCCAAATGTACAGTTACCTGAACCGCTATTCTGAGTTCCTCGAATGTCGATAGTGTCACCCGCTAGACAATTTAAGAGTGCGAATGTCTGAGATTGAATTCCCGAGCCTATGTTTCCATAACTCTTAATAGTTCCGTTTTGGAAAATGGCAATAGCCCAGTTACCGCTCGCAGGAGCACAATATATATTCGCATCAACTCTAAAGCGACCTGCTGATTGAACAGTGTAGACACCAGTGGTTGTGTTATAAGCTGAGTGTGAATCGAAAGTTCTCGCCGTAAATGGAATAACAGTAACATTCGAGTTACCATTAGTGACTGTTGTATTTACGGTTGAATAAATCGCAGACATTTCCTCAGAAGCTGCAATCTGCGCTGGTCCAGAAAGTCTAGTTACATTAAACCAACTTACATTCACGCTAGATACTGCTGTTGGAGTAGTAGATTGCGAAGTTACATACGGAGCTAAAGTGTCACCAGCATTACAGTAAATTGTAGAAGTAACGCTTGGATATAAAGTCGTTCCTCCAGTGCCTGCCACTTCAACACCGATATTGCCTAGAGACCCATTCTGGGCAATCCCTATTGCCGAAATTTGAGTATTTGCATAAGTACCATTAATTTGAACTTGAGCAGTGCATTCATAAAATCCAGAAACTGGAACAGTATAAAGTCCCGTACTAGTTGAAAATGAACCATGAGTATCTTTATAAGGAGTACTAGTAAATTTTAATAATGAATAACTTCCGGTCACTGTTGCAGTTACGTTTCCAGAAACTTGCATCGTGACAACCCTAGTATCAGCATCACTGCTCATCACTTGAGATGAAGACCAGCCAACGATTGGAACTTCGAAGTAATAAGATAAGGTATCACCAGAAGCGAACCCTGTTCCTACCAATACGCCTGTACTAGATGTTACTTCTTCAAATTGAACTACTGTCGTGCTGCTGTATTCAACTGCAACTGTTTTAAACGCAGTACCAGAATCTTGCCAAAGAGCCGTACCAAGTAAGCTTGATTCAACATTGTTTTTAATTTTAGCAGTATCAATTGTTAAACCAGAAGGAAGTGAAACAGTGAAAGTAGAACCACCACCTGCTCCAGCCCAAGTAATGAGTCCATTAATTTTTAGCTTATCGCCTACTCTAGAATATGTAGACATGTTAACAGTAGCATTAGTGGCGTTTGAAAGTGTTGGCGTGTAACTAACTACGTCAGTTACAGCGCTTCCATAAAGTTTAGCTTGAGGGCCTAAGTTCCAGTTACCAAACCGAATGGTGTAAGCAGTGGCAGTTGTTGTTGCTACGTGGCCAATCAACCTATAAGAAGTTGAGCTTGATGAAGTTTGAAACTCCATCGCAAACTTCTCGATGATGCCAGAGTTCTTAAGCTTGAAAGGAGTAACAGGAATTAAAGCGGCGTTAGTGACGTCGTATACCCAGAACTGCAAGTCATCGTCTGCGTAAGTTCCTGAAGCAATCTTATATTCGCAGCTTATCTGAAGGACTTTGCCCTTATCAGAAGGATCAATAGTGAAGTTGTAGCTGAAGCCCTCACCTTGACGATTGGCAGCTGAGTGAGTAAAGAGGAAGTTAGTTGTTCCTCTTAAGCTTGAATCAGTGGACACAGCATAAGTGGAAGCAGGTGAACCACCAGTGCCGTCAACAGGACTTGTTGCTGCTGCATCGGCATAGGTAGTCCAAGAGCCGATCTCAGTTCCGTCTGTCGCTGTGATGTAATTGATGCCACCGCTAAAGTTAGCCCATGTTGGCAAACCTGCGACAGTCTTTAAGACCTGACCAGCTGAACCAACTGGTAATCTTGCAGGAGTATTAGCACCAGAGGCATAGATCATGTCCCCAGTAGTTGTTGTAAGAGTCTTTGGAACTTTAGCGTCTAGCTGAGTTTGAATTGCAGATGTAACACCGTTAACATAACCAAGTTCAGTCGCAGTAGTAGCACTGACTGCTAGCTCAGAACTTGGGCCAGTAGCGAGTGCTCTAGAAGCCGTAAGTGGTGTTGTTACTGTTCCTGTGAATGTAGGAGAAGCAGAGGGTGCCTTTGTATTTATCTGCGTCTGTATGGCGCTTGTAACGCCAGAGACATAACCAAGCTCTGTACTTGTAACAGAGGATGCAGAAACAAATCCTGAGCCATCAGAGACCAAAGCTTTAGAAGCTGTGACTGCGGCCAGTTTATTGAGGGCAATAGCTGCGGCAGCTTTAATGTCTGCATTCTTAATGTTTGAAAGAGTATTTGTATCAGAGTCGATTGACTTATTAGTGAGGGTCGCCGCTGCGTCTTCGTTGACTAGTGAAGTCCAAGCAGCACCAGTGTAATAGCGGATCTTATCGTCAGTATTGCGGTGATATAGGTCACCTTCAGCCGCAGCTGAACCTTTAGCTGTAACAAAGGCAGCATCACTAGCAAAAACAGCAATGTTATTAGCCGTGATGATACCTGCATCAGGCTCCGTAGCTGACGTAAAACCGTCTGAGAAATCTAAGATTCTTGACATAAGAAAGAGCCATCCTTGGCATTAATAACCTAAGCATCCATGCTAGGGTCTTTATAAAGTTAAGTTCGTTCCCAGATTTCCATGGCGAGAGGAGCTTGGAAGCTGCCAGTCTGAGTGTAGTCAGGAGCATAAACTCCTAGATCAAACCCGTTACACCAGCCAAAGTAAGCAGCCTCTGAGAAGCTGTATCCTGTGGCCTTTAGAACAACCCGGTAGGTCGTATCCTTCCTAAGCTGGGCGTTTACATAGAAACGAATAAAGCCATGGAAGTAGTTTGAGGAGCTAATTTCACTTGCCGTTAAACTGGTAGCACTAGTCGCGATTAGCTCCCCGTTAGTATCATGCAACTCTAGCGACAGGCTCCCGGCAGGAATGTTGTGTTTATATAAATTAATTCTGATGGCCTCTACCTGAGTAGTCTCACTAGGTGTAACCTCTTGATAGAGGAAGGTATAAAGCTCGTTAACGATGAGTTTCATTAGCTCACTTCCCCGATAGAAAGTTTTCCCTGGAACAAATCAAACTTGATGTGAGTCAGAGCCAAGTTAGTCCTGAACTTCCCGTACAAGCTGAAGTTATCTTTAGAGAAGACAGAAGCGTCATGATCTAGGGCTACAAAGACAGGCTTTCTATTGCCCACCTGTCTGTAGAGATTGTCGATAGCCTCTGCTGAGTCGTAATCTAGGATTGCGAAATCAAGCTCAAGCTGAGCCATAGTTGGATACTCATCAACGTACTCATTGCCAAAATCAGTCGTGGTAATCTTGGAGTTGTCTGTAAGGGAGTAGATAAAACCGTTATCTGGGTTGTCTATAACCTCAGCCTTACCTAACACCATCACTCCTAGATTCACATATAGGTTGGCGTTAGCTGGGTCTATAACAACAAGTCTCCAATACCTGTAAGACTGGTCAGTCGAGAAGTAATGGGAAGCAATCTCGTAGGTGTTATCTAGAGTGAGCGTCTGATCTACAGAGGGTGCAGTCCACACATTAGTCGCATTCGCTTGGATCTTTATGACCGCATTAGAGGATAGAATTATTCCATCTTCTTTAGGCCATAATAGAACCACCGAGTTGATGTCCTCTGTAGTGGTGAGATCAAATAAGACCCACTCTTTAGTATGAATAGCGATGTTTGAGCCAGTGTAAGTGAGGGCACCAGTTCTATCTGAGTTGGCAAACCCCAGAGCGTCTTTCAATAATGAAGTAGCTTGGTTCGTTCCTGTATTATTCAGGAGCTTTAAGTAAGTGCCGTCAGATGCGATTGTCCATAGCCCAGTAGTCTGAGAGAAGGACACAGTGTAAGTGTCTGCTCCTGCTACTTCTAGTTGAGTCTTTATCTCAGCCGCTAATGTGGTCGCTGTGTAAGTTGCCGCCGTAATAGTGGCAGTGAGCTCAGACCCTATAGCCGATTCTTTGAAGTTGATCTTATTGTTAGTGCTTATCTCGAAGTTACCAGCAGCACTTGAACGCCACTGCTTACTTCTGAACTCATGTTTTACATTAGACACAGGAAAGTTAACGTTCGCAGTGGAAGCTGTTACAGTTGTCTCGTCTTGCTGGGAGTAGTTGAACCCGATCAGTCTCATTAAGCTATACTCCTACCGCTTGAGATACCGTCTCTTACTACAGAGATGATCTCCCTACCGTCGATTTGAATTGATGTAGATGATTTAACGGCATCGATTAAGGAAACTAATAAGCCTTCAACTCTAGAGTTGTCTTGAGAAGTCCCTGTCATACCTTGGTTAGCGATCTTGAATAAATTTGCTTGTTGGCCCCTGTTAAGGACCATCTCACCAGAGTTAAGTTGCGCTCTGATTCTGTCGCCTGTGTTATTAGAGCCAGGGACGATACCACCATCAGCAAACTTAATACCTGCAACTTGTGCGGCCTGTGCAGCCATTGCTGCATAAACTAAGCCCGCTGCAATCGGTCCAGCAATTGGGCCGAGAGTGTAAGCCTTGGCCACGGCCTCAGGAGTAGCGATAGCAATCTGAGTAATTGCCGCTGCCTTACCGATCGTTGCAAGCTCACGATTAGATGAGTTCTGCAACGTGGCGATAGTGGCTAGAGTGTCGCTTTGATTCTTAACTCTTTTGGCTTCAATATCGGCTTCAGATTTGACTCTGAGTTTTACCAGATCAAGGTGCTGCTTAGAATTGAGCTTAGCTTTATCTAACGCTGCCTTGTCGTTTACTACTTTGATCGCATCTCTACGAGCTTGGGCGTCCGTTTCAAGTTTTGCTTTATTCAACTCAGCATCTATTTGAAGTTGCAATAGTTGCTGTTCATAGGCTTGTCTAGCTACTAGTTGTTGCTCTTGAGCAGCTACAGTTTGTTCTAATTTAGTGGCGTCGAAGTCTGCAACTGTCTGAGCTTTAGCTTGTTCAGAAGCAGTAAGGACTTCTTGCTCTGCAAGTTGTCTTTCCTGTTCTACTGCTGTTAGGTTGGCTGCATTGATTCTTGCAGTCTCTACTTTGTTAGCATTGATACGAGCAACTTCAGCGGCTTCAGCAGCAAGCTTAGCTTTTCTTTGAGCAGCCTGTTGATCTTCTACTGTTCCATTTTCTTGAGCTACCTTAGAAGCATCTTGAATTGCCTTAGCCTTATCGCGCCAAGCTTGAGCTTCTGCTTGGAGACCAGCTGCTTTATCAGCAGACAGCAATCCTACAGCTTTAGCAGCATATTCTAGAGTGGCCGCGATTGCTCCATACACAGCGATCTTGATGTCATCCCAGTGTTTTACTACTTGATAGACAGCGATGCCGACAGCCGTGACCCCAGCTATTACTAATCCGACAGGACCAGTAGCAGCAAGCCAAGCAGCACGAGCAGCAATAGCAAGTGCACCTAGAGCTGTAGTTCCTGTAACTGCCATGATGCCAAGGACACCGATTGCAGCAGAGTAGGCAGCAAAGCCAATAGCTCCTGCCGCGATAACTCCAGTTACTATTAGAATTGTTTGACCTAAGTCATTTAGAAATTTCTTATTGTTTGTTACCCAGTCAGCCATGCTAGTGAAAGCATCTGACATCGCGTTGATGGCACCGATCACAGCAGGGTTCTGAGTAATCATCTTGCCAAGTGCTTCTAAGAGTTCACTCTGTTGGTTCTTGCTCTTAGCGATTGCTCCTGCATAAGTATTAGTTGCAGCCTCAGCTGCGCCATGCTGGGTAGACAAAGCCTTTAAGGTATTAGTTAAGCGAGCAGAGTCAGTGTCAGCCTTCTCAATCTCGATGCCGATCTTCTTGAAGCCAGTAGTGTTTCCATTAACGGCTTTTGCAATCATCTCTGAAGCGGTGCCAAGGTCTATATTAAGAGTAGCGGCTAAGTCAGCGGCGGCTCTAGTAGCGGCCTGAATACCTTTTTGATCTAGATTTGTAAGTGAAAGGAGCAGACCAGAAGATGCCATGATAGCTTCATCACTATAGATAGTGATTGCTTGCAGTTTAGATGCAAAGTCTTGAAGTTCCTGGGATGCTTTCAGTGAGTAAAGACCCGCTGATTTTAATGCTATATTAAGATTCTGAATTGCCTGCTCAGAGCTTGCAGCTTCATCGATGACGTTATTTAAAGCGCCGATGATAGAGCTTGCCACTTTCTGAAAGGCATTGGCAGCTAAGCTTCCTGCCATCACAGCAAAGGAAGTTCCTACTGCATTGAAGCTAGAGCTGGCTTGAGTTTGAAATTGCTTAGCTTGGTTAGTAGCACCTTGCAATGCCGTCTTGAAGGCACTCGTTACTAACTCAATATCTATCGTTACAGTTGAACTCATTTATTCTTCTCGTTTAGTTCTTTTTCGTAATCAGACTTAAGTTTTTCAATCACTCTAAAGATCTCAATGATGTGATTGGGCTGGTCTGATAGGCTTCCTGCAAACGGCAGGATTCCTTTGTTGAAGTTCTCATGTAAGAAAAGAAGGCCACTGAAGTTGTCGTGTAAGTGGTCACAGAAGCAGGAGTGATAGTTGATTACTCCTAGTGTCTGTCTTGGCTTCTCGGTGATCTTAAAGCCGCAACCGTTTCTATTCTCAAATGCCTCTAGCTTTGGCCCTGTAAGTGTTTTCTCCTTGCAGGAATATTGCTTTGATCTTTTCAAGTACTCCCAAGAAGCTAGAAGTTGGATGTACTCGCTTGTGCCTACCTCACTGATCCGATTAATCTCTCTGATGATGAACAGCCAAAAAACTTGGAGGGCTATTTCTTGGCCTTGGCGTTTGGGGACTTCTTACCCTCCTCAGATAGTGAGATACCTTGAGGTAACTGGCTTGGAATGCCAGCCATCAAAGAGGCACATAGGGAGATCATTAGATTTGATTCTGATATGTTGAGCAGATCTGCTACGCACTCGTCTGAGAGGTACTTTCCACTTGCATCAAACTGTACTTGGTAAGGACCATTAGCATCCTCTAGGCCAGAGATAGACTTCACTGCCGCCTTAAGAGCAAAGCTAGAGCCATCCATCAGAGCTTGAACGTCACCGGTTTGCCCTTTAAGCATGTGAGAGTGCAATATGGTTTTATCTTGAAGATCTAGAGGACTGATTTGAATCTCAATGTCCCCTATCTTATATTTGATTCTGTCTGTAGTTCTGTAAATGCGTGCCATCTGAAGTGTCTCCTCTTCAATGTTTGGATTAAACGAGTCCGATATAAAGTTCTTCTGTAGAGCCGTCAGAGCCACGAGAAGCTTGGAAGCTGATGCTTTCCTGTAACAAACCATCTTGGTCAGCTTCGCCCAGCTCAGTGATGATGCACTTAGGAAGGTAGAAGGCCACAACACCGTCAAACTGACCTGCTGTAGAAGTTGGGTTTGCCATATATCCAAAGACAGAGAACTCAGTGTTAGCATTGAACTTAGTGTAGTTAGCTACAGAGTTGTCTTGCTTATAAGGATTGAAAGAACCAGATACTTTGCGCTCAGTGATTCGACTTGAAATCTTACCGTTGCTAGAAGCAGTAGAAGTCTTGAATGCCAGGGTATTCTCAAGAGAGAAAGCCATCTCATTAACCGCTACTGCTGTTCCGTCCATGTAGACAGTTGCAGAGAGTACGATTGGAGGAAGAGCTGAGTCGAAAGATGCTGTGAATGGAGGAGCAGTAAGAGACTGGTCAAAAGACAATCCCTCGAAAGCAAACTTGAAATCAGCCAGTTGGCCTGTTGCGAAGTTGCTAAGCTCCATTGATTTAACTCTACATCCTGCTGCCTGTTCTAGACGAGCGCCTTCAACATACTTAGAGATTGAAAGAGTTGGATGACCTGAGTTAGCTGTGTAGTAAGTTACAAACTTGTCTACCGTTACAGAGTCAGTGCAGTCACCAGATGGATGTGCAACCAACATAGTGATTGTAGCTGTTCCTGTTCCAGTAGATTTAGCAGTGATAGGAGATACATGGTAAGCGCCTGATTGCTTAACTAGAACGATGTCACCTACTGCGAACTTAGCAATGTCGGCGTCGTCGATCTGCAATACTGTGGCAGTGTTTCCAGAAGCTTTAGTTGTAACGACGGCAGTGTTAGTTCTTACTGCGCCTAAAGCAGCCTTCATCAGAGGGCCAAACTGTGGCTCTTGACCAGTTGTTCCTGAGCTTCTAGCCTCTGTAGAAAGAGAGCCAGATACTGACTTCATACCAGTGC
>WBZN01001635.1_pt1 | contig 13266 bp, 14 predicted proteins | sample 5204281 | NCBI WGS metagenome assembly WBZN01 (sample SAMN12344347, study PRJNA552823) | activated sludge metagenome | biome: Activated sludge suspended growth; feature: Nitrification reactor; material: Wastewater; isolation source: activated sludge from nitrification reactor of wastewater...
GGCACTCTGGCCGACGGAGCGCCGCACTTTTGCGGAGGGTCGCCAAAGCCCATGCTCGTCGCGGAGCATTCAGAGCCGAGGCGATCCGGTACAATCGGCGTCAGCCATCCTCAAGGAGCCAAAATGTCGAACGCCACTGGCACCCATCCCGTCGAAATCGCGGGGATCAAGCGCGAACTCCGCCTGTTCGAAGTCAAGCCGGGTCTGCGTATCGCCGTGCTGAACATCCTCGGCGACACCGAGCTGGTCGAGGCCGCCGGCCGGGCGCTGGCCGACAAACTGAGCAACCTTTCCTACGATCTATTGGTGACGGCTGAGGCCAAGAGCATCCCCCTGGCGCATTCGGTGGCCGTCCATGCCGGGAAGCGATACATTGTCCTTCGCAAGACCTACAAACCTTATATGGGTCAGGCGATCGAGGCCGAGACCCTTTCGATCACGACCGGACAGCCGCAAACTCTGTATCTCGATGAAAAAGACGTCGTCCTCGTCCACGGTCGTCGCGTGGTGTTGATCGACGACGTGATCTCGACCGGCTCGACGCTTCAAGGCATGCGGCTTGTGCTGGCGAAGGCCGGCGCCGACGTGATCGCCGAGGCCGCCATCTTCACCGAGGGCGAGCGCTCGCAGTGGGAAAACATCATTTCGCTCGGGCATCTGCCGCTCTTCACCGATTAGCGCGGTTGACCCGAAAAGAGGACGTGCATGCTCAACAGACTGTTCGGTCGCCGCGACGATGAGGACGAGAAGCGCCAGGCGGGACGCCTGCCGCCGGGGCAAAGCCTGACGCAGCGCTTCCCGGTGTTGCACTATGGTCCGGTGCCGCCCTTCAAACCGGCGACGTGGGACCTGCGCGTCTTCGGCGAAGTCGAACAGGACGTCACGTGGACGTGGGAGCAGTTCAATCAGCTGCCGCGGACCCAGATCACGATGGACCTGCATTGCGTGACGCGGTGGAGCAAGTTCGACACGGCCTGGGAAGGCGTGGCGCTGGCGACGCTCATCTCCGAGGGCTTCATCAAACTCAAGCCGAGTGCGCGCTATCTCCTGCAGCATTGCGAGAACGACTTCACCGTCAACGTGCCGCTCGAGGTCGCGCTGGCGCCGAACTTCCTGTTGGCCACCCACTACGACGGGCAGCCCCTCACGCCTGATCACGGTTACCCGCTGCGCGGCGTGATCGGCCACATTGTCGGCACCGAGCACAAGACCCCGTACTTGTGGAAGGGCGGCAAGTGGTTGCGCGGGCTCGAGTTCTTGGCGCAGGATCGGCTTGGATTCTGGGAGCAGGCCGGTTACCACAACGAAGCCGACGTGTGGAAGGAAGAGCGTTTCGCTTACGATTGAGCGTCGATTCTGAGCTCAACTCAAACGCGTTCAGCGGGCGGCACCCAGTGCCGCCCGTCTTTTGTAGCCTCAAGCCTGGTTTGCGTCTGGTTAGAACCGTGCTATCTTAACGGGGTGCCGCGACTTCTGATCATCGACGACGACCCTGATATGGCCGAGTTGCTCGGTCACATGGCGGATGTGCTGGGGCATGAGCACGAATATGTGCCGAACAGCACCCGTGCGTTCGAGGCCATCCGCCGCAGCCCCCCCGACGTCATCGTGCTCGACGTCATGCTCGAGGACACCGACGGCTGGGCCGTCTTCCGCGAGTTGACACCGATCACGGCTGCGCCGATCATCTTCATCACGGCCTTCCGCACCAGTGAGAACCGACGCCGCGCCTCACAAATGGCCGCCGACGGCTTCCTGGCCAAGCCCATTTCGCACAGCGATTTCGCCAGTCAGGTGCAATCGGCGCTGGGGCAACCCGCGCGCCGGCTGTGGGTGTGAGGCGGGCGGCGACAAGGGCCCGGCGCGGGGACAGGCCCGGGGTGGCCACAAGGGCCGCCCCTACGAGGCGGCTTCGGGGGGGAAGACGGGCGATTCGTCGGCGTTGACGGCGGGGATCGGATCGCCAGAGAGCGTACCGGCGCGGGCGGCCTGCAGACGCAGGATGCGCCCGGCCACGCCGCCGAACCGGAACTTGTAATCCTCGTGACCGCGCAGAAAGTCGAAGACGCGCCGGCCGTTTGCAATCGCCCATTGGATCAAATACGCCAGGAGCACCCAGCCCGCTGAGAGCGCGTTGAAGCGCGGGTCGATGGCCGAGTTGTAGACGTACAGGCGACGCCCATCGTCGAAGCTCAGATATCCTGCGGCAGGCTCGCCATCGACATCGAGGAAGGCCAGGTGCAACCTGCCGCTGGCCGCCATGGCACGCACCGTGTCGCGGAATTGCGCGCGCATCGGCGTCGTCAGGAAGCGCGCCTTGTCGGGGTTGAGCGCCATCAGTTCGAGGAAGCTGTCGGTCTGCAGATTGATGTCGTCTTCGACGCCGACCAGTCGCCAGGTGACGGCCTGCTCGCCGTTCTCGGCGCGGCGCATCTTGCGCCGGATCTCCTGACGTTCTTTCTTCTCCACCTGTTCGGCCAGGTATTGCTCGAAATCGCCCGGCAGCGGGATCGCGGGCGTCTGTTCCAGCGTGTTCTCCGACGTCACCCAGCGGCGCGCAGCTGCCGCGCGCGCCAGCGCGGCGCGGGTCGGCGAACTGGCCTGCAGGTTGTACAGGTCGAGTACCTCCCAGGTCGGGTCACCGGCGAGGCATTCAAGCAGGCCTGCCACGAAAGCCTCGACGTGCTCGGGACGCACGATCAGGTCGAGATAATCCGAGATCTCGATGCTGCCGACCAGCAACAGAGCCGGCCGCCCGTCGCGGTTGACGGCGTTGAACAGCGGCGCGATGCCGATCAGCCGCCCGGCCTCGTCGCGGGCCGTGATCAGGGCCAGACGGGCTTCAGGCCACTCACCGCCGCCGCGATGAGCCCACCATGTCCGCTGGTATTCGGCTGAGAGAAACGGGACACGGGCGATCGATTCAGCCAGGAGCGCATTCCACTCCGGAGCGAGGGTGTCAAAACAGGCAGGGTCTTCAGAGCGTTCGAATTGCATGGGGATTCGTGATGGCTGTGTGTTGGTCGATGTGGGTAGACACAAAAAGCGGAAGCGCGGGCGGCTTCCGGGTGAATCTTAGCACGAAGGAGCGTACGGCGGGAAACGACCCACCCCCCGGCCCCCTCCCTGGAAACGCGCGAGTAGACCTCGCCCAGCGACTCGCAGAGCGCGTTTCCAGGGAGGGGGCCGGGCAAAACCTGCCAGAGTCCTTGCCGCCTAGCCTCAGGTCTTCAATCCGTGTTCGTCACGCCTCGCCAAGCGCGCTGCGTTCCTTGATCATCGTACTTCTGGCCGATGGCCAGGGCACGTCGGCCGTGATGGGCGCGCTTCGGCTGCGGCCCGCGCGAACGGTACGTCAGCGGGCAGGGCTCAGGGCGTCGATGTTGCCGAAGCCGTCGACCTTGAGCAACCAGGCGCTGCCGGGCTCGAACTCGGCAAAAGCCGAGGCATCGGCGACCGAATACTCGAACTGACGGCTATCGGCGCTGAAGACGACGACGTAGGTCTCGCTGCGCCCGCCCTCGCGTTGGCCCGCGGCCAGGTTCGGCGCGGGCCATTCGGGTCGTAGATCGGAACCGGAAGCCACCACGCGATCGGCCACCTGCCAATCGAGTTGCGTGTACTCGCACCAGTCGTCGTAGATCTGATACTGACAATCCTGGCGAACTTCGCTCGCGCCGTTGCCCAGATCGACCTCGTAAGGCGTGCCACAGATCTTCTCGGACTTGCGGCCCGGGTCCGGCGCAGACAGCATCTCGCGCGGCTTGAGCTCGCACTGCTTGATCGTGCCGTCGTCGGGCACGCGATCGCCCCAGGCGCTGCGCGTCACACGCACCTGCTCCTCGATCGCCACGATCCGCTCCCAGCTGACCGCGCTGACCGTCGCCGGCATGTCCGTGGTCGTGGTGGTCTGGGTGAAGTACCAGATGCCGGCCAGGACGCAGAGCAGCAAGAAGCCCGCGCCGATGGCCAACCCGACCCAGCGCATGAGGGCCGAGCCGGGCACAGCGGCTGCGGCAGATTGGGCGACCGGTACGGCGGCCGGTTGCGTGATCGGGGTGGCAGTGCCGAGCGGTCGGCCGCAGCTGATGCAGCGCGCCGCATCCGGTACGTTGGGGGTGCTGCAACTCGGGCAGGGCACGGGCTCGACCTTGGTCTCGACATGTGCGCCGATGACGGCGCCGGCCTCGCGCTTCTGGCCTTTGGTCAAGTCACCCTGGCACTGATGACAGATCTTGGCATCGGCAGGATTGCGGGCGCTGCAGTACGGGCAGTGGACGTCGGCGCCCTTCTTGGCCGCCTCAACCTTGGCTTCGTCCTTGATCAACGCGCCTTCGGTCGGGCGCTCGAACTTCTGGTCCGCCGGCATGGGCGCACCGCAACTCACGCAGGCGCGATCCATGCCGCGGTTGCGCGTGCCGCACTTGCCGCACGTCCATTCCATTTCTACATAGCCGAGCGTCTCAGTGGGCATCGGTCCTCCTTGCGTCGTTCGGGCGTCCTACCCTTGAGGTTAATCGAAGCCCGGGAGGAGGACAAGCGGCACGGGCCGGGCCGCCCGCTCGTCCATCGAGGCGGGCTTGGCCTGTATGGGTCGCGACGGGCCTACGACGATTGTTTTTGGACCTTCTCGCGTTCCAGGTCCCAGAGCTGCGTGAAGCGCTCAAACACATCGGCGATGATCTTGAGCTCGGCCTCCGAATAACTCGACAGCAAGGCGTCCTGCGCGTCTCTCGCCGACGCAAACCAGGATGCGGCCCTATCGCTGGCTGATTTGGCCGGGCTGATGAGAAACCCGCGGCGATCAGCGGGGTTCGGGCGACGCTCGATCAGGCCAGCCTTTTCGAGGCGGTCAAGCATGGCGGTGGTCGCCCCAGACGTGAGACCGGTGTGCCGGGCAAGCTCCGAGGGCGTGGCCACGGTCTTGGCGAAGAGTAACCGCAGACACTCCATATCCGTCGGGTTGACACCCGCCCATTCGCTCATCGCGTTTCGGAACAGCGTCAGGTGCACGCCGTAGTCCCTTACTGCCATCAGCGCGCGCCGCTTCAATTCGCCTTTTGTGGTCTTCATCATCAAGACACCCTTGACATTATCTTTACCATGAAGTATCTTCATGATATAACTAAATCGTTCTGGGCGCAAGAGGCCAGACGATCTCGAGTTTGAATAAGGAGACATCCATGAGCCCAAAGGCCGACGCGAAGAAACCCTCAAAGAAATCAGGTGAGACGTTCACGGCTGACGAAAAGGCCGCGATGAAGGCGCGTGCCCAGGAGTTGAAAGACGAAGCCCGGGCGAGCAAGAACCGGGATGAGGGCGAGAAAGCCATCCTCGCGGCGATCACGGGGATGAAAGGCCAGGACCGCATCCTGGCCAAGCGGCTCCATGAGATTGTCATGGCCACGGCGCCCAGCCTGCTGCCGAAGACCTGGTACGGGATGCCCGCCTACAGCAACAAAGACGGCAAAGTGATCTGCTTCTTTCAGGCGGCCGGGAAATTCAACGCCAGGTATGCGACGCTGGGTTTTCAGCATGACGCCAAACTCGACGATGGCAACATGTGGTCGACCAGTTACGCCCTGATCGAGCTGACGGCCGCCGAAGAGGCCAAGATCAAAGCCCTCGTGAAGAAGGCGGTGGGCTGAAACCCGCCGGCCCGGATCAAGATCGAAGGTTCCGCAATGAGCTGGAAGATTCTGGAAGAGCAACATCCCGAGCTGGCCGCGTTCGGTGAACAACGCCTGAACGGCAAAGTCGCCTACCTGGCGACGGTGCGTCAAGACGGCGCACCGCGTGTCCATCCGATGACGCCGATCATCGGCGAGGGGCATCTCTTCGTGTTCATGGAACCGACCTCGCCAAAGGGCCATGACCTGCAGCGCGACGGACGATATGCCATCCATTGCGGTGTCACCGACACGAGCGGCGTCAGCGGCGAGTTCAGCCTGACGGGTCGGGCGCATCGCGTCGACGACCCTGAATTGCGCGCCGCAGCGGTCCGCGCGTCCAGCTACGTGCCTGCCGACCGCTATATCCTGTTCGAGTTCGGGGTGGAGGCGGCGGCCGCGACGACGTACCCGGGTGATCGACCGGCTCGGCGCAACTGGAAGCGCGAAGGATAGAGTCGTTCTTCGATCGATCGACGTTGTACGGCGGGGCCGGGGTGGGTGACGCTCACCTCGGCCCTTGCCGTTCCACGCTCTGCGGCCGACTGGCACAGAAGTTGCGATGGCTTGTTGGCTATGGTCGCTGCTTCACCTATAATCACCGCTATGCCCGTTCGCCTGGAACCGGATTATGTGCTGCTCAACGTCGCCGGTGGCGTTGCGCTCGATGAGGCCGCGCCAGGGTTGGCCGTCGCCGCTGCACCGCGACGCGCCGCTCGTGGACGCGAGAAGGACATCGTGTTCCTGTGCCTCGCCCTGCGCAGCCGTAACCCCCTGGCCGACGCGCGCTATGAACAACTGCTCGAACTGGCCGCGGCGACGTTCTTCGGCCAATCGGGGTCGGTGACCGCGGCCGCGCGCCTCGCGGTGCTGGCCGTCAACAAGGCCGTCCTCGACGGCAACCTGCGCGAGGGCACGCCGCTTCAGGGCGGCATCACCCTCGGCGTCCTGCGCGGAAACGACTTCTACGCCACATTGGTCGGCCCGGGCGCCGTCGCGGTGGCGCGCGGCATCGGCCTGCAACGCTTCCCGACCCTCGTCGGTCGCCCGCTCGGCGTCAGCGACAACTGCGAAGTCCAATACTTCCACACCGCGGTCGAGCCCGGCGACTACGTGGCCCTCAGCCCGAACGCGGCCTGGCCCGAAGAGTCGCTGGCCGGCGTCGGCGGACTGAACACCCTCAGCAGCGTGATCGAACGACTCAAGGCCACGGCCGGCGGCGACTTCTGCGCCATCGCCCTGCGCCTCGAGGCCGAAGGGGCAGGCGCCTCGGCCCCCCAGCCCGCCCCGGTGGTCAAGCCGGCCGTCGCGCCGACCCGGCCGACAGCCGCCGTCGCGCCGGATCTCGAAGATGAGGACGAAGAAGACGACGGCGACACCGCCGAACACGTGATCGTCACGGCCAAGCCCTTCGGCCCGGCCATCGACACCGACGTCCACGCCGCCGGCTTCGCCGAAGACGAGGACGAGACCGACGACGACGAGGACGCGTACGACGACGAGGACGAAGACGAGGCCGACACCGTGCCGGCCCGGCCATCGTCGGCGCGACTGCGCGCCCGACTCGAGCCCGTCAAATCCGGCGCCCTCTTCGGCCTGCGGTCGTTCGGTCGCGCGACGGGCGTCACCCTGACCGAGTTCTTCAACAGCCTCAATCGCCTGACCGCGCGCTCGCTGCCCGAAGGCATGCTGCAACAAGACGGCATGCTCGCGATCCCGGGCGCCGCGATGCTGATCGCGGCGGTCGCCATCCCGCTGATCATCGTCGGTCTGGCGGCCCTGATCTACATCCAGCTCGGCCAGCAAGAGCAATACACCAATGCCGTGCAACAGGCCCAGCTCGAGATCTCGCGCGCTACGGCCGAGGCCGATCCGGTGGTGGCCCGCCCGCATTGGGACGCGGCCGTGCGTTTCATCGAAATCGCCGAGCGCATGCGCCCCGGCCAGACCGAGATCGGCGAGCTCCGCCGCCAGGCCGAGGGCCAGCTCGACCAGATCGACCAGGTGCAGCGCCTGACCTTCGAGCCGCTGCTCGCCGCCGGCACCGGCGGGGATCTGAGCAAGGTGGCGCTGCTCGGCAACGACGTCTACGCCCTCGACGCACGCGGCAACAAACTGATCCGCATCGCGCCGACGACGGCCGGCGGCTATGTGCTCGACCCGACTTTCAATTGTTCGGCCGGCACGATCGGCTCGACCGAGGTCGGCAAGCTGATCGACTTCTTCATTCTGGCCGGTCCGATCGACCTGGCCGCGCGCCCCGGCGAACCTGCGGCGCCCGATGCCATCATCGGCCTGGATGAGACCGGCACGCTGCTGTACTGCTTCCCGGGTCGCGATCCGATCGCCAGCCCGCTGGCCGCGCCCGACACGGGCTTCGGCCAGGCCGTGGCGGCCGAGCTGTTCGGCAATCGCCTGTATGTGCTCGACATCGGCCGAAACCAGATCTGGCAATACGACTCGACCGGCGGGGCCTTCCCGCAGCGCCCGGTGGGCTACTTCAGCGAGTCGATCTTCGACCTGAAGGACGTCATCCATTTCACGATCGCCAACGGCGACCTGCTGTTGCTGCGCGTCGACGGCCGCGTGATGACCTGCGCGCGCCCGCTGCCGACGGCGCCGCCCAGCTGCATCAACGCCGCGCAATTCACCGACACCCGCGTCGGGCGCACCTCGGGCACGCGGCTCGCGGATGTCGAGACGCCGTTGCGCCTGGTGTACGACGCGCCGCCCGAGCCCTCGGTGCTGCTGGTTGATAGCGGCTCCGACGCGATCTTCCAGCTCAGCCTCAAACTGGCCGTGGTCGGCAAGTACAAGGCCGCCAACGTCCTCAATGGGCCGATCACGTCGGTCGTGGTCGGGCCCGCCGAGCGCCTGTTCGTGGTCGCCGGCGACAACGTCTACCGGGCCGACCGGCCTTAACCTGCTCGAGAAACCGGAGCCACCCCACGGCTCCGGTTTCCTCATGGTTTCAATCGAAGTACAATCCTCGCCACTATGGCTCGTTGGCCCGATCGCTACGTCATCGCCCTGACCGGCAACATCGGCACCGGAAAAAGCGTGGTGCGCAAGATGCTCGAGCATCTCGGCGCCTTCACGCTCGACGCCGATGCGCTCGCCCATCGTGTGATCGCGCCCGGCGGGCCCGGCTACGCCACGGTGCTGCGCACCTTTGGCGAGTGGGTGCTCGGCGCCGACGGGCAGATCAACCGGTCGCGGCTTGGCCGGATCGTGTTCAACGATCCCGAGGCGCTGGCGCGGCTCGAGACGATCGTCCACCCGCACGTGCGCCAGGCCGTCGACCTGCTCATCAACCGCTCGCCGGCCCGTCTGGCCGTGATCGAGGCGATCAAGATCATCGAGACCGGGCTGGCCGCCGAGTGCGACGCGCTCTGGGTCGTGCACGCCTCGCCGGCCGTGCAAGCCCGACGCCTGGTCGAGAAGCGCAAACTCTCGCCGGCCGACGCCCAGCAGCGCATCGCGGCCCAGAACCCGCAGGCCGACAAGGTCAAAGCCGCCGACGTCGTCATCGACAACGGCGGCAGCTTCGAGGAGACCTGGGCCCAGGTGCAGGCCGCGATCAACAAGCTCGGTCTGGCGGCGCCGACCGTGGCCGTCGCGCCGACCGCCACCGCCACCTCCGCCGGCGCGCTGATCGTGCGCCGCGCGCGTCCGGGCGACGCCGCCGCGATCGCGGCCCTGATCGGCCAGGCCGTACAGAACGCGCGCAAGCTGAAGCGCGACGACGTGATCGCGGCTTTCGGCGACAAGGCGTTCATGCTCGGCGAGGTCGCGGGCAAGCCGGCCGCGCTCGCGGGCTTTAAGGTCGAGAACCTTGTGGTGCGCGTCGACGAGCTGTACTTCCTGCAGTCGGCGCCTTTGACGGTGGCGGCCCGGCCGCTGCGCGAAGCGGTCGAACAATCCGCGCGCGAGCTGCAGTGCGAGGCCGCACTCGTCTTCGCGGCCCCGGCTCAAGCCGAGGCCGCGATCGCGGCGCTCGGCCCGAGCGGGTACGCGCCGACGACGATCGAGAACCTGCGCGTCGATGCGTGGCGCGAAGCCGCGCGCGAGTCGATGCCCGCCGGCGCGACTCTGTTGTTCAAGAAATTGCGCGAGGATCGGGTGCTGCGTCCCGTTTAGGCGCCCGTTCGATCGCGAAGACCAGGTGATGATGACACCCGTACTCGGATTCGCCCGCGAGCATCCACGCCTGAGCGCCTGGGCGCTGCTTGCCGTGTTGATGAACCTCATCCTGGCGGTCTCGGCCCGCGACGTGGGTCTGACCGCGGTTCAGTGGCTGGCCTTGATCGTGGTGACGACGCTCGTCGCCGGGGCCTGCGTCTGGCTGGTCGGCGGCGCCGATGCGCCCGAAGATCCGGCCGACCCGCCGCAGGCGTAACCGCCGGGCTGTCGCCAATTCGACTCGATCCGCGACTTCGCGTTGAAAAAGGAGTTTCGATGACCAATCCGACCAACCCGCCCGGCAAGCCCTTCGAGGATCAGGACGAGTCCGCCACGCGCGCGGTGGAGGAACGCATCGCCCAGATCCTGACCTCCGGCGAGGAGATCCTGCACGTCGCGATGCAGAACCCGATCACGGCCCTGTCGGCCGCGCCGGATTCGGTCGTGTTGACCAACAAGCGCTTCATCATCTACCGTCCGAAGTTCCTGGGCGGCGCGCAGTTCGAGGACTACATCTGGCGCGACCTGGGCGAGGCCAAGCTCGAAGAGGGCCTGATGTCGTCGACCATCTCGCTCAAGTCCGTCAACGGAAAGACGCTCAGCATGGAGCACCTCCACAAGGGCGCGGCGCGGAAGGTGTACAGCCTCGCGCAGGATATGGAAGAGCGTGTGCGCGAGGAGCGCCGGCTGCGTGAGATGGAGGAGAAGCGCGCCGCGGCCGGCGGCATCAACATCAGCGGCGGCATGCCCGGCGCCGCGGCCACGCCGCCCGCGCCGAAGGACGACCCGGTCGAGAAACTGGGTCAACTCAAGCGCATGCTCGAGGGCGGTCTGATCACGCCCGAGGAATACGAAGCCAAGAAGAAGGACCTGCTCAGCCGGCTTTGAACGCCTGAGCGTCGAAACGAAAAAGCGGCCCGTCGGGGCCGCTTTTTCGTTTCGGAGGGTGGAGCGCCCTCAGTAGTACCAGATCAGGTAACTGGCCCGCGTCGTCGAGGTCAGGCCGCTGGCCGAGGCGATCAATTCGAGGTTGATGGTCGTGCCGGCCGCGTACTTGCCGGCCAGGAACGTCAGGGCCGTGACGCCGCGCGCGTCGGTGGGCGCCAGCGTGTAAGCGGTGTCGCCGTCCGGCGCGTGGACGATCATCTGCACCGCCACATTCGCCGCGGGCTGGCCGAGCTGATCGGTCACCTGGACGAAGACGCGCTGCGTGCCGCCCGCCGGGGCGAAGGGATCGTCGACCGAGGCGTTCATGCGCAGGGTCTTGATCGCGCCGGCCTGCGCGGCCACGACGTTAGGTCGGAGCAGTTTCGGATCGAGCCGTGCCCAGTCGTAGTAGATCGAGCCCAACGGCGCGATCTGCACGCGCTGGCCCTCGGGCTGGTCGGGATGCCACTCGAACCGCGCGCGCTGGAAGTACTGGACGATGCGGTTGCCTTCGAGGATCTGGGGCGTGATCGGATAGCCGTACAGGTCGACGCTGCCGGTGGTTTCGAAGAAGCGTCGGAACTGGAAGCACACGGCATGACCGGTCGCGTCGAAGTACGCACAGTTCGGGTCCGTGGCCGAGGGGATGTCGCGGACAGCCAGAGGCGGCCGGCGTTTGCCCAGCTCGTCGCCGAGCAGACCGAGCTGCACCTGATACGCCGGCGGGTTGGCCGGATGGTATTCGAGCCGCGCCTTCTGGAAGTACTGGATAGTCAGGCTGGTGGCGACGTCGACGTACTGGTCGGTGATCGGGTAGCCGAAGCGTTCGATCCCGCCGTATTGCTCGAAATAAGCGGCGAAAGGCGCCTCGACGGTGTGCCCGGTCTCGCTGAAGTACACGCGCTCGGGCCCCGGCGTCGGCGGCTGCGCCTCGACAGCGGGGATCCGCCCGGTCAGCGGCGCCGCCAGCGTCACTGCCAGGACCACACCGCTACACGCCGCGAAGGCCGTTCGCACATGCCCGAAAATGCTATTCACGTTAGTGCCGTCCCATGTAAACGTGCCAACATTATACGGCAGCACCCTGGGCGAGCAAGTTTCAAACCCGCTTTACGGCTGGTTTAGGCGTGAAATCGACGTGAATACCGCCCGGCCCGGCTCAGGCCTCCGTCAGCGACGTCCGGTCGTCGCCACGGCGGAGCTTGAGGTAGCTGTCGTAGCGCGAGCGGGAGACCCGGCCGTCGGCCACGGCGGCGCGCACCGCGCAGCCGGGCTCATGCTCGTGCGTGCAGTCGCTGAAGGCGCAACCGGAGACCAGCGGGCGGAGCTCGACGAAGTAGGCGTCGAGCTCGTCGGGCTCGATGTTGAACAACTCGAGCGCGCGCATCCCGGGCGTGTCGGCGATGTAGCCGCCGCCGGTCAGCGCGTGCAGCTGGCGGAACACGGTCGTGTGCCGGCCCTTGAGAGTTTGTTCGCTCACCGCGTTAGCCTGGAGCGTGAGCCCGGGCTCGAGCGCGTTGACCAGGCTCGACTTGCCCACGCCCGACGGGCCGGCCAGGACCGCGATCTTGCCCTGCAGGGCCGCACGCAACTCGGCGACCCCGACACCGGTGCGAGCCGAGACCCGGATGACCGGGTACCCCAGCGGCGGGTACGCGGCGAACATATCCGACGCCTCGGACGCGACGGCCAGGTCGGCTTTGTTGGCCACGATCATGGCCGGCAGCGACTGGGCTTCGGCCATCACCAGGTAGCGGTCGAGCGCGCGCGGATGCGGGTCGGGCTGCGCGCAGGCGAACACGAAGACCGCGAGATCGGGGTTGGCGATGATCACCTGCTCGCGTTCGGACTCGGCCGCGCGATAGCCGCGACGCCCGAAGCCGCCCGGCGCCCGGCGCGTCAAGGCGCGGGCCCGCGGCCCGACATGTTCGATCGTGCCGACCGCGTCGGATTCGAGCTCGATCAAGACGTGGTCGCCGATCGTGGCCAGGTCGGTCGTGCGGCGTTGTTGCTTGAGCCGGCCGCGCAGCCGACAGACGACGTCGCCCTGCCCGGTGCGCACCGTGAAGAAACCGCTCTGCGCGCGAATGATCAACCCCTCAATCATTGGCAATTGCCGATTGTTGATTTCTGATTGCTGATTGAGGAGCCAGAGCGTGAGAGGCCTCGCAACGGACGCCCGACACCTGACACCCGACTCCTGATGTCGGGGTCGGGGTCGGTTCGAGGGTGGTCGGCGCCTCGAGCTCGGTCTCCCAGGGCAGGAGCGTGGTGGCCTCGCCGTTGAAGTAGATCTCGACCAGGCGCCTGAAGATCGGGGCCGAAAACTCCGAACCGTCGCCGACGTTCTCGAGCATCACCACGGCCGCGAAATCGGGTTTGTCGGGGCGCTGGGCCTCGGTGTAGCCCGCGAACCAGGCATGCGGGAGGGCATCGTTGGGGGCCTGGGCCGTGCCGGTCTTGCCCGAGACCGGGATATTGAAATTGA
>WBZN01001636.1_pt1 | contig 13261 bp, 16 predicted proteins | sample 5204281 | NCBI WGS metagenome assembly WBZN01 (sample SAMN12344347, study PRJNA552823) | activated sludge metagenome | biome: Activated sludge suspended growth; feature: Nitrification reactor; material: Wastewater; isolation source: activated sludge from nitrification reactor of wastewater...
GGTAAATTCGAATGGTGCTCCAAGATAATAGATATTATCCTGCTGACTCTTGGTATGGAAGTGTCCAGAAAAAACGAATTCGAATTTAGAGAACATGGACTTTGACAGTCCATGTTGTGAAAGATGACCCCTCTCCATCTCAAATCCAGCTAACTCCAAATGACCCATACAAATCTGAGCTTTGGAATTCTTAATCGCTTCAAGCGAAGCGTTCATAGCGTCAATATTATTTTCGGGTATCCAAGGAAGAAAAAGTATCTTTACTCCACCAATTTCAACCTCTTTAGGAGAGCCATAATTCTGAAATGGATACATACTGAATTCTTGGAAGCAAGAAACGTCATTGCTACCCTTATAATAGGTATCATGGTTGCCTAGAATGAAATGAACATTCTTTTCCAGAAGTGGATCAAGAAAGTCTTTTCTGATTCTATGAGAGGTATAGAAATTGAGGTATTTACGGCGATCCACCAAGTCTCCGAGGTGGATCACTGTTTCAATGTTGTTTTCTTCCAAATATGGGAAAAATATTGTGTCTAGAAATTTTTTCTGATAATCCATAATCACCTGAGCGTCGTTCCTAATACCGAAATGACTGTCTGTGATTAATGCTAACTTCACTTTAATCCTTTATGCTTTTCCACAATCTGTGCTATAGTTCTTTGGATATGATCCAAATTTTGAATTAGGGCTTCCTTTTCCCTTGAACTCGATCTTTTATTTTCGAGCCTTGAAATATAATCAATAATAATGGGAGGAAGTCTAAGAGTTGCTTCCTTAGTCATAGTTACTCCAAAAATTTGGTAACTGTATTTCCAGTTACTTTAACAGGTTTCTTCTTGATTGTCAATTTGTTCTCATAGTTTTTGATGAACTCATTGGCTATATCAGTCATATCTTCCACCTGAGCACATGCGTCATAATGGTCAATCTGGTATGATTGTCGAATCTTCAATTTGATATACTGCTGTCTCTCCTCTTTCTGTATTCTTCTGATGAAGGCAAACTTGATAACCTGCGTAATATATGCGAAAGGATTATTAGTTTTCTCAGGATTAAAATTATACAGATACAAGATGCAGTTTTCTATGCCGTCTGAAATCATCTCTTCCTTGAATGAATATCCAGAAAAATTTGATTTGGATGCCAGCTTGTTTGCGATTAGTTGAATTGCCAATCCAGCATATTCTGGTATCCTTGGTAATTCAGTTCCATTTTCTTTGGCTTCATGATATTCTTTATGATAGACCTTCAAAACTTCATAGAGAGTCTTGTTATTCACGTAATTTACAACTTTTTTCTTCACTTTTGCATTTTTCTCTTGACAGGTTAGAATTGTATGGTATAATTCAGGTGTCTGATGAATATTGGTTTTTGAGATTCAGTTCACTATAGTTGTTATAGTGAACAGAGACTCTAGAGTGATTAGAGGCCAAGGGCCAGAGGCACAAACTGAATCAATGCTTAGAACGTGTGCCTTGGCACAGATGCGTAGCATCTAAACTGGACTCCATTAGAATAGATTCCATGGTATTATTCACCTCAGAAATATCTGCTAGAATTCTTTCAGTGGATTCTTTTGAAATCTTTCTGGAAAGATAATAGTATTTCTTCATAACAGGGTGAATTTGGTTCCTGGTGATAATGTGTTTGGAATCAATGTGGCATACTGATGACATTGAGAATGGAGAATATTCAGTCAGAATGATGGATGATCCATACTGCGTAACACGTTCATCAATCACCATAGGTGTATCCACGATGATTGAATCCTCAGCTATACCAATGATATCTCCAACAAGCTCTTCTCCATTGACTAATCGAATATGCTGAACATTTTCCGTCATTCAATATCTTCCTTTAATGTGACTCTGTAAATCTTGAATGGCTGCTGTTGCTGAATGTAATATTTCATTCTTTCCTTAAAGTGAGCAAAGGTGAAATTTACTCTAGACTTCCATCCAATATCGTCAGCTAGATCGAATACAGTTGCTCCATCCTTTCCATCGCTCTTTCTTAGAACTCTTCCAATCGATTGGAGGACTCTGACCTTGGACTTTGTTGGTGAAGCAAATATAAGGTTCTCTAGTGACGGAATATTTATTCCCGTTGAAAAGGTCTGGTAAGAGGCAACGATAATAACTTTTTCAGGTCCAGATGCAGCGATTCTAATTGCTTCTCTCTCCTCGACTGAGACGTCACCAGAAACGAAATAGACTGGACTGGTGCTCCTTTCTTTGATCATCTCAAAGAGAGGTATTCCGTGTTTTTCAACGAACTGGAATAGTACCAGGCTGCTGCCTTTCAGAGAACAGACTAGCTTTGCAATGAACTCGTTTCTCCTCTTATTAGTAACAATATACTCGATTTCTTTAGCATAATCCCATTCCTTTTTGGCCAACTGCCTGATTTCTTTGGAATAGTTGAATACGATGCATTTGATTTCTGATTCAGCAATATGACCCTGATCCTGAAGCTCTTTGGTGGTAGTTATCTCAGAAACTGGACCAAATAAGCCAGTCAGAACCAATTCATGCGTCTTGGATTCTTTCAAGGTGCCAGTGAAACCAAGCCTATATTCACAATTTTCCATCTTAGAAAGAATGCCCTGCATTGATTTTGCTTCGGCTTCATGTGCCTCATCAGTTATCAAGAGTCCAAATTGATTGAACCATTCTTTTGGCATTTTATAGATGGATTGCCAAGTCGTAATCGTTATATCAGCAACTGTATTCTTATCTTCACCCGAGTAAATTTGGTGGATTTGCTTGTCATAACCGTAGGATTCAAAATCTTTAGTTAATTGCTTGACTAATCCCAATCTCGGGACTATAATAAGTGTCTTACAAGCGTTATATCGAACAGTCAAATAGATGATGAACGATTTACCCGACGAGGTTGGCGATAAGAGCATCGCTCTTTTGTCTCTAATTGCTTTGACAAACGCTTTAATCTGATAATCTCTCATTTCGAGATGGTCAGGGAGTTTCAGAGATTTGATAAAGTCTGCTGCTTCAACCAGTGCAAATTCTCTCTTGCCGAATGATTCGGGGAATTCGATATCATATCCACGGTCATCAGCGAACTTGCATATCTCCTCAAAGAGGCCTTTATAAATTAGACCCGTGTTCAAATTCAACAGCCGTATTTTGCCATCCCATACACCCATTTTGAATGATGGCATGAATCGTGCACCAGGGACATCAAAGGTGAAATGCTCTGATAACTCCATGAGGATAGATTTTGAAGCGTCTATCCTCAAATAGGTTTCGTTATTTTCTAGAAGTGTAATCATCCTCCATGAAGAAATCTTCTATCCTCAAGATAATTCTTGATCAAATAACCACGTGAAGCAATTTGCGTCATTATGGATTTCAGAAACTCTATTTTCTCTTGCTGTTGACCCAGCTTAAGTTCTAGTTCCAAAATGTCCTTATCGTATTCAAGATATTTTGGTATTTCTGACTTCAATAATTTGCCCTTGGCTGGTATTTTCCAGCCAGCTTTTACTTTTTCTTCAGTTGGATTATAGAAGAATTCCTCCTTCTCTCCTTTCAGTGTTTTCAATTCTTTGACGAGTTGCAGGAGTCTTAATTTTTCTGCTGTCCATATTGTAGAATATTTTGAGTGGAGCTTAGCAGTTTTGATCGAATCGTCTCCGACAGACATAGGATCAATAACGCAATCTGAGCTCCACTGCTCTGCAATATCTTCAATTTTCATCCAAAACTCCAACTAACAAATAAAACTAATTATAGCATATTATGGAATAAAATCAAGTAATTGGATTGATGGAATAGCTGGTATATCTGAAAGTTGCAGTTGCTTCAATGTAATTAACGTCCTGCAAAGTAGTATCGAAGGTGAAACCCGAAAGTGAAATTGGAAAAGCATCTCGAAATACTATATCGAATGTAGGATTTTTTGAGCTAGAAAGAATTAGGAGAGATACATCGGATACTAGACCCATACCTGACATTTTTGGTTGGTTTTCTAGCTGCTCATATTGAGAATAATCATCTGGAAATCCAAGACCTCTAAGCCAGTTATGAAGTTCAATATAGTTTCTCATATCCTCGTCAATCTTGAAGCTGATTTGTAGATCATCAAAATCGATATGTTCACCAGAAATTGGAATCTTCACAAAAGGATTTGGAAAGTCCACTGGATTAATGGATAGGCCTGGAAATGAAACTTGCTGAATAAAGAAGTTTGTTATAGGAAGTTTCTTGACTTGAAATTTGAAACCCAGAGGAGAAAGAAAATTCACATTCTCTGGTTGGTTATCTAGTGCGCTCATTGTGTGCCTTATTTGATCTAACAATTAACTCTTTTTGATTTGCCCTGTCCGAAGCCCAAACAACTCTATCAACGTGAATTGCTTTGGTTTTTACTCTTTTATCAGCAGCATCATGTTTTTTATTAAAATTCTTTGCATAATTGTTATGGTCATGGAAGTATTTTTTTACCTCTGAATGGTGCATATCTGTTACATGATTGTCATGCCGATCATAAATGTCCACATAATCTCCATTCTTTTTGAAGGTTTTATCTCTATACTTGACTTCACCATGTTTATGTAGATGGTCGACGTGATCATTTATTTCTGTATCTGAGTGAACTTTTTGCCTAGGACCTGATGGCGCTCCTGCAAACCTTCTGGCAACTTCTTTGTCTGTTGTATAAGAGTGTAGTGTGTTACCTCTTCCTGTTGCCTTTTCGCCAGAATGAGGTGCAGTTCCTCTATAAGCAGTAATAAAATTTCCATGCTTCTTTTTCAAAGCGTCTCTTATGGCTTGCCCATGTTTGTGGACTTCATGATGATTATCTTCTAATCCTTTAGAATGCATTATGCCACCCTCTGATTTACTTCCATGACTAATACCAATCCAGCCATCTATATGATGTTTGATATTTGACGGAGCATTCTTGTCATGATGGTCAATTTCTTTCCAAGGATCATATTTCTCTGTTAGATAGAATTGTTTGAAACGGATCATTGATTTCTCCAATAAAAAAGGGGGCCGAAGGCCCCCAAGTTTATAATTGCTCTCGGCTTATTGTGCTTTTGAGCAACCAAACAACTTTACATCAAGTTGCTGATGATTAGACGGCGGTAGTAAACGTTAGAATCCTTAACGATACCATCGGTACCTGCAGTGGTTGCAGTTAGGCCTTGCGCGAATGGATGCGCGACCATCCCATAACGGGTCTTGAATCCGATTTTAGGATGGAATGAATCCTGATCAACAGCGCGAACCATTTGCAGAGGAACATATGGGCAATAGAATAGACCAGCGTCAAATGCGCTAGAGCCCTTATATCCAGCAACCATAAAGTCGCCGCCTGCATATGGATCGATATAAACTCGAATCTTACCGTGGAGCAATCCAACAAAGGTGTTGCCAGTATCGTCAACAGTTAGACCGTTGTTTCCGTTAAGTGCTGGGGTATAATCCAAAATACCTGCCATTTGAAGTGCGGATGCAACGTTCGATGAACAGATAATGATATTACCCTTACCACGACGGGTTTCCTTCGCGATTTGATTCATTTCACGTTCAATCTGGAACATCATACCCTTGAACTTTTCAACTAGCCAACGACCGTTAGAGTCAGTGTCTAGGTCGAAAACACCAGCGGTAGTCGTGCCAGTTGCAGCGCCCTGCTTTGCAACAACGAAAATCGTTCTGACGACTTCACGGTTGATTTCAGCAAGAATTTCAGAGGTCAGAATGTTTGAAAGCTCAGTTTCAGCATCCAATCCGTGAACTGCCTTAAGGTCTTGTGCAAGTTCCATGGTGTATTCAGCTTTTAGAGCACGGGTCTTTGCTTCGACGCCTAGCTTTTCGATGCTGAATGCCATTTCTGCGAATGCAGCGTTACCAGAGGTTCCAAGCGCTTCACCTTGTGCTCTCGACATACCTGCAACGTAGTTATAGGTGTTGGTCGATGCTAGGTTGATCGTTTGGGTGGTGTTACCAGGAACGTTACCAACGTGACGCATACCAGGATCATTAACAGACGAGTTGCCAAGTGCGATAGATGACCAGGTGGTGTCAACTTCTGGATAGAAGGTTTCGTTGTAAGTTTGGTTCGCATAGCGAGCGCGCATTGCGAAAATCAGACCAGTTGGACCAGTCATTGGCTGAACGCCACAAATATCATATGCCATTAGGTTAGGCATTGAACGGCGGACAAGAGAAATTAGAATAGGATCAAACGTGTCAATCGATCCGTCACCAGCAGTTGAGCTGGATGCTCTCATTGCGTTTGCAGGAATTGGATTGGCTTCCGAAAGAAGATGGGTTCCGCCCATGTAAGCCTGGCTCTTACGCAATTCACGTTCTGTATTCTCAAGAATAACTGCCGTAACGTTTCTGCGGTGCACGTCCTTAATAGCACCAAGGTCTTCGTGCTCTAGGATTGGCTTCCACTTGTTGATTAGTTGTTCGTTCAACATTTTGTTTTAATTACTCCGTAATGGGTTGTTTTGATGCTATTTATTAAATGTTATCTTTTAAGCGTCGTTTTAATCGCTCTTGCATATGCGGCGATTTGAGGCTCAAGATATTTTACTTCAGCAGTTGGTTCCTGATCGTCATCAACTTGTTCAGTGATCAGAGATGGCTTTGCCTTGACTCCAAAATGATGCTCTTTGATTAGTTCAAGCTTCTTTTTGAATCCAGCAGTGTCACCATCAAAAGCAACGCCTTCTGCCAATGTTTCAAACTTGTCTTTTTGAGTCAGAGCAAGTCCTGCCGAAACTTCGGCAAAAATGTCATCACGGCTTCTTTCTGCAAGCTGTTCAGACAATTCCATAGTCTTGTTGGTTTCATTATTTAGGGCTTCTTCCAGCTCTTCCACTTTCTCAGAAAGTGCAGAAACTAGATCAACCTTATCCTCTGGAAATTCGCAATAATGCTCAGCAAAGACATTCTTCATGCCTAGCATGAATGATTCAGCTAGTTCGTTTCTAAGCGACGATTCGATTGCAACTTCGTTTTCAGTCATCCATTCAGAAACAGCGTGATCCAAATACTTATCGACAAGATCAACTAGATTTACTGCAATGTTTTCGACTTCTTCCACAAGCTGTTCTGCGTATTCTTCTTCGATGCGTGCAACTTCGGAAATAACTCTTGCATGGACTGCGCTCTCAAATAGAGTCGTTGCATTATCCTTGAATTCTTCGGTTAGTTCGTCAGAGCCAAATAGAGCAGCTACATCTTCCTTCATAGAAGCAATATGAATTTTCTTTGGATCGCCCTTCATTTCAACTGATCTGCGCTTATCTTCTGCACCACCAGTATGTTGGGCCATATGCTTTGAATTTGCGATATTCATTGCAGCATCAAACCACTTGACGCATTCATCGGACGTCATCGCAGACATAGCACCCATGACGTTTGCCATCATGCTTGCTTTTGAAGAAAAGGAAGTTGGATGCATTTTAATGGTATCTGCTGCTGCGGTTTCTTCGATATGCTCTTGATTATCTTCCACTTCTGTTTCCTCTCTAGTCAATTTCTTTACAGCCATAGAAATACCTTTTTCTCTTTTTTGAGAATTATGATTTTCTTTCTTAGATTGTTCTCTGTCTGCGGCAGTTTTTCTTTTTGTTGCCAGCTCTTTGCCATATAGTTTTCCAGAACGGAAACTGGACATATCTGAATCTCTATTTGCCTTATTGATATAAGAACCAAGAGTTTTCTTAGACAGTTCGTCCAGTTGCTCTTGATCTTCGGCAACTTCCTCAACAGTTTCAGAAGCTTTCACTTCCTCGACATTCTCGTCTAATTTCTTTGCATTCATTTCTGCATAGATTGCAGCAAATGACTTTCCTTGTGACATTAATTATCTCCTGAAATGGGAATTTTTCAATTATTTATGTTTATAGTGTTTTTACGAAAGAATTGAACCATTTCAGCATCATTGCCTCGTCAATTCTCTTAATAGGAGTAGTTTTAATCTCTTCCTGCAGTTTCTTAGACCATTCTCCGCGCTTATCGTCAAAATACCACTCATAACCTTCCATGATACCATTGACAAATGCTGCTGGTGCTGAAGGATCAGAAACGATATCAGCGGCAGTAACTAGACGGAAATCTTCTTGGACTTCCATAATTCCGTTTTTGCCTTCTTTGAGCGAGCCGAGTCCTCTTGAAGAAACTCCCAATTTGATACCACCTTCAAGTAGAGCCCTAACCTCTTTTCCATGAAAAGTATCAAGGACTCTTGCTTTTCCATAAACAATTCCGTTTGGCTGCATTTCTAGTTTTTCGATCAGGTGGGTAACGCGATCAAGGTTGATTGTTGGTCCTTGTGGATGATTAAGTTCACCGACTGCTCTCTTTTCAGCAACAGCCTCGGTGATATATCGATTAACTTCCTTTTCCATCACTGATCTTGAATAGATACGTCCATTTCTGTTAGGAGTATCGTATTGCATAAAAACACCTTCGATAAAAAGGTTCTTTTTACCGTTTGTCTCTTCGGTGATGAATTCAACATCAACTGCGTTTTCTAGGATTAGCTTCATGTTGCTTTGACCTTGGCTTTTGGTTGTCTTTTATAATCTTTTAGTTTTCGTTTTGCTAAACTTTGACCGCCAATTCGACCGCGAAATTTTTTAGAATTAGGATATTCTTTTAATTCTTTTGATTCTTTTTCAGTTTTTTCCAAATAAGATTTTAGAGTTTTCTTTGAAATCTCATTCAAGAATTGCTTAAATCTGATCATCAGCTATAATCCGTTGTCGTAAATCTGCCAGTGTTGGCTATCTTGCCAATCTCACATTGGAGAGCTCCGCTAGGAGCGCCGACAAGTTCAAAAACAAGATTTGCGGTATTGTTTGCATAAATTCCACCACCATGACCAGAAAAATCCATCCAGCCAGAATTGGTAAGTACCATGACGACTGTTGTATTTCTTTTTACGTTCCAATATCCAACAGAAGTCGTGTTGGATGCAGCACCCCACCAAATTTGTTTGATGTAGGCGCCAGAAAGAACCTCGTCTGATGTTGCCACGTTAGAAACTGACGAATTTCCCGCAACCGTCAGAGTGGTAGTGGCATCGCAATTGATTATTGCGGACTTGCTTTTCTTATGAGTTACGGTAAACGTCATCTATTAGTCCTTTTTCTTCATTCTCTTGTAATATTTTGGTCCAATGACATATCTGTCTGCCGCTCTTTCACGGCCTTTTTTAGTTTTTTCATATTCTTTGGTACCATGATTAGACAAAGAGTGTTTCCCTAGTGATTTGTCTAGATACGATTTTGCGAGTTTTCTTGAAATTTCATCTATCTGCTCTGTTTCTTCGGAAACATTTTTCTTGGAACGAACGGTTAGAATTCCTGCCATACGGCGTCCAGCACGATGCTTATCGTTCTTATCCGAAGATTTTATTCTCTTGCTAAGATCAGCAGACGCTTTTTCTCTATAAGAATCCAAAGTATTCTTGGATAGTTCGTCTAGCTGTTCACCGTCGTTCTGAGTTTCTTCAGCAGAAAACTTGCGACCCTTTCCAGTCAGAAATTTCCCCTTGACTTTTTCTGGACGCCTGAACCAATCAGCTCCTCTATAAGCCAAATCACGAGATGCTTTTCTTGTAGATTTATCAGGATGATTCATTCCTTTAATTCCACGATCAATTAAAGCACGTCCATGTTTACTCATGGCGTCTTTAACTCTCTCTCTTTTATTACCAGGAATTATATCTTTCCAGCTTTTCTTTTCATCCAGTTGAAGAATTTCTTTGAGCAATTTCATTTGTTTTTCCTCTTTAATGCCAGCACGTGTCTTGGCGTTTAGTTTGTCGCCAGCTTTAATTAGACCATGAAATCTCTTATCTCCTCTGGACTTCTTTCCAGATTGATCAGACTTAAGCATGTCATTTGATGCTTTATCTGTATAGTCAATAAGTGTTTTCTTGGACAACTCATTGAGTGGTCTAGCCATTATTCCTCCTCAGAATCGTCTAGATCATCCTCAGTTTCATCATCAGATTCCTCGTCATCTTCATCTTCATCTTCGGTTTCTTCTGATTCTTCCTCAGAGTCCTCTTCAACGTCAGAATCTTCATCATCTTCAAAATCTTCGTCCTCTAGATCATCTTCTAATTCATCATCTTCGGTTTCATCATCAGATTCCATATTTAACGGAGATGCATCAAAAAATCTTTGGGCAACTTCTGCCTTCTTGTCTAGAATTGCTTCACGAACCTTGTCCAGCATTACGTCTGCCAATGCGTTCTTTACGTCAACTGGCTTTTCGTCAACTGCACCGCCAATGATATCTTCAATCGACATTTAATATCCTTATTTCTTTGAGGCTGGCTTTGATTTGCCAGCTTGTTTTGCTCTGTTTTTTTCGAACGTGACTTTATGCTTTGCCTGTTGAGTCTTGAACTTCTCTTGCTTGACCTTTTCGTCAGCCACAGCCGCATTTTGGTCCTCATGAGGATCAACTGGCTCATTGTCACCATTTGCCATAGCTTCGGCTTCGGCTTGTTGAGCCATCAATTGAGCTTGCTGGGTGTCAAATTGCTGTTGCTGCATCATCATTTCCATGCCGTACCGTGGATCATCTTTTTCAGTTTCCATTTGTTGATCCATTTCAGCAATATCATCGTCAGTTTGTCTAAGGACATTCTTGCGAGTCCATTCTGCCGAGTAATAACGACCAACATATGGATCAATTGCTTGGAGACGATTAAGACGTTCACCAAGAATTTCCATATCCTTAAGTTCGGCTTGATATACGTCACGAAGATAACGGAATTGAATGTGTTTCTTGATCTTTTCCCAATCTTCAACAACGGTAATTCCCTTAAGAATCAGTTGTTTTTCGAGGGATTTTAAGAACAATTGATTGAATTTGCCACGAAGCCTGTCAATGAACTTGGCAAAATTCAATTCATCTCTTGAAATTTCGGTTGCTCTGCCAAGTGAGTAATATTCTTCCGACTTCATTCTGGAGATAGGAACTTGAAGGGACCTATACATTCTATCCTGAAAATATTGAACAGATTCCAGAAGTTGCGGCAACGCCGTGCCGCCATTTAGAATGTCAATTTCGGTTCCAGTGTTTCCTTCACGTCTAGGGAACCAATAATCTTCAAGCATGGTCATAAATTTGCGGTCATCTCTGATTTCACCAGTTGATGAATCATAGGCCAGCTTATTCTTATGCTTGACCATCATATCGCGAAGATACTGTTCCGCCTTAGGACGAGGCATATTTCCAACGTCGATATAGAAAATTCTGCGTTCTGGAGCTCTTGAAAGATGATAAATGAGCGATGAATCTTCTAATGCTCTCAATTGGTTCAGTGGCTTTAATGCAGCTTGCAAATAGCTCAGAACTAGAGTATTATCTTGATTCATTAATCCAGAAGTTGCTTGGATAATTGAATCCGCCTTGATTTTTACACCAGTTGCACCAGAAGATGTTAGAACACGGGCACTGTTATTAAGACCACGTTCATTATAGAGGTAGTATTCTTGTCTTGTTTTCTGGATAGTCGCATTCGTTTTAGGATCAGTTTTACGAATAATTTCCCTGATCTTACGGATTTTGCGAGGATCAATATATCTAAGTTCCTTGATGCCCTCGCCTGGCGAGTTTTCATCAATTACTGCATGATAATATGATCTTCCATCGATATACCAGCGCTTAAACACGTCGTATGCCGAATTTTGAAAATCCAAAAGATCACAAATGATTTCAAATTCATCTGTGATCACTTTTTTCAGATCATCTTTGATAGGAACATCGTCCAGAATTATTTCGACAGTCTTTTTACCATCTTCATTGACGATAGCGTCATTGACGATTTCATTAACTGCCTTGTCGATTTCAGGCTGGAGTGACATTTCACGATATTTTGAAACCAAATCCGCTTCAGTTTTGACAGTTCCTTCAAGATCGATATAGGTTCCATAAGAACCACCAGCAGCAACAACTACCGCACCGTCATCCTTTATCTCTGGAGCAAAGGACTTCTGTGTTTCTGGTATTTTTTTGCGCTTTATCTCGAATCCAAAAAGGGACCACCCTTCCTGATCGTTATTATTTGCCATAATATACTACTATCTTTTTATTGAAGGACCGAATTGCCTTGGAATAGACCAGGGTTAAATGTAGTACCTTCTTTAATTTCTCTTGGTTCCCAATAATCGTAACGGAATTCGACATTGAATTCTTCGAAACGATTGGTTGCTTCGTAATCCAATGGAATTTGGTCGACATAAGTTGGGAAAGCACCAATCAGCGTATAGACATAGATGTAATCACCTTGTCCATCGATGGAATTTTGATTAGTTCCATCCTTTGAAAGTTGCTTGACAATGATATTGACTTTATAGCTCTCTGGATTTGTCGTGACATTATTAAACATAACGTTTTCTTCACGCATATTGAGAGACTGATGCCAGTTTTCGAATGATCTGCGAAGAAGGAAATCTTCATCATTCATAACGGTCACATTCCAGGGTGGGAAAACTCGATCACCAACGATATTGATTGATCGGCCTTTATAAGGAACTGGAACGGCTTCTAGAATTGAAGGAGGTAGTGATGCAGCGCGCGCCAGTAGTGCAGTCTTTCTAGATGCATTAGGCAGCGATCCAGGCCAAGCTGGGATTTCGATTTCGAATAGAGTCGGACGAGCCAAACCCATGGTTGGGCCGTTTGACTTGAAATCGTTTATATTGAAAGTCATATTAGGGTTTTGCTCCTATTTTGGTTTCTTTAGTTATATTTATATACTGCTAACAAATGTCCATCCAGTAGTGCCTCTCTTGAGACGATTGCCAGTGAAACCATATGCCTCACAGAATTTACTCATGTTTTGAATACACACTTACAATCCATCTGGTGTCAGCAGCAAGTATTTTTTAGATAGAGCCTTGTTGTTTTGTTGGGCCTGTCTCATTCTTGCCTTGGATTCTTCTGAAAACTTTTTACCCTTAGTGCCAATCTTTCCTTCAGCTATAAGTCTTTGATTATTTTCAGAAATTTTCTTCCTAGTTTCTTCTGATCTATTTTTGCCCAGATCAGACATTTTCTTTCTAAAGCCCAAATCAGTGTAGTCTCTATTATGGTTCTCAGAAATTTTTTTCTTAGTTTTCTCAGATAGAGTTTTTCCAAGATTTGCTTGTCTGAGTTTTTCTCTAGTCTCTTCTGACATTTTTTGACCTTTGGTCGCTAAACTCATTTTGAGTCTAGTTTCAGGAGAGTGCTTTCTGCCCTTC
>WBZN01001638.1_pt1 | contig 13257 bp, 10 predicted proteins | sample 5204281 | NCBI WGS metagenome assembly WBZN01 (sample SAMN12344347, study PRJNA552823) | activated sludge metagenome | biome: Activated sludge suspended growth; feature: Nitrification reactor; material: Wastewater; isolation source: activated sludge from nitrification reactor of wastewater...
ACGGTCACCAGATTAATGTTTCGGGATTAAGCGGTCCTTTCCGGAACCCAACCCTGGCTCGTGAGCTGATCTGCCTGAGAGTGCGGCCAAAGCTCGGCTAAAGCTATCGCCGACCGTGGATCTTCTGTTCGATAGAATCAGCTTCCACCAGATATTTCTTCGAGTCTGCAGCACGATTGGTCTGGCGAAGCATATCAGCATAACTGCGCAGGCATAGCACCCGTAACTCGGGATCTATGCTCTTCTCTCTTGACAGTTTAAGGGCTTCCGAAAGCTCGGCTTCTGCCAGTGCCATCGAACTCTGGTCGAGGTCGAACTGCCCTAACTTGCTCAAGATACGAACGAATTCGCCTGGTTCTGATTTGGCGTTGGCTCTCCGAATATCCACGGCATCAAGCAGAATCGGTCTTACTTCAACGAATCTCCGTTGAGCGATCAGTCCATCGCATAAATTGTTCTCGATTCGTGCAATGGGCGGCGCTTTGTCTCCGAGGAGCTTCTTCTCAATCGCCAGTGCTTTCGATAAATATTCGAATTGCTCATGAAACATTCGGCGTCCAAAGAGCTTTGAAGAGGTGCTGATGATACTGGGAATGTCAGCTTGGGCTCTTAACTGTTCGTTGGTGTGAGCGACTGAGGAATCTTCAGTGCTGCCGCGGTTCGCCGTGGCTTTGTCTAGAGTGTCCAGGCTAGCCATCTGACGCTTATATTCTTCACGGATTCTGTCATCCTGAACATTGGTGATTTCCAGGTTGGTCTTTTCGAGTGACGTCGCGTGCCCTTCCCACTTTGAATACAGGTCTGCCTTTTGTCTCAAGGTCGCTTCTAAACGGGCTTTGCCATCTGCGAAATTGCTTGTCACAGCAACAGCGTTGTCTAGAGCGCGCTCCGCTCCCTGATAGTCACCGTTCTGCATCTGCATTCCGCCCAGAGACATATCGATCGTCCAGATCAATTTGTTGAGCGGCGTGCCTTTGTCTTCTGGAGGGCCAGGGAACATCGTTAAGAGCGCCAGACCTGCAACAAGAAATATCGATGCGACTGCCGCAACAATTTTCCAGATTGGATTCGGGGGCTTGCACTCGGCCGCCGCTTGAGCCATCGTTGGTGTGTCTGACAGCGTGCTCATCGGCCCACTGACGGCGGCTCGTTTTTTTACGCCGAGCTCGTTGAGTTTTAGTGAAACTGCCGAAAGATGGTCTCGAATTTCTTCGGTAGTATCAAAACGATCCTCCGGCTTTTTAGCGAGACACTTTTCGATAATTTTCTCGAGTTCGATGGGTACCTTCGCTTCGGGCACCAGTTCGTGAATTGGTGTTGCCGTTTCACCGACGTGTTTGTTTAAAGTGTCAAGAAATGTTGGACCCAGATGTGGTGGCACGCCCGTCAGTGTCTCGTACATCAAGCAACCCAGAGCGTAGATATCTGAGTGACGATCGACATCTTTGCCCAGGCACTGCTCGGGGCTCATATAAATTGGACTGCCAAAAACCTCGCCGGTTTTAGTCAAACTTTGTTGTTGTTTGCCCGATGCCGGCAGCAATTTTGCGATACCGAAATCCACTAGCTTCACCAGCTCAAAACCCTCGTCTTGCTTGATCAGCACTACGTTTGCGGGTTTCATATCCCGGTGAACAATGCCTTTTTTGTGTGCCGCTCCCAGCCCATCACAAATTTGTTTGAATATGCCGATGGCTCGCTCCCAGGGCAGCTTGGTCTTGCGCTCCAAATATTCCGCCAGACTTTCGCCATCAAGGTAGTCCATGACGAAGAAAGCTTCGCTCTGCGGGGTGACACCGAAGTCATAGACTGTGATGATGTTCTGGTGATTAAGGGAACTGGCAGCCTGTGCCTCCAGTCGGAATCTTTCCAGCGACAGGTGATCGCTTTTGATGTTGCCGTGCAACATTTTGATCGCGACTATTCGATCCATCAGGCGATGTCGCGCTTTGTACACTATGCTCATCCCGCCCAGACCGAGGACGGATTCGATGTCATAGCGCTCCGCGAAGACCTTGCCGATCAGCGGATCGTTATGCGGACCGCGAAGTTCCGCGCCATCTGCAGGGCAAATTTCAATGGCGCCTTCGAACTGCCCATAGCATTTTGGGCAGTACTTTTGTTCAAGTTTAATACTTTTGGTGCTGTCTTGTGACATCGGTTCTGTGTTATTCTCGCCCACTTATTATCTCATAACGTCGCAAGCCGCGAATCCGAGGGAGAGGAAGATGTCACGATTTAGAGATTTGTGGATGTCTGGCAAGTATGCAATCGACCGAAAGTCGAAGGGCGAAATGCAGGTTCGCACGGAGAAAGAAGCCGCGCAGTTGATTCATCAGCTTATTCCTGAACCTGCCCAGCAGATTTATCAAGATTTGAGCACACGACGTGGTCAAGAGACAGGTCGATGGCTGACCGGGTTGGCCGGAGAAGCTCCCGCTGCGGCTGAGAGCTGGGTTCAGGCACAAGCCAGCGCAGTCGATAGTTTTGAAGAGGCACGGGTGTGGATTGAAGCCCTGTTTGAGGAATTTGGCAGCTTAACTTTCGGATTCAACGAGCGAGTCGTTGGCACTGACCTGTTCGTAAATTGCGAGAAGGCTCAAATCGTCGAAACTCGTGATGACGATGTCTGGTATCACCCGGTTGTGAAAACGATTCAGGGAAGACTTGCAACTCGTTTCTGGTGCCTTTACGTAAAAGGGAATGGCGAAAGGATTTCCATTTACCTTTTCCCGACGGAAGTGACTATCGCGTTTAAGTCTGGACAAATTTCTGACGAAGATTCACCACCATTCCTGGTGGCAGAGCACAAAAGTGAAAACGGTAAGAATTTCTGGTCCATCCAGGGTGCAGAGGCATCACTGGCAACAATTCCTCCACTTGCCAAAGAGTTGTTTGGTGACTTGATTCGCATGGCGTCTGGAAAGATGGAAGGTTCCGAATTGTTCTCCCGCCACAATGAACAACCAAAGTTGGGTGAAAATGTAGCAGTCGGATACGACCAGGCGCCGCAGAGCAATGCTCCTGCAACACCGGAAGTGACGTTGAATATCAACGAAACTCAGTTGCATGAAGCCTGCGATGTTTTGGATTCGGTAATCGAGAAGGAATTGCAACGGCTTTATCAGGCAACATCGAAGTTGGCTCCTGGTGCGCCAGAAGCTGACCAGCTGCGCCGCCAGATTTCTGCTGTGACAACTTTCCGCAGCAAAATAGTCGATGCTTTTGAAAATTTCTCGAAGGAAAGCCACAACATCACTGAACCAGAACCTGCTCGGACGATGCCGACTCTGCCGAATATGCCGAGACGATAGGTCCCTTTCGCCGTCGCCGCTATTTCTTTACGCTGGCGCGGTTCGTTCTTGCGCAGGTGTGTTATTTCTTTGCGCGGGCGCGGTCCAATTGCTTAGCGCCCTCTTTCAAGCTGAGCGGCGAAAGCGTCTCCTTGTTCTGCGTCAAAAATTTTCGCACTGCATTTGGGGCGGAATAGCTGTATTCGCGCAGTGCCCATCCAATTGCTTTGCGGATAAAGAAATCTTTTTCGTGGGCGCGTGCAAGACAATGCTCGAAAAGCATTTCTTCGTTTGTCTCTGACTTGTGTCTGTTCTGCGAAAGAATTGCAGTTCGTCTGATCCACATATCGGGATCGCGAATCCATTTGTTCATTTTGGGTTCGACTCGAACTCTGTCTTTCTTCAGTGCGATTCCCACGAGTGCGATGGCGATTGGATCGACATAATCCCACCATTGCCCCTCGCGCACCAGTCTTTCATAAAGAGGTAGTGATTTGTAAGTTATGAATTTGTCGAAAAACATGGCATATTCTATCGCTGCATATTTTTCTTCGCGATGATTCAAGTTCCACAGCGCCAGCACACAGGCTTCGTATTCTTCCTGCGTGCTGGGTGCGTACTCTTTCTTCAACGTTCTGTAAATCGGCACGCGCAATGGTTTCGGGATGCCGTAAAACGGCATTTCCGTTTTCATGTATGCAGCCATCGGAACGGCGTTAATTGGATCCGCCAGTTTCTTGAACTCACGTTGAACGTAGCTCACGACCCGACTGTCCAATGATGGATCTGAATTCACCATGCTGCCAATTAGCCAGGCAATTTCACTGTCTGGTCGCCATTCGCGTTTGTGTACATATCGACAAAGCGTTTGGCTTGCGCTGCTGGTCTCATGAACGCATCGATTTTCATGATCGTTGTGACGTTGCATGTATTGTGCCTGCCCTGGTTGATGTGGTCAGGGTTGGCTGAATCGTGCAGCATCGAAATCAAGGCGCGGTTGCGGTCATTTTGATCTAACCCCTGCGCATAAATCTGTTTGGAGCGGCTGAACATGCGATTCGCCTGGTGCAGCAATGCGGCTTTGTCCTTTTCTGACAGCGGGAAAAGTCGATCCTGACCTTTGTCATTCTTATTCGTCAAAATCTGGTTAATCGCCTCATTGACCAACTTCTTCTGGTTATCGGTGAATCCTTCGCTCGCAGCCGCGACGTGTGCTTTTAATTGATCGGCTTCGCTTGCGGCCGTTTCAAGACCTCTGCCACCATTGTCGTCTTCGTCGAGATCGCGACTGTTTGAATTGTCCTGAACACCACTGCCGTGATTCCAATCGACGGACTTCGAATTGAATCCCACTAACAAAAGTCCATCGTTGCCGCGTGCGAACCGATTCTTCTTGGGGGCAGGCAAGGCGTCTGGACTGATGCTTCGCGTTGGTGGTCGTGACATGTCGACTTGATCCGGCTCAGCGCAGAAGTTCATCGCAGAGACGAGTTCGTCAGCTCCTACCCAGCCATTGCGGGGATCTCCCGAGTCATCGCATCCCCAGGAGTTGAGAAGCCTGTATTCGTTTTGTGATGTTTTGCCCTTACCTTCTTTGCGAGCCCGGCGTTCACTTACAACGACCACGTGACCGCCTATGTAATTATTGTCTGCATACAATTGCTGAAGTACGTCATCTGGGAAAAACATATGAGTGTGAGCATTGACAGCAACAATTAAAGGCTGTCCGCCGAAATTATCCCAGGCTTTGTCGAGGTCCGCACCGGTTGATACTGCCGGCACGTTTTGATTCTGATAAGGCATGAGTTTGGCTAACTCTTGTCCAACGACCAGGTAAGGTTTGCCGTTCAGACTTTCTTCCATGAAAGCGATACCATCTATGGTTGCCGCCAGACCTGGACCACCTTCACCGCTTCCAATATCCGGACCGGTGAATTTGTTGACGTGCACTTTTTCACCGTTGCTCATCGCCCGCCCTGCCCAGATTGACTTCATGCCTTGAGTGTAATAGCAGTTTGCCAGCCGCTGATTGACAGCGTTAGCATACAAGTGGTTTAGACCGGCTACGTATTGATCGCGAAATCCGCTGTTAACGCCTGAACCTTGAACATCGTTGTTTTTGTCGAAGGCCCACAGCACTTCTTCGGCATCTTCCTTCTTCTGACAGCCGTCGTTGTGCAAGCTGTGAATGTCGTACGATACTTTTACTTTGGTGCCTTTACCGTGTGCACTTTCCGACGCAGCTTTATCATCCGCGCGTGAACTGAAAGGACTGGCTGCCAGCGCACCGAACACGACAAAGAGCGAAGCAGCGATCGCGCGTCGATTGATTGTTTGTTTAGACAGTGATAAAGAAATTGAGACTCGCAATTTTCTACTCCGTTGTTAGTGTCAGATGTTTTGTCAGTTGTTTGATTTGTATCTCGGTTGTTGTTGTTGTTGTTGTTGTTGTTGTTGTTGTTGTTATGCACGCGAGACGCGTGCGTTCCATTTGTTTCTGTTGTTCGATGCACGCGATACGCGTGCGTTCCATTTGTTTCTGTTGTTCGATGCACGCGAGACGCGTGCGTTCCATTTGTTTCTGTCGTTCGATGCACGCGAGACGCGTGCGTTCCATTTGTTGTTTGCTTGTGTTAGTTGTTTGATGCTACCTTCGGCTGGTCCTTGATTACATAATTCAGATTTGTTGTCGTCCAATCGTCGAGGTCGATCTTCGCCGCTTCCTGATCCCCGTCTTTGCGAAGGTCGCGCACTCCTCGTGTTACCACCGTCTGCAGTGCGGAATTCCCCGCAGGTGTCGGCGCCGCATCTCGAAGTGCCTTCTTTGTCAGAACGGAAAAGTCTGCTGGCTTTGTTGTTCCAATGACTTTTACGGTTTCAGTTCCCAGTGGATAGTCTGCCACCAGCACATCGGTTTTCATCGTATCGCCGGGATTAAGTGCTTTGGCAGTCGCATCATAAAGCGCATCAATAGCGCCACTTGAACCAATGCTGAGGATATTGATATAGACAGGCACGTCCGCCGTATTCTGTACCGCGAATCTGAACTTATCTCCCGCGTGGAAAATTGGAGAAGCTATCTGATCTTCTTTCCGCACTTCTTCGGTCGGAACCTTCGTGCCGTTATCCTCTTTGTGATAACCGGTGACGCGGACAACTGAAAGTTTCAATTTGTTGTTTAGCGGCGATAACTGGTTGCCCAGGCTTCTGAGAAAGTCCTGCTGACTTTTTCTGTGAATCACTTTCAATATTTTTGTCGCCGCGTCGGGATCAGTCTGGCTGACGAACCAGTTGAATAGCGGAGTGCCGCTTGAGTCAGTGAGGTAGAAGACTGGCGCGTCTGGCGATGGCGCATCCGGAACTTTGTGCCCTGTGTCAAACTTCTTGAATGTGCTGTTCGCGAGCACCAGATCGAAATCAGCGGCACGACCCTTAAAAGGATTGTCTGAGTGTCCCGCAATGCGAATGACAGGATCGTCTTTGACGTCTTTCTCAACTTCACTTAAAACCTTCTGCGCTGCGGCGGTATTGAGCTGAGAATTTTTCGGAACTTCGAGCATGACTCGCTGTGGTTCAGCCTTCAGTTTGGCGCTGGCGACAATGGCTTTTGACGCGGCTGCATCTTGCTCGCTGACATTGTCTGGCATCGTCACCTCAGCCGATAAAGGCATGACTTTGGTCACGACACCCTGTCCAAGCCGATTCTTGTCGCCTTCCAGTTTGAGTGTGTTGGCTTTATAAAAGGCAATGATGCTCCCTTCAGTGATACCAAGATTGGTGCCGGCGTCGATGGTGACAATCTTTTTGTTTTTGTCTACGCCTGTAACTCTCAGCGAAGCATCGGATCTGTCTGCAGAAGAGCCGAATACTGCCCGGTCGAGGTCGCCGACGATGTCTGGGTGTTGGTTGTCGTCTTTCATTTGTTGCTGCAACATGTCGCGCAACTCTTTGTAAGTGGTTGTAGGCGTTACTTTGCCAAGCGCCTTAATCAGGTTTCGCGTCATCAGTCCATTGCGATTGTCTTCCGATGCGTCTTCAGTTTCTTGCGCTGTTTCGGTTGGAAGGCACGCAGAAATACAGATGTATCTATCGGTGCGGCGCGTGAATCCTCCCGAATTACCGTCGTCATGCATATCGCGCGTCTTCTTCAACTCCGCCACAAGATTAGCTGGAATTGGGCGTGTGTCATCTTTCAGGGCACGCGTTTTTCTGCTCATGCGATCGATGTGGCCAGAATGGCAGCTGTCAAAGGTCAAAATCGCATTCTTTGTATACTTGGTCAATTCGGCGATTAGTGGTGCAATTTCTTTGTCGATCAGGTCATAGTGGTCGGGCGTGCGTGAGTCTGCAGGCACGATGGTTTCATCGTATCCGTCCTCGTCGCCATTGGCTGCATCTTTCCATCTCGAACCGTGGCCGCTGTACTGGAAATAGAAAAATGCGTCTGGATGTTTCTTTGCATTTTCAACTAATTGGCTTCGGAATGCATCGATGATTGCTTGTTTCGTAGCGTCATGGTTGGTCAAAACTTTGATGTGCTCAGGATCTTTTGGCCAGCCGTTCTTGGACAATACTTCCTGAATATCTTTGATGTCTTTGTTGCAACCGTTTAATTTGTTGATGTTTGGCGAAATATAGTCGTCAATCGCAATCAAAAGAGCATAATTTCCGCCTGCGCTTTTGGCTGCGGCTGAAGCCGCTGAATTCGCGGCGCCAGAACCTTGAGCAGCAGATTCATCGCTTCGTGCAGCTAGCGGGAATGAATTTGCTAAGAGCAAAAATCCGCCCGCGAGCAGCGATGCCAGAGCTCGCTTTTGACCTGACTTGAACTTCGTTGCACGCATTTATTTACTCCAAAACCTGATTGATCTAGATAACAGGGAACCAAAAAAGACTGACTACAGGCGCTGATAAAACTTCCATTCCAATGAATTCAAATTTTATACGGGCTTAGAATTTGGTGCTTGGATACCGGGATGCCGTTCTGGAAAAAAGCTGGAAGTCCACAATATCACTTCGAATCGGAAAGATCTTAAAATGCTATTTTTTCTCGTTTAATCCTTTCGGTCAAAAAATTTTCCCAATGCAAATGCTCCATCTGTGAGCGGTCCGGCGTTTTGTCAAGAAGGAGGTGCAATCAGAACAGGCTGCGTGGGCTAGAATTTGCTAGTGTGCGGAAATTCTGGTTTTGGTTATTGTGCTAGTGCCTTTCGTTCGTTTCCAAATGTTGCGATTATCTTTTCTACTAAATTTATGAAACGGGTTGGAACACATTTTGTTTTCGGTGCAGTCTCGATTGTGATACTGGAACTTTTGCTCAATTCAAGTACGGTTTTTGGCGCGCCTGAATTTAATGCGAAATCCGCAAAAGCCGGAAAGTCGTCCGAAAAGCAAAGCGGTAATCGCATCGGCTTAGTCGCAGCGTATAGCGGTGAATGGTTGCTGGAGAACGGTAAACAGAAGCGTGCAGTCAAGCGACGCGGGTTTACCGTATACGAGAATGAACGCCCGATTCGCACTAGTAAAGATGGTTCTCTCACTGTCGTATGCGTAAATAACACCACTGCGGTTTGTCCCGGAAACCACAAAATCGGAGAACCGTTTTTATTGAATGAAGTGGAACAGGTTGATGATTGGTGGACACGGCTTCTGCCCTTTGTTTCCAACTATGGGGGGTGGATTTTTCCCGCCAGCAGAAATATTGATAGTGCCATTAACCTTCACGATGCTGTCATTTGTGCGCCGTCAGCAAATCACGAATTGAATTTTGGCGCTGTAATGACTGGTTTGCCGGATGGTTCTTATCGAGTTGATTTTTCGAATCTTGTGGACGGGAAGCCAGCTACTAATGTTGAGTTGGTTGTGATCAAAAGCGGAGACAGCGCCCTTGCAAAGGTGGCTGGTAAGGGCTCTGCACAAGATCTGCATCCTGGAATTTTCAGTTTTAAAATTTTGAGCGGTCCTGCGTCATCTAATACAGATTGGGCATCTATTGATTTAGCGTATGTTGAAATCGCCGACAGTTCCAGATTTGATTCTGACAAAGCCAATTTAGACATGATGCTTCTAAAGACAGCAGCATGGACCGACCGAGACCGATCCAAAATTAGAATAGATATGATTCGAGCTTTGCTCACAGCTCAGAGCACGGCGCCGAGTAAAGACTATCCGAGGGCACGCGCGAAGTAGATTTCTTGGTCGCCAGAGCACAGACCACAGACCACAGAGCACGAATCGGCGTTAATCAAACGATGCCGCCGGAATCGTCAAAATGACGTCTGTGCCCTTGCCTTCGAAAACTGCTGAAGGAGAGTTCCATTTGATATCTGCACCGATGAGAGTGGCTCGACTTCGCATTGTTTCCAAGCCGCGCGAGTCTTCTCGACCCGCACCGAGCCCAGTCCCGTCATCAGCGATGGTCAACACCAGATTGGTTTCCTGACTCTTCAAAATCAGTTTTACATTCGACGCCTTTGCGTGCTTGATGATATTCGTCAGCGCTTCTTGCGTGATGCGATAAATCGCCAGGCGATTTGCTTCTTTAAGATCATTGATGCGTCCATTGGTTTGATCGTCCAAGTCTGCTTCCAGTTTTGCGACCTCGGCTCTTCTCACTAATCGCTCCATATTTTCGATCATTGTGAACTTTTCAAATTGAGCCGGATACAAGTCCTGCGTTATTTCGCGTACGTTACGCTGGGCTTCCGTAAGTAATTCCATAGCTTGATTGACATGTTTTTCAGCGCTTGTCTGATCCTGCAGCACTCGCGATATAGACATCGAAGCCTGTCGGAATAGTGAACTGGTGTCATCATGAAGTTCTTCCGCGATTCTTCTGCGCTCTCGTTCTGTGCCTACATCGACCGCGCGCACCAATTTTTTCTCGGCATTCAACAGTTCCATCGTTCTGCGACGAAACTCGCGCATGTGTTCGTAAATGAAGTAGCCCTGCACGGCGAGAACGACAGGAATAAAATCGAACCACATTGAAAACGATGTAAACGACGCCCAGCTTGTCGCACCCAGAAGCACCAGAATCAGTACCGTTGATGCCACCGGAATTTTGCTGTCGATGCTTGAAAATCTGGTGTTGATAAATGCCAGAAGCACCCCAACCAAAACCTCTATAAGGAATAGGAAAGTTTCGCTTGATGGAACAAGCCCAACTTGCTGCGACTCAGTTTCAATAATTGATGCATTGATAAGCACGCCCGGCAATCTTCCAAGTGGCGTAATGTACGTGTCGTCCGGCGCATGATAAGTGCCGCCGAGAATCACTATTTTCGGATCGGTGCCACCGAAAAATGTTTTCCACTCCTCCGTGTCATGCAATTTCATAACTGAATTGCAATTCATTTCAGCATCGATTGTCGGTACTCTGGCGAGGTTGAGATTCTCTCGGTCGAAGGCTTCATTCGCTTTTACGGAATGCAAAGGGTGTGAGCGTTTGATGAACCGCAGCATGATCTCGTTTGAATCGGGGCTGCGAGTTGGTGCTGCAGTCGCTTTCAGCGCGGCCCAGGGAAGACTGTCTAAGGTCTGGCGCCCTGTACCTGCTTTGCTTGAAAGTCTGCGTAAATAACGGCGCACAACTCCGTCGGGATCTTCACGCATAGCCGCGACACCAACAAGAATGTTTTTTCCTATTTTGTCGATGGGCTCGCCCAGAACGGAGAGCATCTGCTCTTGATTCTCCTGACCCGGATTAGTCGACGGCACAGCCGCCCACACAATAGGAATGTCTGTTTTGATGCTTTGTAGAGCCTTGAATTCTTCTTTCGATGTGTCAAGGTCGACGACGATTTCACGCGGGTGTCCATCGGCGATAGCCAGAACGATTTTTTTCAACGCTTCCGCACTTAACTGCCCGTTGAATAGTGTCTTGTCTTTAAAATCGGAATCATCTGCAGCGACGACGAAGACGTGTTCGGGGCTGATCGGTCGCAGTCGCGAAAAGGCGTCAATGGCCGGATCTGCAAGTCCATTCAAAGCCCCATATTTGTGAGCCAGGGTGCACGCCAGACTGACGAGCAAAATCATGGGCAGGGCCTTGAGAACACCTCGACTTGTTGGATGATTGGTGAGCATTTTGCTTAAATCTGGCTGTATTGCCGGGTTAGTGCAGGTTCATAATAGCAGAGTGTCCATGCACGCGAGACGCGTGCGTTCCATGCACGCGAGACGCGTGCGTTCCATGCACCCGAGACGCGTGCGTTCCATGCACGCGAGACGCGTGCGTTCCATGCACCCGAGACGCGTGCGTTCCATGCACGCGAGACACGTGCGTTCCGTGTGCGCGAGACGCGTGCTTTCCGTGCGAACGCGGGCGGAGTCGATTTGACGTTTTCGCCATAGACGCATATGGGCAATTTGCCCATGATTGCCTTATAGTTACGAGGCTGATACGGAGAAATTTTTTATGGATCTTGCGTCTACATCCGATACAGTTGCGCTCAGTTCTAGAGAACTGACTGTTTTAATCGCAGACGACAAAGAGTTCTGGCGGCACTGGCTGAAAGAAGAAATTGAGAAGCTTCTTCCCAATTTGCAACGCGTGACGGTTGTTGAGATGGCGGCTGAGGCTATTGCGCGCGCTGCCGCAGAAAAGCCGAGTCTGATTTTTCTTGACATTGAATTTCGGAAAGAAACGGAAGACGGCATTCATGCGGCGGAGCAAATTTGGAAAAACAATCCGCAAGCTTCAATCATCATTGTGTCAAATCATAGTGAAGAGGCATTCGTCAAGCGCCTGTACAAGGTCACTCCTGAAACTGGTGCGTATGGTTACCTGCTGAAAGACAACGCCGGAATGTATCTGCATAAAGCTGTAGCCGGGGTGCTCGCGGGAGACTGTTGGATCGATCCCGAAGTTGCTCGCGTTGTCAGTCGCCTCAGCAAGCAGGAGCACTCACTTAGCGAGGGTGAATTCGAGGCACTTGTTTGCATCGCCCTTGGTTACACAGATTCAACGGCGGGAAAAGTTTTGCATGTGACTGAGCGCGCTGTGCAGGCTCGACTGAGATCGCTTTATTCCAAATTTGCCATTCCAGCCAAAGACCATGAGGACGCTGGTGTGCTCAGTCCACGGTGCCGGGCAGTGTGGTTGGCGGGGCAAAGAGGAATTTTGACCGAAGCCGATCTGAAAAAGTGGAGTGAAAAATTAGCAAAGATTGGAAAAGATTCTGGTATCAAATTAGATTTGCGCTAAAATTCTATACGCGAATCAAACACAAACAAAAAAGCGCAGTCTTAATCGACCGCGCTTTTTGTTTTGTATCTCAAATTTTCTGCGTGCTAAACAGGACTTAGGCATTTTAATCAAGGCACTAATATTTGCTGAAAAGCCATTACAACTGGCGTCTCAGAGCGAGTGAGTCGCCTTTTTTAAGCGCTCAGAGAAGGTGAATGGCACAATAACCTTGAATCTTAATTCGAGATTTTTTTCGCCAGATAGCAAACAGACACTACACGTTGAGGAGAATGTAGTGTCTGTTTCCGATTTTTCGATTTTACGAGGTAACTCCATCGCACGTTGAGGAGAATGCGATTTCGTCCTGGCGCACGAGCAGTGGTGGCGCGCGAATCGCGCATAAATTGAAAAGAACTGGATCAAGCATAATATTTGCTCCTCATTTCAAACAGAGGTTTTGAACATCGGGTCCTGGCTGCAGATCTATTTGATGTTTGACCTGGTGCAAATTTTCGGTTTCGTTTGCTTTCCAACAACAGGAGCACTGCCAGGTCGCTGATTTTTCCATCTCCTTGATTAGCTGCGGTCTCTAACCATTGCATGGCTTTGCGTCTGTCAAGCGGAACACCGTTGCCCCGGCAGTAACGAATTGCCAGTTGCAGCTTTGCATAGGAATCGGCGTTTTTTGCCGCCGCTACATACAGCTTTTCTGATTTCAGAACATCTTGTACGACGCTGTCACCTCGTTCATACATCTGCGCTAATGTCAGTTGT
>WBZN01001349.1_pt3 | contig 13251 bp, 10 predicted proteins | sample 5204281 | NCBI WGS metagenome assembly WBZN01 (sample SAMN12344347, study PRJNA552823) | activated sludge metagenome | biome: Activated sludge suspended growth; feature: Nitrification reactor; material: Wastewater; isolation source: activated sludge from nitrification reactor of wastewater...
TTCCAGTCAAAACCTACTTTAATCGGAACTTTAACTCGCAGGCCCGCTTTCTTGTCATTTCCGTCCTCTAAATACAGGATATATTTTCCGGTTTCACTCATTTTAAGAATTTGCGTGATGACGCCGGATGGATGTTGCTGTGCGGGTATAACCATGACCTGTTGTTCGGTTTCTTTTTCTCCCTGTGACTCGATTTTGACCAAACGCAAGGCAATAGCAATATCGCGGGCCGTTTCCGGATAGAGTAAGTCAATAGTGATATGTAAGGTGCCTGCAGCAGGCAATTTGCCGCATTCTACGGGTATGTGTGGTGACCGAATGGTATCCTCGGGAACTTTATAATCATCGGGTAAGAAATAGCCCGAATATCCGATGGTCAGTTTCTCTGATTCTATGGTACAGGCACCGCCCCGGAATCCTTTAGGATAGGTATCGGACGAATCGCCTTGTGTACTGGCCTGATAGAAAGCGCCAAAGACAATAAAAATGGATACAAATACACCCAGTAACATGGCGAATTGAGTCTTGTGCGACGAAAGGTTAAGTTTTGCTGGCATGCTAATTTTTTCGAGAGGTTTATACGGAAGATGTAAAAAATTATAGCAGCCCAAGCCAATTTGCATAGGCTTAACATTGCCGTTTGTAATCCAATCTTTCAAATTGCCCTGAAAATACAGGCTTAATTCAGTTTTTGACTGGGCAGATAGGCATTATGATTCATGCTTGAATTAAATGAATCTTTACATGATTGATGTCACGAAGCATATTGTATTGGATGTAAAGGTATCGTTTGAGTCGTTTTGTGTTCAGTAAGAATATTCCTGAAACAACATCGTTTGGAACAAGGATGGATCGACGTTCGTTCTTAATCAAAAGTGGAGCCCTGATTTCGGCTGCTACCTCTTCAACACTGGGGTTTCCGGCCATCATAAAGACTTATAACCGCAAGCCTACCATCCGGGTCCTGGGTACACATGTCACTTTGCAGGAGACGATTCGTCAGCGTGCGGAGCAAGATCTTGGGATTCATATCGAATTTTATCCCGGTGGGGATGCAGAGGTGCTTTTCAAAGCGTCAACCAACCCGGGAAGCTTTGATATTTACGAGCAGTGGTCAGATAGTATCAAGATATTGCGAATGGCCGATGCGATTCAACCAATTGAAATCAAGAAATTGAAATACTGGGAGGAAATCAACAACCTGAGCAAATTGGGAAGATTGACTGAGCATGCACCGATCGGGCAAGGCGATGCACCCCACAAACTCCTGTATATCCAGGCAGATGGTTCACTTGGACCTGAGGCCACACAGCGGATCAGTTTTCTGCCGTATGTTCACAATACCGATTCGTTTGGCTACAACTCGGGAGTGATTTCCAAGGGAATTCCCTATGAGACCGAAAGCTGGAGTTGGCTGCTGGATGAACGGTATGCGGGTAAGGTAGCCATCGTCAATGCTCCCACCATCGGTATTTTCGATTTGGCATTGGCAGTTCAGGCACAAGGTTTGATGACGTTCAAAGATATCAGTGGCATGACACGGGAAGAAATCGATGCCCTGTTCGAGATTGTTATAGACAAAAAAAGACGCGGGCATTTCCGGGGCGTATGGACATCTGTGCCTCATTCCATTGAACTGATGGCGTCTGGAGAAATGGTTATCGGCAGCATGTTTTCACCGGCAGTCAGGCAATTGATCGGCAGGGGAATCCCCTGTGTCTACGCCGCCCCCAAGGAAGGTTACCGTGCATGGCATGGCGTAATGTGCTTGTCGCGTGATTGCCATGATGAGCGCAAGGATGCTGCCTATGCTTTCATGAACTGGTGGTTATCAGGCTGGCCGGGTGCATTCATTGCCAGGCAGGGTTACTACATTTCCAATCCTGAAAGGTCACGGCAGTTCATGTCGGCTTCGGAGTGGGATTACTGGTACGCCGGCAAACCGGCACAGGAAGCACTGAAAGGAATTAATGGTGCGGCAGTGGTGCGTCCAGGGGAAGTGCGGACTGGGGGAACGTATGCCAAGCGTTTTGAGAACGTGGCGATATGGAATACCGTAATGGATAATCATGAATACAGTTTATTGAAATGGAATGAGTTTCTGCTGTCATGAGGACCTGAACGTGACCCAGTTTCTGATCAATCATTTCAAATTACAACAACGCATCAATATTGGTTACATTCTTGCCGGTTCGGTATCCGTCATCATTGTCATTCTGGCTGCATTGGCTTTCTCGAGTATCAGTAACGATTACCGTAGCTATATTTCCTCCAGCCAGAAATTTCATATCGACTTGTTATTGACAGGACAGATTACCGACATTCACCGGCAAGCCATGATATACACCTATCAGGGACATCCTTCGGCTGCTGATCAAGTCATGACAGGTTATGAAAATCTGCTGAAACAACTGGATACTGATCTGCAAGCCAATCCACCGAAAATTCAGGCTTTTCTGGATACAATCCGGCCGCACTTGAAAAATTATTATGCAGTATTCTTGCAAGTCAAGAAGCAGCGCGATACCCAGCAATATTTGATCAGAAATGATTTCCGAAACCACGCTTCCACAATCGAAACGTTGATTCGCGACCTGACGATTCAGTTCAGTCATTCCAGTGACGTAAACTGGCAGCTGGAAAGCATACTCAATCGTTTATTGTCCGTTGAACGAAACCTTTACCGTTATCTGGATATTCTGGACTCAAGTTACGTGGCTGCAGCAAAGGAGCAATTGGATGAAGCCACTGCGGTTCTGGAAAATATTGGCCGACATAATCATGCTCAGCAGAGCCTGATCAACCAAGCCATCGATAAGCTGGAGCGTTACCGGCAAAACTTTAATGAAGTAGTGCAGAGGACGCGGGGTTATCTCTATCTGATCAATGTCGTGATGGCAGCAGAGGCCTATGAGATTCTCTATCAATCCAAGAAACTCTCCAACTTGATAACAGAAGAAATGGCAGTCAAGGAGCGGGCGATTTCAGCGCATGTTGAGGAAATACTCTGGATATTGACGGTGTGCTGTAGCGTTTTACTGGCGATTATGGCTCTGATCACGGATAGCATCCGGCGCAGCATTGCTTTACCCATCGCACGCTTGGCCAATACTTTTCGTGCTTTGACCGGAGGTTCGAGTCAAGCGAGCATTCCGGCCTACCCCTTGAATGATGAAATCGGTCAATTGATACATGCTGCCTCCAGCTTCAGGGACAAAAACATGGAAACCGAATGCCTGCTGCAGGAATCCTTGCGATTAACCCGTGCTCTGGAGAGCAGTCATAAAACGCTTGAGCATACCAATGAGGAACTGGAGCAAGTTATCCATACGGTGTCGCACGACCTTAAATCGCCTTTGGTTACCAGCATGGGATTTGTCAGCATCATGCGCAAATTGGCCGATCAGGGACAATATGAACAGGCCGTGAGCAGACTGGACAAGATCACGTTGTCCATTGGACGCATGGAGCAGCTCATCAACGATTTACTGGATTTCAGTCGGGTAGGGCGAATTGATTTGAATCACAAACGAATCGACATGAATGCACTGCTATACCGATTTGCACAGACGCATGAAGAAAACCTGAATCGAATCGGTTTTACATTGCGCATTCATCCCAATTTACCGGTGATTCATGGCAATGAAAGCCGCATCCTGCAACTGTTCGAGAACATCCTGACGAATGCCGTCAAATATGCGCCGAATGAAGAACAAGGAGCGCGGCTTGAAATTGGAGCGATTGCGTATTACGATCATTCCCTGATATTTTGCAGGGATAACGGACCTGGCATTGAGCCGGCCTTTCAACAGAAAATCTTTGGATTGTTTTATCGACTGGATAATCATGCCGAAGGTTCGGGAATTGGCCTGGCGATCGTCAAGAAAGTGATGAAAATTCATGGTGGTGATATCTGGGTGGAATCAGAGCCTGGTAAAGGTGCATGTTTCTGGTTGAAATTTCCACGATCCAAAACCGCGGAGGTGAGTTAGCATGACCCATCAGCGTCGAAACCTGTTGTTGATCGAAGACAGTTACGAGCATGCCGAATTAGCCATGTTTTATATCGCCGAGTATCGGCAGGATATCGATATCATCCATCTTCCCGACGGTGGTTCGGCAATGCAATATCTCGAATCAATTCGTAACGGTGAGCGTCCGCTGCCTTGGCTTTGTCTGCTTGACCTCAAATTACCCAAATATGATGGTCATGAAATTTTGTCTACAATCAAGGATGATGAGTACTTGGCTCGTATTCCCGTCGTTGTGTTTACCACATCGGCCGCCAGTAAGGACATTCAACAAGCAATCACCAAGCACGCCAATAGTTTTATTACCAAACCCATGGGTGCCGATCGATACGGTATGACCATCGATTCGATACTGAAATACTGGGAATTGAATCAGCACGAGCGAATATGATCGCTGCGATGTTTTTTAATTTCCTGGCGGTTCCAAATGAGTACGATGACCTTGATTAAGGAAATGAAAACTCCTTTAGGTCTTGCAAGTAACATCTAACACGCTCACAGTGAGCACTTTTGTGATAGTCTTTCCATCCTGTCTGTCGACAGAATCAGTTGGTTCGCGTTTTAAATCTTCCGGTCGAATGTTTATGTCAAACAAATTTGTGATTGTGTTCATTGTCCTGGCAGGATTGTTGCAGGGATGTGGGGCTACACGTGAACTCGAAATCCGCCAGTCTGTCATGGCCGATGCGGCATTAACCGAAGAAGTGCGCCGTGCGATCGATCGCAAGGATTTGCTACAAGGCATGACGCAAAATGAAGTCATTGCGTCATGGGGACTGCCGTGCAAGTGGTGTTCAGGAACGCGCAAGAATCCAGGAGGAGATATCTGGGAATATAACATTACGGCATTCGGCCCTGATTCTGTGCTTAATATCACCGACTTGCTGGGAGAGGCGACGGCCATTTATCTGTATTTCGACAAAGATGGCAAGCTACGGCATTGGTCCAATCGCGACAAAAGCTAAGATCAAGGCTTTGTTGAATTGAGTTAGTCTTTTTGTCGCACCTTGGTTGCTGTCAGTTACGGGATTGAAGCTTATCGGGATAGACTCGGATTCATCGCTGGAGATTCAAGATTATCCGTATTCCGAACTTTCTGTTTATTGACAGGGTCAGAAAAAATTTTCAAAATGCCAGGCGCGGCCGGGCACGTTTTAAGAATTGAGATTGCTCATTCTTTGCCTGACAGGCAGCTAGTTTTTTTCTGTCTGTAAGCGTTATTTTGATAATAATGTAAGAGTCTGATTAATAATATTTATTACTTTATGGGTCATAACAATATGAATAAGATTTTATGTGTAATTTTGGTTTCGGCACTGTTGGCTGCAGGTAATGTGTATGCAAAAGGAGGGAAAAGTAGCGCTTCGAAAGGTTCGTCCAGTTCGAAACCTGCCGCTGCTGCACCTCAAAAGAAAGCTGATGCACCTGCTTCGAACGCATCATCCCAACCCGCAAGCGCTAATACTGCTGCGCCAGCCAATTCCGGTGCTGCCGCCGCTCCAGCCGCAAATGCTGCTGCTCCCGCGCCTGCCGCTGCACAGAGCCCATCCATGCTGCAATCAGTCATGCCAGCCCTAGTTGGCGGAGCCGTTGGTAGCTATGTAGGTAGCAAGCTGGCTGATGATGGTAATGCTGAGAAACCTGCACCGGCAGCCGCACCTGCAGCCGAAGGCGAGAAAAAAGAAGAACCGGCTGCTGCCAAACCCTGATTGCCAGGATTATTTCACCAGCACGCAGAGCGCCTAGTTTCTGCGTGCTTCGCTTCGTTTCGTTAGATTCATTTTTGTATCGCTAGTCAAACTGAACGGTATAAAACAGATCGGCTGCATTGTCCTCACCGGCTTGTGTGACCACAGTGATTCGGGGAGTCAGGTTGTAAGTGAGTTTGGTGATGCCCATCGTGGTGGTGGCCAGACTGCGCTCATAACTCAAATAAGCGCGTGAGGAGAGACGCTTGCCAACGACACCGATTTGTCCGCTCAACGAACTGCCAACACCGGCTTGTCTGAAAGTGATTTCATCCACCCCGAGTGTGCGGGTGATCTGATCTGTAATGCCGGATCCGGTTTGACCGCCTAGTATCGAACCGGCTGCTGATACCAGTGTCGTGACATCCAGTCCACTGGTGTCGGGTTTTCGCCCCAGAACGATCCAGGATAGTTTCTCGGTATCCGGTACATTGGGAGTCGACACCAGCTTGACTTGCGGATGTCGCACCGAACCCATGATTTCTACGCCTGCTTCCACTTGCAGACCTTCACGCAAGGCCAGAACATTGAGCTCCGGATTGTCCAGGGGACCCTGAAAACTCACAATGCCGCGTTTGACTGTTAGATCCTGGCCATAAGCCTTGAATGTCGTATCCTGCGCCGTGATCGATCCATTCAGTTGCAGTTTGTTTCGCGCCGTATTCTGTACACGGAGTTGTCCAGCCAGTCGCCCTTCGAGACCGGAAGCCCGAATATAGAAGCTATCACCGAGATCTAACTGCATATCGAGTAACAACCCCAGTTTGGATTGCGTTGGTGCGGACGATTGGCTAACCAACACGATATCGTCGGATAGCTCGGGACGATCTTGTGGCCGTTGCAGCAACAAACCGGCATCGGCTCGCAGCTTTCCCAGCAGAATGAGCTGATTCGAATGCCATCGGGCCTGACCGGAGCCGGAAGCTATGATCCAGTAATCGGTTTTATGCGCCAGTGGCAGTCGATGTAACTGGAAATCCAACAGACTGTCATGTCCCATCAGGTCGATATTGCCCGAAATATTGAGTTTTCCGATATCTTGATCCAGCTTTAAATCCTTAAACCAGCGGGTTTCGGTGGGAGCGGGCAGTAGGCTGTTGAAGCGCAAATGATCGATGATCAGATTGGAATCATCAAAGTGTGCGACCAGATTTCCCTGTTGAATATCAATGCCGTGGTCCAGATGCAGCAAACTGAGATCCTGGCCTGTCGCCGTGCCGGAAAAGACAGGCTGTTTCCAGGTACCATGTACATCGGCCTGAATTTGTAGGCTACCATCGGCATTCATGCTTTCTCCCAGCAGTTCATCCAGCCATTTGAGATTGGTAATCCGAGTCTGAATTGCGCCACTGATGGGTGTGGTGGTGGAGATGGACCATCCGTCGGATGTGGAATGCAGGGGCAGGGTAGCGCGAGTCTGTATCGTGCCGATGGTTTCACTGGACAGTTCCACCGACCCGGTCAATTTGTTGTCTTGGGCATCGACCTTGAGCTGCAGGGTTTTAAGGCCGAATGGTTGAGGAATCTCACCTGGTAAGAACCAATCGCCTTGTTCACGTTGGATATGTAAGTGCCCCTCCAGCCGGGTTTGCGATGCCCAATTCCACCGCCCACCCAGATGCACCGCAGATTGTTGCGAAGCATCACGGTAACTTGGATGAATGGCCACGCCGGAAAAATGCCCGCGTGTCTTCCAATCCTTCGGCGTCCATTGAAATTGCTCAATCGCAAGATAACCATCGGATAGGGCAAGCCTGGTGGGACCCAGCATGATCGACTGTTTCTGCACGGATAGTGCTACCGGAGACTGCAAATGTACGGGCAAGTTGCCGGTGACGGATAGTTCCGTCAATTGTCCATCCCAGCGCAGTGCTGATGATGCAGATTGGCCTGCTACGCCTCCGCTGGCATGCAGACGAAGTTTTGTCGTTTCGGCAAGTTGTGCTCTGATCAGTATGTCATGCGCTGATGAAGAACCCGTGCCATCGATCGTTAGCTGTCGCAGACGTGTCTGCTCTTGATCGCGATAGCTGTCCAGGCTGGCATGCCATGTCAGTGCTTCGCGCTGCAAATCACCCTTGACGAAAAATCCGGAAAACCGGTGTTGACCGGGTAAATCCAGTCGTTTGCTGTGCAAATAAATTTCCGCATCGGGCCAAGGTTGCTGTTTGCCATGCAATTTGATGCGTCCGTGCGCATCACCCGTCAGTCCCAGTCCTAATTGTGCGAGCGTCGGAGCATCAAAAGTCAGCTCCAGCCAATCCTTGGATCGACCCACATCGCCATTGGCATGAATGTGATTGCTGCCAATGTGTAGTTGAGCCTGGCCTTGCCATTGCTGAAGTGTATTGAATGTAACATGACCCGAGCCGTGCATCGGTGACTTTGCCCAATGACTCTTTTGAATCTGATAATCGAAAATGCCGGAAATGTGCGGTGCCGATGTACCGGATGCCTCGAAGGATGCGTTGAGACTGGTTTCCGGACCTTGCAGGAAGTGCGCCATATTGAAGCGCTCCAGTTTGCCCGATAATTCGAATGGTTGATCATTAGCCGGCGCCCAACTGGCTTGGGCGGTAAGTCGTGATTGGTTGTGCTGCAGAATGAATGACTGCATGGCGATCTGTTCCGGAGTCCGCAGAAGCGATGTCTGCAAGCGCAGATTTTTGTCTTTCAGATGAATCTCGGCAGATTGCCGCTGTAGATCGCCTTGCAAATCGACTGATCCTGACAAGTTTGCCGCTTTCAGGCGTTTGTCGATGGATCGTGGATTCAGTTGCTTGATTTCGATGTGACTCTGGCCAGTCAGGTTGTGCAGTTGCCAGGTCAAATTGCCTTCGGCAACGAGCAGTTTTGCAAGTTGCAGGCGCATGTTTTGCAATGACACCTGCTGCGGTGTAATGGCGGTATCCGCTTCCAATATGGTAAATGGAATGCCACCCTCGTCAAAGGATGAGGCGGTGGAATTGCTGATTCGCAATGGACCGGACAGTGTACCGTCATCGTTTTGAAGCAGATTGGCATCGATGGATAAACGGGCATTGGGTAAACCTTGAATGAAATCGACTGGATTCAGTCCTTCAAATGAAGCTTGAAGATGTTTGATCGGATTGTCTGCAAAGGGTTGTACGAGCAGAGTCAAGTCACGTTTGTGTAAAGTCTGTGTGGCATGACTTTGGATGGATAATTGCGATAAATCGCCGCTGATTTTGACTATGGCATCGCCCCAGTGACTCGCATCTTGCCACTCAAGTTGTGCGTTCAAGCGAAATGGTGCCTGACCATCCAAGCTTGCCCTGGCGGTTACTTGCCCCCAAGGCGTATGAAAATCCAAGCGGTTTAACTGATGATGCAAGCCATTGCTGTTAAAGGATGACTCGACTTGCGAGATCGCATAAGACGAATCGTTGCTGGGTGCAAGATAGTGTATCGAACCGATGTGCAGGGACGGAATCGATATGGCTACAGGCCATTGCAGGCTGTCTGGCATGCTGGAAGCTGTCGCAGAGGGTGTGGTTGGCTTAGCCTGTATGGACGCAATGGTAATGTGATCGATACTGACTTGCTGAGAGAACAGCTTTTGTGGCTGCCACGCCAGTCGTGTATCCAGCAATGTTCCGGAAAAAGCTTGCTGCTCGATATCGATACGTTCGACATGCATCGAACGTAGTGTTCCATGGATACCGGAAAAGCGGATCGTGTCACCGCTGATCTGACTGGTTTGCATCAGTAACCAGTGCAGGCCGGAGGAGGTGAGGAATAGCCAATAAACCGATAGCACGATGGATAGCAGTACAAAGCTTGCTACACCTATCATGCCGGAGAGCCACGGTGATTTCCTGACTGGGTTTACAGGCTGATGTGCTTCCGAGGCTGAGGATGGTGTCATCGACATGGGTATGGCATTCAGAAAGCAACAGCCATGGAAAAATGGATACGCAAGGTGCCGGTTTCGTGAGATCGCGCTAGATCAAGTGCAACTGGTCCGGCAGGACTGCGCCAGCGAATGCCGCTACCGTAACCCAAAAAAGGATGCAGAGTGTGCCAGCTATCGGCTGCACTGCCAATATCGGCAAATGCGGCCGCTCCCCACTGCTGGGTCAGCCAATGTGTATATTCGGCCGTTCCGGTAAGCATGACACGTCCGCCAACCGTGGCATTACCTTCCTGTACGCCGATACTTTTGAAATCGTAACCCCGGATCGATTGAATACCACCTGCGCGAAACAGATATTCCTGAGGGATGCCAAAACGCGATGGCGCCAGAGTATAGCCAATTTCGGCGCGGATATAGAAAACATCTCGCGTGCCGACTGGCCACCAGCTTTGGTGCCGGGCATAAGTCCGGATGAAATCCTGAGTGGAAAACAGTTGCTGACTGCCTCCGCCAAACCGGATTTCCGAAACATGACCACGGCGGATGTTAACCGGATTATCGATGATCTGCCGCCGCCAACGCCAGTCCAGTGTCAGTGCTTCGTTGATCTGATGCAGGGCGCCAGCCGGTTGCTTGTTCTCACGCTGCCAGTTCAGCCCCCATTGCATTTGTACCTCGGGTGTCTGGTAATTGCGATTGAAGCCTACTTTTTGCTCGGTAGTTTTCAGGTTCTCGATATCGGTCATTTGCAGGCTGGCAATGAGCGAATGATTGATATTGTTCTGGTCTGGCAGGGTGTCGATACCGGCAAAAAAAGTTTGCCGCTTTTGTTCCAGCCGCAACATGCTGGTCAAATTCCAGGCTCGATCCAGAAAATTGTGATTGCGGTAATTCACTTCCCCGCGAGCACCATTGTTCGAGCTGTAACCGGCACCAAAGGCAAAACGCTGTGACTTCGCTTCGGCAAGCGTAACCTGCACCGGTATGGCCTGATGCTGAGCAATGTCCGGCGTGATGCTGATCGACACGGTGCTAAATTGTGGCGCTTTCTGAAGAGCCATCTGATAGCGGTGCAGCAACTCCCGCCGGTAAGGGTCTCCGGGTTTGAACGGTGCCAGATCTGTTATCAATGAGGAAGAGTAACGTTCTAGTCCAGTGATCTGGATGGAACCAAAATAAAAAACCGGCCCGGAATCGATCTCGATGGTCAGGTGTGCGCGTGCCAGTTCAGAATCGATGCGCGCCTGGCTGTTGATGATGTTTGCCGCAGCAAATTCTTCCTGGGTCAACAGTGATAACAGGGTATTCTTCGCTTGCTCCCAATCCGTCGAGCGAAACGGCGCATCCGGTTTCAATGGCCAAGCGTTGCGGATGTCATCGATACGTTGGTGATATTTTTCTGATGACTGCGTGATTTCACCCTGAAATGTAATATCAATGCTACTCACAAGAGTTTGGTTGCCTGGATCAATGGTGATCTCAGGTTTGCTGATACCTTCTTCTGATCGATGTGTGATCGTGATCGTCGGCGAGAAATAGCCTTCGGTAGCGAGTAGACTGCGAATTTCCTTTTGTGCACGGTACAGGAAAGTTTTTTCGGCATGGCTATCGCTAAAGGGTTCCTGCGGAACTTTGATGTACTTTACAATGAATGCCTCGATTTCTTGTGGCGCGGACAAGAGGACTGCCGGTGATTTTTTGATATTATCCGGTGTACCTTGCGCCAACGTATTCATGGGAAAAAATAATGACCAATACCATATTATCGCTATCCAGAAAAACGATGGGAATGCAGCTATTTTGCCGTTTGGTTCAATACTGATACACATGTTTACAAGCACAACGCTCTGCTAGTACCCGAAAAATTCGATTTTCATCATACTCACCGATGTATAGTTCTGCTCATGATTGTTCAGTAAAAGTGAATGCTTTAAACGATCTACAAACGTGTCGGCAATGTCCGCGATTGGCGACTTTCCTGCAAACTGTCAAGAATCACCACCCGGATTATCATGCACAACCTGTTGAAGCTTTTGGTGATCGGATGGCAAAGCTGCTGATCGTCGGTCTGGCACCCGGCATGCATGGCGCCAACCGGACTGGCAGGCCATTTACCGGCGATTACGCAGGTATCTTACTGTATCAGACTTTGCACAAATTTGGTCTGGCGACACATGCCGAATCCGTTTCGGTGCAGGATGACTTGCAATTGCTGGGGTGTCGCATTACCAACGCCGTGAAATGCCTGCCTCCGGACAACAAGCCTGTTTTGCAGGAAATAAAGCAATGCAATACATTTTTGGAAGCGGAATTGAACGAATTCATCCAGTCGGGTGGGATGGCAATACTGGCGCTGGGAACCGTGGCGCACCAGGCTGTGTTGATGGCGCTGCAACGCAAGCCCGGTCTATACCGTTTTGCCCATGGTGCCGTGCATGAACTGAACGCGGATAGCGGGTTGAAACTCTATGACAGCTATCACTGCAGTCGCTACAATACGCAAACCAAGCGCCTGACAGCTGAAATGTTTGAGCAGGTCTTTACGCATATCGTCAATGATTTGCGGAATTCATCATCATAACAAGGAGAAAATGCTATGCCTTACGTCAACATCCGCGTTGCCGGAACCCTGACACGTGAACAGAAACAGCAAATTGCCACTGAGTTGTGCGACACCCTGGAGCGGGTGGCCAAGAAACCCAGATCCTATACGTATATCAGTTTTGATGAAATTCCTGATGAAAACTGGGCCATTGCTGGAAAGTTGTTGGGTAGTGAGGACTAAGTCCATTGTCGGATTCCGAGTTTAACGCCAAGGAGTTTTGCGCCAACCTTCCTCTTCTGCCGGGTGTGTATCGCATGATCAACGCCAAAGGAGAAGTAATTTACGTTGGTAAAGCTGTTAGTCTGAAAAAACGGGTGTCATCGTATTTCCAGAAAAGCAGTCTGGGACCGCGTATCCAGCTCATGGTGTCGCAGATTGCCCAGATCGAAACCACGGTGACACGCTCGGAAGCCGAAGCGTTGCTGCTTGAGAATAATCTCATCAAGAGCCTCAAGCCACGCTACAACATTATTTTTCGTGACGACAAGTCTTATCCGTATGTAATCTTGAGTGGACATGGTTTCCCCAGGCTGGGTTTTTATCGTGGTGTTTTGGACAAAACGCACCAGTATTTCGGACCTTATCCCAATGCAGGAATCGTTCGCGAAAGTATTCATTTATTGCAAAAAATCTTTCGCTTGCGTACCTGTGAAGACAGTGTATTCAGCAATCGCACGCGACCTTGTTTGCTTTATCAGATCAAGCGCTGCAGTGGTCCTTGTATTGGTCAGATTTCTGCGCAGGATTACCGGATGGATGTCAGAAACGCTGAATTATTTCTGCAAGGCAAGCAAACCGAGGTAATTGCAGCTATTGAAACGCAGATGCAACAGGCTTCGGAACGCATGGAATTCGAGCAGGCTGCTTTGTTGCGTGATCAGATGCAAGCCTTGCGTCGGATTCGCGAGAAGCAGTTTGTCGATAGCGGCAAGGCACTGGATGCCGATGTCGTTGCATGTGTTCTGCACAATGATGGATCGGGTAGGGTCT
>WBZN01001639.1_pt1 | contig 13251 bp, 8 predicted proteins | sample 5204281 | NCBI WGS metagenome assembly WBZN01 (sample SAMN12344347, study PRJNA552823) | activated sludge metagenome | biome: Activated sludge suspended growth; feature: Nitrification reactor; material: Wastewater; isolation source: activated sludge from nitrification reactor of wastewater treatment...
AGCCGGATGGCACGCTGCCCCTCGAGATGGCGCGCGAGGGGCGGGCGCTGCACTATCATGTGTTTGCGCTTGAACCGCTTATCATGATGGCCGAGATTGCGGCGCAGCGCGGCGAGGACTGGTACGCGCTGCGCGAGGGAGCCTTGCACCGTCTCGTTGCCAAGACCGCTCAAGGCCTCGCCGACCCGGCAATCTTCGACAAGCTCGCGGGCGTGGCGCAACAGCGTCCGGTCAAACCCGGGTACGCCTGGGCCATCGCCTACCGGGCGCGATTTCCGGACCGCATGCCCGACGCGATTGCGCAGCCCGACGGGCATCGCTACATCGGGGGCGACGTGACGGTGTTGGAGCGCGCGCTCAGTTCACCGCCTTGACCGCTCCGGCAGCGTCCGCGACGCCTGCACCTGTATCCTTCGCCGCTGTACCGTCGAGCTTGTGCGCGCTCTCACGCAGAGCCGAAAGCACGTCCTTGCCCGACAGCTTGGGATTGCGTTCCAGCATCAAGGCCGCGATGCCGGAGATATGCGCGGCGGCAAGCGACGTGCCCGATGAGATATCGTAAGTACCGCCCGGAGCGGCGGCGACGATGTCCACGCCAGGGGCCGCAATCGCAATGTAGGCGCCGCGATTGGCATCTTTATAGAGCCCGTCGCGATCGTCGGTCGCGGTGACGGCGAGCACCTGATCGTAGGCCGCCGGATAGGCCGGCTTTGCTGACGGGCCGCCGTTGCCTGCAGCCGCGACAAGGATCATGCCTTGAGCATCCGCGGCGGCGATCGCCTTTTCCAATACGGGGTCGGCGGGTCCCGCAAAGCTCATGTTCACCACGCGCGCGCCGTTGAGCGCGGCCCAGTCCAAGCCCTTCAGAATCGCAAGCGTGTAGGAGCGCGCCGAAGACTGACCGGACGCCGTGAACGCGCGCACGCTGAGCACTTGCGCGGCCGGCGCCACGCCCTCCATCTGCGCGCGTGCGCCGACGATGCCGGCAATCGCGGTGCCGTGCGGTTCCGGAGCGTTCTTGCCGTCGCCCAACGCGTCGAAAGTCTGGATGCGCGCGCCGTTGAAGACGGGATGGCCCGCATCGACCGACGTGTCGATGACGGCGATCTTGACACGCTTACCTTGCGCAAGCGCGTGCGCTTCGGCCAGACGCAGCTTGCGCGGCGCGTATTGTGGAACGGGCAGCGGCTTCGCAGCCCCCTGGCTCGCCGTGTAGATGTAATGCGGAGCAGCGATGTCAACGCGCGCATCGCCCGACAACTGCTGGACGACCTGGGCTACCGTGCGCTGATCCAGGATGCGAAAGCGCACGACACGCGTGCCTAGAAGCGTGGAGGTATAGAGCGTCTGCCCGTCGAGGCCGAAATCCTGCGCGAGCGCGAACACCGTGGCATCGTCGGCACCGGGCTGGAGCGTGACGATCACTTCGCGGTCAAGCGCGGCGGGACCAGCCGGTCCCGTGATGGCGGGTGGCGCACCTGCGCTTCGCGGCTGCGGCTTTGGCGCGAAGGGAACGCCAGGCGCCACCACGACAACGCGAGGCGGCTTGGGCAATGACACGCGAGGCCTGCCCGGCCTGCCATCGTCACCGCGCGGTGGTGTGCGATCGGGACCATTGTCCGCTTCATCCCCGCGGCCGGAGGGATCGCGCGGCGGCCATTGCGGTAAGCGGCGCAGAATGTCGAGAATGACGACGGCAGGCGGCAGCTCACCCACGCCAGACCCATCACCGCCAGGACGCGGACCGCCCGGCGGCGCATCGCCCGTCTGCTCGCCGGGCTCATCGCCTCCAGGTGGCGTTGGGATATCGGGATTGTCTTTCGGACCTCGGTCCGGCACGCTTGTGCCACCGGCCGGATTGCCCGCCGGATTGGATGGACCCGGTGTTCCCGCAGCCGCAGCATTGGGACCATTGCGCGCCCCTGCCGCATTGGCGATGGTCCCGCTCCACAACAGCGTCAGCACAAGCGCCAACGTGCGCAGCAGGGACGTCTTGAAAGACTTCGCGTGGATCATGACACGCCTCGTTTTGAATGTGCGCTCAGTTGGCCGGTGCGGAGGATGCGAAGGAGATGAGATCGCCGCGCGCCTTGATCTTGGCCAGCGCCGCCTCGGCCTCTTCCTTGCTCAACACGGTCTCGGAAATTCTGATGCGGTAGATGCCGCCGGCGCGCGGGCCATCGACGATCGCATACTTGTTGTCGGCGAGAAATGCCGACACGGTGGCGGCGGGCGCTGCAGGCTGAAAACTGATGAGCGCGAAGGTGCCCGCCTGCGTTTCACGCGACGGACCGGTCGCGACCTCATAGCCTGACTGGGGCGAGCCAAGACGCATGCCCACCGCGCCCGCGAGAAGCGCAAGGCTCAACGCGGCCGCCAACGTCGAATAGGCAAGCTGGCGGGGCGCGAGGCTTGCAAGGAACGACCCAAACCGCTCCACCAACGAGCCACCCGCGCCATGCAGGCGTGCGCTCGGGCTGGCCGCCACGCTCGCCATCAACTTGTCGAGCGCGGTATGGGGAACCTCGATCTCAGCGTCCGCCGCAAAGATGGCGTCGGCCTCCTCGCGCGCCACGGCAAGTTGCTCGCGCGCTTGCGGATGGGCGGCGACGTAAGCTTCAACCTTTGCCCGATCCGCGTCAGTGATCTTGCCCGTGACGTACCACGGCAGAAGCGCTGCGAACTCGTCGGCTTGCGACAGGATTTCGGTTTCTTCGCTCATCGTCATGGCCATCCTCTGTCGACGCCACGCTCTTTCAGGATCTCTCCCAGCTTCTTGCGGGCGTAGAACATGCGGGTCTTCACGGTGGCTTCCGGTATCTGCAGGATTCCGGCTGCCTCGGCGACGGACTGTTCCTGGTAGTAGACGAGATCGAGGATCTCGCGGTGCTCCGCCGACAGGGCCTGCATGGCGGCTTTGATTGCCGCGCCCTTGTCAGCCTTTTGCGTCACGACCTCGGGCGTGTCGTCCTCATCGGCGATCTGCCCGGCGGTCTCTTCATCATAACCCGAGATCTCGCGTTTTTTGCGCAACGCGCTTACCGCCTTGTTGTGGGCGATCGACAACAGCCAGGTCGCCGGCTCGGAACGGCCCTCGTAACGGCCAGCGCCATGCCACGCCCCCAGAAAAACCTCGTTCAAGAGTTCCTCCGCGATCGCTTCGTTGCGCACGAGCCGCATAAGATAGCGGAACACGCGCGTCTGGTTTCGAGTGAACAGCCGTTCGAGCGCCTTGGCGTCGCCGATCGCAATCTGCCGGATCAATGCCCGGTCATCGGTCCCGTGTCCGCCAAGTGTCATGGGCTTTTCCGCCACTCTTGCTGTGTTGGTCGCGATTGCGGCCGAAAGGTTCACAACGGCCATTAACATCCGCTTCCGGGACAAACCGGCAAAGCTGGAGAACTGTGCCAGAGAAGGTGCCTGCCCGCCAGAGCGCCAGGAGAACGCCACGCCAGAAACCGGGTCCTGGATACATATCCTCGCGTCCCCGGAACCCCTTATTCTTTGAACCGGCCTTGCCGCCGCTGCGACGTAGCCTGGGAGCCGCCCCATCTGGCGGGGCGAGAATCCTAAGCGAGATGATTGGAGAACGACGATGTTCGATGCTACGTTGACGCACGACATGCAGCCGGCAGGCCATTGCGTCAGAACCCGGACAATCGCGAACGGCAAGAGCATGCAGCGCTGTCACCAAGCCAGAACGGTCTTTTTGACCATCCCTTTGCGCATGCTGCTCGTGGCGGCCAGCCTGCTCGGCCTGCCATGCGGCGTTGCCACAGCGCAAGACGCCATCTTGAGAAAAGGCGATGCCGCCGTAACGGGGTTCGGCGGCGTTGGCGTCGAAAAACCAGTGCCCGACGACGTGCATCCGCTCGACCGCACGTTCCTCGATCTGGACGGCAAGACGCTCAGGATTTTCGATCTGTCGACGCTTGGCACCTCCCCACGCGGCCAGCTCAGCGATGTGCCCGAGCGCTTTTCCGTCAGCGCGCACGATATCGGGCAAGTGTTCGGCGTTGCCATGGACGCGCCCGATGGCGATGCCCCGCCCAACCTTTATGTCACCGCGACCTCGCTGTTCGGCCTGCAGATCGCCGCGCAGAATAAGAACGGCGGCCTCGACCGTCTGCTGACAGGCGCACCCGGCGCGCGCTGGATGCCGGGACAGTTCGGTGTCGACAAGGGCGGCACGCCGGGTGCGATTTACAGAATTGACGGGCGCACGGGTGCAGCTTCGCTGTTTGCCAACGTGCGCTTTGAAAACCGCGACAACGCCGGGCCCGGCCTCGGCAACATCGCCTTCGACAAGGCCACCCGGCAGCTCTTCGTTTCCGACCTCGAAACCGGCCTCATCCACCGCTTCACGCTCGATGGTACGCAGCGCGGCACCTTTGATCATGGCCAGCAGGGACGCACCCGCCAGGGGCTCGACGCCGTCGCCTACGATGCGTCGCGGCGCATGGACATCACGAGCCTGGCATTCAACAGCGAGGACACGGCAACATGGGGCTATGCGGATGAGCGCCGCCGCGTATTCGCTGTCGCGGTGAACAACGCACGGCTCTATTATTCGCTCGCGGAAGGTCCGGCGGTCTGGTCGGTCGGCATCGATGACCGGGGAAGCTTGCGCGAGGATGCGCGCATCGAGCTCGAGCCCGAGGACATTCCCGCCGGCACGCAGATCACCGACATCACTTTCGACGGCGCAGGCATGATGTATCTGGCCCAGCGCGGCATGCCCTCCGGCAGCTACGATTACACGGCTTTCGCCGAGCCCGGCAATGCGCGGGTGCTGCGCTACCGATGGGATGAACCCGCAGGCCGCTGGGCCGAACAGGCGGAAGAGTACGCCGTCGGCCTTGCGGGCGCATACCGCAACACGCAAGGCGGCGTGGCGCTCAACTATGGCTACGACAAGAACGGCAACATCGATTATGGACAGTGCCGCCAGACGCTCTGGACCACCGGCGAACATCTGCGCGAAGGTGAGGATGCGGTGCGCGTTTCGACGGGCGGCGCGAAAATCGTTCATGGGTTGCAGGGCGTCTACAAATCGCGCGTGCGCCCGGCCAACGAGCCGCCGTATGAAAGCTGGTTCACGGACTATGACGGCCGCCATGAAGATGCCGAGGCCTATGGCCAGATCGGCGACGTCGCGATTTTCGCACCCTGCGATTATCCCAAGCGCGAGGCCGGAAGCCCGCTCGTGACGCCTGAAGTGATCGGCATCGATCCGCCCGAGGACGATCCGGGCATTATCGTGGAGAAGCACTGTTTGGAAGGCCCCGCGGGCGCGAAGATCCGCTGCATCATTCTTGTGCGCAACGTCTCGGGCGCGGTCGTTGCGGACGAGATCAAAATCACCGACGTGACGCGGATCCTGGCGGGGCCGGGTACAGGCGGGATCGTTCCCATCGTCGGCTTTGAGGCACCGCTGCCCGGCATCGTCTGCACGCCAGCCCCTGCGGTTGACTTTGCCTGCATCATTCCTGCCGCGTTGCTTCCTCCCGGCGAGGTCATCGAGATCGTCGTGTGGGTCGACACCCACGACCTCGTGCTCGGCGGCAATGCCGGCGTTCGCAACTGCGCGTCTGTCATGCATCCCCTGGGCAACGTGATGGCATGCGCGGAAGGCGGCGCCGGCATCGTGGTCGAAAAGATCGGCCCCGGCGTCTGCCTGCCCGGTCAGCCGTGCAAGTTCGGTCTCAGCATCGCCAATGCGGGCAGCATGCCGTTTGACGGCGACGTTCTGCTGGCTGACGCGATGTTCGTGTCAGGCGCGGTGACGGGCGCGCCGGTCACAGGCGTCAATCCGCCAATCGCCTGCTCTGCGGGCGACACCAACCAGCTGCCATTTACCTGCAAGACACATCTCTCCCTGATGCCGGGCGAGGCGCAGATCCATTGGGTGGAAGTGACCATGCCCGCACCGGGCGGTTACTGGGCGGAAAACTGCTTTGGCGCGCTCGATCCCTCGCTGCTGCCGCCTGGACCGTTGCCTGTGGGATTTGGCGCCGGCGGCGGTGGTAATCCGAGCTGTGTGTGGGTTCATGTTCCTGCCGTTGCACCCAAGAAGCAGGAGGTGCGCGATCCCCCGCTGACGCTGATACCGCCGCCCCTGCCACGCTGCCCGGACGGCCGCATACTGCGGGCGGGCGGGAATTGCCCATGCCCGAAGGGGCGGAGCTGGAATGAGGAATTCAACCGCTGTGCGCCCGTCACGCCGCATTGCTTCGATCCCGCGCGCCGCAGAGACGACGGCACGTGCTGTCCGCGGGCGACGACGTATGACGCGCAAAGCGGCCGTTGCGTGAAACCCGACCCCGTATGCCCCGACCGCGAACGCCGCCGTGACGATGGGACATGCTGCCCTTACGGCACGGTTGTCTCGCAACGCACGGATCGTTGCGTCCCGGTCGATCAAGCCTGCCCGCCGGAGACGCGCTGGAATTACATCACCGGCACCTGCCAGCCGATCCGGCCGCTGTGCCGCCGCGGCGAGCGGTTCAATTGGCGCACGCGCCAGTGCGAAGAGGTGCCTGAGACCTGCCCGGAAGGGACCCGCTTCAGCTCTGTTGCGCACCGCTGTCTGCCGCTGGTCAACACGTGCCCCAACGGCAGCACCTGGAGCCGAACGCGTCAGCGCTGTGTGAAGGACGATGGCGATGGGAATTCCGGCAACGACTCCACGCCTCCCAAGTGCCCGGAAGGCAAGCATCGCGTTGGGCGCATCTGCGTTCCCGATAGAGGTTCTGACTGCCCGTCCGGCAAACATCGCACGCGGCGGGGATGCATGCCTGATCGTGCCGACGACTCCCAGACCATCCCGCCGAAGGTAATACCGCCCAAAGGCTGCCCCGAGGGGAAGCATAAGGTCGGTCAGCGTTGCGTCTCCATCAAGATAAAGACGCCCAAGCCCGACAAGCCCAAAATGCCTCCCAAACGGCCTCAGTCCGACGAGCCGCCGCGGCGCAAGCCGAAGGTCAACATTGACGACCTGCCGATCAAGATCTCGCCGACGATCAGGCTTCCGGGCTTGAAGTTCCCAGGCAATAACCGAGGCGGAGGTGGAGGCTTGCGCGTTCCAGGCGGCGGACGGGGATTGCAATGACGTCCAAGTTGTCATCCCGGCCGAGCGCAGCGAGCACCGCGACAACAGGTGACGACGCTTGGCCGGGATGACAGGCGGACGCATCGCGACATTTCCGCGGATCGCCCACCACCTGTTCCCCAGGAAACAGCGCTGTTAAAATGGATGAGTTCGACTAGCGTTGAATGAGATGGCGGGCGTTTTCGGACAGCTGGTTGTGGCGATCCGCGGCACCCCCGCCTGTCAAAGCCCTTCGGCGGCTGCCTGCAAAGGCCAGCACTCAAACCACGGCGGGATGTCAACGTGAGCGACGTAAACCTGATCCTGGCTGCGATGGCCTGCCTGCTCGTCAAGCACGCGGTGGCCGACTTTCTGTTGCAAACCGCCTACCAACGCCAGACCAAAGGCATTTACGGCGCTCTGGGCGGCCTAACTCACTGCCTGACGCACGTGGTCCTGACAGCTCCGGTTCTCTTGTTGTTTCCTGGCCTTGATTTAACGACCGCCGCAGCCATCCTGAGCGGAGAGTTCGTCATCCACTATCACCTCGACTGGCTGAAGGATCAGGCCGTCAAGCGCAACAGCTGGACATCCCACGACACACCCTTCTGGTGGGCGCTCGGCACCGACCAGCTTCTCCATGGCTTGACGTACGTTGTTATTCTTTGGGTTGCAGCGACGTATCAATAACCTCTCCCAGAGCCTCCAACCCGCCACTCTGCCAAAGGCGCGGAAGGCCCTCGCGGCTGGATCGGCGGCAGGAGCGGGTGTAAACCCAAAATGCGTGGTCGAGCGGGCAGCCGCCTTGCTTCCTTCCGGACTGCCATCAGACGCCAGAAGTCTCGCAATTTTGTCACATGTAACGGTTGGACCGCACCGGACGAATAAGAACAGAAGGGCTTGTGGGCGTGACGGAGCGCATGCGTGACAGTGAGTGGTCGCAACTCATGCGGGCGGCCATAAGCGGTGATCAAAGCGCTTATCAGCGCTTCCTCACCGAGGCTTCGAGGGCGCTGCGAGCCATGGTCCGGCGCGGATTCGGATCGACGGAGATCTCCGGCTCTGACGCCGAGGACGTCGTTCAAGAGGTCATTTTGGCGATTCATATGAAGCGGCATACCTGGGATCAGACCAAGCCCATTGGGCCGTGGATCGTAGCGATCACACGCAACAAGATGATTGACGAGATTCGCCGGCGCGGCCGGCGGACGGAGGTGCCCATCGATGGCCTGCTCGACATCCTCGAAGCTCCCGGCCAGGACGATGCCAGCAACACCTACGACGCCGGCCGCATCCTGGACGGGCTGTCCGGCAAGGCGCGTGACATCGTCAAGTCCATCGCGATTGACGGTTATAGTACCCGGGAGGTGGCAGAACGCCTCGGCATGAGCGAAGTCGCCGTTCGCGTCCAGCTGCACCGCAGCCTCAAGGCGCTGGCGGAGACCTATCAAGAAAAGCAAAGCCAATGAAGACCGATGAGCTGATCCGGGCCATGGTGGCCGACAATGCAAGCCTGAAGAGGCCGCTCGGCCAGACGATCGCCCTTGCGCTCGGTGTAGGCGTGCTGGCAGGTGCCGCGGTCTTTTCCGGCGTTCTGGGACCACGTCCCGACTTTACGTGGGCTTTGGCAAACTCACCGCGCTTCGACTTTAAGCTGTTCTTTACGTTGGCAGTCGCGGCGTGTGCCTTTTTGCTGATACGGCGGCTGGCCCGGCCGGATGGCAGCGGATCAGTCCTGGGGACGCTCACCATTCCGCTTGGGGCACTCGCAATAGCCGTCGTGATGGAGCTTATGGCTCTGCCCGCCGATCACTGGCTGGACCATGCGCGCGGCTCCAACTGGCTCATCTGCATGACGATGATCCCGATCCTGTCGCTGGCGCCGTTCATCGCGATTTTTTATGCTCTGCGCCAAGGCGCGCCATCCGATCCGGCACGCACGGGTGCAGCGGGCGGCATCCTTGCTGCGGCGGTGGGCGCAGCCCTCTATGCCACCCATTGCACAGACGACAGCCCCCTGTTTGTCAGCATCTGGTACATCATTGCAATGGGCTTTGTAGCTTTGGCTGGGGCCGTTTTGGGACGCCTATTGTTGCGGTGGTAGCACGGGCAAAGCCCTCGCTCCGGACGGCGGACGTCCAGGCATTCATACTTTGTAAAGACCACCTGGAAGGGCGGCGCTGTGCGCCCGCGCCTTTCGCGTTTGCGCGGCCTGCAGGATGTGTTCTGCACATTAGAGACGAATTGAAGTCTTTACATTCAGATCCGCACAACCACTCGGCATCACAGTCACAAATATCTTCAAACCCGGTCATTCCGTTTACTGCTTAAGAAGAATTGCAACCTAGTTTGGCAGGCGTGGGCTTCGGTGGCGTCGTTGCGTTTTCGGAGCGGATTTCTTTGGCTGCGCAGGGGATGCGCTTTCAGCGCCCCCACTTATAGGAATTCGAGGGACATACTATGGCTTGGGCATTCGACGCTTCGCTACCGACTACAAATACGTCAACTCTGATCCAGTTCAACGTTGTGGGCGGTGTCGCTGGTGACACCGTCAAAATCAACGGCACGGGACTTTCCTACAACGCAACGACTGGCGCGATGTCGGGCTCGATCACGTCGATCCAGCTGACCAACTCATCCGGCACGGTCCAGACGATCGCGATCGGCACTGCTGACTCCGCGACGGAAGCCGCACGTCAGCTGCAGGCCACAGCCGATGTAACCCAATTCCTTGCACATGCCAAAGCCACCGCCACGAATATCGCAGCGCTTGGCGTGACCTTTAACAGCATCAACCTGGCTGGCGCTGTCGAGACCGATCCCGGCTCGATTCTGACCGTCCCGGTCCTCAACTCGGGTACCCTCGTCGGCTATCTCAAACTGACGGGTAGTGATCTGTATGCCAACAAGCCGTTCGCGAACGGCGATATCGACACGGTCGAGCTGCTCACCGCTGGCGGTGCCTCCTACGGTACCCCGAAGACGATCGATTACTCCAGCTCGTCCCCGGTCGTGACGCTTGCCGAACTCGTCTACGGCCAGCGCGCCAATTTTGACCTCTTATTCGCAGCCATTACCTCGGGCAACGACACGCTGACAATCCAGCAGACCGGCGCCACAATTGACGCTGGCCTTGGCAATGATGTCATCACCGGCAGCGCCGGTATCGACACGGTCGACTACAAGTATGCAACCGGCAAGATCACCGTCGATCTCTCGGTAAACTCGGTTACATTCACCGACCCGCGCACCAACAACGTTTCGACTCAGACCCTGACGGGCATCGAGAACATCAACGGCTCGATGTTCAGCGACACGATCGTCGGCAACTCCGGCGACAACGTGCTGTTCGGCGGCTATGATGGCGTCAACGACAGCCTCAACGGCGGCACAGGCAACGATACCTACATCGTGATCGAGGCCGCTGGTACGGCGGGCGTGTCTGACGCCATCTCCGACACGGCCGGCACCGATACAATCATCTCCTATGCCAACCGCGATCTCGGCATTACCACCACGATCGAGAACCTCGTCCTCATGGGGTCCGCCGTGGACGGCAGGGGTAACAACCTTAACAACAGCATCACGGGCAACAGCCTCAACAACACACTCGACGGCAGGGTCGGCGCCGACACGATGACGGGCGGCCTCGGCGACGACACCTATACGGTGGACAACGCCGGAGACGTGATCGTCGAAACCGCAGGACAAGGCACCGATACGGTACTCGCCTCGGCAAATTTCGCGCTCACGGCTGGGGCTAACGTCGAGATCCTGCGCACGACCAACGACCTTGGCACCGGCGCGATCAACCTGACGGGCAGCTCTATCGCCAACACGATCACCGGCAACGCCGGCGCCAACCGCCTGGACGGAGGCTCCAGCGGCGATGACGGCGCGGTCGATACCCTGAATGGCGGCGGCGGCAACGACACCTACGTGCTCGGCGCGGGCAACGACACCGTCAACGACACCGGCGGTACCAGCGACATGATCGAGTCATCGGTCACGCGCAACCTCAACAGCTACGCCGGCATCGAACATATCCGGTTGACCGGTACGGGCGCCGCCAACGCGACCGGCACCAGCGCGGCCAACATCATGTACGGCAACGACGGCGCCAACACCCTCACCGGAGGCGGTGGCAACGACACCATGGTCGGCGGCGCCGGCAATGACGTCTTCGTGTTCGACGCCCAGGGACGCGATATCGTCACCGACTTTGGCAACACCTACTTGCGCGCCACGCTCAACGGAACATCCGTGGTGAGCCCATCGGGCAGCACGGCGACCGGCCAGGCAACGCTGCAGATGAACCACGCTAACAATCGCGTGTCGATCAACGTTACGACATCGGGCCTCGATTGGAACTCGGCCCACACGACCAACAACACGGTCACCAACTTTGGCGTATACCAGGGTGCCGTAGGCGCCAACGGCACGCTGAGCCACGACGTTCTGGCGTCCACGAACGCCCAGAACAAAACCGGCTACACCGGCAAGACCGACGTGTGGAACACTGCCAACGGTCTGACTGGCGCTGACGTCACCGCACTTCTGGCCGGTACGAAGTACCTGGAAGTCGACACGATCCAGCATAACACCCCCGGCGACATCCGCGGACAACTGACGGCTGTTGCCGGCAGCGCCGACAAGATCTCGGTCGCGGGTCTCGGCATCAACTCGTTCGACACGATCCAGGTCCTTGCACGCAACAGTGGCTCCAGCCTGCTTCTGCAGAAATGGACCAACGATACCATGCACATGTTGACGTTGCAGAATACCCAGCTTGCGGATATGTCGGCTGCCGACTTTGTCTTCAACGCCACAGTATCCAACGACACCATTGCAGGTAGCGCGGGCCGCGACGACCTGTTCGGCGGTCTGGGCAACGACACCATCAACGGCAACGCTGGCATCGATCGTCTTTTCGGCGAGGGCGGCAATGATACCCTCAATGGCGGCACAGGCGGCGATCAGATGTATGGCGGCCTCGGCGACGATACCTACTACGTCGACTCGGCCTCCGACTACGTTGTCGACACGGGCGGCACTGACACGATGCGGACCTCCATCAACAACACGTTGAACATGGTTTCGCGCGCCAATATCGAGGACCTGGAAACTTCCAACGCTGCCGCCACCACGGCAATGACGCTCACCGGCAACGCCCTCGACAACCACATCACGGGCAACGCCGGCGCCAATACCCTGAACGGCTGGACCGGCAACGACACGATGGACGGCGGCGCGGGGAACGACATCTACTATGTCGACTCCCAGAATGACGTCATCATCGACGCTTCAGGCACCGACACTGTTCGCGCGACCGTCAACTACACGCTGGCAAACGATTTGGCCATCGAGGCTATCGAGGCAGGCACGACGACTGTCGCGCTGAATTTGTACGGCAACAATCTCGGTCAGCGCGTGCAAGGTAACGGTCTCAACAACGTCATCGGCGGCAAGGCCGGCAACGACACCTTGGTCGGCGGTCAGGGTAACGATAGCTTCCTGTTCGACACGGCCCTCAATGCCACTACGAACAAGGATACGATCAACGATTTCAATGTGGCAAACGACACGATCCGCCTGGACGACGCGATCTTCACGACGCTGTCGGCCGGCACGCTGCAGACATCGGGGTTCTACATTGGCACCGCCGCTCATGATGCAGATGATCGCATCATCTACAATCGTACGACGGGTGCGGTGAGCTACGACGCAGACGGAAACGGAGCAGGTGCTGCTGTGGTCTTCGCCGTGATCAACAACAAAGTGGCCCTGACCAACGCAGATTTCTTCGTCGTCTAACTAACCGACAGGATTAGAAAAGCGAAAGAGGCGCAAGGGAAGCTCCCTTGCGCCTCTTGTCTTAGCCTCACGGCACGATCAACCGATCTTTTCGAGTTTCGCGTGCGCTTCCTCGGGGCGTTCGTAGATGTGGGGCATAAGCCCGCGGCGCGAAAGCGCTTCCTTCATTTTCAGCCGCATGAAGGCGCTGGTCGTATAGCGCGCGGTGGAAACGTAGTGGTTCTCCAGCATGTACTGGATCATTTCGGCGTAGTCGTCATAGAGATCGTCGGCGATGCGGCAGCCATCGTGATTGACGACGGCGTTGACGCGGCGGCCGGCGCGCATACGCGCATCCACCAGGATCT
>WBZN01001640.1_pt1 | contig 13250 bp, 8 predicted proteins | sample 5204281 | NCBI WGS metagenome assembly WBZN01 (sample SAMN12344347, study PRJNA552823) | activated sludge metagenome | biome: Activated sludge suspended growth; feature: Nitrification reactor; material: Wastewater; isolation source: activated sludge from nitrification reactor of wastewater treatment...
ATCGCGACACCAACGACGGCCGCGAGCTCGCAGCGACGCTCGAGCGCAAGATCGAGCTGACCGCCGATCTCGACGCGCGCCAGCCGCTCCGGCACGCCGCGGCGCAGGTCTACGAGCACCAGCTGAACGACATCTATCAGGCGATCGGCCAGCTCACCGCGGTGCTCGACGACGACGCGGGCGATCAGGCCGCCCTCGCCGCGCTCGATCGGATCTACGTCAAGGAGAAGATGTGGCCCGAGCTGCTCGACGTCGTGGACCGGCGCGCGCTGCTCGCGATCAACGCGCGCGATCGTGCGGACCTCGCGTATCGCGCCGCGCATCTCGTGGAGGTGGAGCTCCGCGATCCCGAGGCTGCGATCCCGCGGTACGGCGCCGTGCTCCAGGTGCTGCCGGTGCATCCCGAGGCCCGTGCGGCGCTCGAGGCGATGATGCAGCGGGACGACTTCGTCGCGGCGACGACGCCGATCCTCGAGCGCGTGTACCGTGCGGAGCGCGAGGCGGCAGGCCTCGTGCGGGTCTACGAGCGCCGGCTCGCGGTGCCGGGAGATGATCCGGCGGCGCGGGGGGCGGACTGGGCGGCCCTCGCCGAGGTCCACGAGAAGCTCGCCGGCAACCCGGCCGAGGCATTCGCGGTGTGGTCGCGCGCGATCCAGGCGGACGCCGACGACGTGGAGCTCCTCGGTCCGATGCTGCGGCTCGCGGAGAGTCAGCATCTGTGGCCCGCGTTCGCCGCCCAGCTCGACTCGCTGCTGGCGGAGTCGCTGCCCGCCGATGTCGAGCAGATCTACGCGATGCGCCTGGGTGCGATCTCCGAGGACAAGCTCGGGGATCTCGAGCGAGCCGCTCGGGCGTTCGAGCGCGCCTCGAGCGGTCCCGAGTCGCGCGAGCCGCTCGCGTCGCTGGAGCGTGTCCTCGCGCGCTCGGCGCGCTGGCCGGAGCTCGCGAACGTGCTGCAGCGCCAGGCCGATGCCTCCGACGACGAGGTCCACACCGCCGAGTACTTGTTCCGCCTCGGCGACCTGCAGGAGACCACGCTGCACGACTCGCGCGCCGCCGTCGAGGCGTTCCGTGAGGTGCTCACGATCCGGCCGTCGCACGCGCAAGCACGCGCCGCCCTCGAGCGCTTGCTGCAGTCCGCGCCGGCACAGCGCACCGAGATCGTCGAGATCCTCGAGCCGCTGTTCGAGCAAGACGGCGATGCGGCGCGCCTCGTCACCGTGCTCGAAGCCCGTCTGGACATCACCCCCGACGCGATCGATCGCGCGAGCCTGCTCGGCCGGATCGTCGAGGTTGCCGAGCACCGGCTCGGAGATCGTGGCCGCGCCCTCGATGCGGCGCTGCGCTGGCTCACCGTCGATCCGGCGTCGAGCCACGCGCTGTCGGAGACCGGTCGTCTCGCCGAGCGGCTCGGCCAGTGGATGGAGGTCGCTGGCCGCGTTCATGCGATCGTGCACGCCCCGGAGGCCGCGAGTCGCGAGGCGGACGTGCAGGTCGCGCTGCTCACGTTCCTCGGGCGGATCCAGCGCGAGCGCCTCGGTCAGCTCGACGAGGCGGCGGCGTCGTATCGCGCGGCCCTGGCCCTCGAGCCGAACGCGATCGGAGCCCTCGATGAGCTGATCGTGATCCTGCGCGAGCGCAGCGATGACGCCGCGCTCGCGCAGGCGCTGCGGCAACGCGGCACGGTGGTCACGGAGCTGCCCGAGCGGCGCGCGGCGTTTGCCGAGGTCGCGCAGATCGCGGAGCGCGCCGGAGATCGCGCGGCGGCGGTCGCCGCGTGGCGCGAGGTCGCCGAGGCCGACGATACCGATCGTGGTGCACTCGACGAGCTCGCCCGGATCTTCCGCGCCAGCGGCCAGCGAGGTGACCTGATCGAAGTGCTCAACCAGGCCGCGCGCCTGACGTCCTCGCGCTCCGACGAGAAGGTGTTACGCGTCGAGATCGCGCAGCTCGAGACCGACGGCGCGCGCGGGGTGTCGGCATGGCAGACCGTGCTCGATCTCGATCCCGACGACCTCCATGCGCTCGGGTCGCTCGAGTCCGCCTATGGACGCGTGGGTGACTGGATGGCCGTCAACGACCTCCAGACTCGCCGGCTCGCGCTCGCCCGATCCGACTGGGACAAGGTCGCGATCCACGCCGAGATGGCGAAGATCGCCGAGTCCAAGCGCGGCTCGATCGATGACGCGATCGCGAGCTGGTACGCGGCGCTCGACGTCGACAACGCGCACCTTCCTGCGTACGCCGAGCTCGAGCGCCTCCTCGCCAAGGCCAATCGTGGCCACGACCTGGTCGAGCTCCTCGAGCGCCTCGCGGAGGTGCACGCCACGCTTGGGGATGGTGCCCGCGAGCTCGCCGTGCTCGCCCGCGCGGCGGACGTGTGGGAAGGCCAGCTCGACAACCCCGACGCCGCCGGCGAGATCCTCGAGAAGATCCTCCAGCGCGAGCCGGGATCGGTGGCCGCGTTGACCCGGCTGTCCAAGATCTACGAGCGCGCCGGGGATTGGGACAAGTGCAAGGCCACGCTCGAGCAGGCGCTCGGGCTGTCGCCCACCGGGCGCGACGCCGCGGACCTGTTCTTCCGGCTCGGCGAGGTTGCCCGTGCGGGCGACTCCGACGCGGAGACCGCGATCCTGCACTTCCAGCAGGCGCTCAAGCATGACCCGACGCTGGTCGCCGCGGTCAACGCGCTCGAGAGGCTCGCGCGCGATCGCCGCGATGCGACGCTGCTCGCGGACATGCTCGAGCGCCGGGTCGCGACGATCACGGTGCCCGCGGAGCGCGTCTCGGTCCTGGTCGAGATCGCCGATCTCGAGCGGAGGGCGAATCGCACCGACGCGGCGCTCGCGGCCCTCGCCCGGGCTGCCGCGGACGCGCCGAGCGATCCGCGCGTGCTCGCGCCGCTCGCGGACCTGTACTTTGCCGCCGGTCGGCTCGATGAGGCAGCGCCGATCTACGACCGCCTCGCCGAGGACGCAAAGACGGGTCGTCGGATGAAGGACGTCGCCCGGTTTCGCGGCCGGCAGGGTGGGATCCTCGAGGCGCGCGGCGATCGCACCGGCGCGATGACCGCCTACGAGGAAGCGCTGCGCGTCAACCCGACCGACGTCACCACGATGACCGGCCTCGGCCGGCTGTACCTCGCGCTCGAGGACTGGGAGAAGGCGCGGAAGATCTACCAGTCCCTCGTGCTGCAGAACATCGACACCGACGCTGGGGTCACCAAGGGCGAGGTCTACTGGGCGCTCGGCAAGATCCATCTGCAGCTCGGGCAGCCGCCGAAGGCGAAGAGCATGTTCCAGCGCGGTCTCGAGATCGAGCCGCACAATCAGCTGCTCAAGGACGCGCTGCAATCACTTCAGTAGCTGGGTCGCGGCCGTGGACCCGGTGGCCAGCGCGTCCTGTTGCTTCGCCGCGCCGAACACGGCGCAGGTGGTGTTGAGGATCACCCAGGTCGCGTTGTTGAGGCACAGGTCGATGCTGCGGAGCTCGCAGTTGACGCCCTGTTCGTCGGTGACCTGCGCGTCGTAGGTGTCGCAGGGGATGCCGAGCAGCAGACTCTGGCCCGGCAACAGCACCTGACCGCGGAGCAGGTTGTCACCAAAGGTCGAGCTCCCGACCGGGACCAGGTGGACCTCGGTGATCGTGAAGTCCGATTGGTTATCGACGACGAGCGACGTGCCCGCGATCACGTTGTCGTCGCCGCTGCAGGCAGTGGTGACGAGCACGGCGAGACCGACCGCGAGCACAGATCCGAGTTGGCGATGGTTGATCATGGTGACCAGCGACAGGAGCAACGGCCATGCCGTGAGGGGGCAAGTGGCCGTAGATCCGCGTTCGCACGCGAGGACGACCGGCCCGCGTCGCGTCCTGCGTGTGCGTGATGATCACGAGCGCGCCACGGTCACGGTCGTGAGCGCGCGGCGGCCCGCGAGCTACCGGTCGCGATGGTCGCGGCGGATCCGGATGATCAAATACAGCACCACCGCGATGTTGATCGCGATCGCGACGGCCTTCGCGATCGAGACGTGCTCGACCAGCTCGTAGATCTCGATCGGGATGAAGGACCCGGTGACGATCACGGTCAAGTACTCCGCCCAACGCTTGCGTCGCCACAGCCCGAGCCCTTCGACGAGGAACACCGCCGCATACACGAACGTGCCGACGCCGAGCTCCTCGAGTTGCCGGGTGCTGAGGCCGCCGATCTTCGCGAGCGCGCCGTGGAGGTACTTGTTCGACGGAGCGAACCGCAGCATGCCGGCCCACCGATCGAGATCTCCGGTGTGATCGACCGTGCGGAGCGCCACGATCCCGACGGTGGTCAGCGCGATCACCTTGGCCAGCTTGAACAGCGCGATCAACCGGAGGATCGAGTCGCTGCGCTGGTTCACCATGGCGGACTCGCGGTGGCTACTTACCGCACTGGGCGGCGGCGTGCCTGGCGGCCACCGCGGGTTGATCGTCACTGCGCGCGATCGACTCGAGCTTGACCTTCGCCGCGGGCGGGCAGGCGGGTCCAAGCGCGCCGAGCGCGAGCGCCGCGGCGCTCACGATCTCGGGGAACGCGGAGTCATCGAGCGCTTCCATCAGCGTCTTCGCCGCCCCCGGGGCACCCAGGCGACCGATCGCGGTAGCGCTGCTCTGGGCCAGGGCCAGCGCCTCCGCGCTCTCGATCGCAGCACCGCGCCAGCGCGCGAACTTACCGACCAGCGACGCGCCAAGCTGCTCGTCGCCGAGCGCGACGGCGAGATCGACCGCATGCGTGCGGAGCTCGATAGGTGCCTTGCGGTCGTCCCACGTGCGCGCGAGGAGCGCCGCGATCCCGGCGGCACGGCACTCCACCAGCGCGGTCAACGCGTCGGTCCGGACGTCGATCACCGCGTCCCTGGCGACCGCGGCCGTGAGCGCGCTCGCAGGGCCCGGGCGCTGGCAGCGTGCACCGAGGGCGCTCGCCGCACGACGCCGGACCTCGGGCCAGGTGTCACCCGACAGCGCGGTCCCGATGACGCGGTCGATTCCGTCGGGGCCATCCGCGGTGTGCCACGGGTTGCTCACCTCGGTCTCGGCGCCCGCGAGCGCCGCAAGCACGGCGAGCCGAACCCCCGGATCGGGGTCGCTGGCCAGGCCGAGCAAGAGCTTGATGGCCTCGGGGCGGGGAGCGTTGCCGATCGCCTTGACCGCGACCGTGCGCAGCGCGGCGGCCTCGGCACTTGCTGGCATCCCGCGGAGCACCGCCTCGAGCGCGTTCAGGGCGCCTGCATCCCCGAGCGCGCCCAGCCCGTCGACGAGCCGATAGCGGCGCTCGTAGTCCGTCGCCATCGCGAGCGCGGCGCTCATCGCCGCCACCGCGGCAGCGCGATCGTCCAGGGTGGTGCGGGATCGGCGGGTGATCGAGCGCCACAGATCACCGGAGGTGGCGGCGTTCGATTGCGTGGTCGCGGCGGTGATCAGCGGCGCGAGCGGGGCGAGCCCGAGCCGGTCGATCACGGCGCGCCGGAGCTCGCGTGGACCCGAGCCGGCGAGGTCGACGAGCAGCTGGAACCCGGCGCCCGTCACGCTCATGCGCGAGGCTGCCGCGACGCGCGCGTCGAGCTCGCGCCCGCCCTTGGCTGCGAGATCGTGGAGCTCCTGTTGCATGCCGTTGCGAGCGAGCGCGTCGATCACCTCGATCAGCTCCCGATCTCGGACCCAGCCTTCGTTCGCCGCACGCGCCAGCGCGGGCGCGGCGGATGGATCCTGGATCTTGACGAGCGCGTTGACCAGCCGGCGCCGTGCGCCCGCCTCGCTGGTCTTCGCCAGCTCGCCATCGATCGCGGTGACCGCGCTCGCGCCGCGCCGGGCCAGCGCCGCTGCAGCGCTGGTGACGCTGTCCTTGCCATCGGCGACGACCTTGGCGAGCATCGCGTCGCCACCGCCGTTGCGCTCGCCGTCGGCAAAGACCTCGAGCTCCGGGATGATCGTCTGGTTCGTCGAGCCGCTGTACGTGCTCACCAGCACGACGCTGAGGCAGCCGGTCACCGTGGTCGGAAGATCGACGACGTAGGCGGTCCCGAGCGGCAGGAACGCGACATCCGGGAGCTCGACCTGCCAGGTGTCCTTGGCCGACACGATCGCGAGCTCGTGAACCCGATTGTTCGACTTGAGCATCTGGGCCGACGGCGCGCCGGGGACGATCCGCAGCTGCCTGGCCTGCGCGCTCGCGACCCGGGACTCGAACGTGAAGAACTGTCCACGGCCGTCGCTGCCGAGGTCTTCGCGCCACGCGGTTTCGTTGCGACCGTCGTCCAGCTCGGTCGGGATCGTGAGGCCTCCGGCATCCGTCGCCCCGGGCTGGGTCGACGCGGCGTGAGCACGGTAGAGCAGGGGCGGGCCCGCGGGAGACGGGTCTGCGTGCGCCTGGAGCCTCGGAGCCTGGCTGTCGATGCCGTCGGGCGGGATCGCCCGGCCAAACTTCTTCGACACGGGCTCGAAGCCTTCGGGGAACAGGTACGCCGGCTTGCCGTCACAGCGGTGGATGTCGCCGCGGAGCTGGTAGCGATAGATGCCGTTCGGCGTGGCATCGACGGCGATCGCGTAATCCGCGTCGAGGCCGACGCCACCCACCGGGAACCGAGCCGAGACCTGCCAGCGCCCGTTCATGAGATCGACGATGACCGCCTCGCCGGCGCCGCCATCCAGGAGCTCGACGACGATCAGCGGCCGGCCCTTGTGATGCGCGACCGTGATGCGGCCGCCGGCGGCCTTGTCGGCGAGCTTGACGTCCCCACGGACGCGGTCGCCGACGTGGAGCACGCCATCCGGCGTGAGCGTGATCGTCCCTGCGGTCCCATCACCGTCGAGGTCCACGTCGGCGCTGGCGATCGGCGCGGCATGCGCGACGCCGGCTGCGAGGACGACTCCCGCCGTGATCCCGAGCGTACGCATCGTCAGAGGGCTACACATGTCATGTGAGATTGTTTAGCACCGTGCATGCTCATGTCCTCTGCGCAGCCATCAGCGTCGAGAACCGCATCGCGAGGTCCGGGCGCTTCGCGAACAGTGCACTCCAGGTCTGACTGATCACGGCCATCATCTCGATCGTGACACCTTCCGAGGCGAGCGTTTGCAGGGCATTTCGTTCGCTGGACAGGCGGTGGCAAAGGCGGACGTAGGCCGTGAGGGTGGGGGCGGGCAGCGACGAGAAGAACACCTCGTGATCGATCGCCGCGGGCTCGATCGTCGGCGCGGGCCCGATCAGATCGCGCAGCTCCTGGTTCGCGCGCACCCGCGCGAGCTCGGCGGCGGCGCGTGCCTCCTCCGCGCGCAGGCGCGCGGCCTCGACCTGGAGGCGCGCTTCATGCGTGGCGGCCATCATCCGGTGCTGGTCCTCGGCGCGGCGCTCGGCCTCGGCGGCGCGCTCGCTGCGCCGGGCGCGAGCCTCGCGGATCATCCGCACATCGGTCTCGAGATCGTCGACGCAGCTCGCGATGGACTCGTCGAGCACCGCGCCGCTCGCGCGCAGCGAGCTAGCGGTTGCCGTTGTACGCGCGATCAGGCGATCGGCCGCGGCCTCGATCCCGCTGGTCGGCAGGTCGTTGCGGCTGCGGTTCGTGATCTCTTGCGCGATCCGGCACGCGCCTGCGAGCCCTGGTCGCCGGAGCTCGGCGGGCGCGCGCTCCGCGAGATCCCACGTGATGTCGACCAGGTCCGCCCACTCGCGGTCCTCGGCGAGGCGGACCGCCTCGTCCACGGCTCCCGATAGCTGCTCGACGTCGAGGCCGCCCCACAGCGTCAGGTGGGACGCGGCCGAACCGCCTCCGGGTCGCGAGCTGCCGGGCATCGCACGGTTGAGCGCGCTCCACAGGTCGCGCCACGGCCGGAACGCGGCGTACAGCGCGCGTTGCTCGTCGGGATGAGCGCAGAACCGCTGCCAGCCCCAGGCGGCGAGCTCGTCCTGACCGGTCATCCCACGATGCTGGGAGGTCGCCTCGGCGATCGAGCTCGTCCACACCTCTCGGTGGGTCGCGCGGACCCACAGGACATCGAGCAACGGCACGATCGATCCACGCCCGCGTTCGTGCGCGGAGAACATCGCCTTGGCCACGGCACGCCCGGCACCCGGCGAGGATGTCCAGCGCTGCACCAGCTCGCCGCCACCGAGGACGAACTCCTCGAAGCCGGTGCGCCAGCTCAGCTGCGCAAGCGTCTCGTCACCGACATCTGCGAGCGCCGCCTCCGCGCCTCGCCGCAGCGCTCGATGATCGCCGGGGTATCGCGCGGACCACTCGACGAGCTCGACCGCGAGCTCCGCGCCGAGTCGCGCGCCGTGCTTCGCCACGAACCGGCTGATCGTCTCGCGCTCTGGCGGGCCCCAGCGGTCGGCGCGCTCGCGGTAGACCCGCTCGAGCGCGCGCCGGATCTCGCCATCCTCATCGCGTGCGGTCGCCGCGAGCAACAAGCCGAGCCCCGGTGCAGGACCATCGCCCTGGCCGAGCTCGCGCAAGGCATCGTGACGATCCTTCGCGGACGACCCGAGGACCACGCGCGCGAGGCGCAGCGATGACTGTTCGACGATCGACCGCTTGGCATCCTCGTCGCCTGCACGCGCGCGCTCGATCAAGGCATCCTCATCCATGCCCGGAGAATACGCTGCGTGCTAGCGTGCCGCTCCTTGTTCGCGCCTGCCGATTATACGTTCGAGCTCCCGCCGGAGCTGATCGCCCGCGAGCCCGCCGCCGCGCGGGACGGGTCGCGCCTCCTGCACGTCGCAGCCGACGGAGCGATCACCGATCATCCGTTCGCGGACATCGTCGAGCTCCTCCCGTCGGGCGCGGTCCTGGTGGCGAATGACACCCGGGTAATTCCCGCACGGATCCTCGGCAACAAGGACTCCGGCGGCACGGTGGAGCTGTTGTTCCTCGAGCCCGACGAGACTCCGGCCCCGGAGGGGAGCTCGGCGTGGCGGTGCCTGGCGCGCGCCCGGCGCCCGCTGCGGATCGGCCAGACCGTCCGGGTCGCCGGCACGGCGGTGCTCTTGTCGGTGCTCACCGAGCGTGCGCCCGACGGCTCGATCGTGCTCGCGGCGCCGCACGACGCGCTCGCGTTCCTCGACGCGCACGGCAACATTCCATTGCCGCGCTACATCGGTCGCGAGGCGGGTCCCGGCGATCGAGATCGGTACCAGACGATGTTCGCGCGGGTCCCCGGCGCCGTCGCCGCCCCGACCGCGGGTCTCCACATGACGCCGGCGATCGCCGACGGGCTCGCGGCGCGCGGCATCACGCTCGCGACCGTCACGTTGCACGTCGGGTGGGGGACGTTCGCGCCGATCCGCGAGGCCGATGTTCGCGAGCACAAGATGCACCGCGAGCGCTTCGTGATCCCGGAGGCCACCGCCGCGCTGATCTCGTCCGGCCGTCCGATCGTCGCGCTCGGGACCACGGCGCTGCGCGCGCTCGAGGCAGCCGCGACGGCGCCGCGGACCGTCACGCCGGGTCCGGCCGCGACCGAGATCTTCATCTATCCCGGGTCCGGTCACACGTTCCAGGTCGTCGATCACCTGATCACCAACTTCCACGTGCCCGAGTCGACGCTGCTGATGCTGGTGTGTGCGTTCGCGGGCACCGAGCGGGTGCTCGCCGCCTATCGCCACGCCGTGGCAGCGCGGTATCGGTTCTTCAGCTACGGCGACGCGACCCTCCTTCACCTACAAGCCCGATGAGCCTCCATCCTTGCCCCACGCCGGGGTTCTCGTTCGAGCTCCTCGCCACGCTCGGTCACGCCCGCGCCGGGATCCTCCATACGCCTCGCGGCGACATCCCGACCCCCGTGTTCATGCCGGTGGGCACGCTCGGCACGGTCAAGGCGATGACCGCCGACGAGCTTCGCGCCGAGCCGATCGATGCCCGGGTCATCCTCGGGAATACCTACCATCTCTACCTGCGTCCCGGCCTCGAGGTCATGGAGCTCGCCGGTGGTCTCCACAAGTTCGCCGCGTGGGACCGGCCGATCCTCACCGACTCGGGCGGGTTCCAGGTGTTCTCGCTCGCCAAGATCAACGAGATCGACGACGACGGCGTGACGTTCCGCTCGCACATCGATGGCTCCAAACACCGGTTGACACCGGAGGTCTCGATGCACATCCAGAAGGTGCTCGGATCGGACATCGCGATGTGCTTCGACCAATGCCCTCCCGGGGACGCGCCCCTCGATGTCCAGGAGACCGCGCTGGCGCGCACCACCGCGTGGGCCGCGCGTTGTCGGCGCGCCGAGCGTGCGTCGGGGCAGGCGGTGTTCGGCATCGTCCAGGGCGGGACTGACACCGCGCGCCGGCTGCGCCACGCGGCCGAGATCACCAAGCTCGACTTCGATGGCCACGCGCTCGGGGGGCTCGCGGTCGGCGAGCGCATCGACGAGACCTACCGCGTGCTCGACGAGGTCGCGCATACGTTGCCGCCGGATCGGCCGCGCTACCTGATGGGCGTCGGCACGCCGGATGACCTCGAGCGTGGGATCACCGCCGGCATCGACATGTTCGACTGCGTGATGCCGACGCGAAACGCCCGCAACGGCTACCTCTTCACGTCACAGGGCCGGGTCAATATCCCGAACGCGCAGCACCGGACTGATCTGGGTCCAATCGACCCCGCATGTCCGTGCATGACCTGCCGAAACCACTCCCGCGCCTACCTGCGACATCTTTACATCGCCAAAGAGATCCTCTACTCGCGCCTCGCAACCCTGCACAACCTCACGTTCTACGCTAGACACGTGCAGAGGCTCCGAACCCGCATCCTGGCGGAAGGTCAGCGTGCTTGACCCTACGGAAGCCCAGTGCTACCCAAACCCTGTTTTTTCCGACGTCTAGCCTGCGGGCCGTCGACTGGAGAGTGTCATGCAAGCGATGCAACCGATCGTAATGATGTTGGTGATGTTCGGGATCTTCTACTTCATCCTGATCCGTCCCCAGGTTCGTAAGCAGAAGGAGCACGCGGCGATGCTTCAGAAGCTCGGCAAGGGCGATGAGGTCATCACCCGCGGCGGCGTGATCGGAAAGATCACGGGAATCTCCGACGACAACGTCCTCGTGCTCGAGCTCCAGGAGAAGGTCCGAGTTCGCGTTCCGCGCGCGTACATCGAAGGTCGTTGGGACGGCAAGGTCCCGGAAACCGCTGCTCGCAACGCGGCGTGAGCCCTCGCTCCGGCGCTCACTCGTCGTGCTCTTAGCTCCTTCTAGTTCTCTGGTCGAGGTGGTTCATGGACCGTAGTCTCAAGTGGCGCACCGTCGGTCTGCTGATCGGCGTGCTGCTATGCGTGGGGATTCTCGCCCCCAGCTTCACCGCCGACGAGTCGCTGCCGTCGTGGTTTCCGTTCCACAAGAAGATCAGCCTCGGCCTCGACCTCCAGGGCGGCCTCCACATCGTCTACAGCATCGATCTCGACAAGGCCGTCGATGACCGCGCCTCCGAGATCAAGCGTGACCTCGAGTCGCGGTTCTCCGACGAGAAGATCGTGGGCGCGACCGTCAAGACGCCCCCGACGCCGATCGGCGCGGTCACCGTGGTGCTGCCGGACGCGACGAAGAAGGCGCAGTACGAGGCGGTGATCCGCTCCGATTACGGGGACACGATCAGCGCGCGCGAATGTCCACCTGCGGATGGGCCGAACGCGATCTGCTTCCGGGTGTCGTCGAGCTACGCCGATGGCATCAAGAAGTCGGCGCTGTCCAACGCGGTCTCCACGATCCGCGAGCGCATCAACGAGAAGGGCGTCGCCGAGCCCAGCGTCGTCGAGAAGGGGGACCAGATCCTGGTGGAGCTCCCCGGGCTCGATGACGAGGTCATCAGCCAGACCCGCGACATCATCGCACGGACCGCCAAGCTCGAGTTCAAGGTCGTCGATAACAACTCCGAGTACATGAAGCGGCTGTTCACGCACGTGGGCAACGAGGGCAAGGAAGGCAAGCCGACCGACCCGCGCGCGATCAAGGACGAGATCCACGCCGAGATCGACCAGTGGCCCGTCGAAGGCGGGTCGAGGCAGGACGACTACTACCTGATCGCGCATAATCGCGAAGAGCTCGTCACCGTCGCGGAAGCCAAGAAGCGCGGCTGCTTCGACAAGAACAAGGTCCAGGACAACCGGGCCAGCTGCACCGTCAGCGGCCGCACGGTGATCGAGCGCTACCTGGCCGACCTGATCGCGAAGGATCCGACCAACTTCAAGCTCCCCGACGATCGCCAGATCGGCTACGAGGTCAACGAGCCCAATCCCGAGGCCAAGGATCGGCGCTCGACCTGGCGGACGTACTACCTCGATCGCGCCGTTCGGCTCACCGGCTCGGGGATCTCCAACGCCCAGGGCAGCTACGATCCGAACACCAACCGTCCGATCGTGCTGCTCGACTTCAATCGGTTCGGCAGCCGCGTGTTCGGCGACCTCACCGCGCAGATCATCGGCAAGAAGCTCGCGACGATCCTCGACGACAAGGTCAAGAGCGCGCCGATCATCAACGGCGCGATCCGCGGCGGGCGCGCGTCGATCACCATGGGCGGCAGCGAGGTGCGCCGGCAGGAAGCCGAGCGCAACCAGCTCGTCAACGTGCTCAAGACTGGATCGCTCCCCGCGCCGCTCCACGAGGAGTCAGCGTCCAAGGTCGGCCCGACGCTCGGCCGCGACGCGATCGAGAAGACCCGGCTGTCGTTCGGGATCGGCATCCTCCTCGTCATCCTGATCATGGTCGGCATCTACCGCTGGTCCGGCTGGATCGCGGTGTTCGCCGTCGTGTTCCACATCGTGATGACGCTGGCGGTGATGGCGTTGTTTGGCGCCACCCTCACCTTGCCGGGCATCGCCGCGATCGTGCTCTCGATCGGCATGGAGGTGGACGGCAATATTTTGATCTACGAACGCATACGAGACGAGCTGCTGCTCGGGAAGAGCGTCCGAGGGGCGATCGACCTCGGGTTCTCGCGCGCGTTCTCGGCGATTCTGGACGGTCAGCTGACCATCGCTGCCGCTGCCTGGGTGCTCCTCAATTATGGCTCCGGCCCGATCAAGGGCTTCGCCGTGATGCTCCTCGTCGGCGTGTTCACCACCCTGTCCACCAACATCTGGGTCACTCGCATCTTCTTCGACTGGTACGTCTCCAGGAAGAAGGGGCAGCTGGCCACCATCTCGATCTGAGCGGACCATGAGTGAACACCACAAGTTCCGATACCTGCTTCCGCCAGGAAACAACTTCCAGTTCGTCACCAAGTTCAAGGCGTGGC
>WBZN01001641.1_pt1 | contig 13248 bp, 12 predicted proteins | sample 5204281 | NCBI WGS metagenome assembly WBZN01 (sample SAMN12344347, study PRJNA552823) | activated sludge metagenome | biome: Activated sludge suspended growth; feature: Nitrification reactor; material: Wastewater; isolation source: activated sludge from nitrification reactor of wastewater...
GCCGATGAAATCAATCAGCCACGAATTGCTCGCGACGACCAACAATCCAAATCCGCACTCATCGCCAGAAAAGCGCGGATCTCAACAGCCATCAACAAGAGAGGTGCTCGCTACCTTCAGCTTCAATGAGGCCACGGCGGTTCGCCGTGGAAATCCCGTTAAGACTCGTAAGGCTCCGCCTACGGAATAAAGCTTCAATGAGGCCACGGCGGTTCGCCGTGGAAATCTTCTTCCATGCCAACGTGGTGAAGGAGACGCCGGAGGCGCTTCAATGAGGCCACGGCGGTTCGCCGTGGAAATCCTGAATGAAGTGAACAGCGGGTCGGCTCCGTGGGGCTGCTTCAATGAGGCCACGGCGGTTCGCCGTGGAAATCTGCAGTCGATGACCATGCGCGAAGTGATCTTGTATCGCTTCAATGAGGCCACGGCGGTTCGCCGTGGAAATCTTGGCCGCCAGGCGGATAAAATACTCTTGCGGCCACGCTTCAATGAGGCCACGGCGGTTCGCCGTGGAAATCCTGTTTGTACTGACGCGAATATATGCCGGCTGAGCAGCTTCAATGAGGCCACGGCGGTTCGCCGTGGAAATCCGATGGCGCCGGTGGTGTTCAGTACGGGCTCCTTCTTGCTTCAATGAGGCCACGGCGGTTCGCCGTGGAAATCCCCGCCATTGTTGATGGGTCCATTCCGGCCGTTGACGCTTGCTTCAATGAGGCCACGGCGGTTCGCCGTGGAAATCTGAACAAGCCCGGCCACCTTGACCATGTTCCCTGAGTCGCTTCAATGAGGCCACGGCGGTTCGCCGTGGAAATCCGCGATTGTATCGCTGTCTTTTGCCGCTGGTGATCGGCTTCAATGAGGCCACGGCGGTTCGCCGTGGAAATCATCGCCAAACTTCGGCTGCTCTCCGCTGCTGTTGCCGCTTCAATGAGGCCACGGCGGTTCGCCGTGGAAATCCATGCACCGCGTACAGTGTGCAGCGCGAGCTGCTGAAGGCTTCAATGAGGCCACGGCGGTTCGCCGTGGAAATCGGCGTTCATGAAGGCACGGGCGGCCTGCTTGTTGGTGCTTCAATGAGGCCACGGCGGTTCGCCGTGGAAATCCTGGTGGGTCCTGTGATCGACCCGACCGACACGGCGGCTTCAATGAGGCCACGGCGGTTCGCCGTGGAAATCGGAGACCGTGTGCGCTTGGATGTGGTTGGCAATACGCGCTTCAATGAGGCCACGGCGGTTCGCCGTGGAAATCGTGCGCGATGGGTGCGGCGGCCGGATCATCCAGCGTGCTTCAATGAGGCCACGGCGGTTCGCCGTGGAAATCCCGGTACAGCCGGGCAGAGAGCCTTTCAGGCGGCCAGGTTGCTTCAATGAGGCCACGGCGGTTCGCCGTGGAAATCTCGGCGAGGGCACCTGCGCTGAGCTGTTCGCCTTCCTGCTTCAATGAGGCCACGGCGGTTCGCCGTGGAAATCGAGTGAGTCCGCCCGGAACGTTCTCGTTCAGATAGTGAGCTTCAATGAGGCCACGGCGGTTCGCCGTGGAAATCATCGGCGGGAAGGGCGCTCATGCGCGCACCATTCCGCTTCAATGAGGCCACGGCGGTTCGCCGTGGAAATCGAACACCTGCGCGGCGTCGGACACCCGCGCGTTGCCGCTTCAATGAGGCCACGGCGGTTCGCCGTGGAAATCGATTGTGGCAGAGTGCCGGGAATTGCAGGACTCCCCCTAGCTTCAATGAGGCCACGGCGGTTCGCCGTGGAAATCTTATCCGATCCCACCACCTGCCACACCGAGCCGTTGGCGCTTCAATGAGGCCACGGCGGTTCGCCGTGGAAATCCTTCATCGAGGTAGGCATCATCCGCCGTCGTCGGGAAGCTTCAATGAGGCCACGGCGGTTCGCCGTGGAAATCTCGCGCGTGGGCCGAGGTCGCCCCCACGCTCAAGCTGCTTCAATGAGGCCACGGCGGTTCGCCGTGGAAATCCCGAGTTGATTCAGTCGGTGTCGAACGGCGCTGCCTTGCTTCAATGAGGCCACGGCGGTTCGCCGTGGAAATCTCGGAGGCCTCCAGCACCTCCAAGGACTTGTAAGCTGGCTTCAATGAGGCCACGGCGGTTCGCCGTGGAAATCGAAAACCCCTGCTTTGGAATCCAAGCGCCCGACTGCTTGCTTCAATGAGGCCACGGCGGTTCGCCGTGGAAATCCACCAAGGCAACGTGGAACACGGCAGGTACCGCAGGGCTTCAATGAGGCCACGGCGGTTCGCCGTGGAAATCGTAGAAATCGAACTTCGCCCTGTACGTCGGGCGCTTGACGCTTCAATGAGGCCACGGCGGTTCGCCGTGGAAATCCTGCAAGCCCGCCCCGCTCGGTCGGCCGCCCCTCGCGGCTTCAATGAGGCCACGGCGGTTCGCCGTGGAAATCCCCATCCCAACAGCCAGCAGTGACCACAGATCCGTTCGCTTCAATGAGGCCACGGCGGTTCGCCGTGGAAATCGAACTCGGTGCCCAAGTTGAAACGCTGCGCGAGACCCGGCTTCAATGAGGCCACGGCGGTTCGCCGTGGAAATCCAAGAACGCCCGCGCCGCGTTCTACGGCGACAAGCTGAGCTTCAATGAGGCCACGGCGGTTCGCCGTGGAAATCGTCGGCCTGATCGTGCGCTACTGGTGGCGAGAGATCGCTTCAATGAGGCCACGGCGGTTCGCCGTGGAAATCAGCGCCTTGCCGCCGGCAAGCACGTTGGTGAACGCGGCGCTTCAATGAGGCCACGGCGGTTCGCCGTGGAAATCAGGAGCGCATGAACTCCTGCGCGGCTGGCCTGCTGGCGCTTCAATGAGGCCACGGCGGTTCGCCGTGGAAATCGAGGGTTTGAAGTACGGCGACACGCTCACCGTGAACGCTTCAATGAGGCCACGGCGGTTCGCCGTGGAAATCTCCATCCAGCCTGCTGGTGAACGCGGATGATGTCGCCGGCTTCAATGAGGCCACGGCGGTTCGCCGTGGAAATCGCTGGCCCTGGGCAGTGACCTCGCCTGAATTTGTGTCGCTTCAATGAGGCCACGGCGGTTCGCCGTGGAAATCAGCCTATGGCTAACACCTTGAGCTGCCATGCTCAAAATCACTATTTGCGAGCGCTACCCATTCTTGCGTAATTGACAGCGCACAATCAATACTCCTCGCGAATGGCGAAACAAAAAAACTCCGTATTTTTAAAGAACCTACGAGACAGCGAGCGCTACCGACCATTTTCGCATCATTCCAGCGCTCGCGCACCTGCGGCAGCCGAGTGCTCGATCTTCGTCAGCAGAACAGTCAAACAATCGTCGGGTCGCGGGCGACCGGCTGAAACGCCTTTCCAAGGCTGATAATACTCGGCTTTACAGAATCTGCTGGCCCAATATCAAGCATGATGATGTGGTCCTTACCGTTCACGATGATTCCGTCAAGCAAGGCGATCAATTCTGCGTGTCGGCGGGGCGATAACCGACACTGGAAGACGGACAACTGCAGCCATTCGCCGTAGCCATTCATGACTTTGAATATGCGCCGCCAACGTTTGTCGTCGCGTATATCGTAGCTAATAACGTAAAGGTGTTCTTGCGTCGCCATGTCAGCGAGTCGTGAAATCAGGGTTTGCCGTCATTTCACCGAGTAAGAAGCGGCCGAGCAGTCTGCATTGCAATTCTAGCAGCCGCCGGTAGCTGACTCTGTAATTGAACTGGGGATGTGTTACCTCATGGGATAAGCGTCGCTCGAAAGTCGCGATAAAGCGTTTGCGGCCTCCATCGCTCAGATTGACCCGCCCTGCTCCACCGATAAAGTCGGTGGACCGAACCTCGCCGTTGTTTATCGCTTGTATCACCGATGAGTCCGCAATCAGTGGACGAAACGGTTCCATCATATCCAAGGCAAGCGACGGGCGACCATATCGCGGCTGATGGTAATAGCCGCGATAGGGATCGAACCCTGTAGTCGCGAGTGCAATAGTGAAGACTCGAGACAGCATGGCGTACGCAAACGATAGTAGGGCATTGACAGGATCCGTGGGCGGGCGCCTGTTGCGATGAACGAAATTAAAGACGAAAGCTTGGCTGTCGTCGCGTTTCAACAAATTCGAGAACGAACCGAAATATACAGCCGCTCCGCTACCCTCGATTCCCAGCAGTTCGGCAAGACTCTGAGCGCGCGCTGTCGCTTTGATGGCATGCTCCAGTTGCGCCAATGCCGCGTCGATGGGCGCATCGCTCTTCCAGTTACGCCTCATTAGCACGCGACTGTTGATCAATTTCGCGCGCACCCAACCTTTGGCCAGCGCCAGGCGAATTTTGTCATCGTCAGCTGCTCGGAACTGAGCGGTACGCAATTCCACGTTCTTGTGACCCATGCCCGCCGTGTACCCCAGAAACCAGCCGCCATAACTGTGCCAGGCAACTGGTATTTCACGACGCATTAGTTCGTGAATGGTGGGAGTGGTGATATAAACATTCCCTTGCAAGACGACCTGCGAAACTTCGGCGAGCCGCGGTCGCGCTGCCAATTTGTCATCTACGGTAATTTCCAAGTTGTCGCCGTCCTTCGACACCTTGGCTTTGTATGCCTGCACATAGACCGGCAGTGATTCCGTAAGTCCGATCGCGATTGCTCGCGGCGGTGTCTCACCGCGCCTCAGAAAATTGACTTCATCAGGCAGACAGATACTGACCAGCGAGCAGCGCGGGCATTTGGGCGAATCATCGAGCGGAGATGGAATGCGGCCGCCCAGGGCTACGCCACGAAGACCGTGCAGCGCGGAAAGTGCGAGATCGCAAAGTTCTTCATCGAACATCACTGGAACGCGCTCGCGCGACTCGACGAAGTACAGTACCCCTTCCTCGCAGTCGTAACCCTGATCTCGAAGAATGATGCCTTGCAGGCATAGCTGTACGCGTTCGGGATCATATGCGCCGCGCGCAACGTGTGGGCGCTTGCCGCGCTTGTAGTCCACCGGCACCACGCGGCCTTCATCGGTTTCAATCAAATCCAACTTGGCAATCACACCGAGCCGGTTGCTCGACAGCGTGACGGACCGGACATGAATGCGCGCCTCTGCGTCAATTTCCTCGGCGGCCGGCAACTCGCCGCGGCCAGCGTCAATGCGTCGGTGCCGATAGCGTCCTTCCACTGTATCCGAGGAGTCCGCCCATTCACCTTGCACCCATTCCAGGTAGGCGAGGCGGGGGCAGTACACGTACTCATTGACCATGCGCGCCGGCAGCAGCGGCTGATCGCCCGTCAACTCGGGGAATGGCAATGGTAATTCGTGTTGGACCGATTCGTCGTTTGCCATAGTTGCATCAGCAGGCTTGTCCAGGATAGGTCATGCCTCTGGTGTGTCAGGATGGCATGGAGGTGGGGACGCAGATGCGTCAAGGTTCACATTTGGCTTCCTGATATCGAAAACAACACCGTTGTCCCGAGTGATTTGTTAACCGGTTTCGGTGCAATCTCAAAGCACTTCGACTTGAGACGTGCTGAGGACCGACTTGGGACTGACTTGGGACACGCTGCGTCCTAAGTCCGCGCCCGCGACGACCTCCGCCTTGAAAGCTAGAATGACAGCCCGGGTTCCTCGATGCACGTGAGGCCCGAATTCCTGTACGCGCGGCATCCCTCTCAAAGACGCGTACGGCGTCTTACCCGCGCGTCGCAGCTCCACCGTCGAGCGCTTGAACCCGACCGCGTCGGATTTTCTTTAGTCTATAGGGGATTGGAGGACGACGAGAGCGGTCACGGCTTGTGACACCCCCATTAGACAGGTCGGACAAGTCCCAATTCGGCTTAGCACGACGTGAGAAACTTTCTACGTTGCCGGCTGTTCAGTAGCTCGTCGTTCGCATCATTGCCGGCCATATCGGCGACCGCCCCGGGGATACTCTTACCGACGCGAGTTCAGATCATCGAAACATCACCTGTCGTAGTTCTCAGAGCACGGTGGGTCTCGTAGTCGCAATGTTACCGCGCTGGGCAATCATGCAATCATCACCGCGAACAGACCTAATCCAGTGAATCGGCCACTCCCGATGCAAAGCGGCCCCGCAACCTTCACGGGCCAGGTTAGCTTGACGTGAAGTCGCGGCGCCTTCGCTAGATGCATGGGCACAGCGTAGCGCGAGGCCTTTTCGACGCCGGCGATGAAGCCCGTTTCCCGTGTCTCAATCTCAGCAGAGAAGGCAAGCTCATCTCCGAGGCCAGCGTGGCGTAGCGCCTTGCGCACCAGGGCCTCACGTCGCCTCACGAGGCGTCCGAGCAGGGCCTTTTGTTCTTCACTGCGCGTCGTCTTGCGGAGCCTATCGCGGAGGCCGCCGGGATCATCGTGCCCGGGGAGTATCATGGGTGTCACCGTCACCCACGTAGTGCCCTCCGAGACATAGCGCTTCAGCACTCGGTCACTTTGTGAGGTCGCGGCGAGGACTGCTTGTACTTCACCAGTCTTCTCGTCGACGAGGTCCATGCCGCCAAGCGCCCTTGAAGCCCACGCGGTGTCAATGCCGCGCGCGTCGGTCGAAAACACCATCACGCGGCGTACTGCGCCCACGGTCTGGCCGTCTTTGCCGCGTGGCTCGATACTAGGTACCGGCACGAGGAGCAACCGTGGCTCCTCGCCTTCTCCATGGCCCATCACCGAGTCGCGTATTCGCTCTTCAGACCATCCAGAGTGCTCGGCGGCGGTGCGCACCGCGTGCCGCAACATGCCGGCCACAGCCATGCCTCGGCGGGCCGTATCGAATGCACGAAAGTTGTCTGACTCGACGCGCATGAGCGTGAAGGCCGCAGCATCAGGGGCTGGGCGTTGATCACTGCGCGCATAGCGGGTGATGGCGAAGGTTGAGAGCGTGGGCGGCGGTCGCAACGTCGGGTCGGCAAGGCCGGTGCGCGCCAAGAACGCTTCATGGCGTCGCCCAAGATCCTTCAGTGTGTCAATCGTAGGCACCCGCAGCTCGCGACGTCCGTCGCTGCGTGGCTCCCATGTTTTGAGCGGCGGCATACACAGCTGGGCGAACTGCGTGCCATCGACGACCGCACCATCACCGACGATGAGGTCGACGCCCCACCCGAGCGCCACAACGCCGCGCGCAGCCGCGATGAGCGCGACGGTCATCGACTCGTCTCCGTCGAGCTGCCACGCGTAGTGCACGACCGAGTTATCCGGCAGGCGGTGCGGTCGCACGTTCTTCATCGTGCGGTGCTTGGCAGCGTCTCCTTCACTCCCGCGGTTCCATTGCCCGCCGACGAGATCCATTTGATTGTGTGGCACCGATAAACAGTAGCCAACGGTGCTCTCGACAGCCTCCGGTGCGATGATGATCGGAGCCGGACGTTGCTCCAGCCAAGCCAGCGCATCGCGCGTAGTCTCAAGCGTACCAGCTCGAGCGGCGGCCGCCACCACCGCCTGAAATGCTCGCAGCGGAGACGGTGGCCACTCGGGTGCGCCCTCGTTTCCTCGTCCGTGAAACCACGGCGACAGGAAACGGAAAGACAACACAAGCCGGTGACTCATTCGCTTTTCGCCTTTTTCGGCGCCTTCTGCCTTTTGCCCTCGCCGGTTGTCTCATCTTTCGCAAGCTTCGAATCGAACTTCACTGCCTTGCTCTCGCCTACACCGAAGACCGCCGCCGCCTTCTTCGCAAAAGCCAGCGCCGCTTCATGCGTGAGTTCTGTGACTTCGCGGCGACCGTCGGGAAAGACCACGTTCGACTCTGGCTTCTTGTTGCCGTCGAGTACGAGGTTGCAGCCCTGCCGCAGGAAACCTACCGCCGGCTTCGTGAAGGCGAGGAGCGCGAGCCCCAACAGGTAGGCGCGCAATTTCATTGTCTCGTCGTCCGTCGCACCGCGGAGCAACCGCAGTGCGGCCACTTGCAGCGTCACCTCACGGCGGATGTCACCCTTCGCGATGATCCCGCCGTGGGTGGCCGACGCCGGCACGTGACGGAAGCCACGCTCCGAGTAGGCTTTGAGCGCGTCCTTGTCTTCGGTGTCTTCGAGCAGGCCTTCTTCGACGTATTCGGTGGCCGGGTTGTACTGCGCTGAGCGCGTCAGCCTCGCGACATTGAAAGCGCGAATGGTGGCGGCGAGCAGGCGTGGCGCCTTCGCTTGTGTGTCACGAGAATCCCACACGCCGAACACCAGAGAGGTAGGCGCCAACTTCGCGAGAGGCGCTGCGTTGCCCTTCTTGAGCGACTGGAATGATTGCTGTAACTTGTCCTTCAATTCGGTGCACCGCACGATAGCATCGCCGGCTCGATGGCCAGCTTCGAGAATGCTGATCTTCTTCTCTCCGGCTTCGACCACGAGCTGCGGCACAAGCGCTGCGTAATCTCCGCTCGCGAACATCGGTTCGATGCGATTGGCCTGCGAGCCTACAGAGTCGATGAGACAGACATTCTCGCCGTTACCCAGCTCGTTGATGTTGTAGCCGCCGGGAAACTCCTTCGAGTTCTCAGCCGCCGCGAACGTCGGCGGGAAGAAAACGCCGTCTTTCCCTTCAACCGGGCTCAAGAACTCCCGCAGCACGATTGCGGCTGGTGCGTCAGCAGAGTTCGCGAGCCATGCCTCGATCTTCGCTTCAGTCATGATTCATCTCCATTTACGAGAACTGCGGGTAAGAAAGCCTTGTTTTTACGTTGGTCAGTTCGGAAAGCGCTCTCAAACTGGAAAAGTTTCCCGCGGTCAGGAAGCGCGCCTGCGGTGGCGAGCGCGGCCAGCGCCACTGGTAGCGGCGTCTCCCATGCGCGGTAGCGGTATACGCGCCGCCTCACGCTGGCGGGGCGGAAGCGCTGAAGCCCAAGAAGCGTAAAGAACTCTGTTGCGATGAAGGCCACTGTTTTGAACGACAGTTCGTCCGACGAGAAGCCGACATCAAGCGGCAGTGCAGCTGCCCCACGTCGGCCATCGAAGTAGTACGGCTCGACCTTCTTGCCGTCAGCGCCGACGACGACGTGACCATCGTTGAAGAAGTCGTTGCGCAACGTACTCGGCAGATCCCTCTGGAGGCTCCTCGCGATGCGGTCTACTGACATGCGCCCGGCCCAGGTCTTCAGGTCGCGCTCGGCCTTCCACCAGTCGAGTCGCAGATCGAACGGTTCCGCCAATTGTAACGCCGACGATGTCTGATTTGCCGGCTCCAACACTTTGAGGGGCGCCTGCACTGCCTTCTCGATCATTTCCTCCAAGTTGCCTTCAGAAACCACGAATTGCGTACCGTCGAAGTGTGCCGTCGCGCGTGGCCACAGGCGTTGTGTAAGTTCGAACACCCCGCAACAGCCAAAGAACTGGCCAGGGTTGGCCAGGTCGGCGTCGAGGTGGATCATTCAGATACCTCCTCTTCTTCGGATCCGAGCACATCGGCCGCGCGCAGTATCGATTCTAGCCACGCGAGTCCCCAGCGGCCGTAGCGTCGTTGCAGTCGGTCAAAACGCAGAGGTACTTCACGCACCAACGCCGCCACCACGTTTTCCTTAAGCTCCGGGTCGTAGCTCTCGACGACGGGAAAGTGCGGGCGTGCGCGGCCGTGGTGAGCAGCCACAGCGTGCAGCGCGAGGTCCTTCGCCTCGTCATTCAGATCGCGGAAGTCGCCGTCGTGCAGCGAACCTAGCTCGTGGCGGTAGTGGCCCAACGCTGAGGGTTGCATAGGGCCTTTCGCAAGCGGCGGCTCTTTGAAGCGCTTTATCGAACGTTGCCAGACGCGGCGTCTTTTTCCGAGGTCGTGCGCGAGCCCTGCGCGTGCAAGCGCGTTGCGTTGATCATCCGGTAAACCGAGGCACCCCGCGAGGCGGATCGCCCATGTTTCAGTGCGTCGGAGATGTGTGTCGAGCAGCAGTTCCGTTCGTCTGGTGCGCGAGCCATCATCGTCGGCGCGCGATGAAACTGCATACAAGTGCCACCACATCGCCTCATCGTCTTCATCACCCAAGCGTCGAATCGATCGCACCAACCGCATGTGCGCGGGCGCAGCAGTATCTTCTTCCGCCTCGTGTACGAGGCGCTCGCCCGGTTTGGAACCAAGGTCGTAACAATGGGAGGTATCAAACTCGGCAGCGCCATCCAGGAGGCCATTATTCAAGCCGCCAGCCTCCGGCGCGAGCACCACCGTGGCGTCGTTGAGCACCGGGTTTCTATTCGAGTCGTGGCTATCGACAAGCTCTCTGAGCTTTATGAAACTCGCAGGTGCGTCGTGACGGATGAGCCAGGCCCACTGCTCGCCGTCCTTATCCCGAGCGGCCAGCTTGTCAAGGTGCTTCAGCACGCGACTGGTGACATCGCTTAACGTTTCACGGCTGCGCAACGGGTAGTCGGCCAAGAAGTCGTCGAGCCTTTCCCGACCGAGATGTTCCGGCGTGAGCCATGCCACTTCGCGGCGCCATGCGATGGTTGTGCTAGGCAGCTCCCACTCGGCGACGCCGTGCAACCATTCGTCGACTGGTGGACGACCGGGGAGCGTGTCGATGATAGTGGTATAAGACCATCTATCAAACAGCAGCGCATCGACATGGTGAATGTCCGGCTGAGGCGTCGACGCATTGAGCCTGGCGTCATGGGGCAACGCACGAAGCGCAGCCGGAGATGCATCGCGCGTCTCGCCGCTACACACTCGCAGTTCGCCAAGCAGCTTCTTTGTGAAAAAGCGCGCGTAGTCGTACTCCTCCTTCCGCTTACCGGGTTTGGCGTCGTCTTCGTCTCCCTCTTCGTCATTTGCCTTCGTTTTGGGCGGCTCCTTCAGTTTCTCGCAGTAGACGTGCACCTCCGCGTCACCTTTGCCGTAGCGGTTGACGCGACCCAGCCGCTGCGCGAGCGCGTCGAATGGTGGAAGGTCAGTGACGAGATGGTCAGCGCAAAGGTCGATGCCCACTTCTCCGGCTGAAGTGGCGACGAGGAAGACGGTGCCGTCCTGCATCTTCACGTCGTTATAGGGTTTAGGTAGGAAGCGGGCGAAGACGGGGTTTTTCACTAACTGATCCCGTTCAGCGCCGCGCATGGTTCCAGTCAATGTCGCGACGCCGTGTTTCCTCGTTTTTCGCAGCATCTGAGCACACTTTTCGACATGGTCAACCGACGAGAGAAAGACAATAATCTTCCCTTGGAGCTGCTCAGCTTTCGCGGCGATGCGATCGGGTAGATCTTTCCTGTCATCGAGGAGATGGAGTCGCAGCGTCTTTTTTGCATAGAGCCGTTCGTTCACCACTCTGTTACGGAAATCCTCATCGCCGAGTGTGAAATCAGGTTGCGTGCGGCCTGTGGCGGACAGCGCCAACGCCTTGAGCGGGCGAGGTTCATGGCTGAGCTGCTGCTCGTAGACGATGGCGGTGAGGAGTTTTTGAAACGCAGGCTCGAGGTGGGCTTCGTCGTGGATCAGTAGAGCGTCTTGCCCAAGCAAACCGGCGTGGAGCGGCTTGCTGCGGAAACCACAGCCGTAGCCGGTGAAGAGCAGTCGACTGCCTACCATGTCAACGGTACCCACAATGATGGCGGGCCGTGACGGATCTCGCCGCCACTCTGCGTTGTCGGCGAACTCTCCTCTAAGCGTGCTAATCGCCAGCGGGTGCGTTGCCGGCACCGCCGCCAAAGCATCAAGGGCCTCACGGAGGTGTCGTGCCTCAGGTTTAAGCAGTTCTGTGCGCAGCCGCTCTGCTACGGCGGTGGACTGATCGACAACTGTACGTCGGTTGACGACATATACGAGTCGCCGTGGCAGCTTTGAATTCTTCGCCAGCGCAAGCAGCCACAGTACGATGACGTATGTCTTGCCGAGCCCCGTCGGCAGATCGCAGGCCTTCGGAAAGTCACCGACTATGAACCGCTCGTAGAGCGAGCGCTGCCAGGGAAAGGGTGGGTTGCCAGTGAGCAGTGCGAAGTCGTCGTCAAAGGTCATGCAGTAATCCTTGTCTGTAAGGCTATACAGGGTTCTCTCTGTAATGAAGCCATTCCTCCTCAATCGCGCCACCCATGAGCTGATGGACGCCAACGCCGATCTCGGGCTTTGCGGCCTTGAGCGCGTCGAAGTAAGCCTTCAAGCGCTGCACGGTCTGCGTCACGAGGCTGCGCATCGGCAAGCAAACCGCGAGGTGCAGGGGCTCGGGTTTCTTGTCAACGAGCAGCCGCCACGCCCACGCCAACGCGACTTCCGTCTTTCCGAGCCCGGTTGGAACTGGCAGTACGTCGGGGAGACCGACAAGAGCAACCTGGATCTGCCAGTCGTACGGCGTGAATCCACCGGTCGCTATGCTGAAGAAATTCTTGAGAGATTCTTTGCGCGAGTCACTCGCCAAGCCCACCTCCGTCTCCACCGCGCGGTTGCTTGTGAAGCCATTTATCGAGATCGACTCGCTTGATGCGCCACTGCTCCCGGATTTCGAAAGCCGATATTTCGCCGGCGTTCGCCATGGCGTAGATGGTCTTTTCCGTAAGCTTGAACAGTGCCGCACCCTCCTTGATCGTCAAGACTGCGTCGCACGTTCCATCCCCAGCACGGAGAAACGTACGGATAAAAACGCCATTATATTCTACGGCATCCAATTCCAATTCTCCTCACCCTCCCAGGTCATGGGGATCAACGGGAATTTCCCGGATCAAGGGCAAGCGTATCAGCGGGTGCAGGCAGTGCGGTGTGATGCGCGGCGACGCCCGACGTTCAACTGCGAAAAGGCCCACAAGAAAATACATCAAGTCAATCCGCATCTGCTGGCCGAAGCCGACACCTCCCGCACCGCCGCTTTAATCAATTAAAATCAGCTAGTTAAGACTTCCCGGCCCATCGCGCCGAACCAGCGCGCGAAGCTCGAACGCCTGTGCCGCTACGTGAGCCGCCCGCCGGTGGCCACTGAGCGCATGGCGCTCAGCTCGTCCGGGCACGTCCGCTACCAACTCAAGACCCCGTACCGCGACGGCAGCACGCACATCGTGATCGAACCGCTGGATTTCATGGCGCGGTTGGCGGCGCTGGTACCAGCGCCGAGGATGCACCTGACGCGCTACCACGGCGTGTTCGCGCCGCACAGCAAGCTGCGCGCCGCGCTGACGCCGGCGCACCGGGGAATGGGAGTCGTGCTTCGGCAACCGGCTGCCGATGTAGCCAAGCCACCGACACCCAGGCACCTGGCGATGAGCTGGGCGCGGCGGCTGAAGCGCGTGTTTGGCATCGAGATCGAGGACTGTGCCCGCTGCGGCGGGAAGCTCAAGCTCATCGCCAGCATCGAGGAGCCGGAGGCGATCGCGAA
>WBZN01001642.1_pt1 | contig 13247 bp, 12 predicted proteins | sample 5204281 | NCBI WGS metagenome assembly WBZN01 (sample SAMN12344347, study PRJNA552823) | activated sludge metagenome | biome: Activated sludge suspended growth; feature: Nitrification reactor; material: Wastewater; isolation source: activated sludge from nitrification reactor of wastewater...
GCCCGTGGGAACGCTAAACCAACTGAGCAAAAAATATCACAAGTTAAGCGTGAAAAAAAATTACCAAACCACCACACCAGCACGCTCAAGAAAATGGGTAAATTGCTGTCAAAAATGTTTGGCGGCGCATCATTCACCCAAGCGGCTAAAGCATCAAAGATAGCTCCTAGAACTGCAAAAAAAGTTGGGTTAACAAATGGCACCTTGCAAAAAGCAGATAGCAAACGCATCGGTGTAATCACACGCAAAATGAGAGTGGTATCGACAACAGGTATTCATGAGAATGTACCACTAGACCAGAAAGCCGCATCCATTAATGGCACCCATCTGAATTTGGTAAAGCATGCTTTTTCAAATCCTGAATCCAGAAAAAAACTGAAAGCGATTAAACCCAAAACTATTAAAGACTTAAACGGGAACAGCTACAAACTGCAAACCGATTTTGAAGCTTTAATGCTAATGGGTTATTACAACGATTTCAGCACATCGCGTGAAATAACACCTGAAGACTCCAGCGATATTGAAGCCGATGACGAGAAAATATACAAAAAGGAGGTTGTTTAAATGAGCACGCCTGATACAACCAAAACCAACGCCCCAACCCAAAACGGTACGCCCAAACCAGACACCACACAACCCCCAACGCTAACACTGGAGTTCCTGCCTCAGTATTTACGCTGCTACACCGAAGAAAGGAGTAGCCCTAAAAAGGCGGGCTATGCCGCTCAAAAACGTGCTGAACGTGAAGCAGAAAAACGTGAAGCCCGGCGTAACAGAACAAAAATGCAGGTTGATTTAGATAGCATGGGGTATCACGGCAAAGCTCTCATATTCGATACTGAAACATCGATAACGATGGATCAGACTTTGAAAGTTGGGTGTTACATCATTTGCGGTTTAGACACCGACGAAAAAATAGCACTCTCCAAATCAAAATTACTAACACGTGAGTTATTAGATTCAAAACAGGAAAGTGGGCTATTCTATAATCCTAAAAACATCGACAAAAAAGAATTAGCCATTATCACAAAATTCTGTGAATCTCATAATTTCAAACTGTACACAACCAACGAATTTGTAACGAAAGTATTTTATCCAATAGTTCATGACGCTGAAGCGCTGTGCATCGGACACAATTTAAAGTTTGATATTTCCCGCCTTGCTACTGACTGGGGGGAAGCCAAAAAGGCTTATAAAGGTGGGTTCACATTCAAATTGTGTGAATGCAACACACCCGCATCCCAAAGACTATATTGCCCGGATCATCCCCCCGTGAAAGTAAAAACATTGGGGTCTGGTAAGGCGCTTTATGAATTCGGCGGTGTGGCAGACTTCAAAAAATACAATAAAGGTGGAAAGGTTGAGCGCACAAAGATGAGTAGCCCCAAGTTTCTGGACACGATGACAATAGGTAAGGCGTTGTTGGGTGCGGGCGTTAGCGGTAGTCTGTTGAATATGGGTAAAAAATTCAAAGCGGACATTATAAAAACCGACGCATCAGAACACGGGCGAATCACTCAAAAATACCTTGAGTACCTTGTTAACGATGTGGAAGCCACATTTGCACTATATAAAAAAGAACGCGAGTTATATTTAAAGCATGGGCTATCTCGTGAAATATGGCGCATTTATTCGGAGGCATCACTAGGCAAAGCGTATCTTGAAGAAATGGAATTTCCCAAATTCATGGAAAAACACAAAGAAGTGCCCAAAGATGATATTGGCTATTTCATGCAAACATATTACGGCGGGCGTGCAGGTGTGCATTATCGACACAAGTTAATTGAAAGTATGTACGCTGATTTTAAATCGCAATACCCAAGTGTAAACGCCATTATAGATTTGCAAAGTGTACTTTTAGCAGAAAAAATTGAGATTATCGACAATACCCCTGAAGTAAAAGAATTCATCGATACAATAACATTAGAGAAATTGCAAAATCCTGAAACATGGAAGCAATTACTTACTATCGTTGAAGTTAAACCTGTTGACGATATATTACCAATTCGCACTACATTCGATGAAACATCGACGAATATCGCTACCCCTTACATATCTGGGGGCATGCCTACATGGTACACACTAGCCGATGTCATAGTATCGAAGCTACTAACAGGGAAAACCCCAACAATAACCCGAGTTCGAACTATCAAGGCTACCGGGCGAGTCAAAACCAAGCCGGTCAAAATATTCGGACAGGATGACTACACAATAGACTTAAGCCGCGATGATTTTTTTACAAAAGTGATCGATTTGCGAACGGATGTAAAAGTAAACCGGGATAAGTGCGAGCGTGGCAGCGATGATTATGAATTTCTCGACAGCCTGCAAAACGGATTGAAACTGCTAGCCAATTCCACAAGCTACGGGGTTTTAGTTGAAGTCACCCCCTCAGAACATGAGAAGGAAGTAAGCGGGGTTGCATACACTGATAGACCCCAGACTGTACGATCAAACCGACTTGAAAAACCCGGCGCTTACTTTTGCCCGTTTGGGGCATTCATTACCGCTGGGGGTCGGTTACTTCTAGGTATAGCTGAAAAACTCGCAATTGATCGCGGGTTAATCGTAGCCATGACTGATACTGACAGCATGATTTTCGGTCGGTCTGATGCCCTTGAACGTGAGCAATTCAGATATTCAGTAAAAGAGATATGTGACTGGTTTTTACCATTATCCCCATATAAAAATGGTGGGGCATTCTTTGAACTGGAAGATACTAATTTCTTGAACGGGAAAATAGAACCGCTATATTTTGCGGGGGTATCATCAAAACGATATGCACTCTGCAATATTGAATCCCACCCCGAAAGAAAAAAACAATATAAAACAGATATTCGATCACTTGAAGAAATACAGAACGAAATTGTGATACGCGGCTTTAAAGAGCATGGGATTGTGGTTGATAGCCCCGAGTCATATACATCTGAGTTAAGCGATACATGGGGGCTTGAATTCCAGAACCATCGAAATAAATGGGTTGGTGAGGCGTGGTATCGTCATATTTACAAGCTACGGTTTAACGTTGACGCCCCAGTACGGGGGGCGGATGACCGTGCGTCTGATATGTTTATCAATTTCCCTCAGCGGCAAAGGTTGTCATTAAGTACATGGCATTTATATGAAATATACGGTGCGCCGCATAAAAAAGACCGTAGTATCCGACCTTTCAATTTTTGCGCTCTTTATCCTAGGTTACCGCGAGGGTCTAAACCGTTGCCAGTCAGCCAACGTGAAGACGCTAAAACAACCCCCACGTTTTACGCACCCGCAGTACCCATCAATAACGACACCGACACCTTAACCGTATTCAGAACAGATACGAATGAACAGGTGATAATTGAAATTGACGATATGCGAAAAATCACAGATATGCTTCCAAAATATTTTGATCACCCTGAAGCTAAATCGACGCCATCCAATGGGGTGGGTTTATTACACCGCAAGGATATTCAAGTGATAGATCATATTTTCATCGGCAAAGAATATGACGAAAAACTGGGAGCTTCAGGTGCATTAAAAGAAGACCAGCATCAACTAGGGTACGCTTTAGGCGTCTTTGCCATGACTGAAACTAGGAACCTATTTAACGGGGTGCCCGATTGGTATAGACAACAAATAGCGGATGAACTGGGGGTAACGAACGGCGATGTATACCGGATGATGGAAGGTTATCAGACGGCTGGGGATGTGGGTGGGCCTCTATATAATAAGGTAAAAGCACTCGCTGATAAATACCGGCGAAAAGAAGCAAGCGGTGGACCGTCTAGGCAATCGGCTAAGACCACGGGGGCAGGCCAACCCGCCACGGAAGACATCCGCAACGAGATAACGCGTGCGGAAAATATTAAATCTTTGGCAGACTTAGCCCGACAGTCTGGGGTATCCGAGAACACTTTACAAGCTGCGAAACAAGGGCAACTTGTGTCTATCAACGTAGCGGCAAAAGTTCGGGAAGTGGTTGACCTACCTATACGCTTTTCGATTCGTAATGAATTGCGTGAAGCGGGGCGTTTTTTCACTTTAAAGAAAATTGCTGATGCTGCCAAAGTCGCTTATAAATCTGTGCTTAGGGCGTGGCGTGGCGTGGCGAAATATTAACTGAGAAAACAAGTTACAAAATACTAGCGGGAATCGCTAGATTGAGGTAACGCGATATGACATACCGATACTATAAAGTGAATGGGCACCCGCTAGAACTGGCGGGGTGTCACGCCTGCGGGGAATTGAGAACACCCGCACTCAGAAAACAACTGATAAACAAGCAAGTAATTTGCATGAATTGCAGTGTGAAAAAACGGGTTATAGGTAAATGTTATTTGTGCCTGAACTCAAATATCCCGATGGAAGTGCATCATATAGCGGGGCGGGGGCATCCCGAAACAATGCGGATATGCTTGAATTGTCATTCAGTTGTATCAGCGTGGCAGATAGCCCATCCCGAGCAAAAAGCAGATTTTTATTATGGGGTTATCGCATTGATTGCTACGTTTTTTGATAATTTGATTATTAACTATTAGAGGGTTCAGTTTCAGGTAAGGGGGGGTCTTGAGGCCATAAAATTTGTTTAACCCCGTCAGTATCAATTGACCCAGAATAAAAATTGATTAACGTGTTAAGATATTTTTGTTGCATGGGGGTTTTTAGGCTTTGCAATGTATATTTTGCAACATTTAATGGCCATAATTGCTCAAAGCCATAAACAGACGAGGCCCCGATGCTTGAATTGCACATTGGCGACAGAATTTCTCTAGTTTGTTCGAGATCATCATCGATTATAGTTTTGAATAAACGTAAGTAATTCACGACTAACTCATAATTATACTCTTTGTCGATGGTGGGCTTGTAATGTTGACAATATTTATCGAAATCATCATCTTTGTTGAGTGCTAACATTTCCAGTAACTCAAAAACCGCTCGCATGTGTTCAGGGTGGCTAACTGTTAATTCAACCATTTTTTTACTGGTTTCCGCGGCTTCCCCCCACTGCCAAAGATAAAATAGACATCTTTTTTTAGTAGCCAGCAATAATAAATTGTCAGGGTCTATCAACAAGCCTTTAGAAACCCATTCCATAGCCCAAGGCCAATTATTATTATTATGGTGGTGCACCGCTTTCTCTATTATATCCATCAGTTTCAGAGATAAAGCGTTGGATAAATCCTCCACACTCTCTTTTAGTTTAGCTACTTCCTTTAATTCATTTTCCTGTTTTACTATTAAGGTTTTAAGATTATCCAGTTCATGTTTATAATCATTTTCGAGTTTTCTCACAGATAAAGCTCCGAGAACCCCCAAACCAGCGACCAGCACAGCTAAGTAGAAGTTAATAGTTTGATAAGAAGCTGAATACGCCTTTTCTAACAAATCTTTTTCTAGTTTGTAATTAACCTGATCGCGGTGTAAAGCCCCCATTTCGTGGTGTAAATTTTCCATTTGATTCGCGTTAAGCTGAATCAATTTTTTTAAGTACTCAATCTCATTGTTTAAATATTGGGGGTTGGTGTTAGTCTCGGGTGTGGGATTGGTTAACCCCAACGGTGCCCAAAACAGAAAAATTACAAATAACCAGAGCTTGATTTTTATATGTATTCTCATGCTTTATATTAAATGGTTGTATTGACTCATTTTAAACCATTTAATATTGTAAGCTATGAGTTTATGAACCGGAGAAAGTGGATGCCCCGTTCGGTTCTGTCTTTAATGGCGCTTCTATTATCCTACTGCGATTTTATTTTAATAACACGATAGGCTTCAATTCCATCCTGAAGTCGCCGCCCCATCAGATAAGTAGCATCCTGGTACTGCCACTCGACGAGCAAACCATTTGCATCACGTCCCGCTTGCTTTACAGATATTGCTTTACCCCGTCTTTCTAGCACCGTATCGGCAAGTGTGCCAATAGTCACTTGCCCCCCAGCATTTGATACGCTCTTGCTGGATTGTGGAGAAGAAGCGGCTAGTTTTTCCCGCTTAGCAGGGGTCTTTTCGATCTGTCTTACTACATAAGCACCAGTGCCGCTTTTGGGAGGTCCGAAGGTAATAATATAAGTAGTGCCAGCGTCATTATAATACCCTTTGCTAGTGTCACCGGGATTGTAACCTGATGTAATGAATTCGTCGGCTTTGATTCTGCTCTGAATGGTATCGGCTCCCTGACCGATCTTGACTGTCTCACCTTTAATTGTGGCTTGTTTAACCTTTACAGTTCCTTCAGCTAGACAGACAGAGGAAAAGCAGAATACTAGCAATAGCATAATCGTTATTCTCACTTCGATGATCCTCCTATACTCAATGTTTTAATTAATTATATAGTTTCTGTTAATTCGTCATACATTTAGAAGCTGAATAAATCATCACGCATGATTAATATCGCACCGAATTTGCACGATTACCTTGCAGCGTCAAGGTTGAAAGAATATCGTTAAAACCGCTTGCAGACACCTTGATCACGTCGACTGTGTTAGCGTCTTTGTTTAACAATAATGTAAAAACTGCCACCCCTATAATCAGGGTTGCTAACGCCGTAATTCCATCAATTAATTTCATAAGGGTATTCCTCCTTTGTTTCGTCGTCGATTAATTCTAGGTTATCAAAAAAGTCATCCAGTCCATCATCCGCAAATACATCGTATTCGTTTAAAAAATCTTCCAATCTATCAAGGTTACCATCGTCTATATCGTTGAAATCGAAGTTATCCAGCGACCTACCAAGCATAAATCACCCCATTTGTCAAGACCATAGGGATATGCTACCATAAAAATATAGTTAATGCAACTGATAATCATTCGCATTAGTAATTTTTAATGCTAGAATGGATTGGAGAATATAACTTTAACCTATTGTTAATAATAATAAAACGTATTTCTTGACTATCTTGGATGACTTGGAGTCGAGTTTGATGACCTTTTCAGCTATTACCCTTTTTAAATTGGGTTCCAGCGACACCACGCCTTGTACGTCTATAAAGAAATCCGTGCGACGCCATGTCACTGTTTTCGCCCACCCCAGCAACAATTTATCTATATCAGCGTGCAGGCTACCACATGCCACGTCAAGCCCAGCCATGACCGCATGACGTTTGATCATTCCAGCCGCTACAGCATAACCATAATTCAGGATTGCATTAATTGGGTGGGTCGCATGGCGATTGCTTGGGGTAGTAATACTGCTAGAACGGGTTGTGAATTCTTGCCACCATAAGGGGAATTTCTTGAAAGAGCGCAGCGTGAAGGCTTGGTATTTCCAGTAATCTCGGGCAGTTCGGCCTTCTAGTAGCATTAGGGATTGAATATCAGAGTATTCAGTCATCCCTTCGGATATGAGTAAACGCATATCATCAGCGTTTGGAAGATCGGGGAAATTTGATAACTGATTCTCAAATTTACCCTTCAGGATATATCGGGATAAGGTAAGCGTGTCGGTGGTGTACTGTATCCGCCTCAGCGATACTACAGGCTTTGGCGTATCGTGAAGTATCTGGCTGACCCCATTGGATAGAATCATGATACCGATTCCTTGGGAGTGCATCCAGCGCAGCGCATCGATTGTAACGATGCCATTGTATGAATCGATTATTACCCACTGCAAACCATGTACTGCTTTGCCGTATATTGCTGGTTTTGGCTCAATTTCGCCTATCGTGACGCCATTCTGTAGCCATAAACAGTTATCTTCCACTTTAACTTGAGGGGCTATCCCAGTTAAAGTTACTATTTTGGGATTGCGTAACCTTTTCAGCCAGAAAGCTGCGGATCGCTTTGATTCGGTTTTCTTGATAAAAAAGTGTTTAGTGGTAATGCCTTGATTGTGTGAGATTCTTGGGCGTAAATCGATTGTGGGCTTGATTTTCATGGGTTACGGGGTAAGTCTGGTATTTAATTGCTTCCGGGACCCCCCGCTTTCGGAAGGAATAGAGGACTATACCGCATAAGACCTATCCTAATACCAGCAGTTACCTCCCGTTTTCGGCCTATGATGATTAACCCTAGCATGGTTAGAATGCGGATTGTCGCTTCAAATTCTAGCTTGTTGGTACTAGCACTTAGTTTTATTTCCCCTAGTACACCATGAAAAAAACATATAAATGGTATTTCACCGTAATCAAAACCGGCTAAAGTACCTGCAATGGGGGTGAACATGCGAGCAAATGGTGCGCTGTCATAAAATGCTGTTTCCAATTCGTCATTAGATATTGAGTCATTAGATATTGGGTCAAACCACTCAACATTTAGGTGGTGTATATTGAACAGATTGTGTACTGCTAAAGTAACATCCTGCCTCCAATCTCTCAGTTTTATATCGCTTGGGGGGCGTGTCGTTGGTCGACCATCACGATACTGCCCCTGTGCAGGGTTTAACACTCCAACAGCAATAGCCTGTAACAGTGAGTTATGTTTTAACGTGCGACCGCCACATCCAACCGACCCGTCACCCCGATCAACAAGCTGTTGCCCCCGGATGCGTGGTATAAATTTGTCAGTTATTATTTTTTTGAGCGAAGTTGCGCCGATATAATAATCATGAGCAATCAATGCTATAGCAATTCTATCTGTATCGATGCGCTTGGAACTGTGTTGTAATATCAGTTCGATTCTCGGGATAGTTTCATCATCCCATTCATTGTATCCGCCTTTTTTGTACCCTTCACCGGTTCGGTTAGACGGGTTTAGATACCCAGCATCCCTCCATCCCCGTAGTTTTTTGTGGGTTAACTGAGGGTATTTAGTTAATAATTCACTGGTTTTCATGAATTCAAAGTTAGTAAATGAGAATCATTACACTCTACCATGTAAAATTAATAGTTCAACATATTATTGGCAACTCATTGATACATCTATTAAATGAGCCGCTAGCGCTGTAATACGGTCACCATCCCAACGACCTGACAGGATAATATCTAATGCTTTGGGGTTGCCCACGATAATCACTTTTTTCTTAGCACGGGTCATCGCGGTGTATAGAAGGCCACGGGTAAGCAATATGTTGGCATGTGCTGGCAATGCTATGATTACACAGGGGTATTCTTGGCCTTGCACCTTGTGAACCGTTAACGCATAAGCTAGTAATAGATTATGTTCGTCATATTTGTGTTCCACTTTATACCCGCCATCGTAACGCACTTGGACTAAATCTTTATCGATGCGACGTATCACACCAGTTTCACCGTTCATCACTCCCAGTTTGTAGTCATTTTTGGTGTTTATAACCCGGTCGCCTACAGCAAACCCCCATTGCTTGCGGTCTTGATTTGGGTTGAATTTATCTGCTAGTAGGGCGTTTAAGTCTTCGGTTCCAGCGTCATGTTGTTTTACTGGGGATAACACCTGATCAGATTTGCTTACTAATTCAAGAATGATTGAGGCTATTTGATCATCTTCACATTGGATAAAGCTACATTCTTGGGCTATGTCGCTGGGTAGGTCTGGGTTTTCACCATTCAGTATCATTTGAGCCGCTCGGGTTATTTCAACGCCTTCCACCCTGTGATTCTTGGTTAGGGTTGTGACTGGAAACTGTTTTGAATTGATTAAGTCTTTTAATACCTGCCCATGGTCGATACTAGGCAATTGATCCGCATCCCCTACAAATACGATGCGGATAGATTTATCTTGCAGCGCTTTTAAAAGCATAGCTTGCACGTCTAGCGATACCATTGATGTTTCATCGACTATGATTAAACTGTTTTTATCTATTTCCTCAGCTTTTAAAAATCGATGTATTGTCATCGCGTCTCGACCGGTCGCATCTTGTATTTTGCGTGCGGCTAGCCCGGTGGGTGCGAGTAGAATCGGGGTTAATCCGTTTTCTTCCGCGAGGCAGCAGATTGCTTTAATAGTGTGGGTTTTACCAGTACCCGGCCCGCCTGTGATGATTGACACGGGGTGTTGTCGCACTGCTTCAACAGCGTGACGCTGTTCATCGGTTAGATTCGGGGTATCGATGGCTTTGGGTAAGCTGGGGAGTTTGATGGTTTTTAGGGTTGTGGCTATGTATCGTTCGGTGCGGAAAACATCGTCTGAATACAGGTTGGGTGAATCAACCGGGTATCTAATTATAGGAAGACTGTCATCATCTTCTTGTTTCTCTTCAATGAACCCCTCAATATCATAATAGTCAAGGCTGAGTAATTTAGCGGTATTCCATAGCAAATCATCGTAAGTTATACCGGAATCCCCCTTATCGTTCGCACGCCTCATTGCTTCCATTAATCCAGCTTGGATGCGCTGATCGCTGCGATTATCACCGTGCAATTGTAGGTGTATTGCGTCAAGATTTTTAAATCGTAATCGAGGGATTTTTCCGGCTAGTGCGTAGGGGTTCCTTTTTAATTCGGGTAGCTTGCAATGTTCCATTATCTTTGTAGCAGTTTTACCACTGATACCCGAGCGGGCGAGTAATTCGTTATATTCGGTTTTATCATGGTTTTTTTCGTGGTATTCGATAATGCTGGGTATGAGCCGGTCGGGTATGCCCGCACGCTTTAAATCATCTGCATTACCTAAGTGTTGTTGCACATCAAGCCCGAAAAAATCTACCAGCTTTTTAGCATAGGACTGCCCTAAGCCGGGAATACCAGCGTTTGCTAGAAAGTTAATATAACCGTTAAGGTTTTTGGGGTCAGATACATCGATTTGTGTGGCTTTGAACTGCTTCCCATATTTCGAATGGTACACCCATTCACCTATAGCCCGCAGCGACTTACCTATCGCAGCATTGAGGGCCACACCTGTTACTGTGCCTTTGTTAGTACGGGCTATTAAATAGCCTGTAATTTTGTCAAAACATGGCATTGATAGAATTTGACCGAAGTCTTGAAAGTTAGTAGTAGTATTCATAATTATTAATAATCATTCCCATTCGTATATAAGATGTATCCATTATCCCAGATACTTATGGGCATTTCATGGTGGATATGTCGCATCATGGCGTATGCCATAATCAATATAAACAATGACTTACATTTTTTGGAATTCATGAAAAAATCGATGTGCCCTTATGACGATTTTTCAGTTACCCAAAACCCCCAAGGTTTCCGCAGTTAGCTACCTTAAATACCCGGTTCAGTGGCATGGTGCGTTTATGGGCCGCTCCTCACCTCTTGGCGAAATGATGGCGGGCGGCGAAATGATGATGGGCCGCGAAATATTTGGGGTAGCCCTAGGGGTAATATGCTGCATAAATCATGCCAAGTTATTACTACATCATGGCGGCGTTGGTTATCGGGGTAATCGTGAGGGTCGGGTAAATGGCGGGCTGGGGCGTGCTGGGGTGAGTGGCGTTAGAGTGAATGATGGGTGTGGGCGTGTCAGCCCGGTTCATACAGTTCACCCCGTGAGCATGGTTAGCCCGGTTCGCTACGGTGAGCATGGCGGGGTTATTTGGTGGCGGGCTATGGGTTGGTATGGATGGGGGCGTTTTGCTGTGATGTGGGGCGGCTGGTGGCGGGGGCTGGCGTGTGGGTCGGTGGTGAGGGTGTGGATAGGCTCGGGTGAATTGTCAATAGGTGGGTTGTACTAGGATAAATGCAGGTCGTTGTTATTGTGCAACAAATGCGGCGTGGGGTTGGGCGTGTGGGTGTGGGTGTGGGTGGTGATGATGCGAGTGGCTGGGGCGGGGTTGGGGTTGGGCGTGGTGGCGGGTGTGAAATTGGGGGTAAAATGCAGAGTGGACAAAAACGGACAATTGCACACCTAGTAAGATACATCCCCCTGCGAAGCGTTTGCCTCTGTCCCTGATGGAATTTGCTGAGTAGTTCCTTATCACGTCAACGTGCTCTATGCACTTGGTTTAATATAGGTTTAGCCACTCACGGTCTGACCAGACTCGCCATCACGTCATGATTACCTGTGCAATCAATGAAAGTTTTTATCTTTAAACCCGCTTTATTACAATATTATCAGTACATTTTTATTCAGCTGGCCCCGATCAAGCTCTGGCGGCGACCAGTGCCAGAGTGTGATCAGGGTGGAATTTAGTGTCTCTCGCGAGCAGTGCCCAAATAATACGCGCGTTCTTATTTGCCAGTGCAACGGCAGCAATATTCTTGTTTCGCCGTATTATCAGTTTGCGCAACCAGCTTTCTGATTCAGCTTTGTTCTCAGCAAATCGTACAACCGCACGCGCTCCATGAATCAGCAATGTGCGCAAGTAAGTATCGCCACGTTTACTGATACCGAGTAACTTCTGTTTGCCACCGCTGGAGCGTTGCTTTGGGACCAGTCCGAACCATGCCGATAATTGCTTGCCGTTCTTGAATTCCGTGGCATCTCCCACAGTTGCAACAATGGCGCTCGCCGTAATCGGACCAATGCTGGGGATGGCTTCCAGTCTTTGACTGGCTTCATTCTCCTTATGCCACAGCCTGATCTGCAACTCCAGTTCCTCCACCTGACGATTCAATTCCTTGAGGTGATCATTCAGTTTTTCCAATAAAGGGCGCAGGGAGCCTGGTAAACCGTTCTCGGCATCTCCGAGTATATCCGGGATACGCTTGTGGATGGATCGGATGCCCTGAGGTATCACAATACCAAATTCAGAGAGTAAACCTCGTATCTGGTTTGCCTGCGCGGTTCTGGCTTTGACGAAACCCTGTCTGGCACGGTGTACCGACAGGATGGCCTGCTGCTCAACGTTTTTGATCGGCACAAAACGCATGTTGGGCCGACTTACTGCTTCACAAATCGCTTCCGCATCCGCCATATCATGTTTGTTAGTCTTCACATAGGGCTTTACGAACTGGGGTGACATGAGTTTTACGGTATGTCCAAATTCGCACAGCTTTCTCGCCCAGTAGTGTGAACTACCGCAGGCTTCCATACCAATCAAGCAAGGCTCAAGATTGACGAAAAACCTCACCATCTCGCTACGGCGCAGTCGCTTGCGTAGTACCGCTTTACCATGCACATCTACCCCGTGAATCTGAAATACTTCTTTTGCTAAATCAATACCAATCGTTGTAATCTTCATGACGGACGCTCCTTTCTATTTGGTGGGCTTTATTGCACCACTACTTTGGCACTTCAATGCCGTTTAGGGTAGTGGGCGTCCATTCCATTACGTCAGTCTACGTTAGTGACATCACTTAAATTTGGAGTCGGGAAGGCTGGCTGTATCTGGCTGTGGTCATTGATTTATTTTCCAGGAAAGTGGTTGGCTGGAGCATGAGTTCAAGAATGAAAGCGAGGCTGGTTTGTGATGCATTAAGAATGGCTATCTGGCAGCGTCAACCGCAAGCAGGACTGAT
>WBZN01001643.1_pt1 | contig 13246 bp, 9 predicted proteins | sample 5204281 | NCBI WGS metagenome assembly WBZN01 (sample SAMN12344347, study PRJNA552823) | activated sludge metagenome | biome: Activated sludge suspended growth; feature: Nitrification reactor; material: Wastewater; isolation source: activated sludge from nitrification reactor of wastewater treatment...
ATAGAAGCGTTATCGTTGCCCGCATCGGTGCCGACCGGAATCGAGGTTTGGCAGGTCCGGTTCAATCTGCAGGCTCCCATTTCCAGGGAAGATCTGTTACTGCTGAGTGAGCAGGAACGCGCACAAGCACTGCGCTTTCACCGGCACGCCGATCAGTTACGTTCTATTGTCACCCGTGCAACTTTGCGCAGGATTCTGGGCAAAAAATTGATGCGATCACCCGGTAAGCTCCAGTTTTCGATCAATCCGCATGGAAAACCCTATTTGTTTGGCGATACAAACCTGGAATTCAATGTGTCGCATGCGGGCCGGTTTGCCTTGATTGCCTTGTCAGTACAGGGACAAATCGGAGTCGATATCGAGGATTGTAACCGTCAGGTGGATTTTGAAAGTTTGAGTCAATATGTTTTTACGTCGACCGAACAACAGTTGAGATTGTCGACCAATGAGGATTTCATCCGGCGCTGGGTTGCCAAGGAAGCGGTGATGAAGGCACTGGGAGTTGGTATTACGGAACATTTACGAGATGTGTCAGTCATTCCTGATTGTGCCGACGAGTACAACGTGAAATGTGAGAATCAGGAATGGCTGGGTGTCAAGGCATGGTCGCTTGCCGCGCCAGTCGATTATGCGGCGGCTCTGGCAGCCCGACATCCGCAAGCGTCACAAGGTGAAATGGAACGACAGCAGGTTTCAAAGTGAGTATTTATGTTTCTTTTCATGGCAAAACACTTTTGCAGATACCTGATCGGGCTCCTGAGAATATCGACTGAATGCGTGGAAAATCGTCATATGCCATACGTTTGGCCGGTTTTGCGATGAGGATAATCCACAGTGTTGGCGTGCATGTTGGGGTTTGTAAATTTTGAAATGTCAAGATGGCAAAATGCCGCAGAATTAGAATGTTAAATTATTAGTCAATCCAACCAAAATCATTAAGAATGCTTGAGTTGTTTGCTCAAGTACAGTCTTTATTCACAAAGTTATTCACAGGAACTGTGGACAAGTTTTTTTAGCGTTGATCCCATTCCAGGGAAGATGTAAGCCAGAGTGGCGGAGTGCATTGCGGTGCTACAGTATGGCAAAGAAAACCTGATGTGGATGTCACGTAACAATCGGATTGGTCGACTGGATTCAATCCTGCCACACGTTGGCCTACATGCAAAAATCACCCTGAAGCGGTTTGACGGTAGGCGGTAACGTCAAGAAATACTGCGTCATTGCATAGCAACAAGCTGAAAATTGTTCAGCTGTATAAATATACCGATTCAATCAATGCGTGGCCTCATCAAGATCTATGGGCCAGGGGGAGTTAGGGTGGTTTCTTGTCTTGAACGAAGGAGAAATGGTTTTCAAAGTGAAGTGTTAAGTTTGGTGAATTCTCCTTTTTATGAGGTATATTCGCTTTTTTTATTAGGAAAAAGATTATGGAATGGCAAGGTTGGTTTACGCTGTGTTTGTGTATCGCTGTTCTCGCTGCACTGATTCTTACAAAGGTTGGGCCGCATTTGATCATGGTAGGTGCGTTGACCATATTGAGCGTCACTGGCATTCTCAGCAGCTCGGATGCATTGAGTGGCTTCAGTAACGCAGGTCTCATTACCGTTGCCGGTATGTTCGTCGTGGCGGCCGGGATGCATGCTTCGGGCGCCATCGATTTGCTGGTCAATGTACTCCTGGGTAGGCCTAAGGATGCACAAGCTGCGCTCAATCGTATGTTCTGGCCGGTGGCTTTTCTGAGTAGTTTTCTGAACAATACGCCGGTTGTGGCAACCATGATTCCGGCAATTTATAGCTGGTCACGTAAGATTGGTGTATCTCCTTCCAAGCTGATGATTCCATTAAGCTACACGGCCATTCTCGGTGGGACGGTGACTTTGATCGGCACCAGTACCAACCTGATCGTGAATGGTCAGTATCAGGTCTTGACCGGTCAGCCCGGATTTTCACTGTTTTCTATTACTGCTGTGGGGCTGCCCGTGGCAATTGCCGGTTTTTTACTGATGTGGTTGTTTTTTCACAGACTGCTGCCGGATCGCACACAGGGGCAGGCATTCTCCAATTTGCGGGAATTCACACTGGAAGTTTCCATCGCACCAAATGGGCCACTGGTCGGTAAAACCATCGAACAGGCAGGATTGAGGCATCTCCAACGCGTCTATTTGATTGAAATCGAGCGCAACGAAATTGCCCTAACAGCCGTGCCACCGGAAGAGGTGCTGCAAGGTGGGGATCGGTTGGTTTTTGCGGGTGATACCGACGCGATTTCTGATTTGCTGCGGATCAAAGGAATAGTGCCTTCGACTGATGATGCGCATACTTTTACCGAACGCCACCCTGAAAGACGGCTGGTGGAGGCGGTGGTGTCACCGCATTGCACCGCGATTGGTTTTGCCATTCGCGACGCCCGGTTCCGCGCCCGCTATGGTGCGGCAGTGCTGGCCGTGGCTCGAAATGGCGAGCGCATCAAGGGAAATCTCGGAAGCATTATCCTGCAAGCCGGAGATACGCTGCTATTGGAAGCCAGACCAGCATTTGTAACGCGGCAGCGCTATAACAAGGATTTTTTGTTGATCAATGATCTAAATACGGAGTCGCCTCGTCATGAACGAGCTTATGTGGCTTGGGCAATTCTGATTGGGATCATCACGGCAGCCAGTTTTGAGGTAATCAGTATGTTAAATGGCGCCTTGATTGGTGCCGGATTGATGATTCTGACGGGATGTTGTTCTGCCAATCAGGCTGAGCGAAGCCTTGATTTGACGGTTATCATCACGATTGCATCGTCCTTCGCGCTTGGAATGGCTCTGGAGAAAACCGGGGTAGCAAAATATCTGGCGAATAATATCGTCGAACTCAGCGGCGGAACACCGTGGCTTTTGCTGATTCTGACCTATGTTTCCATATCCATATTGACGGAAGTGATCACCAATAATGCGGCGGCCTTATTGATGCTGCCCATCGTTCTGGAGATTACTGAAAAAGCCGATTTAAACAATGTACCGTTTGTGTTCGCCATCATGATGGCGGCTTCAGCCAGTTTTGCCACTCCTTTGGGTTATCAGACCAATATGATGGTATATGGTCCGGGTGAATACCGGTTTTCCGATTTTCTGCGAGTCGGGATTCCGATGAATATCGTAGCGGCTGTGGTTACCCTATCTGTGCTGCTCATTGGCTGGCCGCTGTCAAAATAGGCTACTTTTTCCGGATGCAGGACGGATGTGCCGGCATGGATTTAAGTGGACATGAACTGCAAGTCAGATATCCAATGCGTACTGGCGGAAAGTATAGTATTTGGGTTTTCGTTCCAGCCGCACGTGCAACCAGCTTACACCACCTCCCGCTGTACTGATCCACAGCGGTTTGTCATTCAGTTGGGCCTGTGCGGTTTTGGCGACCAGAATCCAGAGAGCATGAAGCTGTGTTTCGGGTGCTTTAGCCAGGAAAGATTTCAGATGCGCATACTTTTGGGCATCGTCGAGTTTTCTGGGTACGATCAGGGTGGCGGTGCGCCCGAGGTTGAGCACGGCTTTACACGTCACTTCTTCCGCTTCCTCGGTGAAATACGGTGAAAACACGTTTTCATCGGGAGACGTAACGAGAAAAGGGGAATCGACCAGTACGAACTCGAACGGTTTGACCAGTGTTGTGACCGAAATAGCCGGGGTTTCCCATCGCAGTGTCTTGTAGGGTGATTCCACAATGATGCGACTCAGAAAATGTCTAAATGCCTGCGATTCAACTAGCAGTTGCAGTGCCTCACCATAACTGATTGGCTTGTCAGCCATAGAAACTTGATAATGGGTAACGAGTCCGTGCAGTATGGGTTGTTGTTGTGTGATCCAAGGCGTCATGTTGTAAGGTTTGCATCTAAAGATAGAATGGTCAAGTCCGAATTGATATCATTTTCTGTGTTATTAGTTTATGTGATATCAATACTTTGTTATTCCCAATGTCTAGAAACTTTCGAGAAGTACACGATTGAATGATTTTTCTGCGAAAACAGAAAGTGCTCTCATTCGTGGTGTGAATGAACAAGGTACTCGCGGATTTTCAGACTCCATGGTCGAATAAACACAAGGCAATTTTGCGCTAGCCTGGTTTTATTTTTTCTTTTGATTGGTTCCAGTAAATTGAGACTTTAACGGAATGATTGTTTTTTTGGGGTAATGTTTAATGCCTGCTGTTCTCAAATTGGGCAGATCGATGCGACAATTTGTCACATTGTGCACCCAAAAAGCATGATCGATAATGTTTTCCTGTCAGCGAAACAGACATTCAATGCACACACACTGAGGTGTTGAACAAGTGCTTGCCTATTAGCGATTTTCCCGTCTGGTACTCATTAATCTTCCGCTTATCAAGGAAATATTATGCAATCAATTCAGTTGAAGTCATTTGTCGTTCCCAGTTTTTTTGTATTGACGTTGCTCACCGGTATTGCTTCGCAGCATGCCATGGGTCATACCGTCATTCAGCCACCGGAAGTCCTCGAGGGCGCGCAATCCGAAAATAATCTGGTGATTACCCATGGGTGTGGAGAAGCATCGGTGATCGGTACCAGCGTTGTCTTTCCCGATGGCATCGATTCAACCATCACCATCAACGGCAATCCCACCACCGATTCGCTGGATAAGTTTTTGCAGAATTGGGGAGGCGTGATTCGTTTCTATCAGGATCGCTCATTGTTTAGTGAACAGGATTCCAAAAGAGATAACCTGGGTAATGCCGTCGGTTTCTGGTCGGGCGGGGGGCGCAGCCTGTCGTCTCATCTTTTCGGTCGAATCCCGTTCCAAACTGCTGCCGTTCTGTTTCAAACCGATTCCTGTGCCATCAGCGTGCGTTTTTCTGCCGCCGTGGCGGATATCTGCAAGATAACGCCATTGAATCAGGTCAATGAAGAAGGCACAGTCAATTTCTGGACACCCGCAGTGGGTTCCAATTATGACGGATCGCCTGGTGGTCACGCCTATGATTTCCCAGTATTTTTAACATTCAAGCGCAATCTCGACACCAATCCTCTTTCGGAAAGCTGTGGTGCTGGTGTGCAGATTTCGGTCAAACCATCGGCTACACAAATCAATCGTGATATGCCCATTAATTACAATGGCACACAGGTTTGGCCACAACCCTAAACCGTTTCATGCTTCGATGACAGCTTTAAGGAAAATATTATGGCAGTACTAACAACCGCACAACAAACAGCCGTGTTACAACTGGTTCAAGCCATGTTCAATGCAACTCCCGGCGCTGTGTATCTGGGTGCACTCGGTGAACAGCTGGTTGCCGGTCAATCACTGGATGCGATGGCGCAATCATTGACAGGCAATCCATTGTTTCTGGGTAAAAATTACTCTACCGATCTGACACCGCAGGCATTTGCCGAAGCTTTGGTCGGTGACCTGGTGGGTGATTTGGTGTCCGATGAAAACAAGACCATCGCCACCGATTATATCGTCGAAAGAATGACGTCTGGTGCAACTCAAGGTGAAATCATCGCGGAAGTCACCGGAATTCTGGGGTCGTTTCCGATTACTGACGAAAATTGGGGAGAAGCCGCACTGGAGTATCACTCCGGCAATGCGGAAAAGATTGTCGATAATCTTGTCGGCGATACCGTTACCGCAGAAGATAAAACCGATGCAGTCAATTACATGATTTCGCAGATCACCTCGGGCCAGACTTTCGGATCAATGGTCGTCTGGGCCATGCAGGCGCTGGATGGCATCGGTCACGATAATCCAGTGTGGGGTGATGCGGCCTCGCGGTTTGATAACCGGATCGAAGTGTCGCGCTATTATTCGATCGACAAATCTGGCTCGGCAACCAGTCTTACTGCGTTGCAGCAAATTCTCAGTAGTGTGACCGCCGATGCAGCTACCGTGGCTGTAGCCAAGGCTGCCATCGACGATTCGTCGAATGGCGAAGGAGTCAATCTTGCCAGCCTGAATGGAACCAATGGTTTTCGTATCGATGGAGTACTTGGTAGCGATAACACCGGTTTTGCCGCCAGTGGTGCCGGCGACATCAATGGCGACGGTTTTGACGACTTCATCGTGGGGTCACCCCATAATTTCGATTCGCTGTATTCCGGTTCCAGTTCAATCGTATTTGGTAAAGCTTCCGGTTTTGATGCCACGTTGCTTTTATCCAGCCTGAATGGTAGCAATGGTTTCCGGATAAATGGCGTGGCAGGGGGCGATGCAGCCGGTAATGCTGTCAGCAGCGCCGGCGACATCAACAAGGATGGTTTTGATGATTTGCTAATCGGTGCACCGATCTCGGATGTGCCGGCAAACGATACTGGCTATACCTATGTCGTTTTTGGTAAGGCTTCGGGCTTCAGTGCCACGATGGATTTATCCAGTCTGGATGGCAGCAATGGTTTTCGCCTCGATGGTACGGTGGAAAGCCTGACCGGCTGGTCACTGGCGCACGGCGACATCAATGGCGATGGATTCGATGACATGGTGGTGGGTGCGCCCAACTCCGATCTCGAGGGCATCAACAAAGGCAGCGGTTTTGTCGTGTTTGGCAAGGCTTCAGGGTTTGCTGCTACGTTGGATTCATCGAGCCTGGATGGTACGAGCGGATTTCGAGTCGATGGACTGACCGAGGGTGAGTTCCTGGCTAATGGTGTGGGTGCAGGGGATATCAACGGCGATGGATTCGACGATGTGGTTTTCGGTGCCTATTATGCCAGCGCCAACGGCGATGCTTCGGGTTCCAGTTATGTGGTTTTTGGGAAAGGCTCGGGTTTTGGTGCCGTTGTCGATTTGTCCGGGTTGGATGGCAGTAATGGGTTTCGGATTGATGGCGCAACAGCAGGTGATCAATCGGGTTATTCCATCAGTGTTGCCGGAGATGTTAACGGCGATGGCTTTGCAGATATCATCATTGGTGCACCCTATGCCGATACCGCTAATGGTGAGGACACTGGGGCAGGTTTCGTTGTATTTGGCAAGGCCTCGGGATTCGATGCCACGCTGAATTTGTCCGATCTGGATGGCGCCAATGGTTTTACTCTGGCTGGCGGAGCTGCCGGAGACTATGCGGGTAAATTCGTGAGTTCGGCAGGGGATTTCAATGGCGATGGTTTTGACGATGTCATTATCGGTTCCTATGGTGCCGATGCCAATGGTGTCGATTCAGGCGCGTGTTATGTGTTGTTTGGCAAAGCTTCAGGATTCGATGCATCGATCAATCTGACCGAACTGGGTGCGAGTGCCGGGCTCATCATCAATGGCGTTGCAGCGACTGATGGACTGGGACGTGCGGTGAACGGTGCAGGCGACATCAACGATGACGGATTCGATGATTTGATCATCGGCGCTCCTTTTGGCGACGGTGCGGTGTTCAATTCTGGTACGGCTTATGTCTTGTTTGGGCATAGTACTGCCGGCGGCTAGTTTGCACATTTGCTTTTGATTTCGGACAAGAGAACAGGCCGGTCTGATCGAACTGAATCATGACCGGCCTGTTGTTTTGACTTGTTCGTTAACGAATGGGTTGTTCGCTCGAATTAGTCATCGTTGCCATTTTTATGGCGTTGTTTGAGCCACCATTCGATACTTTGCTGTTTGACGGTTCCGTCTTTCTTATTTACCGAAACGGGTTTCAGATACTGATCGATATCTTCCCTGGAAGGATAAATGCCGAGAATCTCGCCGCTAGCGCAATTGCTGGGCAAAGGTTTTTTTTCCAGATCGCGCATGATACTGACGGTTGGCGCCCATTGAACGTGGGTCTCACCTAGGCGATCCTTGGTCCAATTATTGGTGACACCCAGTAACCATCCGGTGACGGTGTTGGGCTGACCTCGGGTACTGCAGAACTGTGCCGTTGGGAAGAAATACTGTACTTCCTTGACGCATGATGATTCGGGAATCTCGGGGAAAAACATGGTGGAAGTAAGATCGGCATCGTTGTCGTTTGGATGATCACCTACCCATGCCAGTGCTCGCGGTATGGTTTCACCGGTTGCCGATTTTCCTTGTATTGGATAGACACGATTGAACGCAGCGTGTGCATGGGGTTTGATGAATTGCATTGCCCAATCGAAGCCTGTGGCATCGGGTGAAGCATTTTCCACTTCCTGATAAGGTGGGTCAAAATTAGGGTATTCCCACGGTGCCGGCAATTTGGTGCTGACTTTTTTTACGGTTGTTCCAGTGGGCATAACCATAATGACCTGCCGCGTTGAAACAGGCTCCCCTTCGTTATGACTGCAGGCATGCTGTACGTTGAAACGTACCGGGCCAAAAGCACCATCCACGTAATACGGCCATTCAGCCTTTTTACTTTCTTCGTACAGTCCACCCCGATCATAGGTAGGAAAATTCGTGAACATGTGGGCATGAGCACTCATGACCAGCAGTGCCGTGGCGCCGCCAGTGAAGAGTTTGAATAACATTGTTTTTTTCATCTTTTTTCCTTTCGAAAATGGTAATAATTATTCAAAATAGTGTGGATGCCGATCCAACCCAGGCATGCCAATTTCCAATCGTACTTATCCGATTGCCCTAGTCAGTCGCTGTTCTGAATTGAATGCAATTCGAGAAAATTCGGGAGAAAATCATTCGCGGTATGCTGATTGACATCTTTATGCAATCGATCCGTGTGGCATTCAGGTGTTATGCTTGAAAATCGTTTCCAAACAGCATGTTGTACGATATTTATGGGGGAATCAATGTGACATATTGTCACGTGCGGCAGATTGTCGCAGCGATGAAATGTTTTTCTGGATTTCTGTACATGACAGTATCAAGTGACAGAAATTATCGATTCGATTGCCTATGCGATACCTTATTCAGAATCGCGCAGGCAACGGTGAAAGAAGCGCAAATGTCGGTGCGTAGTCGTAAAGGACATTCTTCAGTTCTTCATGCTCGGCAGCCAAATGCACCTGTTTTTCCTTAGATGATGAAATTCTCAGATTGATGGGGTTGGGTTCTTCCTGACAAAGGTACTGCCACTCATTACAAGTCTATGCAACACGAAGATCGGTTTCGATTGGATCAATCGAAACCAGCAGATTGCCACTGCTCGAAGAAGCCGCTTCTGACAGAGCCAGGAAAAACGGTATCCACAAAACATGGTGAACTGATGCATCGTTGCGCATGATTATATTGTATTGGCGAAGGTCGGGTGTAAATCATGCGACATTTTGTCACAGAATCTAGCTTTATCTGTGTGGCAGGGAATACGTCCATATCGTCAGAATCAAGGCCAGGAAACGTATGGAGTGGCTTTCATCGATAAGAATCATTTGGATGCGACAATTTGACACATTCCATTTCGACTTTATTGCTTGGATAATGTGACTCATTGAAGTGCGTTGTGAAACTCCGTTGAATAGATTTGTGATGTATCTTGATTTCTACTGCGCTGACTTGATGCTATGCAATTTTGCTGTGGTGGCTTGAAATCTAAACTTATCGGAGTCATTCCTTCTCGCCAGTTGTTTTCTTGACCCTCCCCATTCCAGTGCCTATCCCTCCTAACGAAGATCATCTTCACTTAAGGCATTGGAATGGTTTTTTTCGATTCCCGGGGAATGCGCCGATAGCGATCGTCAATACTGCTAACACTATCGTATGGCGTTGGGAAAACTCCCATGCATTCGGTGCCAACCTGCCTGAAGAGGATCCGGACGACAATGCGCAGTTGTTTGAATATCATCCCGGATTCCCTGGTCAATACTTCGATAAAGAAACAAATCTGCATTACAACTACTTCAGATACTATGAGCCTGAAACTGGGCGGTATATCAGCCTTGACCCGATCGGGCTCGCTGGAGGAATCAATGTCTGTGGGTATGTCGAACAAAATCCGCTGAGTCTTATTGATCCGACGGGAGAAAAATCCACAGTAATAAATATAGTTAAGAAGGCTCTTGAGAAATCGAATATTAAGGTTGATGGTCTATCACTAGGATTAGCGCATGGGAACGGTCGAGTTTTTGGTGTACGACATAAAAACAACAATAGGTTTAGATTGGATTATCAACCAATTCCAGGCATCAATGGGGAATCACGGCTGCATTGCCATATTGGAAACAATGACTAACATATCCCATTAGATCCCCGAAGTCATATTGATAAGTAAGCTACTATGCAAAAAGAGTATACGCCTGAGGAGCTTTCTAAGCTTCTTGTACTTTGTGCCCAGGATAAAATGGATGCAGAAAAAATTACAAAGGATCTTGCTCATCTTAAGTTCAATAATGATGTGATTAATTCTGCAATTCATTTTTTACATCATTTTTATGCTGATGCGGATCTTCGTTCCCGAGATGCGGAATATGATAAGCATATGAGAAATAAATTGCTTTCATATGCATCTCAACTGATGAATTCTGATGAGTAAACGATAATCGTATTTGTAGTAGCCAACAAGAATGACAAAACGTATACATACAGACACATTGTTCAGGATCAGCGCATCAGCAAAAACGGTCCGCTGAGTTCGAAATTTTTCTTCTTTTATGATTCCGATGGGCAATTGATCGGCGAGTACAAAGACAATGCATCCGCCGCTACGCTAACCGATGACTGGCTGGTACGTCAGGAAACCATTTTGCTGGAGGATATTTCGGTAGCCGTAATCAGAAAACCCACTGCACTAGCCCGATCCAGATTTACTATATTCATGCCGATCATCTCAACACGCCGGGAGTGATCGTGAACACCACTAACACCACCATCTGGCGCTGGGAGAACACGCACGCGTTCGGCGCCAATCTGCCTGATGATGATCCGGACGGGAATGCTTAGTTGTTTGAATATCATCCCGGATTCCCTGGTCAATACTTCGATAAAGAAACAAATCTACATTACAACTACTTTAGATGCTATGAGCCTGAAACTGGGTGTTACATCAGCCCTGATCCGGTCGGGTTTGCTGTAGGACTCAATATTTATGGGTATTTGGCTAGCAACCCGACGGGCTTTGCCGATCCCAAGGGTGAAGCAATTCCTGCCATTATCGTTACTTGTGCTGGGAACCCAGCTCGTGCAGCCGCAACGATTGATCTAGCATCCCAATTGTTCAGTAATGGTAATAATCTGAAATGCATTGATAAGGGTAGTATTGCTCTCTCTGCTGGAGTGGGTGCACTACCTATTAGGGCTGTTGGTAGTAAGTAGATTTCTTAAAAATAAAATTATACAAAGCGCTACGGAAACGAAATGGATTTTAGGGGCATTTAAGTCTGAAGCAAAGTGGCCAAGTCAGCTTCAGAAACGTGGTTGGAGCCCTAAACAAATTACAGAAGCAATTCAAGAAGGAAAGAGTTTTCCAGCTGAAAATCTGTCGTTCTCGATAACGTAACGAAAGAGGTCATTCATACAGGTGGCTCTAATTTTAAATATTGAGGTTATTATGAATGCCATAATTTATATCCGCTTATTGAATGAAGGAACGGAAGTTTCTCGACCTGTGTCAGCCACTCAAGTTGCACTCAATGTCTTTAAACTGGATAACGAATATTCTTATGATTCTGGAGATGAAGAGTGGGAATTTTTACCAGGATCACAAGTTTGCGTCGAAGAAAGAATACTAGAAGGAAATCATGTTTTGATAGCAACTTCATATAGTCCATAAGCTTGTGTGAAATTACCGATGCTAGTCGCAAAGAATTCATCTTTTTCTATCATCCCGATGGGCAATTGATCGGTGAATACCGGGACAATGCTTCCACCGCTATCCCAACCGATGACTGGCTGGTGCGTCAGGAAACCATCTGGTCGGAAGGTTGAATACTTTTGGGTATGTAGTACAAACTCCGTTGAGTTTTATTGATCCCTATGACTTTTTTCCCGATGCGATTGTTGATCTTGGACTGATTGCATTTGATATTGATCAGATCATATTGTAATTCAGTTAAGAAATACGTTTTTACTGGGCAAGTTCAATGTGATTATTACCACTGACAAAAATCAATAATTCCTGAATACTGTGCAGAGAAGTGGAAAGTGAATTCCAATTTGGATTCGTCTCAACATAACGTGACAGTTCAAAGGGTATAACTCCACTTCCACTACAATACAAAGATCAGTATTATCCTCAATACAATAACTTATCTACATTTTAAGACACACTATCTATCAAAAAGATAAATTCTATTTACGAGTTAAGGCACATTTACTATTTAACCCAATTTTGAGAGGAGGTGAAATGCAATCTTTGTGAGCATGCTTGTAGAAAGTTTTTTAAGCTTTTTTAGATCGCAGTTTTTGTTTGTAATTTGCGTTGAATTACATCTTTGATTAGTGCTGTTCTAAATGGAGAAAGATATGAAGGTATCAAAAATACTTGGCTTAATTGCTTTGACCAGTTTCTCTTGTACATGGGTACATGCTCAATCCGTTTCTCCCCCTCAAGGGAAAACTCCCAATTTCACCGCACAAGTAGTACCACAATCTACTGGACAACCCACCAAACAAAAAGTGGAGTTTGCCGAGCATCGTGTTATCGTTAAATTCAAGAATCAAACTGCAATAACCCCCGGTAGTCAGGCCAACGAAGCGTTGAGTGCAAGTGCCATAACTGCCCTTGGCGGTATTCAGGGTACGGTTATAAAAAGTTTTTCCAACATCAATGCGCACCTTGTTCAAACACCAATGAAAGTTGGAAAGGCGATTGAAGTACTCTATCGCAGTGGCGCTGTGCAATATGCTGAACCGGATTATAAAGTTCAGGCAATTGCCACAACACCCAATGACCCCAAGTTTGTTGATTTATGGGGTCTGAATAACACTGGTCAGAATTTCGGTACCCCCGACGCTGATATAGACGCACCGGAAGCCTGGGATATCAGAACGGACGCCAGCAATGTAATTGTGGGGGTTGTTGATACAGGTGTTGATTATGGCCACGTCGATTTGAGTGCCAATATGTGGAAAAACCCCAAAGAAATTCCAGGAAATGGTATCGACGACGATGGTAATGGCTGGGTCGATGATGTCTATGGCATTGATACCTGCAATGACGATGCCGATCCCATGGATGACCATTTTCACGGCACACATGTCAGCGGCACAATTGGTGCACGTGGTAATAATGGAGTCGGCGTGGCAGGCGTAGCCTGGAAAACCAAGATCATGGCATTGAAGTTTCTTTGCGGTGATGGATTCGGCTTTACTTCGGATGCCATCGATGCCATCAATTACGCATTGATTACAAAACTAAACAACAACTATCCTCGCATGGTTCTGAGCAATAGTTGGGGGGGGGGGGGTAT
>WBZN01001644.1_pt1 | contig 13227 bp, 10 predicted proteins | sample 5204281 | NCBI WGS metagenome assembly WBZN01 (sample SAMN12344347, study PRJNA552823) | activated sludge metagenome | biome: Activated sludge suspended growth; feature: Nitrification reactor; material: Wastewater; isolation source: activated sludge from nitrification reactor of wastewater...
CGGCCGATCCTCGAGGCGACGGTCTACAAGTATTACGGCGTCCGCATCATGCCGGACTTCGGGGGCAGCGCGCCCACCATCTTCGACGCCTACTTCGACGCCCGCTGGAAGCCGTCCTTCGGCGTCCGCGCCGGCAAGTTCAAGCCGCCGGTGGGCCTGGAGCGCCTGCAGTCCGCCACCGACATCAAGTTCATCGAGCGGGGCCTGCCCACCAACCTGGTGCCAAGCCGGGACGTGGGCATCCAGTTGAGCGGCCTGCTGGGCCAGGGGATCCTGAGCTACGAGGCCGGGATCTTCGACGGCGCGCCGGACCTCGCGAGCGGCAACAACGACATCGCCGATGGCAAGGACCTGGTCGGCCGGCTGTTCCTCACCCCGTTTGCCAAGCAGGGCGCCACCGCCGCCTTTGACCTGGGCCTGGGCGTCGCGGTGAGCACCGGGGACGAGGAGGGGACGACCAGCGCCACCAACCTGCCGTCCTACCGCTCGCCCGGGCAGGCCACCGTCTTCCGCTATCGCAGCAGCAGCTCCGCCCCGGTCACCGGCACCGTGATCGCGGATGGCCGGCACACCCGGATCGCCCCCCAGCTCTACCTCAACCGCGGGCCCCTCGGCCTGCTGGCGGAGTACACCATCGCGCGGCAGTCGGTGGCCCGCGACACCGGCGTGACCCGGTCGGCCGAGAAGCTGGAGCACAAGGCCTGGCAGGTGGCCGGCTCCTTCTTCCTGACCGGCGAGAAGAACTCCTTCAAGAGCGTGACGCCCAAGCAGTCGTTCGACCCGCTCAACGGCGGCTACGGGGCGGTGGAACTGGTGGCCCGCTACGGCCGCATCGAGTTCGACCAGGATGCCTTCCCGACCTTCGCCGACTCGACCGCGTCCGTGGACGAGGCCAAGGCCTTCGCCGTGGGCCTCAACTGGCACCTCGGCCGCAACGTCAAGATCGGGCTCAACTACGAGCAGACCAGCTTCCGCGGCGGCGCGGCCACCGGCGACCGGCCGGACGAGAAGCTCCTCGCCGCCCGCTTCCAGACCGCCTTCTGAGGACCGTGACCATGAAGAGCCTTGCACGCCTTTGGGTCGCCGCCAGCCTCGTGGCCGGCGCGGCCCTGCCGCTCGCCGCGCAGAAGCCGGTGACGCTGCTCAACGTGTCGTACGACCCGACGCGCGAATTCTACGCGGAGTACAACCAGGCCTTCGGAGCCTACTGGAAGGGCAAGACCGGGCAGGTGATCACCTTCCGCCAGTCGCACGGCGGGTCGGGGAAGCAGGCCCGGTCGGTGATCGATGGGCTGCAGGCCGACGTGGTCACCCTGGCGCTGGCGTACGACATCGACGAGATCGGCCAGCGGGCGGGGCTGTTCCCGGCCGACTGGCAGAAGCGGCTGCCCAACAACAGCGCGCCGTACACCTCGACCATCGTCTTCCTGGTCCGCAAGGGCAACCCGAAGCGTATCAAGGACTGGGGCGACCTGGTCCGGCCCGGCATCTCGGTCATCACGCCGAACCCCAAGACCTCGGGTGGGGCGCGCTGGAACTACCTGGCCGGCTGGGCCTGGGCCCTGCGGCAGCCGGGTGGGAGCGACGCGACGGCCAAGCAGTACGTGAGCCAGCTGTTCAAGAACGTCCCGGTGCTCGACGCCGGCGCCCGCGGGTCCACCACGACGTTCGTGGAGCGGGGCATTGGCGACGTGCTGCTGGCCTGGGAGAACGAGGCGCTGCTCGCGATCAAGGAGCTGGGCCCGGAGAAGTTCGAGATCGTGATTCCCTCGCTCAGCATCCTGGCCGAGCCGCCGGTCACGGTGGTCGACAAGGTGGCCCGGAAGCACGGCACCTTCGAGGTGGCGAAGGCCTACCTGGAATGGCTCTACACCGACCAGGGCCAGGAACTGGCGGCCAGGCACTACTACCGGCCGCGGAATGCCGCGGTGGCGGCGCGGTACGCGGCGCAGTTCCCGAAGATCAGCCTGATCACGATCGACGAGGTGTTCGGCGGGTGGCAGAAGGCCCAGGCCACGCACTTCGCGGACGGTGGCGTGTTCGACCAGATCTACCTGAATCGCTGAGGCGCATGGACATGCGGCAGACACCCGGCAGGCCGACGTATGCGGACAAGGCGGCGGGCTACCGGGTGCTCGACGCGGAGGGGCTGAACGCCGGCCCCCCGCCGGAGCAGGCCGGGCTCGAGGCGGTCACGCCCGTGTCGCGGTTCTTCACCCGGAACCACGCCCCGATCCCGGACGTGGACCCGGCCACCTGGCGGCTCCGGGTGCAGGGGCTGGTCCGGGAGCCGCTGGCGCTGTCACTGGAAGACCTCGGGCGTCGGTTCCTGCGCCACCGGGTGCCCGCGACCCTGGTGTGCGCGGGGCTCCGCCGGGAGGAGCTGGCCCGCCACCGCCCGATCCCCGGGGAGCTGGTGTGGGGGCTGGAGCCGGCGGGCACGGCGGTGTGGGGCGGGGTCGCGCTCCGGGACGTGCTGCTCGCGGCGGGGGTGCTCGATGCGGCGGCCCACGTGGGGCTGACGGGGCTGGACGCGGTGGAGCGACACCAGCGGCGGTTCGGGTTCGGCGGCTCGATTCCCATCGCCAAGGCGATGGCGCCCGAGGTGCTCCTGGCCGATGAAATGAACGGTGCGCCATTGACGCCGCTGCACGGGGCGCCGCTGCGGCTCATCGTGCCGGGCTACATCGGGGCCCGCAGCGTGAAGTGGCTCGGGGAGGTCGAGCTCCGGGCCGAGGCCTCGGAGAACTACTTCCAGGCCGAGGCCTACCGGGTGCAGCGCACGGTGGATCCCGCCGACCCGCGGGACGTGCGGCAGGGCCTCCCGCTTGGCGAGCAGCCGCTCAACACGGTGGTCCTCACGCCGGCGGAGGGGGCCGTGGTCCGCGCCGGACCCGTCACGATCGCCGGCTGGGCGATCGGCGGCGGCCGCCAGCCGCTCGAGCGGGTGGAGGTGTCGGTGGACGGCGGGGTGTGCTGGACGGTGGCGGAACTCGACCCCGCCGTCGGTGCCTGGACCTGGCAGCGCTGGCGGACGGTGATCGGGCTCGGGGCGGGGCAGGTGGAGGTGCTGGCGCGGGCGTGGGACCGGGCGGGCACGGGACAACCCGAACGCATCGAGGAGGTGTGGAACGTGAAGGGTTACGCGAACAACGCCTGGCACCGGGTCACAGTGCAGGTCATGCCATGAGCGGGCGCCACCGTACCCTGCCGGGCTTCGGGCTCTCGCTCGGCTTCAGCGTGGCGTACCTGAGCCTGCTGGTCCTGCTTCCCCTCTCCACGCTCTTCGTGCGGAGCGCCGGGCTCGGCTGGGCCGGGTTCTGGGCGGCGGCAACGGCGCCCCGGGTGCTGGCGGCCTACGGGGTCAGCCTGCGGACCGCGCTGGCCGCCGCCCTGCTCAACGCCGTCTTCGGCCTGCTGGTGGCGTGGGTGCTGGTGCGCTACCGGTTCCCCGGCCGCAAGCTGATCGACGCGATCGTGGACCTGCCGTTCGCGCTGCCGACGGCGGTCGCCGGGATCGCGCTCACCACGCTCTACGCCGAGACCGGGTGGATCGGGAGCCGGCTGGCGCCCCTGGGCATCAAGGTGGCGTTCACCCAGCTGGGCATCACCGTGGCGCTGACCTTCATCGGGCTGCCCTTCGTGGTGCGGACCCTGCAGCCGGTGCTGCAGGACCTCGAGACCGAGATCGAGGAGGCCGCGGCGAGCCTCGGGGCCACCCGGCTGCAGACCTTCCGCCGGGTGCTCATCCCCACCCTGTGGCCGGCGCTGCTGACCGGCTTCGCGCTGTCGTTCGCGCGGGCGATCGGCGAGTACGGCTCGGTGGTCTTCATCTCCGGCAACATGCCGATGCAGACGGAGATCGCGCCGCTGCTGATCATGACCAAGCTGGAACAGTTCGACTACGCGGGGGCCACGGCCATCGCCTCGGTGATGCTCGGGGTGTCCTTCCTGCTGCTGCTCACCATCAACCTGCTCCAGTCCTGGAGCCGCCGGCGGACGGCGTAGGAGCGCCCATGGCAGGTACCGTTACCCTCCGGGCCAGCGCCACCACGCCGCAGCTGCGGTCGGCCGCCCTCACCGAACCGCCGGTGGTGCGCTGGGTCCTGATCGGCACCGCGCTGGCCTTCCTGGCGCTGTTCCTGATGATCCCCCTCGTCGCGGTGTTCGTGGAGGGGTTCAAGAAGGGCGCCGCGGTCTACCTGGCCGCGCTGGTCGAGCCCGACACGCTCGCCGCCGTCCGGCTGACGCTGCTGGCCGCGGCGGTGGCCGTGCCGCTCAACGTGGTCTTCGGGGTGGCGGCGGCCTGGGCCATCGCCAAGTTCGAGTTCCGCGGCCGCAACCTGCTCATCACCCTGATCGACCTGCCGTTCGCGGTCTCGCCGGTGATCTCGGGGATGATCTTCGTGCTGCTCTTCGGGGCCCAGGGGTGGTTCGGGCCCTGGCTCTCGGACCACGACGTGCGGATCGTCTTCGCGGTGCCGGGGATCGTCCTGGCCACCACCTTCGTGACCTTCCCGTTCGTGGCCCGCGAGCTGATCCCCCTCATGCTGGAGCAGGGTCCCGAGGAGGAGGAGGCGGCCCGGGTCCTCGGCGCGAGCGGGTGGCAGATCTTCTGGCGGGTGACGCTGCCCAACATCAAGTGGGGCCTGCTGTACGGCGTGATCCTCTGCAACGCCCGCGCGATGGGCGAGTTCGGGGCGGTGTCGGTGGTCTCCGGGCACATCCGGGGCGAGACCAACACGCTGCCGCTCCACATCGAGATCCTCTACAACGAGTACAGCTTCGCCGCCGCGTTCGCGGTCGCCTCGCTGCTCACGCTGCTCGCCCTGGTGACGCTGGTCGCCAAGTCGGCGGTGGAGTGGCAGCAGGCCCGGGAGCGCCGCGGCGCCGCCGACCAGACCATGGAGGCAGCATGAGCATCGAAGTCCGCGACCTCGTCAAGCGCTTCGGCAGCTTCGAGGCCCTGAAGGGCGTCTCCCTCGAGGTGCCTTCCGGCGAACTGGTGGCGCTGCTCGGCCCGTCGGGGTCGGGGAAGACGAGCCTGCTGCGGTGCATCGCCGGGCTCGAGTCCCCGGACGCCGGCAGCATCCTGTTCCACGGGGAGGATGCCACCCGGCGTGACGTGCGCGAGCGGGAGGTGGGCTTCGTGTTCCAGCACTACGCCCTGTTCCGGCACATGTCGGTGTTCGAGAACGTGGCCTTCGGGCTGCGGGTGCGGCCCGCCGCCGCCCGGCCGTCCGAGGCCGAGATCCGCGCCACGGTGATGGACCTGCTCAAGCTGGTGCAGCTCGACTGGCTGGCCGACCGCTTTCCCTCGCAGCTGTCGGGCGGGCAGCGGCAGCGGGTGGCGCTGGCCCGGGCGCTTGCGGTGAAGCCGCAGGTGCTGCTCCTGGACGAGCCGTTCGGCGCGCTCGATGCCAAGGTCCGCAAGGAGCTGCGCCGCTGGCTCCGCCGCCTCCACGAGGAGGTGCACGTGACCACCGTCTTCGTCACCCACGACCAGGAAGAGGCGATGGAGGTCTCCGACCGGGTGGTGGTGATGAACGAGGGGCGCATCGAGCAGGTCGGCCACCCGGAGGAGGTGTACGAGCACCCGGCCACGCCCTTCGTCTACAGCTTCCTCGGCAACGTGAACCTGTTCCATGGCCGGGTGGCGGGCGGTCGGGCCGAGGTGGCCGGCCAGGAGTGGGACGCGCCGGAGTGGGCGGCCGGCCCGGACCGCGAGGCGGTGGCGTACGTCCGGACCTACGAGGTGGAACTGGCGCTGGCCCCGAACGGCAGCCCGGCCATCGAGACCACGCTGCGCCACGTCCGGCGGTTCGGCCCGATGGTGCGGCTGGAACTCGACCGGGTGGAGGATGGCACCGTGATCGAGGCGGAGGTGCCGCGGGCCCGGTTCGAGGAACTCCAGCTGGCGCGCGGCAGCCGGGTGTACGTGAAGCCCAAGTCCGCCCGCCTCTTCCCCCGCTGATGGCCCGGCACTGGGCGTGGCTTCGGCTCGAGCCGGGCCCGACGGCAGAGGACGCGCCGCGCCGCGTGCTCCGCTGGGCGACGGCCGAGCTGGCCCTGTGGGGCCTGGTGCTCGTCCTGCTTGGCCCGGCCGTGCGAGGCCTGATCCTGGTACAGACCAGCCGGACCGCCGTGCTGGCCTGGCTGCTGGTGGCCCTCGGCCTCTACTGGCTGTATGCCGGCCTCGGCTACCGCCCCCTGCTCCTGGCCCAGCTGGGGATCTTCTCCGCGGCGGCGTCGCTGCTCTCGCTCGGGGGCGCGCTGCAGGTCGTGGGGCTGCCCACCCTGGTGCTGCTGCGGCCGCTGGCCCGCGGCCTGCTGGCGCTCGGGGGCACGCTCGCCGGCGCCAACCTCGGCATGATGCTCGTGGCGTCGGTGCGGCGCCGCGACGGGTGAGCCGCCGACCGTTGCACCGCATGGGGGACGGCGATAACCTTCCGCCCACCTCCACCGCACCCGCATGAGCGCCGGAATCACACCAGAACCCGTCCGCGGTCTCGACAACGTCATCGCCCTCTCCTCCGCCGTCTGCCGGCTCTCCGCCGCCGACGGCCGGCTGGCCTACCGCGGCTACGACGTGCGCGAACTGGGCGAGCTGTCGAGCGCCGAGGAGACCGCCTACCTGCTGATCGCGGGCGACCTGCCCACCGCCCCGGAGCTGCGCCGCTTTGCCGGCGAGATCCGGGACCGGCAGAAGCTCTCGCCGGCGTGCCTGCGCGCCCTCAAGGCGGTACCCCAGGGCGCGGATGCGATGAGCGCGCTCCGGGCCGTCCTGGCGGTGGCCGCCATGGAGCATGCCGTGGCGGCGCCGCCGTCCCATGAGGACGCCCTGGCGCAGGGGATGCGCCTCATCGGGCTCACCCCCACGGTGGTGGCGGCCAGCCATCGGCTGCGCCTCGGCCAGAAGCCGATCCTGCCCCGCAAGAGCCTGAGCTACGCCGCCAACTTCCTGGCGATGCTCACCGGCACCCCGCCCGGCGCGGAGAGCGCCCGGGCCTTCGACACGGCCCTGGTGCTCCGGGCGGACAACGAACTCAATCCCTCCACCTTTGCCGCGCGGGTCACCGCGGCGACCGGCGCCGATGTCTTCGGTGCGATCCTGGCGGGCATGTCGGCGCTGGCCGGCCCGCGGCACGGGTGGCATACCCGCCAGGTGATGCTGGCGCTGGAGGAGATCGGCGCCCCCGAGGCGGTCGAGGGGTGGGTGCGCGACCGGCTGGCGCGGCAGCGGAAGGTGCAGGGCTTCGGCCACGTGGTGTACCGGGGCGAGGATCCACGCACCGGCCTGCTGCGCGGCCTGGCGGAGGCCGAGTGCCAGCGGGCCGGCCTGTGGCCGCTGTACCGCACGGCCCGCGAGCTCGAGGTGGTGATGCTGCGGGAGACGGGGCAGTATCCCATCGTCGACTTCTACCTGGCGCCGCTCTACCGGGCGCTGGGGATTCCCGTCGAGCTGTTCACGGCGGTCTTCGCCGTCAGCCGCATGCCCGGGTGGGTCGCGCACGTGCTGGAGCAGTACGGCGACGAGAAGCTGCTGCGCCCGCGGGCCGAGTATATTGGGCCGGTCGACCTGGCCTACAAGCCGCTGCGGAAGCGGCGGTAGGCACCGGCGCCCGAGGTCACCTCCACCTTCCTCCCGGATCCCATGCCTTTCACGACATCCGTCCTTGCCGGCACGCCCGCGGGCCATGCCACCCCCTTCCTCGGCGTGGCCGTGGCCGCGGGGGCGCTGCCGCCCTCGCTGGCCGCGCTCGACACCCAGGCCGACGGGGCGATCGGGCGCCTGATGGCGTCGGGCGACTTCACCGGCAAGAAGGACGAGACGGCGCTCCTCCATCCGGCCGGGGCGGCCCAGCGAATCTTCCTGGTGGGTCTGGGCAAGCCGGCCGAGGTGAGCCGGGGCGCGTTGCGGCGGGCGGCGGCCCAGGCGGCCAAGCGGGCACGGACCATCGGCCTGGGCTCGCTGGGCTTCTTCGTGGCGCCCGAGGCACTGGGCCCGGTAACGGCGCGTGAGGCGGGGCAGGTCATCGCCGAGGGCCTGGCCTACGGGCAGTGGCACTTCCTGGAGATGAAGCAGCCCCCGGAGGAGCCCAAGCCGGTGCTCGAGCGGGCGGAACTGCTGGCGCCGGTCGATACCGCGGCCTACACGGCGGGGCATGCGGTGGGCGCCGCGATCGCCGCGGGGCAGGCCTTCACCCGCAACCTGCAGGTGCTGCCCGGGAACGTCTGCACCCCGAGCTACCTGGCCCGGCAGGCTGGCGACCTGGTGCGCCGCCACGGCCTCAAGGGGAACGTGCTCGACCTCCCCGCCATCAAGCGGGAAAAGATGGGTGGGCTGCTCGCGGTGGCGCAGGGGAGCGCCGAGGAACCCAAGTTCATCGTGCTCGAGTACGAGGGGGCGGCGGGGCCGCCGGTGGTGCTGGTGGGGAAGGGCATCACCTTCGACACCGGCGGCATTTCCATCAAGCCGGCCGACAAGATGGAAGACATGAAGTACGACATGTCGGGCGCGGCGGCGGTGTTCGGGGTCTTCGAGATGCTGGGCCGGCTCAAGCCCAAGGTCCGGGTGGTGGGCCTCATTCCCACCTGCGACAACATGCCGAGCGGGACCGCGGTCAAGCCGGGCGATGTCATCACCAGCCATCTCGGCAAGACGATCGAGGTGATCAACACCGACGCCGAGGGACGGCTGATCCTCTGCGACGCGCTCTCGTTCGCGAGGCGGTACGAGCCGGCCTGCGTGGTCGACGCCGCCACCCTCACCGGCGCCGTCGTCATCGCGCTGGGGCATGCCGCCTCGGGGCTCATGGGCACGGACGAGGCGCTGGTCGAGGAGCTGCGCGGTGCGGGGGAACGGGCCGGGGAGCGGGTCTGGCCGCTGCCGCTGTGGGACGAGTACCGCGAGCAGATCAAGTCGGACATCGCCGACATGAAGAACACCGGGGGGCGGCCGGCGGGGAGCATCACGGCCGGCTGGTTCCTCCGGGAGTTCGTGAGCGGCTTCCCCTGGGCGCACATCGACATCGCGGGGACCGCCTACAGCGACCGGGAGGATGGCACCCGGGTGAAGGGGCCGACCGGCGTGTGCATGCGCCTCTTCGCCGAGTTCGTGCTCGGGCGGGCGGGGTGAACCTCCTCCGGGCGGCCGGGCAGCGGCGTCCAGGGAACGGGAAGCGGTGCCGCCGGCGCCGTTTCCCGTTCGCCCTTTGGATGACGGTGCTGGCCCTCCTCGGCGCGCTCGCCACCCACCCCGCGGCCGGCCAGATCCCGTTCGACTCGATCCCGCCCGACTCCCTCCTGCGGCGGGACACCGTCAACACCACCGAGCGTTACCTCGAGGCGCAGAAGGCCCTGCAGGTGCGCCTCCCGGTCCTGCCCCTGGTCGGGGTGGGGACGCCCTCGACGCCGATGAGCCGCGTGGTGCTCTCGCGCGACTCGCTCGACTGGGCCATGGCCGAGACCCTCGCCGACGTGCTGCAGCGGGTGCCCGGCGTCTACCTGTGGCGTGGGGGCTGGGTGGGCCGCACCGAGTATCCCGACTACCGGGGCCGGGGGCCGGTGAGCGTGGAGTACTTCGTCGACGGGGTGGCCTACCTGCCGATCGGGCCGGACTCGCTGGGGGTGGACCCGTCGTTCTTCTCGCTCAGCATGTACGACCGGGTGGAGATCGAGCGCTGGCCCGGTGGGCTCCGGGTGCACCTCTTCACCGACCGCCATGCCTCCAAGGCCCCGTATTCGCGCGTGGGGATCAGCTCGGGGGACAAGTCGATCGCCCGGTATGCCGGCGCCCTCGAGTACCGGTTCGCCAGCGGCCTCGGGTTCTCCGCGGCGGGGGAGCGGATGGTGGCGCCCACCGCGACCGGCACCAGCAGCAACTTCGACATCACGAACCTCTGGCTGCAGGCCAACTACCTGCCCAGCGCGCGGCTCGGGTTCCAGGCCCAGCTCATCCGGTCCAGTCCCGACCGCAAGGCCTTCGTCGAGGACCCGGACACGCTGGAGCTGCGCCTGACGGGGGAACGGAACGACGCCCAGTTCCGGGCCTTCTGGCGCGCCCGGGGCGATGACCTGGGCCTGCGCGTCGATGGCTTCGTGGCGCGCACCGGGTGGACCGGTGGCGGGGTCGACGACGCGATCCGGCAGGGCGGGGCGGTGGTGGCGTGGCGGACCCCGACCTTCGGGGTCTCGGGGCGGCTGTTCAACCGCTCGCGCTGGACTCCGTGGGACGTGCGCGGCGAGGTGGGGTGGACGCCGCTGGCCCGCGCCAGCGCCGCCGCCGAGGTGGGGTACCAGACCCACGACCTCGATCGCACCAGCCGGTGGGTGGCGGTGCGCGGGGCGCTGGCGCTGCCGCTGGGGTTCGAGGCGCAGGCCACGGTGCGGACCGGGTCGATCGTCGCGGCCCCGACGGTGCTCACCGACCGGGCTCAGGCCCTGACCGACTGGCAGGGTACCCTGCGGTGGCAGCGGCCGTGGGCCGGGCTGGAGGTGGGCTATGGGCAGACCGACGCCTTCCGCCCGCAGCCGTTCCGGCCCTTCACCCCAGGCATTCCGGGCGTGGCCCGCGCGCCGCGCACCGAGTGGCTGACGGTCGGCTGGCGCCTGGCGCCGCGCAAGTGGCTGACGCTCGAGGGGTGGTACTCCGACCCGGCGTCCGGCGCCGGTCCCGACGGCGTGCCGCCGACCCACTCCCTCACCACGGCGACCATCCGGTCCAAGTTCCTGCGCCGCTTCAAGAGCGGCATCTTCGACCTGAAGGCCCAGCTCGCCTTCGAGTCGTGGGGGGACGGGGTGATCGGGCGGGATGCGGGGGGTGCGCCCATCGCGCTCGACGGCGCCTCGTTCTGGCGCACCGAGATCGAGCTCCGCCTCGACAGCTTCCTGCTCTACTGGGAGCGCTACAACATGCAGGCGAGCCAGAAGACCTACGTCCCGCGGTTCCCCATCGGCAACTTCGTCTCGACCTTCGGGGTGAAGTGGGAGTTCGCGAACTAGCCGCGCGCCCCGCGGCCTAGCCCCCCGTCCCGAGCACCAGCGGTCCGAGCACCGCAATCACCGCCCCGATCACCACCACCGCCACCACGTCGAGCAGCACCCCCGCCCGGCCCATCTGCCGCACCGTGACCGCCCCGGAGCCGAACACGATCGCGTTCGGCGGGGTGGCGATCGGCAGGGCAAAGCCCGCGGACGCGGCGAACCCCGCCACCAGCATGAGGAGGGCCGGGGGCTGCCCCAGCGACCGGCCCAGCGCGGCGGCGATCGGCATCATCATCGTGGCCACCGCCAGGTTGGAGGCCAGCTCGGAGAGGACCACCACCGCGGCCGCGAGCCCGAGGTAGATCACCCACGGCGGGTATCCCTCAAGGCCCGCGAGGCCCTGGCCCAGCCAGGTGGTCAGCCCATGGCGCTCCAGCACCGCTGCCAGCGAGAGCCCGCCCCCGAAGAAGAACAGCACGTCCCACGGGATCTGCCGTGCCTCGGCCCAGGTGAGCAGCGGGCGGTGCTCGCCCGCCGCGTTGCGGCCGGGCATGAGGAACAGCACCACCGCCGCCAGCACGCCGATGGCGGCGTCGGAGAGCCCCGGCAGCAGGCCGGTGAGCCCCGGGAGGGTCACCCCGCCGAGGTCCTTGGGCTCCCGGAGGATCCAGGCGAGGGCGGTGGCGCCGAAGACCAGGAACATGCGCGCTTCGCCGCCCCGCACCGGGCCGAGGGCCTGCAGCCGCTCCCGCACCAGGGCCTGGCCCCCGGAACCGAGGTGGCTGGGCCGCCGGAAGCAGACGAAGACGAGGATCACCCAGCACAGCGGGAGCAGCAGCAGCACCATCGGCAGGCCGAGCGCCATGAACTCCATGAAGCTCACCGGGCGGCCGGCGAGCTCCCGCAGGGCGCCGGCCACCACGAGGTTGGGCGGTGTGCCGATCATGGTGCCCATGCCCCCGATGGAGGCCGCGTAGGCCACCCCGAGCATCAGCGCGGCGCGCACCTCGCCACCGGCTTCGTCCTGGGGGAAGAGCGCCGCGATGGCGAGGGCGATCGGGTACATCATGGCGGCGGTGGCGGTGTTCGAGATCCACATCGAGATGCAGCCCGTGGCCAGCATCACCGCCAGCACCGCGCGGCGGCTGGTGAGGCCCACCAGCGCCAGCAGCCGGTAGGCGATCCGGACGTGGCAGGACCACTGCTCCAGCCCGGCGGCGAGCAGGAACCCCGCCAGGAACAGGAAGACCAGTTCATTGGCGTACGGCGCCGCGGCCTGCGCGCTGGTGGCGATGCCCAGCACCGGGAAGAGCACCAGCGGCAGCAGGGAGGTGGCCAGGATGGGCACGCACTCGGTGATCCACCACAGCACCATCCAGGTGGCGGCGCCCAGGGTCCGGCGCGCGTCCGGGGAGAGGGTGTCCGGCGCGAGGAGTGCGGCGGCCAGCCCCGCCAGCGGCCCGGCCCAGCGGGCGATGGTACGGGCGCGGTCGGAACTCGGCGTTGGCGTGGGCATGGGATCGAGGGAAGATCCGCCGTCCGGGGCCGGATGCAAGCCGCCCGAGCCCGGTCCCTAGCCGTAACCCACGGTCCCAGTTATACTTCCCCGCTTTGCCGGACTGCGCGCGGAGACGCCTGTGCCCTACAGCATGACGGGATTCGGTGCGGCCGAAGGCCCGGTGGCCGGTGGCCGCATCCGGGTTGAGATCCGGACGGTGAACCACCGTCACTTCAACCCGTCGCTCAAGCTGAGCCACGAACTCGCGGCGCTCGAAGCGGACCTGCGGGAGCGGCTGCGGAAGGACTTCGATCGGGGCCACGTGAGCGTCGGGGTGCACTGGGCCGAGGCGCCGGAGCGGCACACCGCCGGCTTCACGGTGAACCTGGACCGGGCCCGGGCGGTGGCCCTCGCCCTCGGAGACCTGCAGCGCGCCCTGGGCGTGCCGGGCCAGGTCGACCTCTCGATGATCGTCCGGCAGCCGGAGGTCATCACCAGCGGGCGGGAAGAGGCGCCCGCGGTGGCGTGGGCCGACCTCGAGCCGCTGGTGGCGGAGGCCATCGCCAACTGCAAGGCGATGCGCCAGCGCGAAGGCACCGTGCTCGCGGCGGAACTCCGCCACCGGCTCGAGCTCATGGAGGCGGCCGCGGCGGTCGTGGCGCGGCGGGCCCCGGAGCGGGTGGTGCGGGAGCGCGAGCGGCTCCGCGCGGCGGTGGGGCAGCTGCTCGACGGCCGGGCGGTGG
>WBZN01000978.1_pt1 | contig 13224 bp, 9 predicted proteins | sample 5204281 | NCBI WGS metagenome assembly WBZN01 (sample SAMN12344347, study PRJNA552823) | activated sludge metagenome | biome: Activated sludge suspended growth; feature: Nitrification reactor; material: Wastewater; isolation source: activated sludge from nitrification reactor of wastewater treatment...
TCGCCGCGCACACTCAACGCGAGCTTCGTCACCCCGTCGTATGAAAACCTCGCGCGGTCGGGGCGATTCGCGAACAGGATCGCGCCATTGCCAGTCGACGTCATCTTTTGATAGTCGGCAAACGTCGCGAAGTGAACGAACCAGAGCAGACGAAAGCCGCGCTCGACGCGACTTCCAAAGTGCAGGCAATTCGACGTGTCGACGATCATCCCGTCTCCTGCGCGCGACGTCATCTTGACGAAGCGATCTCTCGGGACGATCTTCAGCAAGGTATCGTCGTCGAAGCGGCCGCCGAAACCATGAACGAGGCGGTGCTTCTCGCGAACGATCATCGAATCGCGCGCGGTCAGGAATTCGAACGGGCCGTTCTCGTCGACCACGTCCTCCACGGCGACGATCACTTTGACGTGGTGAGAGTCCTTGGCGTCGAAGTGACCGTGCTGGCTCCCGATCCGCTGGTCCGATCTCGTCGAGAGCATCAGCCCGACGCTGCACAGCTCTGGTAAGAAGCCGAAATACGCCGCCAACGTTCCGAGGAGCTCGCGATTCATGGCGAAGCTCAGAATTGCCGGATAGGCCTCCAGATCCTCGCGTCGCATGATGTTGTGGAAGTAATCCTTGTCGGCGGCGGGAGCCCCGGTCCCCGCGGTCAAGCTGCGCCGGTAGATCTCGCGTCCAGCCGCGACCAGCGCGTCGGTGGAGCCGAACGAGGATCGGTCGAACCTCAGGTATCCGTTCTGGCTCTCCAGCTGCAAGGAGCGATCGACGGCGAGCTCGCGCCCGACCTCGATGCGACGCCAGGACCTCCGCGGCTCGAGGGTTTGCCGCGCCAGCTCCTTGGCCCGCGTGAAAACGCGGTTGTATCGATCGTATGTTCTCTTGGCTTGCGTCCTCAGGAGCTTCAGCATGACTTCCTCGATGCGAACGGCCTGGCCTGTCGCACGTGCGAATCGAACTGTCGCAAACGAGCCGCGATCCGAGCCGATCCACGGCAACGGATGTCGTCGCCGACCGTACACTCGGCCACCGAAAGTGCAACAGTAAAGTTGGGCCTTTAGCGCCGGGCCCGCGGCCGACGAGGTGCTTCGTTCCTCAGGGTAGGCGGCGGCACATCGTCCTGACGAGTTGCTCGTGGCGCTCGGAATGTTCATGGAAAAACAACCGCGACGCCACCGAGGGCGACGCTGTGGAGGACATCACGTGGGAACAAAATCTCCCTAGAACATGGACATAGAGGTCGCCCTCGGGTGATAGGCTCGACTCCAATGCGCGTAAGTCGATTCGTCCAGTGTGCTCTCGTCGTCTCGACCGGCTACGTGACCGCTTGTACCGATCTGGTGGACGACAGCCAGGATCTGGAACCCACGCTTCATGCAGCAGGCGACGCCGATCTCGTCGAGACCTCGGTCGGCAATCCGCCCGCAAGCGCGACGAACGGGTCGACGTTCTTGATCACCGATACGGTTCAGAACGTGGGCATGTTGGCCGCACCCGCCTCGCAGACCCGCGTCTACCTGTCCCTCGACGGCGTGAACGTGTTCGGGTCGGCGCTGCTCGGTAACCGTGCCGTGGCGGCGCTGGCTCCCGGCGCCACCGACACCGGGATGACCACGGCGACGATCCCGGACGCGACCGCGCAGGGAACGTACTTCATCCTCGCGTGCGCCGACCGGACGAACCTCGTCCAGGAGGTGAACGACAACAATAACTGTCGTGCCTCGACGGGCCAGATCGTGGTGACCGCTCCCGATCTGACGGAGGGCAACGTCTCCGTCTCACCGACGCCGGTCAACGCCACCGGGACCGTGAACATCACCGAAACGGTCAGCAACGGCACGATGGCGGCGGCAGGGATCTCGACCACTCGGTTTTACTTCTCCACCGACAACGTGAAGAGTGCGGACGACGGGTTCGTGCGCAATTGCGTCAACGGAGGCGCGACGCCTGGGCGCAACGTGCCGGCGCTCGCCGGCGCCGCGAGCAGCACCGGGACCACCGCGGTGCCGCTGTGCGTTCGTGACAACGCGGGGCTCCATCAAGTCGCCGTCGGGACGTACTTCGTGATCGCGTGCGCGGACGAGCTTCACGAGGTGTCCGAGACCATCGAGAACAACAACTGCGCCGTCTCTACGAGCACGTTTCAGGTGACGCTCTGCGGGAACGGGACGATCGAGACCGGCGAGACTTGCGATGACAGTAATACGACGGCGGGAGACGGCTGCAGCGCGACCTGCACGATCGAGCTCGCGGCGGATCTGGTCGAGACGTCGATCACCGCGCCTCCAGCGAGCGCGAGCGTGGGCACGGCGTTCACCGTCACGGATACCGTTCAGAACACGGGCGTCGTGACCGCCGCGGCGTCCACGACCCGCTACTTCTTGTCCACCGACAAGTTCAAGAGCGTCGATGATACGGCGCTCACCGGCAGCCGCGCGGTGGGGTCGCTCGTCGGAGCCGCCACGAGCACAGGCACGGTCACCGTCACGGTTCCGAACCTCCCTGCGGGCAGCTACTTCATGCTCGCTTGCGCCGACGCGGATTCGACCGTGGCGGAGGGCAACGAGATGAACAACTGCATCTCCTCGGTCACGACGTTGACGCTGAGCGGGCCGGATCTAGTCGAGACGGCCGTCAGCAATCCGCCCGCCAACGCAGCGGTCGGCGGGTCGTTCACCATCAGCGACACGGTCCAGAATATCGGCGCCAGCGGGGCCATCGCGACGACGACGAAGTACTACCTGTCGCTCAACGGCGTGCAGGTGTTCGGCTCCACCTTCCTGGGCAGCCGGGCGGTCAACGCCTTGGCCTCCGGGGCGACCGATGCCGGGATCGGAACGGTCACGATTCCCGCAGGAACCTCCCAAGGTACGTACTTCGTGCTCGCGTGCGCGGATCGCGGCCCAGGGGTTGGCCCGTTGTCGCAGGTCGTCGAGACCAACGAGAACAACAACTGCCGCTCCTCGGCTGGCACGGTGAGCGTGACCGCGCCCGATCTCACCCAGAACACGGTCGTTCTCACGCCGACGTCGGTGACCGCGGGCACCTCGATCATGGTCACGGAGACGGTCACCAATGCCACGGCGACACCGGCGGGCGCCTCGTTCACGCGGTTCTACCTGTCGAGTGACGCGGTGAAGAGCTCGAACGACGGGTTGATGTGGGGTTGCGTCGGCAGCGCCCCGATTCCCCAGCGCAGCGTGCCGGCGCTGGCGGCGGGCGCGAGCAGCACCGGGACGACGACGCTCCGTCTGTGTGTGGTCGATGGAGCCGGGCTGCATCCCATCGCGCCGGGGAGCTACTTCATGATCGCCTGCGCCGATCAGACGGGGGCCGTGCTGGAAGTCAACGAGAACAACAACTGCACGGCTTCGGCGATGACGTTCACCGTCACGCCGTAACCCTGGGCACGTGAACCAGCGCATCAGCGGCCCGCCACGTGCGGGCCGTTTCCGTTGAGCGTGTGAAGGGTCGAGCGGCGGTCAGCGGGTGAGCCGCGTCATCAGGCGGCTGAGTCGTCCGCCACCCCGGCGTGGGGCGATCACGCCGGCGAGCGTGCCGATGCCGTAGCCAACGTGCATCGTGGCGGCGGCGGCGGCGGCGGTCACCCCGATTCGCACATCACGTTGCTTCACCGCCGTGGAGACCGCCAGAAACCCCAGCAGGGCGCCGTAGCTCGCGAGCGGGACGAAGCCGATGAGGGAGAGCGGCGGCGTCAACGTGGCGCTCACACACAATGGAAGCGCGATCACGAACGCACCAGGAACCAGGTGACGTGGCGCGATCACGCGGCCGTGCTTTCGCATGACCTCGACCTTCCAGTACGCGTACTGCATGTACTGCTCGAACAAGGCCTTGAACGAGCTGCGGACGAAGTAGTCGTGCTTCACGCGCGGCGAGATGAAGATCCGTCCGCCGGCGTTCGTGATCCGGAAGTTCAGCTCGTCATCCTGGTTGCGGACGAGCTCTTCGTCGAACATGCCGATCTGATCGAAGATCCAGCGGCGGAAGGCCGGGAACGCCGTTCCTTCGGCGTAGCCTTCGTACGCCTCGAACCGGTGGCGCGCACCACCCACCCCGATCGGGCTCGACATGGCCGCGGCGATGCCGCGTGCAAGCGGGGTCTTTCCGCGGTGAGCGATCGGTCCTCCGACCGACCAGGCTTCCGGGTGCTCCTCGAGAAGCGCGAGGTTCTGGCGAATGAAGTCAGGCGCGACATTGGTGTGGCCATCGACGCGGATGATGATCTCGCCGACCGCTTCGGCGATCCCGATGTTCAGGGCGGTCGGAACGATGCGCTTCGGGTTGTCGAGAATTCGCAGCCGCGAGTCAGCCGCCGCCAGCTTCGCGAGCACATCGCGGGTCCCATCGTCGGACATGCCATCCACGACGAGCACCTCGTAGCGGGTGGGTAGGTCGCTCTGTGAGAGCAGCGCGCGGACGCACGGTTCGACGTAGGCTGCTTCGTTACAGACGGGCACGAGCACGCTGACCGACGGGTCGTGCGAGGTGAGGCTCATGGGTGATTGATCGCCAGTCGAGCGCGCCCCGTCAACTCGCCGTCTCCATTACCCGATCGATACCCCACGGCCGATCTAACCGCCTGAAACCAAGCCGCGACGGCCCGCGACGGTCATCCGCGATCGTCGCCGTGTTCAGCACATTTCCGCCGACGACCCTCCATGGCAACAAGGGCGGGTCGCCGAAACGAGGTCTCGACGGCATGGCGCGACGCCGGCGGTGATAGGATGCGGACCAATGTCCGAACGCATCATGGTTAGTGCTCTGGTCTTGGCGGGGAGCTTTTGGGTGACCGCTTGCATCGATGATACGGAGGCGACGGAGGACGTCCACGGCGACGTCGCGGCCGAGCCCGAAGCACTCGTCGGTAACCACGTGGGTGACCTTGCCGAGGCGAGCGATCCCGATATCGGACTCGTCCAGGGCACGATCAACGCCCCCAGCAACATCGATCTGGTCGAGACCGCCGTCTCCAATCCACCGGCCACCGGCGCCATCAGCGGGACGTTCAGCGTCACCGACACCGCTCAGAATATCGGCACCGCAGCCTCGGGCGCCTCGGTGACGAAGTACTTCCTGTCGCCGGATCAGCTCAAGAACAGTGGTGATACGGCGCTGACCGGCAGCCGCTCCGTCGCGGCGCTCGCCGCGGGCGCGACGAGCAGCGGCACGGTCACGGTCACGATTCCGGCCATGGCGGCTGGTAACTACTTCGTGCTCGCATGCGCGGATGGCAATGCCAGCGTGTCCGAGACCGACGAAGGGAACAATTGCAAGTCGTCCACGACCACCATCGCGATCGGTGGGAGGGATCTGATCGAGAGCTTCGTCCGCAATCCGCCGGCGACGGCGGTGGTGGGTGGAACGTTCCAGGTCAGGGACAGCACGCAGAACATCGGTACCGTGGGCGCCCCGTCGACGACGACCAAGTACTATCTGTCCGCCGATGGGCTGCAGGCGTTCGAGTCCTCGTTCCTCGCCAGCCGGGTCAACGTGGCCCTGGTGCCAAACCAGATCGACAGCGGGACCGCAAACGCGACGATCCCCGCGGGCATCGCGGCGGGCTCGTACTTCTTGCTCGCCTGCGCGGACCGAGGCCCGGGGATCGGTCCGACGTCGCAGGTGATCGAGACGAATGAGAACAACAACTGTAGCGCATCTGCGACCAAGGTCGCGATCTCTGCCTCGGACCTCACCGAGACCAACGTCACGCTTGCCGGCACGGTTCAGGCTGGTCAGCCGATCTCCGTGACGGAGACCGTCGCGAATGCCACCTCGGTTGCCGCCGGCGCATCGAAGACCAGGTTTTATCTGTCGGCAGACGCGGTGAAGAGCTCGAACGACGGGATCATGTGGAGCTGCGTCGGTAGCGGCTCTGTTCCGCAGCGCAGCGTCCCGGCGATCGCGGCCAACGGGAGCAGCACCGGGACGACGGCGCTCGAGTCCTGCGTCGTCGATTCTACTGGGTTCCATCCCGTCGCGCCGGGCACGTACTTCATGATCGCGTGCGCCGATCAGACTGGAGCGGTCGGAGAGTCCAACGAGAAGAACAACTGCGCTGCCTCGGGCTCGTTCACGGTCACGCCGTAGTCACGGTCTCCACGGCCGGGTGCTGCGCCCACACCCGTCGGGCGGGCCGGTCGTGACAGCTCACCGGATCCCGACGTGCGGGATCCGGTAAAGCTGCTCGTGCACGGTGAAATAGAGGTCCTTGCCTTGCCAGGTCAAGTGCTCGGCGTCGGCGGGGATCTCGCCTGAGCTGCCCACCTTGTCGATCGCGAGGGTGGTGGGATCGATCCGGGCGAGCGTGTAATTGACGATGATCCATAGCGATCGATCGGAGCGCTGCGTCACCGCGCCGATCGTTCCGGCGAGGGGCTGCCAGGCGAGCAGCTTGCGAGCTGCGATGTCGTAGCGGTAGATCGCATGCTCCCCTTTCACCAGACCGATGATGATCGAGGGATCCGCGGTCGGGAAGATCTGCCCTGTATCGCGCAGCTCGGGCTTGACGATCTGGCGCTCGAGCTCGTTCAGGTCGGCGTCGTAGATCACGAGCTCTGCCTGTGACGGGGTCTTTCCGGGCTGGGCCGGATCGTCGTGCAGCCTCCCCGAATACACGACGCGCTTGATGCGGTCGAGCACGACCAACCCCTGTGGATCGAGAAAGCTCAGGTTCTGGTAGTGGCCGGCATACTTGTTCGTGGTCGGCTCGTAGTATCCGACCCCCCCACCGACGCCGACGCGTTCACGCCGCCCGGCGTAGTACAGGCGGCCATTGTCCGAGGGGATGAGGGCGGCCGGGTAGTGAGCGCTCGGTTGCGCGAAGTTTCCGAGCCACCGGGGGTTCGCCTTCGGATCGTGGGTCTGGTCAGCTCCGTTCGCCGTCCAGGGCTTCGACGGGTCGAAGTGATGGAGGATGCCATTCGGGTAGCCAACGATGTAGACGGCCGAGTTCATGAGCGCGAGCACGACGCGACTGGCGCCGTGCGGGCCGTACGGCGTCGTCGAGCCGTCTGCCGGATTGTAGCGAAAGAAGCCATGATATTGCGTCGTGCTGCCCAGCAACGTCCCGTCCGGCAACGCGAACAGGGACTCGATGTCGACCGGGGATGTGTACTTGACCCGATACCGAGCCTGGTTCCAGGTCGTCGCGCCGCGGGCGCGCCACGAGATCCGACCGCCTCCCCAGCTATCCGGGGTGACCGCGGAGAGATCGAGCTCCGGTGGCGCCTCGAGGGGATTGGTCACGGGTTGCACGTTATGCGGCTTGAACGGCAAGCGGGCGGGGGAGGACTGCGGCTGGAACGGAACCGTCGCACCGTCGATGCACCAGACGATGTCCTCCTTGGGGTGAGGAGTTCGCAACCCGGTGATCAACCTGGCGATGATCCCGCCGGGGCGGGTCTCCAGCTTCATCCACGCGTTGTCCGTGCGTGTCGCGAGGACCTTGGACTCGCCCGTCTTGATGTTGAGCGCAGCGAGCTCCCACGGCGACTCGCCGACCGTGACGTACACCCACGGTGGATCGACCGCGAGATCGTATCCATACGAGTAGCCATTGCGGTTCTGTCCCACTTCTCCGAGCAACCTGGACTGCAGCGTGTCGGTGTCGATCTGAACGACCGCCGGTAGCCGGTTGCTCTGCGTACTACCGTAGAGCTTGCCATCGGGCCCGAAGACCGCCTGATAGAGGATGTTGTTGTCGCCGCGAGACGCGAGGATGCCTCCCATCTCCTTCACCGATTCATCGGCAGGATCGTAGTAGGCCATCTCGGCGTTGGCCAGCGGGAAGAAGATCCGTCCGTTCGCGGCCCGCAGCTGGTTCGCGATCTTGAAATTCGAGTTCGAATAGGTCCTCGAGGCAGTGTCCATGATCGAATAGATGCCGGTCTGGAGATCGACCACCACGAACTCGGACGGGTCCTGCGAGTGGAGCTCGTAGGAATGGATGATGAAGTTCCACCCGCCCCGGTTGTTCGGCGCGAGCGCGGACGACCAGACGCGGCTCGAGCGCACGGGCGTACCGAGCGCCTCGAGCTCGACCGGCGCCGTCGGGTCGAAGGCCGCCACGCGCTCGACGCTCGCCGGGCTCGTGGTCGCGTTCGAGGATCGCGGACCATGCGGATCCCCGCAGCTCGACAGGCACAGCGCCAGCGCCGGGAGAATGCACCAGCCGCCAAGAGCTCGTCGCGTGGTCTCCATGGCTCTTCGATTCCAGCTCGCTCGGTAGGGGTGATCCGCGTTCGCCGGGATCATGGCCTCGGGTTCGTGACCGCAAGTGCCGTCACGGTTCCATCGATGATCTGAGTGCCCAGCGGCAGGATGCCGTGGTCCACGATCCGCCAGGTCGCGAGCTCCGAGTGCGTTGGATCGACCTGGGTCGCGCTCACCAGGGTCTCCCCATCGAGCGAGGCGGCGATCGCCAGCGCGCGCGATGGAAGCGAGGGCCCGGCGCTCCAGGTCGGCGCTCCACCTCCGAGCGCGAGCATCGCGAGGTCGGGCGGGGAGACGCGCGCCGCGATGGCTCGGTCACCGGGCAGGGCAACGACTTGGGCGGTCGCTCCGAGCGTCCCGACCGGCGCAACGAACGCGAACGGGTTTCGCGTGTACCGGAGGATCTCGGCTCCATCTGCGCAGAACTCCAGGACGGACGCGCCGGTGACGACGAGGTCCGTCGGGACGCCGCACCCAGCTTGCGATGTGCCGCCGGCTGGTAGGTCCATGGAAGGACCCACCAGCGCGTGACTCGCGACGACGCCTGTGCCAGCCACGAACAGGCTGGAACTCGCACGATCGAGGACGAGTGGCCCCGCCTGCGACGTGGCGTTGCCGGAGCCGCTCACCGTCGGCATGCCATCCGTTGCGGTCGTGAATCGGTACAACCCGATCGATCCCGCGCCATCGATCGTGAAGAACCCGACGCCCGCATCGGCATCCAGGACGATCCGCTGGAGCGACCGGGTGGAGCCGACGTTTTCCATGCCCGTCACCGTGATTCCGTTGCAGCGCAGCGAGAGCCCGTGAAACCCACTCTCCACCTCATAGACGAAGGGGAGGGTCGGGTGCGGAAGCAGCGCCTTGCTCGGCACGGGCCCCGGAGCCGCTTGCTCGGCGCACGGCGCGATCGCTGGCGCGGAGCGTTCGAAGGAATAGATCTGAATCAGCTGGCTGGTCGCTCTGGTGACGGCTGCGGTCACCCAGTAGTTGCGTGGGGGATCCGCATCAGGAACAGGATCTGCGTCGGGATCGGCTTGCTGGACGGGCACGGGAGAGAAGCTGCAGCCGACCGCGCCGATGACCATGCACCCCGCCAACAGGACCGGATGCGACGACGCCGGTCCCTGTTGATAGCGGCGGCGGATGATGATCCCCACGCTTCAACGTAACACGCAACGCGAGGGGGGCGAGCCCGCGGCTGAGGCGCCGTCGCTTCATCGGTGCGCCGTACCGTCAGCGACGATACGCGAGCGCTCGCACAGACGCTAACACGGGCCTCACCGGCGGTGGCTTGCGATCGCAGGGGGCCTGATCAACAGTTCCGCGCATGCACATCGTCGTCACCGGAGCGGCCGGGTTCATCGGCTCGCACACCACCGAGCGCCTCGTGGCGGCGGGTCACCGGGTCACCGGGATCGACGTGTTCGACTCGTATCTCTACCCCACGGAGATCAAGCGTACCAACGCGGTGCAACTGTCTCGCCTGCCGGCCGACAAGTTCAGGTTGGTCACGGCCGATATTTGTGATCCCGACGCGATGACCAGCACGATCACCTCGGATGTCGACGTCGTGTGTCACCTCGCGGCGCTCGCCGGGGTGCGGCCTTCTCTCGCCGAGCCGCTGAAGTACCTGCGCACGAACATCGTCGGGACCGGCGTCATCGTCGAGCGGATGCGCGCGCTCGGCTTGAACAAGCTCGTGTTCGCGTCGTCGAGCTCGGTCTATGGCTGCAAGCCGGGGCAGGATCTGCGCCAGGTCGCGGCGTTTCGTGAGGACGATCCGTGTCTGACGCCGGCATCGCCGTACGCCTCGACCAAGCGGATGAACGAGCTGCAGCTGTCAGCCTATCGCGATCTGTTCGGTCTCGGCGTGTTCGCGCTGCGGTTCTTCACGGTCTATGGCCCGCGCCAGCGTCCGGACATGGCGATCTCGAAGTTCATCGACGCGATCGCCGCGGGCAAGCCGGTGACGCTGTTCGGCGATGGCTCGTCACGGCGCGACTACACGTTCATCGATGACATCGTGTCGGGGGTCGTCGCGGCGATCGAGCGCATCGAGCCCGGGCGCTACGAGCTGTACAACCTCGGCGGCACCGCGACCATGTCGCTCAAGGAGCTCGTCGAGACGGTCGAACGCGTCGTCGGCAAGCGCGCGGAGATCGAGTGGGGCCCGAGCCAGCCCGGCGACGTGCCGATCACCTACGCGAACATCGATCGTGCTCGCGCGGCGCTCGGTTATCAGCCGACGACCAAGGTCGAGGCCGGCGTCGCGCGCCAGTGGGAGGCGGTGCGCCAGCGCTAGGTTGGCTTCCAGGCCCGCGCGCGCGGCGCGAGTCTACGCGACCGGCGGTATCGATCCTGACTGCTCGGCCGTGGCCTCAGCCGCGCCCGATCCCGTAGTAGGTGAAGCCGGCATCGCGCGCGTCGGCGCTGGACCACACGTTGCGGCCATCGACGAGGACGTGGGTGCGCATCGCGGCGCGAAGCCGCAGGAGATCGGGATCTCGCAGCTCGTGCCACTCGGTGACGAGCACGAGCGCGTCGACGCCCGAGGCCGCCGTATAGGCGTCCTTGACCAGCTCGATCGCGGTGCCGAGGGCAGCCTTGATGTTCGGCATCGCCGCCGGGTCGTAGCCGACGACGCTCGCGCCCGCGGCTCGCAGCTGCTCGACGAGGACCAGCGCCGGCGATTCGCGGATGTCGTCGGTCTCGGGCTTGAAGGCGAGGCCCCAGATCCCGATCTTCTTGCCATCGAGCTTGCCGCCGAAGTGTTCGAGCAAGCGCTCGCCGAGCACTCGCTTCTGGCGCTCGTTCGCGCGCTCGACCGCCTCGACGACGCCGAGCCGGACCTCGAGATCGCGCGCGGTGTGGAGCAGCGCCCGCAGATCCTTCGGGAAGCACGAGCCGCCGAAGCCGGCGCCCGCGAACAGGAACTTGGCGCCGATCCGCGGGTCGGACCCGATGCCCTTGCGCACGGACTCGATGTCCGCACCGACGACCTCGCACAGGCGCGAGAGCTCGTTCATGAACGAGATCCGCGTCGCGAGCATCGCGTTCGCCGCGTACTTGGTGATCTCCGCGGAGCGGATGTCCATCACCTGGATCCGATCGCTGGTGCGCAGCACGCCACGATACAGCTCGCGCAGCACCTCGACCGCCTTCGGATCATCAGCGCCGACGATCACGCGCGGCGGCCGGAGGAAGTCGTTGACCGCGTCGCCTTCCTTGAGGAACTCGGGGTTGGAGGCGACCGCGAACGGGTGCTTGGTCGCCGAGCCGACCGCGGCCTTGACCTTGTCGGCGGTGCCGACCGGCACCGTGCTCTTGGTGACGACCACGCCGAACCCGGTGAGGGCGGCGCCGATCTGGCGCGCGGCCTCGATCACGTAACCGAGGTCGGCGCTGCCATCGGTGTCCGAGGGGGTGCCGACGGCGATGAAGATGATCTCGGCCCCTGCGACGGCGTCGGCCGTCGACGTGGTGAACTTGAGGCGGTCGAGCGCGGCGTTGCGCTTGATCAGATCGTGGAGGCCGGGCTCGTAAAACGGGACCTCACCTCGCCGCAGGGTCTCGACGCGCTTGATGTCGATGTCGACGCAGGTGACGTCGTGGCCGAAGTCCGAGAATCCGGCTCCGGTCACCAATCCCACATAGCCTGTGCCGACGACAGCGATCTTCATGGGCGGGACGCTACCACGCAGTCCGACGAGCATCGACGCCGCCCTCGTGCGGACATCACGCCTGCGTGCGCACTCCCTCCGGAGCCCGGCCGCGGGTCGCTGCTAGACGTCGGAGATCACGTCATCGTCTCGCAATCGCAGGATCGGGCCTGCAAGGATCGCGAGGGTGATGCCGAGTACCGGCGAGATCGCGATGCCGGCCTCGAAGGCGACCGGTTCGTAGTGCTGGTCGCGCAACCCGTGGACCTCGGTCTCGCGCGTCACCGGATCGACCAGCCAGATCTCGCGGACGCCCACGCGCGCGTAGAACGGGAACTTCTCGCGACTCTCGTCGTTCGGCGAGGTCACCTCGACGACGAGCTCCGCGCCTTCAAGGCCTCGTTCCGAGCGCTGGTCGGGACGCGCGACGCTGACGTCGGGGATCCGGTACGACTGGCCAGCGTTCGGATCGAATACCCCGATCTGCCCGGACCGGACCAGGAGGCCTCGCCTCCGTGCCATCGGGGTGAGGGCCGCGACGAGATCGTCCGAGACGCTGCCGTGGACGAACGAACCGGGAGGGACCATGTGCAACACCCCTTCCCAGAGCTCGTCCTTCCGGTCGTGGCCGAGCCGACGACGCTCCTCGAGAAACTCCTCGGGGACCTCCAGCCACATGGCGCGCATGGACGAACTATATCCGGGCAAGTCGAACCCTGCAGCAACGATCAGGCCGCTGCGATCCCTCGAGATCGCGTGCACCGCTGTCCGTGGATTCCGATGTGCGGACGCTCCGTCTGGCAGCCGGCCGGACGAACCGAGTCAGATCTCGAGCGCGTCGCCCTCGCGTGCGGGCACGAGTTCGATCGCCTTGCCGCCGCGCGCGTCGAGCGTCTTGCGACAGCTCGCGACGAGCTCGTCGACATCGACGTCGGTGTAGTCCGGGTCGTAGTGGAACGTGACGAGCCGCTTGACCCGTGCCGCGACCGCGACCGCCGCCGCGTCCTCGTAGGACGAGAAGCCACGATTGCGCCGCGTCGCTTGATCTTCGGGCCGGTACGTCGTGTCGTGCAGCAGCACGTCCGCCGCGGCGTAGAACGCGATCTCGTCCGCCGTCGGGCCGGTGTTCGCGTCCGGATGACCGACGTCGCTGGCGTACACGAACACGCGCCCTGCCTCGACGATCCGGAACGCGAGCGCGGTGGTCGCGCCGTGTGGGTGCTCGCGCGCCGTGACCGTGAGTCCCTCGGCCTCGAACGGCACGCCGCACTGGACCGCGCGGACGTCGAACGCCGCCGAGAAGTTCTTCAACGTTTGCAGCGGCGAGAAG
>WBZN01001645.1_pt1 | contig 13222 bp, 11 predicted proteins | sample 5204281 | NCBI WGS metagenome assembly WBZN01 (sample SAMN12344347, study PRJNA552823) | activated sludge metagenome | biome: Activated sludge suspended growth; feature: Nitrification reactor; material: Wastewater; isolation source: activated sludge from nitrification reactor of wastewater...
TCACCTGGGCCGCGCTCTTCGGAGCGCACCGGGTGCCCTCCATAGCCACCACGCCGATCTCCGCCCTGATGAAAGCCACCCTCAGCGTCGCATCTTCGCAGGTCGGCGTCATGGAAGACCCGCCCGGCTCAAACCGCGGTCTCAAAGTGGATGAGTATTTGAAGGCAGTGGGAATGGATCCTTCGGCCGAGAGCTACGCCTGGTGTGCCGCATTTGTCTATTGGTCGTTCAGCCAGGCGGCGACTCGCCTGGGAACCGGCAATCCCGCCATTCGCACAGCAAGCGTGCTGGATCACTGGAAAAAAGCTGGGCAGGCCGGCGTCACCCGTTTGCTGGCAGGGCAGATCCTGGACGGATCTCTCGCTTCTGAAACCGGGACTGGTCTTTGTGATCAACACCGGCGGGGGCCGTGGTCATATGGGTCTCGTAGAAGACTTTCGCGACCATCGCCTGATCACCATCGAAGGGAATACGAATCTCCCCGGCGACCGAGAAGGCATCGGCGTCTTCCGTCGAAGCGGCCGTACAACATCCGACATCAACCAGAACTTCCTGAGTTACGAGTCGTAGCCCCCGGCGGATCACGATCATGAAGCGGCCTTGAACGCAGACACATTCTCCGTCATCCAGGTCCCATCGGCCCTACCATTCTCCGTGCGGAGTTTGTAGTATGCCTAGGCTTGAACAGACAATTGTGCGTTGCTGCAGTGAACCCTTACCCATCGCGAAGGATAGGGAGGCGCGGGATTCCTTCCTACGCACCTTCCACGACCAACGCCTTCCCTCACTCATGCAGGATGTCGAATCGACCACATCGTTCACGCTGATTGATGTGCCCGGCGGCCTGCCCTGGCTTGGCCATCTACGCGCCTTCAAACATCGCCCGCTGGGCACGATGTCGGAATGGTGGCGCCGGCACGGCGATGCGCTGCGCTTCCGGCTTGGCCCCAAGACTATCCATCTTTTCAGCCATCCGGCACTGGCCGAAGAAGTGCTGCTGTCGCAATCCGAGCGTTTTGGGAAAGTGTACGAGCAGCGGCGTCCCACCGGACTTGCACTGGTGCTGGGCAACGGGTTGGTGACCAGTTCCGGCGAGGTGTGGAAGCGGCATCGTCGCATCATCCAGCCGGTGTTCCACCGCTCTCGCATGGCGGCGATGGCGGATCGCATGGCCCAGGTGGGAGAGCAACGGCTCGCCGGTTGGGCAGCTCACGGTGAACGGCCGGTGGACATCGCCGCCGAAATGATGCAACTGACGCTGGAAGTGATCTCCCAAACGATGTTTCACACCAGCGTCGTACAGCACATGGACCAGATCAGCCATTCGCTACGCGTGAGTTTGAAATATGCGTTCGACTCATTTCACAACCCGGTGCATCTCCCGGCCTGGGTCCCGACCGCTCGCAACCGTGAGTTCAGTCGCGCCCTGCGATTCATGGATACGCTGATTTACGAATTAGTGGCGGCGCGGCGGGAGAGCGGAGCGGAGTATGACGACCTCCTCAATCTGCTGCTCCAAGCTCGGGACGAGGAGACCGGCATGGGGCTGAGCGATCAGGAACTACGGGACGAAGCCCTGACCATCTTCGCAGCCGGACACGAAACCACCGCCAATGCACTCGCCTGGACCTGGTACCTGCTCGCCCTCCACCCCGAGGCGAAAGCGCGGTTTCATGAAGAGGTGGATCGGGTGCTCCAGGGCAGAACGCCGACCGCCGACGATCTGCAGCAGCTCCCCTACACTCGTGCCGTGTTTGATGAAGCGCTCCGTTTATATCCGCCGGTACCGGCCATCCAGCGAAAGACAATGACCCGCACAACTCTGGGTGGACTGACACTCCCGGCCGGCGCGATCATCCTCGTCGGTCTGTACAACCTGCACCGGCATCCGGCCTTCTGGCCCAACCCGGAGCGGTTCCAGCCGGAGCGCTGGCTGAAGGGCGAACTGCCGTCCGCCCGCGGTGCCTACCTGCCGTTCGGCGCAGGACCGCGAGCCTGTGTCGGGACCCACTTTGCGACGATGGAAGGGCCACTGCTTCTGGCACTGATCGGCCGACGCTATGAGCTACAACTGGCGCAGGAAGGCGTCGAGCCGGAAATTCTGGTGACCTTGCGACCGAAGAACGGCATCCGTATGAGGCTTCAACCGCGGGCCAAGGCAGTCTCCTGCGGGTAAGACCTAGGCCGTCAGACAGAAGATAGTCTGATGGGAACGTTCAGCTGACGAGAGGTTTTGAGAGGACGGAAGAGCCGGAATCCGGTTCGAGTAACACTATTTGGTCGGGGCGAGAGGATTTGAACCTCCGACATCCTGGTCCCAAACCAGGCGCGCTACCGAGCTGCGCTACGCCCCGACTGAGTTCTGTTCCGCCATCGTTTGTTGCAGTAACGTCTTCGCTCGAGCGAAGGCGCGGGCACGATGGCTGATTCGATTCTTCACATCCGGCGGCAACTGCCCGAGAGTCTGAGCATACTCCGGCAGGAAAAAGACCGGATCATACCCGAAACCATGGGAGCCTGCGGCCGATTCTGCAATGACCCCTTCCAAGACCCCTTGGGCCGACATGGTCTTGCCGCCGGGAAACGCGATAGCCGCGACGGTCACAAAGCGGGCACTCCGTTGTGCAGGCGGAACCTCGCGAAGCTCTTGCAATAACTTCCTGCAATTGTCTTCGTAGCTGGCGTGCTCCCCGGCATACCGCGCGGCAAACGCTCCCGGTCGTCCGCCCAAAGCATCGACCTCCAGCCCGGTGTCATCCGCGACCGCCGGTAAACCGGTGTAGCGGGCGATCTCCACAGCCTTTTTCATTGCGTTCGCTTCGCACGTGTCACCGTCTTCCACCACCTCCGGCGCCTCGGGAAAATCATCGAGGGTCCGAATGGTGATATCCAACCCGCCCAGCAGCGCGACCAGTTCCTGCTTCTTATGCTGATTCCTGGTGGCCAGCACAATCTGCATGGTTAGCTCAGGGAGCCGATCAGTGACTTTTGCAAGTCTACCAACTCGCGGATTGCGCCCCACCCAAGGTCGAGAAACTCATCCATATCTTTTTTGTTGAACGGCGTCCGTTCTGCCGTCCCCTGCACTTCAACGTATTGTCCGGCCCCGGTCATCACGAGGTTCAAATCGACTTCGGCATGGGAGTCTTCTTCGTACGCTAAGTCCACCATCACCTGCCCGCCCACTTTCCCGATGCTGATGGCTGCCAAGTAGTCGGTCAACGGGTTAACCTTGAGCAGGTCTTTCTTTTTTAAGACGGCAATGGCATCTGCCAGAGCAATGAATGCTCCGGTAATGGAGGCGGTGCGGGTCCCGCCGTCGGCCTGAATCACGTCGCAATCGATCCAGATGGTCCGTTCTCCTAAACGTCCGGTATCGATGACGGCGCGGAGAGCCCTTCCGACCAGGCGCTGAATCTCCAGCGTGCGGCCGCCCTGTTTGCCCTTGACCGATTCACGGGGCGAACGATCATGTGTCGCCCGCGGCAGCATGGCATATTCCGCCGTCACCCATCCGGTTCCCTTGCCTTTGAGAAAGGGCGGTACTTTCTCCTCTACAGACGCGGTGCAAATCACCTTGGTGTCGCCCATTTCGATCAGGACGGAGCCTTCGGCATGTTTCGTAAAATTGCGCGTCACTTTGACAGGGCGAATTTGATCCCGGCGCCGCCCATCGATTCGCCCCAACCCTGCCCCGCTCGTCATTCAGTCGCGCTCCTTCCTGCACAGTCAATCTACCAATCTAAAAGAGCGGATTATAGTGAACGGCCCACCAAAGAGCAAATCCGCGGGCTCAAACCCCGCAGGCTGCGGAACAACTCGATTATTGCGTCATGCGTCGCGTTTCGCACAGGGGCCGTCTCGCGTCAGAATCGCCCACAGGATGCGCAAAAAGGCTGTCCAGCAAGGCCGCAGCGAAGAATCGTACTCGTGCCGTACGGTGAGCCTCAGAGGTTCACGACGCGCGGAATAACGCGCGTTACGTTTGTGAACGCCGCCGAGCCGGTGAGGCGGCAGTGTCTTGCGAGAACGCCGCTGGCGGACTTTTTCCGCATCCTCCTAGACCGGTTTCTCAAACTGCGTTTCGGCTGGCGTTCAGAGAATGCCCCTGTATAATCCAGTGTCATCACACAGGTTGTGGTCTAGGGGACACACATTCTGTCCACGAGTCACCGGGCCGGCGTCAGAATTGACAATCAAGCCATCGCGCCCAACCCCGGCGGCTTGTAGGATCCGTCCTGGTTTTGCATCAGTTCCCGCATCTTTGGACAACTTATCACTCCCTCGCTGCAAGTGGACCGGATGAGGGCATAAATGGCACAAAAGGTGCAAATCCTCAAATGACATCGCGCACTTCAGACTTACGCTTCAATAACCGATACTGACTTTATCCCTGACACAGCATCACCATGAACTTAACCCGCGAGCCAGCCATATGAGCATTCCGAGCGTCAGCGAAGTGACCACCCAACAGTCGATTCTCGAAAACCGCAATATCCTGATTGTGGACGACGAGGAACCCATTCGCCGCCTGCTGGGCTATCTGCTTGAGCCGCACGGTTACCAGGTCGCCCTGGCTGGCGAAGCCCGTGAAGCCCGGCAGCGAATGGAGACCGGATCCTACGCCATGGTGTTGTGCGACGTGAATATGCCCGGCGAGTCGGGTATGGATCTCATCCGCCACATTCTGACTCAATACCCCACTACGGCCGTCATCATGATCACGGGCCTCGACAGCCCTGTGCTGGCGAACGCGGCGCTGGATATGGGGGCCTTCGGATACATCATTAAGCCCTTCGAGGCCAACGAGGTTCTGATCAACGTGGCGAACGCGTTGCGGCGGCGGAAGTTGGAAATCGAAAATGCCATGCACCGGGAAAATCTGGAAGAAGTCGTGCGGACCAGGACGATTGCCCTGCAGCAAGCCCTCGAATGGCTGGAACGCAGCGAGAAGGAACTTCGACTCTCACGAGAAGAAACGATTCAACGTCTCGCCATCGCCGCCGAATACCGCGACAGCTCGACCGCGCAGCACATTCAGCGCATGAGCCACTACTGCGAGCTCCTGGCACGCAGGTACGGGTTATCGCCGGATCGCTGCGATCTCATCCGCACCGCCAGCCCCATGCACGACATCGGCAAGATCGGCACCCCGGATCATGTGCTGCTCAAGCCCGGCAAATTCACGCCCGAAGAGTTCAAAGTCATCACGCAACATACGGAAATCGGCTATAGGATTCTGGCCGGCTCCGACTCGGAACTGTTGAAAATCGCCGCGCTGATCGCCTGGACCCACCATGAACGGTATGACGGCACCGGATACCCGCGCGGAATCAAAGGTGATGAGATTCCGCTGGAAGGCCGGATCACAGCGATTGCGGATAACTTCGACGCCCTCACGACCCAGCGGGTATACAAGCCGGCCTATGACTTCGACCATGCGAAGGAGCTCATGCTGAAGGAGCGGGGCAAACATTTCGACCCTGATTTGCTCGATATCTTCTTCGAGTCTATGGTCGACATCAAGCGCATCTTCGATCAATTTGCAGACCCGCGCTGGCTGTCGGCCTCCCGGCACCGTGCGACCACGCCAGGCCAAGGGGAGACACTATGATCCGTACCTCCCGAAACTGGATCGCCTACCTGTGCGAAAACCTTGCCTCATCCGGTATGATGCCGACCTGGGAAGCCGCGACATATCTGACCGATAATCTGTTCGGAGACAAACCCAATCCCAGACTCCTACGAACGGCCTGTCCGTACGAGGATACGACCCATCTACTCCACCGGCTATACCAGCCGCTTGTCACAGCGGCCACGCGCGACGTTCCATTGCCCCCGGCAGCCATGATCCATGTGTTTACGGATGTCAGCCTCACGGGCAAATCGGCGGTGCTGGTGGTCTATTTCCCGGGACACAATCAACCGCACCAACTCTTGCTGTTGGATGCCGCCAAAGCCTGGGATCTGGTGTTTGAGAATTCAGATGAGTTCAATGCCTGGGCGGAAGAACGTTACCATTGGATCAGAACCGCACTCACCAGCATCATACGCAGCGCCCCCGTCTCCCCGACCCTGCCGTCAGCCCTCGAAGCCGTCAAAAACTGATCGCCGCTCCACGTCGTTCGTGAAACGTCACCCGCAAGCTTGAAGATACCGCAGGATAGTCAAAACGGCCGTCCTGCTAGGCTGCAGCGAGGTCCACGACGCGAAGAATAATTCGCGCCACGTGTGTGGACGCCGGCGAGACGGTGAGCCGGCCGTGTCCTAGAGGCGAAGCATACTCGAGCCGTACGTTGAGCCTCTGCGCGACGCGAGAACGAGGCCGGCGGCCGTTTTCACCATCCTGCTACGTGTCGTAGTTCAGATTCGGCGCCAACCACCGTTCCACCTCGCCCACGGAACATTTCTTCCGGGCAGCGTAGTCTTCCACCTGATCGCGGTTGATTTTCCCCACCGCGAAATACTTCGCTTCCGGGTGCGCAAAGTAGAGGCCGCTGACGGCTGCCGCAGGCAACATGGCAAAGGACTCGGTCAGCGTCACCCCCGACTGCGATTCCGCTTGCAGCAGGTCGAAGAGAATCCGCTTCTCCGTGTGATCCGGACAGGCAGGGTAGCCCGGCGCCGGACGAATGCCGCGATACCGCTCGCGAATCATGTCCTCATTCGTGAGGTCCTCCACCTTTCCGTATCCCCATTCGAGTCGGACCTGCTTGTGCAGCCATTCGGCAAACGCTTCCGCAAGCCGATCCGCGAGGGCCTTTACCATGATGGAGTTGTAGTCGTCGTGGTCTTTCTCATACTTCGCGCAGAGGGCTTCTACCCCGATGCCGGCCGTCACCACAAATGCGCCCACATAATCGGCGCGTCGTGACTCCTTCGGTGCGACATAGTCGGCCAGGGCCAGGTTGCACTGATCGGCTGGTTTTTCCGTCTGTTGCCGAAGCGTGTGGAGCGTGGCCAGCACCTCCCGGCGATTGTCATTCCGATACAATTCAATATCGTCGCCGATGCTATTGGCCCGGAAAAATCCGTAGACGCCGCGAGCCGTCAGTAACTCGCCCCGGATGATCTCCTCCAGCAACGCCTGGGCATCGGCCAAGAGTTCCTTCGCCTTCGGACCGACCGTGGCGTCTTCCAGAATACCGGGATATCGACCGCGCAATTCCCAGGTATGAAAGAACGGCGTCCAGTCGATGTAGGGGACCAAGTCGCGCAACGGCATGCGATCAATCTGACGTAGTCCGGTGAACGAGGGCACCGGAATATCGGCTGAGGCCCAATCGGTCGGCAGCCGATGCGTTCGCGCGGACTCCAGGCTGCGGAGTGACTTGGCGCCCCGATCCTGGTGCGCCTGCCGGATGCGATCGTAATCGGCGCGGACAGTCGAGGAAAATTCCTCCCGTTGCTGTTCGTTGTTCAAACTTCCCACCACACCGACGGCTCGTGAGGCGTCGAGCACATGCACCGTGGCATGGGGATAGGATGGGGCGATCTTCACCGCCGTATGGGCCTTGCTGGTCGTGGCGCCACCGATGAGCAGCGGCACCGTGAACCCCTGCCGCGTCATTTCCTTGGCCACATGCACCATTTCATCCAACGAAGGGGTAATCAACCCGCTCAGGCCGACTATGTCCACCTGCTGTTCGCGAGCCGTCGCGAGGATTTTTTCGCAGGACACCATCACGCCCAGATCGATCACCTCGTAGTTATTGCAGCCCAACACCACCCCGACAATGTTTTTGCCGATATCGTGCACATCGCCTTTGACGGTCGCGAGCAACACCTTGCCGTTGGCGCGGGAGGTGCCCAACCGTTGTTTTTCGGCCTCCATAAACGGCATGAGATAAGCCACGGCCTTTTTCATCACCCGGGCACTTTTCACGACCTGCGGAAGGAACATTTTCCCCGAGCCGAAAAGATCGCCGACGATGTTCATCCCGGCCATCAACGGCCCTTCGATCACATCGAGCGGCCGGGAAGATTTCTGCCGGGCTTCTTCCACGTCCTGGTCGATATAATCCGTCAGTCCCTTCACCAGCGCATGGGCCAACCGTTCCTCGACAGGCCGCGTGCGCCACTCATCGTCCTTGACCACCGCTTTGCCCTTCTGCTTGACCGTGTCTGCAAACGTCACCAACCGTTCGGTCGCATCGGGACGGCGATTCAACAGCACATCCTCCACCAGCGCCAGCAGGTCCTTGGGAATTTCTTCGTACACAGCCAGCTGACCAGCATTCACGATGCCCATGTCAAGGCCGGCCTGAATGGCATGGTAGAGAAACGCCGCGTGCATCGCCTCGCGCACGACATTGTTGCCGCGGAACGAGAACGAGATATTGCTGACACCGCCGCTGACCTTCGCCAACGGCAGGTGTTGTTTGATCCAGCGGGTCGCGTCGATGAAATCGACGGCGTAATTGTTGTGCTCTTCGAGGCCGGTCGCAACCGTGAGAATGTTCGGGTCGAAAATAATGTCCTGCGGCGGCATCCCGACCCGGTCCGTCAGCAGACGATAAGACCGTTCACAAATCTCGATCCGTCGCGCAACCGAGTCGGCCTGGCCGCGCTCGTCGAATGCCATGACGACGATGGCCGCGCCGTAACGCCGGATAAGCCGCGCCTGTTCCAGAAACTTGGCTTCGCCTTCCTTTAAGCTGATGGAATTGACGATACCCTTGCCTTGAATATTACGAAGGCCTTCTTCGATGACCTCCCACTTGGAGCTGTCCACCATGATCGGGACCCGGGCGATGTCCGACTCCGCCGCCAGCAGCCGCAGAAATTTTTGCATGGCCGCTGTGGAATCCAGTAGCCCCTCATCCATGTTGATATCGATAATCTGCGCCCCGCCCTCGACCTGTTGCCGCGCCACAGTCAAGGCCTTGTCGTAATCGCCGGCCAGGATCAGTTTGGAAAAAGCCGGCGATCCCGTAATATTGGTTCGCTCGCCGACGTTCACGAAGTTGGATTCTGGCCGCACTGTCAGGGCCTCCAGGCCGCTGAGTCGCAAGAACGGCTCGACATTCCCCGGCCGACGGGGCGATAACCCGCGAACCGCTTCGGCAATGTTGTGAATATGGTCGGGAGTGGTTCCGCAACAGCCGCCCACAATATTGAGCCAGCCGTTCTGCGCCCATTCACGAAGCTGCGGCGCGAGCGATTCCGGGGTTTCGGGAAAACCCGTCGGAAGCAAGGGATTGGGCAACCCGGCGTTCGGATGGCTGCTGACATAGATCGGCGCGAGTTGCGACAACTCTTCGATCAAAGGCCGCATTTCCTTCGGCCCCAGCGCGCAGTTCATGCCCACGCTAAGCAACGGCACATGGGAAATGGAGTTCCAGAAGCCCTCGACCGTCTGCCCCGAGAAACCGCGATTGCTCCCGGCTTGAATGAACGTGACCGAAGCCATGATCGGCACCTGCCGGGCGCCTTCCGCGAACAACTGTTGAATCGCAAAAAAAGCCGCCTTCGCATTCAGCGTGTCGAAGATCGTCTCGACCAGCAACAGATCGACGCCTCCGTCCAACAATCCACGAACTTGCTCGCCGTAGGCCCGCACCAACTCAGGATAGGTCGTGCCGCGAGCGGCCGCATCATTCGAGTCGGTTGAAACCGATGAGGTTTTGGTGGTCGGACCGATTGCCCCCGCGACAAAACAGCGTCGCGCCGGTTGGGCGGCAGTAACTTGAGCCACCGCCCGACGGGCGCACTCGGCGCCGGCCTTGGAGAGTTCGTAGCCCAGATCATCCATGCCGTAATCGGCCAGCGACACGGATTGGGAATTGAAGGTGTTGGTTTCGACGATGTCCGCCCCGGCTTCGAGATACTGCCGGTGGATCGCCTCAATCACGTCCGGTTGCGTGACGTTCAGCAGATCGTTGTGTCCTTTGAGATCCTTCTTCCAATCCTTGAAACGTTTCCCGCGAAACGCGGCTTCATCAAGTTTATACCGCTGGATCATGGTGCCCATGGCACCGTCCAGGATCAGAATGCGCTCTCGCAGCAGGGCTTGAATGTCGTGTACCGCCATGACTACCTATGTCTTTCTGTCACCGGACGTCAGGCGTGCGCCGACTGCGTCGATGACTCACGATGGAACGGGCATCATATCGGGAACGCACTTTTTTCAGCAAGCCATTGCGGGATCTCCGCCTTGACATTGACTACCCCTGCCGATACGATGCGGATGAATGTCTGCTCGAGCCTGAGTCGATTGTATGGCGCATCAGACAGTTATCCGCCTGCTTATTTTCTGTCTCCTTTGCATGAGTGTCGTCGCACCGGAACGCCCTCGCCTCTGGGCCTCTCCCTATTTCGACGATGGCTATCTCGGGTTGACTCAGACCGAACTCCACGACAAACTGGGCCTACCCCAGGCGGTGCGTGATCGCAAATCTGCGCTCCGCGTCTTTACCTACTACCCCATCAGTGATTGGGATCAATATTTCAAGAAGGTCGCGTCCCCTGAAAATGGAGAGGATGTGTATACCTTCAAACGGGACGGCGTCGATGTGCGGTATTCCTTCAGCTACACCTTCGATCCGAACGATCACAATGAACAGCGGCCGCTCTATGTTCGCCTGGTCGATATTGAGTTTTCTCCCCCGGTGGCGTTAAGCAAGATTCCCCAACTCGTCCCGGAATTCAAACCACCCGAGGACGCCTCTGCGCCGGTCTTCCGTTCCAACATCATGTTGTTGTTCTTTTCCGGGAGCCCTTCGACGGAGGCGCGGTTCATCGTGCGGGAGAAGGGGAAGGATACACTAGACTGGTCTCTTGCCTTCCAGATGTTTGCCCTGCAGGGTCTGCCTGATCCGTTGACGCCCAAGGCTCCGATCGATCGCCTGGAAATCAGCACGCAGAGTCTGCCGCTGGTCAAACTACGCCAGCGCAATACCCATGAACCGGTCCTCAACCCCTACTCCAAAGCCTTCGCACAGCAGCCGCCGCCTGCGCCCGCCGTGAAAAAGATTCCGATGCCCACCTACGCGGATTAGTGACATTCAGGGTGCAGGTTGTTCGGCTGGCTCTAATTGGCGGGCCGTGCGTTCGTCTTGCGCGCGATAACTTTGCTCGGTCTTATTCCGCATTCGTCCCAACATATTATCCGCGGCCTGACCAGTCCCTTGTTGAGGGGGGCCGGCAAGCGCATCCAGGGACGGGGTCTCCACGGCAGCCACCTGGTAGACGGCGGCGAGCCCCACCAGAACCATGAGAAGCTTGCAAAGGATCCGGATGGCGGGGTTGGCGCTCAAAAAGATCAGCAGCAACAGGACCAGCGAACAGAAACTTGCCAGGATCACCACAGCGGTCTGGTAAGACGTCAACCCCTTGATTGTGCGCGAGCCGACCTTCGCCGAAACGGCGCTGAGAATATTCGCTATCACCCCCGAGGAAGAAGGGTTCTTGCTGTCGGTGACGACCGGCGCAGGCTCAGCAGCCGCCGGAGCGTCCGTACCGGTCATGGTTCGCACCCGGCCTCGATAGGCGGCCGGCACCTGGTCAAGGTTATCGGTCAAGACGGCCTGGCCCTGGGCATCGGTATAGACGTAGAGCGGCCCCGCCTCGGCTGTAGTCCCGGCGTACCCGGCGATACAGATCCCCAGACCAAGCAGCCACACTCGACAGTCGTACCGTTTCCAGCCTCCTCGTCCCATCCTCAGCCCTCCTACGGTCCTCCGTTAAGCATAGCAGGTCAAAAAACGGGTCTGCCGGGGGAAAGTCCCTACCTGAGGCCTCCCCGCCCTTGACGGACCGAAAACCTATTGTTTAGCATGCAACAGGCACCTCGCCCCTTGCACATTCGTTGACGGAAGGATACTTGTGACCGACCAGACGACCTCGGCAACTCCCGTGTCATCCATGCCCCCGACGGCGGAGCCCACGCCCTTCATCCGCCAACGGCCGGTCAGGATCATTATCAATGCATTTCTCGCCCTGTTCGTGGTCGCCCTGATCGCGTTTCGCTTCGTACCGGGCTGGCTGGATCCGGATTTCTCCAAACATATCGAAAGCCACCGTGTGATGGTGGGCATGGATCGCAAACAGGTCCTGGATTCCTGGGGTTCCCCGAACACGATGAATGTGACGCACACCAGCGACGGGCTACGGCGGGAAGAATGGATTTTTGAAGATTGGGAGAGTCCGGCGGTGGTGAAACACCGCTACCTCTATTTCGAAGAAGGCAAGCTGATCGGAGGGCATTTTTCCGGGTCTGACGTGCGCCTGCCTCTCCCTACCAATCCGGAACCGGTCAAACCAAAAGGCCACCCCTAGCAGGACGCCGGAAATAACCTTCCAACGGCGATCCCGCATCGCTCACCAGCTCAACGTTCCAAAGGGAACCCTTCGTCCCTTACAAGACTGCGGCCTTGGTCGATTATCCCATGTCGCCGGTTTCTTCGCGGATCTGCAGCGCAAGACGGCTCAAGAGGATCTCCGCTCGAGGCTTGTCACGTTCCTCCACCATGACCCGGCTGCCCAATAAGGCTACCCCCGGATACAGGGCGCCGATATGTTCATGCTGCACGGCATAGGGAATATCGTTACCGTCGAGCAGACTCCTGATGAGCGCCAGTTCACCGACATCCCCGGATTCGCAGAGGGGCACCAGGTGCCGGGAACTTTCCGGATGATGTCGTAACGTCACAATCGGCCTCCCGGTAGACGGTTCCGCGCCATTCTGAGCCGGGCTTGACAGAAACCGGTATCCCAGGCTGCGAACAGCGCGTGATTCGTTGCAATTCACTCAGATGGTTAATACACTTACCGCTGAGCACAGCTGCATCTCCCGGAAGCAGACGGTAGCATCGTGGAGGAAGGGGAATACCCGCGCGGAAGAAGATCCGGGCTGTGTGCCGACACCGGTCTTTTTAGCAGACAGCTTACGGAGTTTCAGTAATTTGTACGCGCCGTTCCTTCCCTGGGCCACCGGACACGGTCAGGACACGTTTCCACTCGCGAACCTGGTAGATCGCCCAGGCCTGCGGTTGATTCTTGTAAAAGGCGTCCGGGTCCTCGCCGGAAGCATTGAGGTAGATGGGTTCCGTAAACCCTTCGTCCAACACATAGTCCAGCAGGCAGTCGGTCGTAAACCCTTTGCCATGCAGGGCGACCTCGGCAAGGAAGTTGAGAATCTCGTCGGAATCCTGAATGGTGATAGGCTTCATCTGATCGGTGGCTGATTGTAGCCAGTGAGAATGAAGGAAGGCAAGGCATG
>WBZN01000907.1_pt1 | contig 13221 bp, 9 predicted proteins | sample 5204281 | NCBI WGS metagenome assembly WBZN01 (sample SAMN12344347, study PRJNA552823) | activated sludge metagenome | biome: Activated sludge suspended growth; feature: Nitrification reactor; material: Wastewater; isolation source: activated sludge from nitrification reactor of wastewater treatment...
GAATTGGACGTGATCAAAAGTACTCAGGCGACCGATCAAATTCCCCAAGACCTGGCAATAGTATTGATAGCCTTGACGGCCATCACTTGCGGTTGTATAGGCTTCTTCCTTGGACACTGGTCTGGAAATCACAGTGCAGTACAGGCTGAAAGAATACGACAGAGTAGACCTGGTCCTGCTCCTGAACAAAGACAGCCAGCCAACCGTGGTTTGCCGCCGCCTCGCGTGATCGGCGCGAACCGTGATGCGCGATTCCATTCAACTGCTGCCTCGTCCAGTCGCCCGGTCTTGAAGTCGGCGCCACCGAATGTAGTGCCCCGTCTGTCGAGCGCGAACCACCGTCGCGTCTTGGTTCACTCTAAAAAAATTGACGCAACGATTGTGGCAGCCGCCTGGGCGATGGCCGCTTCCATGATAGGCATGCTAGTTATGATGGGAGCATTCTGTTGCATTGCCTTGTTCAGCGGTGCCGACGATCCACTGTCTCAAAGTGTCGATGTAGGTGCTCTGCCATACATCATCACGGGCTTGTTGATAGCGGGTTTAACATTTGTGGTTTTGCGCGGCTACATGCTCAGGTCAAGTAATTCAAAAGGGTGAAGTTTTGCCGTAACTCAGTCTTGAATTACGACAGGAAAGATCGAAGGGACTCCCTTCGATTTTTCTTGTTCCTTGCTTTGACGCTTGTATAAATATGGAACTTACGAGAAAAATTTTTGATCCAAATTAGTGAAGATTGAAAGGGGATTTTCAGTCGTGCGCATGCATCCCCTTTCAATCTTTCTACTTCGTTGAATTCTGGAAGTCGTGGTGAGGTAGTTAAGCTAGTTGTTCATTGTTAGCGAGCACAAGATTCGGCGAACTGTTTAGGAAACTGGACGAGAAAGCAGCCGTGCGATAGCTGGTTCCACGCCCACCTCGTCAATGTCCGATAGGCAAAGAGACAGCCGTGAAACGAATTCGTCGTCTCCAGACAATCGCGCGAACCTCTCATCACTGAGTTGCTTGCCGATAAACGCAAGCAGTAACCGAAGCTTATGAGGCGCGTATGTTTCAATTCCAGTCGACTGAACCCATTCCCGCACCATGTCATCACGCATGATGAGGTTTCGTCCGCTATCTTCCAGTCCAGTTTCCTGCTCATACTGATTCTTGCCAGAGAGCATGACGAGCCAGACAGCTGTGAGAAAAACAGGCGCGCGAAGGTTCTTTTTGCCACGCGCTGCGGCCAGTTCATAAAGAGCCAGTATTCTAGGAGAAATTTTTCTACTCAGATCTCTACAGACACGTGAGGTCGTGTCTCCGAGAGCACTATCAGAAAAGCGCCGGTTGATTTTCTGTGCGTATTGCCACATTTCATCATCGTCAATAGCCAATCCCACTTCCTCATGCCAGAGTCGCAACAACCCTTTGACAGAGCTGTGCCGCATGGACTGATCTATAAGCTTTTCTGCGAGCGCACTGCCGATGATACCGGGCACCTGATGAGCGCCATTGACGCCGAAGAACTTTCTTGTCCAGTAAGGACCGATGTCATCGACAACCTCAACGCCGGCAATTGCATCCCATGGTGGCATTGTGTATGGACTGGCTTCGATCACCAGGTGCCGATAGGGCTCCGTCTTCACAATCCAGGCATCTTGTTGAAAAACTTCTTGAACTTGTCGAGAAACTTCGTCATTGGGCTCACCGCAGATCCGATCCACCATGCAATTGGGAAAAGCCACGTTGCTCTTAATCCATGCCTCGAGTTGGTGATCGCCGCTGGCATCGACGAAGGCGAGTAGCGCAGCCTTCAGAGCATCTCCGTTGCGTTCGATGTTCTCGAATGCAACAATCGTCACTGGACTGCCGCCGTTGAGTGAACGCAGTTTAAGACCCTTAGCCAGATATCCGTAAACAGTGTTAGGAGCAGTCTGCACTTGAAGATCGTGGACAATGTCGGCATTCGCCAGATTCAACTGGTGACCAGGGGTGTAGCGGTAGGCTGGTTCGGTGATTGTCAGACCGATAAGGCGAATTGAAGGGTCAGCGATTTGAGCATAAACCGAGTTCGGATTTTGTCGCGCTAGCAATGTCTCCATCAGCGGTGTCATCAGATTGCATCGATCGCCAGTATCAGAACGTTCCAATAGAACGTACTTCAATTCAAAGTCGTTCAACTTTCGGTAAGCTACTAAGGCCTTGGAGTTCGAGCGATCGGGTCCGATACCCGAGACAGCAACGATTCCCCAGGAAGAATCGATCGACAACACTTCGCTAACTAGCTGACCGATGAGACCTAGCGCGATATTGCTGCTTACGCCGCCGAGAAGGAGAATACCGCTGGTCGTCTTGGAAGCATCATTTGTTGATGCGCAAACGGAAGGCCCTGTGTGCCGGGTTGGGATAGAAGTACTCATAATTCGAGAAACAGTCTTGGCCGGCGCGATGAATTCGTGCCGACCGGCTAATTTGCTTTCGTTCTCTGAGCCTTGCGAGCAGTTCGAGAGGCATTACTCAGTTAGCAGCAACTGTGCTAGTGATGCGATCGAAAAGAAGTTAGAGACCGCAATGAAATTGCGTTCGATCGCCGTTAAGCAAGGGGCATCTGACGATGCGGCAAATCTGAGGGGAAAGTTGCGACAGGTTTAGTGGAGCCGGAATGCCTGCTGTCTGAGAAAGGAACTGAGAACGACTAATGCTTTAGTCTTCACAAACTGACCATTGATACACAATGCTCTTTAGTTGCAAGCAGCCGATATTTTTCTCTAACCGGTGCGGCGTGCTGAGAACCGGACTGCTGCAAAACCTCTGCTCTGGTGACTTGAAGGCTGACGAAAATTGCGCTAAGCCAAGCGAATTAATGTCAAACTGCCACTTCTGTCGATCTGTTTGTTTACTTTGCAGCAACTGTTTGCAGATATTGTCATTTCAATGCCTTCAAGCATTGCATAGATAAATTACTAGAGAATCGATATGACGCAAAGTAACTTTGAGCGCTGGCATCAGCGCGAAAATATGGATGCACAATCTAAACAGCCAACTTCGTTGAAGCTCGAAGCCTGGCATGAGGCACGCACTCTCTGGTTGAAGGCACCCACAGCGGTAAGCGATGACGCAATGCTCGATTTCGCGACTGGCCAGGTTGTATTCAATCAGACGAACGGTGACAGATTAAAACCGGTCAAACCTGGAGAAATGGTGGCAGACTCTAAAAGCGGTGCGGTGAGTGACTGGCAAGATGCCGATACAAAAGTCACTATCTACCCTGACGGCAGGCAAGAAGTGAGAAATAAAGCGGGAGCTGGATTCATTCAAATCGAAAATGAGGGAGGCGATATCGAACAAAATTACTCAGGTAATGGAATGAAACCAGGTTTCAGGATCGTCATTTCCAGAAAAGAGAAGAATTTTTATAGCGCTGATGGTCAGGTCGAATTTAAACCAAGTGAGAACCCTGAGATATCTGCGGAACACGCTCGGCTATTAAAACTCGCTGTTGAGGAAATTAAGGATCCAATCAAGCTGGCAAAGTTCGAAGCAGATCTTTGTAAGTTGGAGTATCGTGCCGGGCAAGCAAACCTGCCGAACTCACAAATCGCTGATACATATATACAAATTGAGCGTCTATTGAAAAGCACTGGCACTGCCACTCTGACTGAGGAGCAGCTGCATGATGTAGCGATGCAGATCTTGAGCAATGCAGCTTCGCCGACTACTGTCGATCAAGGTGGGCATCCAACCTGCAATGTCACTACTATTGAGGCTTGCATCTACACCACCGAGCCTTCGATCGCGGCAAAGCTAGTTGCAGATGTTGCTCTCACCGGCGTATTCATCTCGAAGGACGGCGTTCGCGTCAACATTGACGAGGAGCCGCACGATTCTGCCCGAAGCTATTGGGTGAAAGATGGACAGCGCAATCACGCCAGCGAAATATTCCAAATGACAGCAGTTAACTTGTACTATCAACAATATGGAAACGAAAATATTCGCTACGAACTCTCAGGCATAGAGCCATCAGCTGTCATTGTAGGCGGAGGGCGTTCTGATCAACTTAAGGATTACTCTAAACATCCTCCCAAACTTTTGTCCAATACTCCGGCGTTAGACTGCAGCAAAATAGCTCTTGTCTACGCCGCGATTACAACTGACATCAGCAGAGTGCAAGTGTTGGAGCAAGGTGGAACGCGCGATAAAGAAATTCCTGGACTGCACTCATTTGCAACAGAATCGGATCTTCTGTTTTATTTGCGAGCAGCAAAGGAGAGCGGAAACTTGCCGCTAATCATCAGAGTTTATCCAACCAATGAACCATTTTTCAGCGATCAAAACCTTGCTGCTCTGTCGCGCGAACAGAGCCATGTTGTTACGATTACAGACTTTAAAGATGGTGCACCGCCTGTAGTATTGATGGACAATCAATGGGGGACTGCTAAAGACCACCTCGAAGCTAATCCACTCGACGTGCACACTCTCTTTCTGGCAACGCTGCCGGTGTCTAGTAAGATCCTGGCGAACTCATTGCGTCGTGATGTTGACGATTTGAAGGAGCAAGGAATATTCGATGTTTCGAGAGAGCTGCAGGCGATTTTGCACGAACGGGCCGCTGGTGTGATAGACGAGGCTAAGTATCTCGAGGAGTTCAAGCAACTGCTTCTGAGATTCGAAACACTCAATCCAACTGCTTGTGCAAACTCAAGTGAGACGAGCGCGTGCAAAAACGAGTTTGAAAAACTTCTCGATCGAGCCATCGACAAATTGCCGGCCCATCTGTCGATGAGTATCATGCAGTTTGAAAAAGATCAGGGATGGTTGAGTCAAGAGAATTACGAGAATGACTTGATTCAATGGGGCAAGAAATTTATGCGGCTAAAAATGAACGCAGAAAAAACATCACGGGTTGAAGGGGCTGCTGAGGGCGTCTTGCAAAATGCCGAGCAGCCTCTGGAACTAGCGGCTGCCGTGTTTGACCGAATGCTCGCTGAACTACCAGAACCTGTGCTGAGAAGAATACTAGCAGCCATTGAGGAGACTCCGTCAGATCAGGAATCGCTTATGACAAAAGTCGGCTCTTAGAAGAACGACTCTGCTAAATCATCTAAACAGCAATTCTTGGCCAGAAATAGCAGAAGTTGGCTCATGAGGGTTGGAGTAGCAGTGTAGATGATGTATCGCCCTTCGCGTCTGGATTCTGTAAGTCCCGAGTTGCTGAGCTGTTCAAGATGATGAGACATTGTTGGAGGAGTTATATTCAATCGGGTGGCAAGCGCACCGGCGGTGAGACCATCAGATTGCTGGACCAAAATTCGATAGATGGCCAGACGAGAGTCTTGCGCAAGCGCATCAAGGGCTTTTATCACATCTGTTGGTTTCATATTGGTACAGTTATCGAAATTAGCTGCCTTAGTAAAAGAATCGCTTTCGTGATTCAATCTCTCGAAGTGAGCTGTCATATTCGTCTCCTCAATTCAATGCGCTGGGTCCATCCAGTTAAATAGTGGGCGTACCAGGTATCAATCTCGTAAACAGCAATATCTATAAACTTCATTGTACGATTGCACAATGCTCGAACTATTTTCGTTTTTCAAAACTAGTGCGATGCATGATTCGCATCGCACTAGTTTTGAGAGTTTCGGCCGATTAAAGACCGGAGTGGTCGACCTTGCTAGCTTCGCTGCGCATTGCTAAGCAATCCAACCTCGGTAGGTACCTTTAGCTTTTCGTCTACAGATGCAGTGAAGATGAACCAAATGGCGCCTGCCGCTGTTTTGCAAGTTCAGCCCAGAGAGCCCTCTGAAGAACTGCCCGTGCCCGACCTCTGTTTTGTATAATCCGCCGCTGTTAGTGCAACTAGACCAGGCGCACGTAAACCAACTAATCTCTCGCGCCTGGCGCGACTGACTAACTTAAAAATGTCCCGTGAAGGGCGGCCCTTGAGAAAAGGGATTGCAACCGATTGACAAAATGGAGCGATTGTTCATCTCGAATGGTATTGCTTGCCGTATTAGTGCAGAGTTACGGTGAATGCATCAATCTCCATCAATCTTCTCAGGGCTCAAGACAACCAACTCAAAGTAAACAACACACTACATCGAATGCTTTCAGCGCAGATCAAGACTTAGCAGCATGAGAGCGTTATGCACTGCCTGCGGTGCGCCAGTATGAAAGTCGCTGGTCTTATGAAATAGAACCTGCGGCTAAGGAGCGTAAAAGTGAAAAACTGAAATCCAGCACTCAATCCCCCAATCGAACTTTGTCAAAAGGACGTTTACATCTGCGCCTTGAAGGCGCAAAAACAGCGGTTGCCAGCTTGGCGGGGCTGACAACCAGTACGATCAACTGATCTCCGTCGACAGGCGAAATTGTTCGCAACGCTTTCGTCTGAAGGATTGGAATTATGAAAAATCTGATTCAGCGTTTGAAAAAGCGCAAGTTCTCTGTTCTGGTGGTTCTGGCGCTGGTTCTGAGCATCGGGGCCGTCAGGGGCGTGGAATTGTATGGCGGCAACATCACAACTCCAGGTGCGTCGGCGCCGGTGGTTTTCACCGAACTCGATTCGAGCAACATTCAAGATTTGCTCTTGAACACAGACGCGGTGATATTGATTGAGTTCTACTCAGGTCAATCGATCGACGCCCAGGCGCAGTCAATGATTTTGGACAAAGCACTCGAGGCATACGCAGGCAAAGTGGTGTTCTGCCGCCTGGACGTAGATGCCGAATCTGAGCTGGCCGACAAGCTCGGTGTATCTGCGCCTTCGTTTGTGATGGTCCACAACGGCAAGAGAGTGAATGCCACTGATGGACTTCTCAGTGAAGAGCAAGTCGGTCAATTCATTGAAGCAGGTCTAAAGACCGCTTCCAAGTGATTGCCTTTCGAGCAATTGAGGAGTGTTAGCAAATATGGCACCTTATGTTATAAGTTTCGCGGTCGTGCTCGCCATCTTGACGTTGGTTTCATACCGTCAATTCGGCAAGAACGTGGGTCGATGGCTCTGGCAACAGAAGCTCGTTTTCGCATTGCTGGGCGCCGCCGGTCTCACTCTGGTTGAACTATTCGGGCTGAAGGCGATTCTCGGGCCTATTCCTCTGCTAGTGCAGATGGCAAGCCAGCTTTTGTTCGCCATCCTCTTTATGGTCGTGCAGTTCGGCGCCATGATGTGGATTATGTCTCGCCCGCGCGTGACGTGGTATCAACCAGGTGAGCTGAATCTGACTCTGGACGATTATGTAGGCAATTATGTGGTCAAACAGATGCTTCAAGAGACGATCACGAACATCAAGTCTGACACTCAATTTGCCAAAATGGGCGGCAAGCCGTCGCGCGGTATCTTGATGTCTGGCCCTCCCGGCACGGGCAAGTCTTACGGTGGTCGCATCGTTGCCTCAGTGTGCGGTGTTCCTTTCTGCCTGGTTGACGCAGCCAGCCTGCAGTCGGCTTTCATGGGCATGGGCTCGATGACGGTGAACAGCCTCTATGCGAAGGCTCGCAAGTATGCGCGCCAATATGGTGCATGCATCATATTTTTGGATGAATTGGACGCGATTGGAGGCAGTCGCACCGGCCAGGGTGGTGGCATGGGTATGTTGGGCGGCATGATGATGGGGGGTGGCTCTCAGTTGCTGAACACCCTGCTTACCAATCTCGATCCGCCCCCCGCCGATGGAAACTGGTTGACCAAGTTGCGCCGCAAGCTTGGCTTCCCGACTGCACCTGCAGACAATCCCTACGTGCTGACGATGGGCGCCACCAACTTGCCAGATCGGTTAGACAGCGCACTCGTCCGTGATGGTCGCATGGATCTGACTATCACAGTTGATCTGCCAGATGTGAACAGCCGCGCAGAGCTCTTCGCATACGAGCTCAAGAAGGTGAAAGTGGCTAAAGAGCTTGATCCATTCTTGCTCTTGAACCCCAACACCGAAGAATCTAAGACCGTGGCTGCGAACATCCGCGCTCTGGCGTTGCAAACTGGTGGTTGGTCGCCAGCCAGCATCAAGACCATCGTTTCCAACAAAGCCGTGCAGGAAGCGACTCGCGCTGCTCGTCAGGAAGTGACTTTCGCTGACGTGGTTACGGCTCGTCGTACCAAGTCGTTTGGTGTGAAGCAACCGCTGCTGTCAATGCCGGACAACGAGAAGCGCCGCATTGCATACCATGAAGCAGGTCACGCGTTCATGGCGATGGGACGCAGACCGGAGATCATTGTCGAGTACGCTACGATAATTCGCCGCAGCAATGCACTTGGTTTGGTAGCTTACGGCTATGCCGACGAGCACCATACGATCACGAAAAAGGAGCTCCTGGCAGAGATCGATGTCTGTCTGGCCTCCCGCGCCGTGGAAATCGAGTTGCTTGACGAGGAGATGTCTGGGTTTAGTGGAGACCTTGGTCACGCCACGTCGGTTGCTGCTCACATGATCAGCATGTACGGCATGGACGATGAGCTTGTCTCAATCGCGGCTCTGGGCGCAGCAGCAGTGCCAGCCGCTAAGGTGAACCGCATCAATCAAAAGCGCATGGCTGTCTGCCGCGCTCTGGTGGCGAAGCATCGCGACCTCGTTGTTGAAATTGCCGAAACATTGTTGCTCAAAGAAGAAATGAATGGCGACGAGCTGAAAGAGATCTTTCTCAAGTATGTGCCATCCGGTGTTCTAGACTGCGATGCGGTTGCGGCTGAAGCAAAGGCGCTAGAGGCTGCCTATTACGAAGGCGCCAAGCAGAACGCAGCTGTTGTTGGTTCTGATGCGATCATCGCCGGTGGTGCTGAGGGTAAGAAGCACTTTTCCAGCGACGCTGTAATCAATAACAGCACCAATCAAGGGAGCCATTTTTAGGCGAGAGCAGCGCTAGATGCTTGGGCCCGAACAGTTTGATCAGAGTCAGCATGACGTTGGCGCCCAGGTGAAGAGAAACAGGAGAGACGGCATGCGCGTCTCTTCTGTTCTCTCTCGTTTCCCAAGAATTTTTGTCATTTCAGTTCTTGCACCTTAATGTAATCATCGATATACGGAATTTTTCACGGGCTATTATTTTTGTACTTAGACAAATATCGAAATGGCTGCCAAAAACAGAATGCTCTGGAAAAAGGGCAGCCGGATTAGCCATGGATCCCGGCTGCCTTTTCGTTTGACCAATAACTTTTCCACAATGGCTGAAGCCGTCTTCAGTTGTTGTGGCAGACGCTGACGTAGCCGTCATTACAGCTATCGTAAGGCGCCTTTGCCTGCACGGCATTGTCTTCTGCCGTCAAGGGGCGAAGCATCTCTGCGCTCAGTTTGCTGCGATAAAAAATCGCATCTGCCAAAGCATAGTGAGCTAAGACGATGTCTTTACCTTCTTGCCGGTATCCACGACTTTCCAGACTGCCGTTGGAGCGATACTTCCAGAATTCAACATGGATCTGCCTGGTGCGAAGATCGGTAAGCTCTACGCGCACCTCGCTTGCAGTGGAGGAGTCTTTGGAGAAGATGACGGTAGTCTCCACTGTTTGATCGGCTCGACCATCTGTGTAAAAGATGACTCTCTCCAGGCGCCGTGATTTTACGATCTCGTCCCATGTGCCAACTCCATAGGAGGCAGACGGCTCCCACCTCTGCACATAGCGAAGATTGCCAGCTTCATCGTACTGAGCCACTTCTACCTCTCCTGTATACCTGAAACTTTTACTCACATTGAGCGTGCCATCGGGACGAAAAAACTCTTGAACGAGTACGCCGGGTTTCTCGGTGACAGCGAATCTAGGTGTAATTCCGTCGCTACTGTAGTCAACAACACGAATTGTCTGAGTTCCGATTATCGTTTCCGAGATCAGCCGCCCGGCCTTTGATACTTGTGACGCAGTCAGTTCGCCAGTTCGGCGCATGCGTTCGGACGAGCCATCGACATGGTAAACAGTTTGACTGATCAATGCACCGTATGACCCGAATAATTGCTCCGCCGAAACGCTGCCGTCAAGTCTGTAATCAACAGCTCTGAAGTCGCCGCTTGGAAGGCGCTCCCCGCGCCGTTTAATAACGCCGGTTTCGTAATTGACTGTTTCGGAGATAATGGCGCGGTGATCAGTTTGAGTAACGTGGCTGAGAATCAAGGGTTGCGAGTTTGCCTCTACTTTATACTTCAAGGTATCGATGATATCGCCCTTCAAGTTATATGTCGTCTCCATGATGGTTGTGGAGGTGCCGACACTGATTTTCTCTCTTCTCCACGCTAGCCTATGGTCGACAAACTTGCTTTCAACGATCGAACCGTCTTCGCGAACCATGGTTGTGTAGTAAAAGGAGTTAGGATTCTTCGCCGGCGGTGGCATCCAATGCCACGGCGTGTAGGTAAACCACACTGCAGAACCGAAAAGAAATGCGCTCAAGAAAATGAGTACTGGAAAACGACGTAGCTTTGCAATTTCGCTAAAAATCTTCATGCTGTTTGTGTTTCTCCTGACGAGAATGCGTTGCATTCGCGTCAATTGCAGTCGGACATGGCAGGCATTAAAGAGCGCCTGCGCGAGAGATCCGTTTGAAACATGGTTGTGTTTTTGGTGAATGCCCTTCGCTTGTGCCTGGGTAGTATTGGTTGAACACCCGACTATAACTTCTGAAAACATACTCAAACAAGAGTCACAGCTGTTGTTGCTGGCTAGTAAAGGTCTGTCTTAGGAAGTTAATTCAATATTGATAGCGTATGTAGTGGCATCTTCGAACATTGTAATGTGATCTTAATTCGGATTGGCTAGCGAGACCTTTTTTAGTCAGGGTCCGATCGTTAAGTCCCGACGCAAGGCTTATGCGCGATAGACTAGCTAGATAAGAAGGCCTTGCTGCAAGTCACTTTATGGCAAATATCGTTTGATGACCTGATCTTGATGTTTCCGGTTCTCATTTACTTTCTGGCAGTGCAATTACTAGTATCGGATTGATATCTGGAAACCAATCACTTTTCGCAACTGCAAGCAAACTTACAAATCGACGCTTACTTATCGCTTAATTCGAATCCCTGAATGGGGATCAACCCTGATCTATCTAGTGTTGCAGATGGAAGATTTGCACGTGGAGGAGTCATGCATTTTTCAGCAATTATCGAATACGCGTACCGCATCTTAGAAACAGCTACCCAACTCAAGTTTAATCAGCCAACACTTGGTCTGCTCATGGGAGGTTTTCTACTTCCCATTTTACTGTTATGGAAACCACGCGCTCTTGTGGTCTTCAAACATCCAAACCTGCGGCAACTGACGGCGATGCGGGCGCGCAACTGGTGGCGAGTCGGATCTTTTGTTTTGCTTCTTTCGGCATGGCTTAGTGCGGCTCTTGCCCTGGCTCGACCAGTGCTTCCCTACGATGTCAGCCATGAAGTGCTTTCCACCGTAGACTTCTGGATCGTCACCGATATTTCGGGATCGATGTCGGAACCAATTGCCGAAGGAACCTCGGCGACATTCGACGTCAGAAAACTCTGTCCAGAATTCTGGCAACCGCAAAACGAAAATGACAAACAATCCGTAACGCAGAAAATCAGCAAGAGTGCGGCTGCGTGCGCGGCCATGCGCTACTTTATCTCTCATCGGAAAGTCTCAGGTGACAGGATCGCTTTGTGCAGCTTCGACGATGCAGTGGAGTGCAGCTGGCCCTTAACGCAGGATCTGCTGTTGATCAGCGATTCGGCAACGATCGCTCTGCAATCAGGTGGCGGAACAGATATCTTCGGTCCATCCGGCGCTGTACAAGGGGCGATCGACGGTTTCAAAACGCTGCCTTCCAGTCAGTCGAAAGTCATTGTCATCATCACTGATGGCATAGATACGGCGAGCGAAGATAGAGTCAATGCCCTGGCGGCGCAGTTGAAAGCGCAAGAGATTTCTTTGTACGTAATGGGCATGGGCGAAGACTGGACTAAAGGCTCAGACACCTGCAGCAAACCCGCGCAAGGCAATGACCTGGAAAAGTTGGTTTGTCAGGTGCGCGGACAGATCATTCGAGTTGGCGATGCTGTCAGTTTGGCGGATGGACTTGAAAAAATCAGTCAAATACACCCAAGTAAAGTTTCGGTGGAGCGCTTAACAAAGCAACGAGAAATGCATCGCTACTTCTTGATCGCGTCACTGCTCATGACCATTCTGAGCATTTTTACAAGAGTCTGGTCCAGGGATCAGCTCTAGGAGACTATCGCTATGATCAACAGATTAAAGCAAAAGAGGCGCGTCAAACGCCTCTACAGAATACTCGCAATCGCTTCGATGATCGTCGGATTTCTATGCGCCGCACTGGCAATCGTCTTTGTTACATACCGGGACGATCAGCGACTTGCCTTCAACGAAGGAATAGAGGCTTACGAAGCAGCAACCCGGCTGGATGATCCCGGTCTTGCTGATAGTCAATTCGCTGTCGCCGCAGAAAAGTTCACTGAGGCTAGTCGGCATTGGGAAACAGTTGATAAACGTCCCTGGTATGCGAAGGTCACGCCTGGAGCAGATCGTCTGACTGCGGCACGAGCATATCTTTTGCTGGGAGACATAGCAGCAAAACACATAACGGCACGACCCTCGCCTGGCCAGATGATGGCTGGTAAAGCTCAAAGTGATACCAGTGAACAAATGGTTTCAGCAGCTTTGCAGTTTTACTGGAAATGCCTGGAGACGGCACCAGGTAATTCCTATCTCTACGCCAGAGACTTGAAAGAGGCTGAAGCCCTCGAGCTGGTGGCAAGGACCTGTCAGTTAAATCTGGATATCATCAGAAGCAAGCTCACCTCGGGTGAACAAACAGGTGAACCGAGTGACAGCAGCTCAGATGGCGAGCCTGACGTCAAGCAAAACAGTGGAAAGCGCTCAGGCTCCGGTTCTGGGTCAGGCTCTGGCTCAGGTTCAAGCGGCACTGCTTCGGAGCTTCCCTAGGAGGCACCTATGTCCAGCTTTGACACTTTTAAACGAATCCTCGACTCACTGGCATTCTTGCACCCCGAGGTCATGGATGCCGCAGGTTGGCTGCTCTTAGCAGTCTCAGTTTCTATCGGTTTTAGTTTCTATCGACGCAGTCAGCTTGTGCGTGCCTTCGGCGACCCCAGGCTGGCTCATCGTTTTACGACTGAACTCAGTGTAGTACCACTTGTGGTGTCAGCATCGGGCTGGTTGATAGTCGTCGCACTGCTTATGGTCGCCGCCGCCGGTCCAACGGTAGACAACGCCGTTGTGCGCGTGCCCCCCAGGTCGATATGTGCGTATGCCGTCTTTGATGTCAGTAT
>WBZN01001646.1_pt1 | contig 13220 bp, 7 predicted proteins | sample 5204281 | NCBI WGS metagenome assembly WBZN01 (sample SAMN12344347, study PRJNA552823) | activated sludge metagenome | biome: Activated sludge suspended growth; feature: Nitrification reactor; material: Wastewater; isolation source: activated sludge from nitrification reactor of wastewater treatment...
CCCGAGGAGCTCCAGGTCCAGATGGAGTACTTCTCGAAGATCGTCGAGAAGCTCGGCTGGCCGGTGATCTCGGTGCCGGGCGTCGAGGCGGATGACGTGATCGCCACGCTCGTCGAGCAGGCGCGCGCGAACGCCTGGGAGGTCGTCATCTACAGCGCCGACAAGGACATCATGCAGATGGTGGGCGATGGGGTCTCGATGATCGATGCGCTGCATCAGAAGACCTACACGCGCGAAGAGGTGATCAAGAAGATGGGCGTGCCGCCCGAGAAGATTCCAGACTTCCTCGCGCTCGTCGGTGACACCAGCGACAACATCCCGGGGATCCGGGGCGTCGGCGACAAGACCGCGGCGATCCTGCTCGAGCAGTACGGCTCGCTGGACAACTTGATCAAGGCGAACCCGGTCGTGCCGCGGATCCAGATCAAGCAGCCGTTCGGCGATCCCGAGTCGCTCGAGCGGATCAAGGTCTCGCGGCAGCTGGTCGAGCTGCGCCGCGACGTGCCGCTACCGGTCAAGCTCGACGAGCTCGTCGCCACCGCGTGGGACCTCCCGGGCCTCCACCAGCTGTTCACGGAGCTCGAGTTCCATCTGCTCGTCGACAAGGTCAAGATCCGCATGCCGCCGGGCGAGGACGTGATCATCGTCCCCGCGCCGGAGACCCACGTCGTCGCGACGCTTCCCGCCGCGCCCCAGACCCAGATCGTCGTGCGCGCCGATGCGATCGCGGCGGTCGCATCCGCCGCCGCCACCGCGCGGCGGATGGCGATCACGGTCGAGCTCGATCCGTTGCGGCTCGATCAGGCCGGCATCATCGCGGTGGTGATCGCGGTGCCCGGCGAGCCGGCCGCGTACCTGCCGCTCGGGCATCGCTACATCGGGGCCCCGGCGCCGCCGCCGGCCGCCGATCTGCTTCCGTTGCATGCGGTGCTCGAGGACCCGGCGGTCGCGAAGGTCACCCACGACTCCAAGCAGGTGATCCGGGCGTTCGCGAACATCGGCGTCACGGTCCGTGGCGTCGTCGAGGACACGATGCTCGCCGCGTTCCTGCTCGATCCGACCGCCGAGGCCGAGCCCGGCGAGGTCGTCGCGCAGCGGCTCGGCGGCGTGCTGCTCCCGGCGCGCGCCACGATCGCGGGGCGTGGCAAGACGAGCCTCGAGGGCATCGACGTCGAGCGCGCGGCGCCGTGGGCCGGGGCGATCACGCACGCGCTGCTGCCGATCGCCGAGCAGCTCCCGAAGCGGCTCGAGGCGAGCGGGCTGGGGTCGCTGTATCGCGACGTCGAGCTGCCGGTCGCGCGGCTGCTCGCCGAGATCGAGCGCGCCGGCATCCACATCGACGTCTCGCACTTCCGCAAGCTCGGCGCGGCGGTCGCGGCCAAGCTCGAGGACCTCGAGCGCCGGATCTTCGAGGCCGCCCAGCCACACGGCGAGTTCAACGTCGGCTCGCCGAAACAGCTCGGCGAGCTGCTGTTCGACAAGCTGGGGCTCGACACGAAGGGCGTCCGCCGCACCAAGACCGGCTGGTCGACCGAGGCGGAGACGCTCGAGGCCCTGCTCGACGCGCACCCGATCATCGCGCCGATCCTCGAGCACCGCGAGATCTCGAAGCTCAAGGGAACCTACCTCGATGCCCTGCCGCCGCTGGTGTCTGCGAAGACCGGTCGGGTCCACACGACGTTCAACCAGGTCGTCGCCGAGACGGGCCGGATCTCGTCGCAGGATCCGAACCTCCAGAATATCCCGATCCGCAGCGAGCTCGGCCGCGAGATCCGCCGCGGCTTCATCGCGGCGCCGGGCCACGTGCTGATCGCGGCGGACTACTCGCAGATCGAGCTGCGGATCCTCGCGCACCTGTCGAACGACGACAAGCTCGGGCACGCGTTCCGCGACAAGGTCGACGTCCATACCCAGACCGCGGCCGAGGTGTTCGATGTCCCGCTCGGCCAGGTGACTCCAGAGCACCGACGGATCGCCAAGGCCGTCAACTACGGGCTGTCCTATGGCCAGTCCGACTTCGGCCTCGCGCGCACGCTCGAGATCCCGCGCACCCAGGCCGCCGAGTACTCGCGCCGCTACTTCCAGCGGTTCCCCACGATCCACAAGTTCATGGAGGACATCGTGACGCTCGCCCGCGCGCAGGGCGGGGCGCGCACGCTGCTCGGTCGCTGGCGGCCGATCCCGAACTTGATGTCGAAGAGTCCGCAGGCCCGCCACGCCGCGGAGCGCGTCGCGCAGAACACGCCGATGCAGGGCGCCGGCGCGGACATCATCAAGCTCGCGATGCTCGCGACCCACGCCCGGATCACGCGGGACAAGCTGCCCGCCCGGATGCTGCTGACCGTCCACGACGAGCTCGTGTTCGAGGCGCCGCCCGACGCCGCGCAGGAGCTCGGCGAGATCCTCAAGGCCGAGATGGAGGCGGTCTACCAGCTCAGCGTGCCGCTCGAGGTCGACATCGGGATCGCCGACAACTGGGCCGACGCGTAGCGTCGAGGCGCCGCGCATCGTGGGTGGTGCGCGCGCGTTGCCGAGCGGCCGCTCGAGCTCGCCGCCGATCAGCGCTGCTCGGGTGCCAGCGTCGCGTCGAGGCCACGCGCGAGCTCGCGTGCCTCCTGGTCGGTCAGCTGCGCTTCCGCGTGGGCCATCCGGTACTTCACCGGAGGCATGCCGCCCGTCCTGACCGACTGGCCGGAATAGCGGGCGAGCTCGAACGGAACGTCCCACATGGAGAAGTTGATCACGCTGCGCGCGTTCTCGACGTCATACTGGACGACCCACGAGAACGGCGCGACGTTCGCGTACCACGGCCACCGCGTCTCGTTGCTGTGGCAATCGAAGCAGGCGCGAACTGCCAGCTCGCGCGTGCGCGGCGAGTCCCACGATGGCTCCTGGGTGATGGGCGGGTTGGCGTGCGTGCGGCCGTAGGGGATGAGCTGCATGAGCGCGAACACGACGATCATGCAGGCCAGGGTCACCAGGAGGCCTCTGAGAAAGCGCCACATGGCTGGGTCATACGCCCTGGACGACGGCGCGACGATGCCGGGGCGGTGTCATGTTGCCGCAGGGCGTCCCGCGACGTCGGCCCACCTCACGTGTGACCGGCGTGCTCGACCGCGACGGTCACGGCAGGGCGCAGCCACCGGTGCCGACATCGAGGCGCTGGTGGACGCCGATACACGACGTCCGTGGATCGTCGTTGACGCCGGCCACGACCGCGCCGCATCCCGCGAACGTCCCGTCGCGGAGCCAGAACGGCGTCGTGGTCGGCACGCCATCGACGAACTACGTACGGATGTCGGCGCCGATCGGCGTGGCGTTCGGCCCGGCCCCGAGCATCGGGCTGCCAGAAGGCAAGTAGACCATGCAACCGGCGAGCTCCGGATCGATCGACGCCGAGTCGACCACGTGAGCGTCGTCGGGCATGTACCCGATGGTCGCGCCGAACACGTTGGAGCTCGCGACGCCCCAGTCGCGCTGATCGGTGGACACCACGCCGATCTGGCCGCCGTTGCTGAGGACGGCGGTCGCGTACGCGGTCGCGGCGTAGCTCGAGGACGGGTCGTACACCTGGAGCTGGACGCCGTTTTCGGTCGCCATCGCGGTGACGTGGTCGAGCCGGTTCGCGATGCCCTCGAGGCGAAACCCGGTGACCGCGCCGAACGCGGCGCAGCTCTGGAACACGTTGTCGCTCGCGATGCGATCCGGCGTGCTGCAGGGCGCGGTCGCGCCGCAGTTGCTGTACACCTCGAACCCGACCTCGCCGGTGTCGAGCGCGATATTCGCCGCGAACACGTGATGATCGCCGAGCCCGGTGTCGCCCGATACGGCGCGACCGACTTCGATCGCCATGCCGCCCGCGCACGTGTTCTCGACGACGCTGTCCTCGACCACGCTCGCGGTCGCGTAGTACGAGCGCACGCCGTTATCGCCGCCCGGGCAGACGGAAGCGTAGCCTCCCGGGACGTCCTGCGCGCCACGGCCGTTCGCGTACAGCCTCCGGAACGTGACCGCGCTCGAGTCATAGACGAGGAACCCGATGCGGAAGAAGTCGTACGCCTCGCTGTCTTCGACGAGGACGCGCTGCGCGTGGCCGATCTCGACGGCGTGGTTGTTGTCGTAGCGGTTCGGGTGCACCAGGAGCAAGCCGCGGAGCGTGATGTCGGTGCCGAGCGTCACGTGGGCGAGCGGGGTCTGCACGCCCAGGTCGACGTCGCGGCCTTCGAGCCACAGGCCGTCGAACTCCCAGCCCGTGCAATGGGTCACGTCGAGCGCGGAGCCGGTGCTGGTGAGGTGGGCGCGGCGTGGATGATCGGCACGCACCACGATGGGCGCCAGGGCGGTGCCGCTCGCCGCACCGGCCATGCAGTCGACGACCAGCGGGCCGCTCGGTCCGTCCGCGTCGTAGTCGGCGTCGAGGAGCGTCAGCTGGTCGCCCGCCTGGAGCCGCGTGACCGCCATCGCGAACGTCCGCCATGGCGCTTCGCGCGTGCCCGCGTTCGAGTCGTTGCCGGCCGGCGAGAGATAGTAGCTACGGTCTCCGTCGAACCCGATCCGGCCACATGCCGCGAGCGCGACCATGACCACGATCACGAGACCTCGCACGAGCTCATGGTCTCACAGAGGATGACGCAACGGATGAATTCGTGGCCGGCGACGGTGCTCTACTGGATCACGCACTGGCCATTGCGGCAGACCCCGCCGATGCCCGGGTTGTCGCAGCGGAAGTCGCACACGCCGCCGATGCAGTCGTAGCAGGCGCCGGAGTTACACGGCGGCGTGCAGGTCTGTGGTTGGCAGGTGTAGTCGAGCGGTCCGCTCGCGGGGTTCTCCGCGCAGATCGAGCCGACCTCGCAGGTCCCCGGGCACTCGTGGCTCCCGCAGCTGTCCAGCGTTCCACAGCTGATGGTCGCCGGATCCGGGCAGGTCGGCGTGCAACACACGCCGGCGGCGATCACCTGTCCCGGATCACAGCAGAGGTCGTTGGCGGCGTTGTTGTCGTTGTCGGCGAGGCAGGTCTGCGCGTCGGGACAGCACGCGCCGGAGTCGCTGCAGTACGAGGCCGCGTCGCTGCAACAGATCGGGGCTGGGCCGGCACCGCCGCCAAAGCAGGTGTCCTCGGGAATGCCGCAACACGCACCGACCGCGGTCGCGTTCGAGGCGCCGGGGCAGCGCTGGACCGCCGTCGCGCAGCACACCTCGTTGTTCGCGGTGCCGTCGTTGCACTGATACTGGGTCTCGTTCGCGGCGCACTTCGCGACGCAGGTGCCATCGCAGAAGTTCTGCGCGCCGGTGCAGCACACCTCGTTGCCGGCGATGCCGTCGTTGCAGCGATTCGGCGCGCCGCCGTTGCACTTGGGGACGCACGCGCCGTCGCAGTTGATCGTGCCGTTGGTGCAGCACATGTCGTTGCCGGCGCCCGGCCTCGTCGAGCAGTACTCGCCCGTCGGACAGCACGTCCCGATCTCGCTGCAGGCCTGGGCGTTCGCACAGCACAGCTCCTTCTGGGTGTCGGGATCGGCCGTGGTGTCGATGCAGGTCTCGCCAGAACCGCAACACGCCTGGTTGGTGTTGGGGGCGGTGGTGTCGTTGCACTGCCGCGCGACGGTGCAGCACGACTCGGTGTCGCCGTCGTTGTCGCTATCGACGCACGCCAGGCCGGCGCCCGTGCAGCACACGGTGTTGCGCGCCGGATCGGTGCAGTTGTCGCCCGCGTTGCAGCAGGCCGCCGGCACGGTGGTCGCGCCGGTCGTGCCGGTCCCCACCTGGGTCTCCGTCCGGCAGCTGTCGGTCTGGTTCGAGCAGCAGTCGCCGCTGCACTCGGCCCGACCCACCGGACACACGCACGCGAAGCCGTTGCCGGAGGGGTTGCAGGTCTCGCCGGTGTCGGTGCAGTCCTCGATGTCGCAGAACCCGGTGGCGCACGAGTTGGGATCGCCGCAGTTCTGACCTGCGCCGTTCGTGCACGTCGGGTTGCACTGACACTCGTAGTTACCCGGGCCCTGCAGGACGCACGCATCGCCGGCGCCGCAGGTCCCGCTGCACTCGGCGCCGCAGCCGTTGTCGGCGCCACACGCCTTGCCCGCGCAGGTCCCGACGCACTGACAGCTCAGCTGACCACCGCCACCGTCGCGGCAATCGAACTGGCCGCCTTGCGGGCAGGGCAGGTCACATTCGCCGCCGCAGCCGTCGTCGTCGCCGCACGCCTTGCCCGTGCAATCGGGCACGCACTGACACACGTCGAACACGCACTGGCCGTTCGGGCCGCACCCACCCGGGCAATCGCAGGTCGACGTGCAGACCCCGGCGTTGCAGGCCTCCCCGGGCGCACACGTGACGCCGAAGCAGAGGTTGGTGATGCACTGGCCCTCGAGGCAGAACTCGTTCGCCTCGCACGTGACGCCGTCGCACGGGCTGGGCGGCGTGCAGGCGACCTGACACATGAATCCGGCGCTGCAATCGGCGTCGCAGGGGATCCGCGGCTTGCACGCGCCGTAGTAACAGAACTCGTCGGGCCCGCAATGGGTGTTGAGACACGGGCTCGGCGAGAAACACCCCGCGACGCATTGGCCGTCGACGCACGTCGTGTTGATCCCGCAGACCACGCCCTCGCAGCGATCATGCGACGGGACGCACGTCGTGCTGCAGGTATCGCCGGCCGCGCATGGGTTGTGCGCCGTGCCGCACGCGTTGGTGATGCACGCGCCGGCCGGCGAGCAGATCTGATCGCTGGCGCACTGCACCCCCGCCGGATCGAGGCAGCTGAGCGTCGCATCGGCGGGGCACACACCATCGGGACAGTCACCGTCTCCCGCCTTGTGCCCGCAGCCGACCGGCACCAGAACCATGACCACCCACAACAGCAGATGTGATCGCATCACCCTCCATCGTATCCGTTGGCGAATTGCTCGTCACGGTCTCGCCGGGGACGTGCGCGCACCTGGATGTGTGGCCAACGGCGATGAGGTGTTCCTGCGCTCCGCATCGCCACGCCCCGACCCGGCGACGTGTCGACGCGCGCGGGTCTCCTACAACCGGCGATCGGGTAGGTGTCCCGGCGATCTCGGCCGGGCGGGCCGCTAACGCGCCGTGCGCTTGGTCGCCGTGGGCTTGGCCTTGCGCTTGGGCGGCAGCTTGCGCGTCGGGGGAGACCGGGTCTTCGCCGAGGTCTGGCTCTTCTTGCGCCGGGTCTTCGCGGCCTGGGGCTCGGCCGGCATCGCGTTCGCCAGCACCACGAGCTGCTTGAGCGCCTCGTACTCTTCCCAGTTCGGATCGTGCTCGTCGAAGAAGCCCATCCCGCCGTCGAACGGCGACAGCTTCTCGATCATCGCCATGGGATCGGACCTGCCGTACAGGTAGAGGAAGAACGAGCCGTCCTCGGTCTTGGCCGCGACGAACGTCCAGTCGAGCGCGGCGCACGCCGGCAAGAGCCACTGCTCCTCGAACTGGCTCAGGCGGCGATACGACTTCGCGTCGGGCAGCCGAGACAGGCCGGTCACGGGATACGAGATCTCGACGACGAAGATCGTGGGGAGCTCCGGCCGCGGCTCGAGATCGCGGATCCGGAACATCGCGGGCGTGCCATCGTCCCGCCGCGCCTCGACCAGGTGCCACAGCTCATCGCTCGTCCCCATTTCGGGGAGGGTACCCCGGGAGCGCCGGCAGGTTCAGGATCCCGGGTCGGCGATCTCAGGTAGTTGGACGTGATGATGGTTTCGCGTTCGCCGGCCAGCAGCGGTATCCTACCGAGATGCGCGTCGCCGTCGCTCTCGCCTCGCTCGGCGCATGGGTCGCCTGTCGTGGGTCCGATCCGAAGGCGGCCAAGCCGATCGCGGCGCATCCCGAGGGCGGATCGGGCACGATGGTGGCCGCGTCGACCGCGCCGGTCCCGTCGAAGGCGGGCGCGATGGTCGAGGGTGCCGCGGTGATGCGGCCGCATCACGAGGAGCCGGTCGTCGAGTGCCCGGCGGTGGTCCCGGACACGGCTGACGACGAAGTGCGGGTGTCGCTGCTGCTCGACGCGGCCAACGAGCAGATCGAGCACGCCGCCTATGCCGCGGCCTGGACCTGCGCGGATCGAGCCGCCGATCTCTCGCCGACGTCGGTCGAGGCCCATCACCTCCGGGGTGCCGCGCTCGCTGCCGTTGGCCGCGACGCCGACGCGCAGCTGGCGTACTCGCTGGCGCTCTCGCTCGATCCCGATGATCCGGAGACCCTGCGCGCGGTCGCGGACTTCTATATCAATGGCAAGGGCGAGCGCGGCCGCGATGCGCTGCGGCTCGGGCTCGAGCTGGCCCAGCGTGGCAGCCGGCGCGCGCAGGCACGGCGGCGTCGCAACCCGCCGCTCGCCGCCGATCTGGCCGTGCTCGAGGCGCAGGCCCTCAATGACCTCGGCCGGAGCGAAGACGCGCTCGCGCGGGTCGATGCCGCCCTGCGGATCGCGCCGGGGCGGGGCGATGCCTTGCACGAGCGAGGGGTCGCGCTGTTCGATCTGTCGAAGTTCGGCGACGCCAAGACCGCGTTCACGCGCGCGCTCGCGATCCAGCCCGAGGACGCGTTCACGCACCAGATGCTCGGGCTCACCCTCGAGCAGATCGGCGAGCCGGCGACGGCGGAGACCGAGCTCAAGCGAGCGCTCGAGCTGGCGCCGGTCGATCTCACGGCGCCGATCCTGATCTCGGTCAATGACTTCCAGCAGGAGGTCGACGCGGTCGTCGCGTCGCTGCCCTCCGATCGCCGCACCAAGGTCCGCGCGATCAAGATCGAGATCGCCGATCTGCCGGATCCCTCCGATCTTGCCGCGGTCAAGCCGCCGTTCCCGCCGACGATCCTCGGGCTATATCGAGGACCGGTCGGCCACGCGGCGTCCGTGCCGCCGCAACCCGGCGAGGAGCCGCCGTCGATCGTGCTCTATCGCAAGAATCTCGCACGCGCGGTCAAGACCCGGCGCGAGCTGTCGGAGCAGATCCGAGATACCCTGCTGCACGAGATCGGTCACCTCGAAGGTCTCGACGAGGACGACCTCCGGCGCCGGGGGATGGAATAGCGAGCACCCGACAAAGGCACCGGCCGGCCCTCGGCGCTCGACGCATTGCGGTACGATAGCCAGATGTCGGACGGCCAGGGGCTGGCGCCTGCGACGGCACCATCGGCCGTGCGGTCGCTGGAAGACGCGCTGCTGCGCGAGCAGAAGAAGGTCGCCCTGGTCCAGGAGGTCAGCCGCGCGCTCTCGGAGACCGGCGATCTCGACCTGCTGCTCAACCTGATCGTGACGAAGGTGACCGAGCTGATGGAGGCGGATCGCTCGACGCTCTACCTCCTCACCGAGGACGGCCGGCAGCTGTGGTCCAAGGTCTCGCAGGGCGGCGAGCGCGCGAGGATCCAGCTCGACGTCGGGGAAGGCATCGCGGGCTGGGTCGCGCAGACCCGGGAGATCGTCAACATCCCCGATGCCTACGCGGATCAGCGGTTTCAGCCCGCGGTCGACCTCAAGAGCGGGTATCGCACGCGGTCGATCCTGAGCGTGCCGATGCTCGGGGCGATGGGCCGGCTCGTGGGCGTGGTCCAGGTCCTCAACAAGTCCGACGGGCCGTTCACGCAGTCCGACGAGGAGCTGGCGCTCGCGCTGTCCGCGCAGGCGGCGATCGCGATCGAGAACGCGCGCCTGTACCACTCGGTGGTCGCCCAGAACCAGGAGCTGTCGCGCGCGCGGCGCGAGCTCGAGCGCAGGACGCGCGAGCTCAACGCCTTGTACGAGGTCGAGAAGGAGCTGTCGGCGGCGCTCGATCTCGACGATCTGCTGTCGCGCATCCTCGCGCAGGCGATCACCGTGCTCGGCGGCGGCGCCGGGTCGATCGCGCTGGTCGATCCCGACGGGTGGCTGCGGTTCCGCACCGTGCAAGGCCCGGCCGCACCGCGGCTGATCGAGCGCAGGCTGCCGCACGGCACGGGGCTGCTCGGCTGGTCGATCGCACATCGCACGCCGCTCGTGGTCGATGGCCCGGGGGATGACGCGCGGCATGCGGTCGATGTCGCCCGGGAGAGCGGGGTGGTGCCGCAGCACCTGATGGTGGCGCCGCTGGTCGACGGAGAGGACGTGATCGGCGGGATCGAGATCGTCGATCAGCGCCGGGCGGCCCGGGACGGCGATGGGTCGTGGGGGGATGATGATCTCAAGCTGCTCGTGCTGATCGCCGCGCAGGCCGCGGGCGCGATCGGCCTGGCACGCCGCCGCAGCGAGCAGAGCAACCGCGATCGCCTCGCCTCGATCGGGCAGATGCTCGCGGGTCTGCTACACGATCTGAAGACGCCGATGACGATCATTTCGGGTTATTCGCAGCTGATGGCCGCCGCCGATGAATCGGAGACGCGCGAGAAATACGTCGAGCAGATCCAGCGGCAGTTCGATCTGATGGCCGGCATGACCCGCGAGGTCCTCGCATTCGCTCGTGGCGATACCGATCTCGTGGTGCGGAAGGTCTACCTCAACAAGTTCGCCGAGGAGCTGACGACCCAGCTCGGAGCCGCGATCGCGGGCCGCGGCATCGAGTTCGTGGTAGACGCGAAGTTCGATGGCGTCGCGTTCTTCGACGAACAGAAGCTGTTGCGCGTGTTCCACAACCTGACGAGCAACGCGATGGAGGCGATGCCCGCGGGCGGTCACCTCCGGGTGGTGATCGATCGCGACGGCGATCAGCTGGTGGTCTCGGTGATCGACAACGGGCCCGGCATCCCGGTGCAGGTGCACGCGCGGATGTTCGAGCTGTTCGCGACCGGGCGGAAGGGCGGCACGGGCCTCGGCCTCGCGATCGTCAAGCGCGTCGTCGATGACCACCGCGGCACGATCCGCTGCGACACCGGGCCGACGGGCACCTCGTTCGTGATCCGGATGCCGATCCAGCGTCCCACCGACGGCGAGTGACCATGCTCGCGCTGAGCGGGATCGACAAGGCCTATGGCGCCTGGCGAGCGCTCGCCGGCGTCTCCCTCGAGGTCGCGGCGGGGCAGGCGGTGCTGCTCGTCGGACGCAACGGGGCAGGGAAGACCACGTTGCTACGGATCGCGACCGGCTACCTCGATCCCGACGCGGGCGACGTGAGGATCGATGGCATCGCGATGCGGAGTCAGCGCGCGCGTGCGCAGTCCCGGCTCGGCTACTTGCCCGAGCAGGCGCCGGCGCCGGTCGAGCTCACCGTGCGCGATCACCTGCGGCTGCGCGCGCGGCTCAAGGGCCTGTCGGCGACGGCGGCGGACCGCGCGGTCGCGGCGTGTCTCGCGGCCGCGGCGATCGAGCAGGAGGCGGGCCGGCCGATCGGGACCCTGTCGAAGGGCTATCGCCAGCGGGTCGGCCTCGCGGACGCGCTGCTCGGGGAGCCGCCGCTGCTGATCCTCGACGAGCCGACGAGCGGGATGGATCCGATCCAGACGCGCCAGCTGTGCGAGCACCTGATCGCGGCTGCCCGGCAGCGCGCGGTGCTGGTGTCGAGCCACGCCGTCGCCGATCTCGAGGCGCTCGCCGGGCGGGTCGTGGTGCTGCGCGAGGGCCGGATCGTCGCCGACGCCACGCCCGAGGCGCTTCGTGCCCGGACCGGGGCGGCGAAGCTCGAGGACGCGGTCGTGAGGCTGCTCGACGAGGAGGCCGCCGGATGACCGCGCGGGCCGCCCACTGGGTGTGGCGCCGCGAGCTCCACGTGATGTTGCGGGCCCCGATCGTCTACGTCGTCGGCGGGGTGTTCCTCGTGGTGCAGGGCGTCGCGTTCGCGGGGCTCGTCGGTGCGCTCTCGGATCCGCGCCGGCCCGCGCCGCTCGGTGCGCTGCTCGAGAACCAGCTCGCCGGGACGCTGCTCACCTGGGTGCTCGAGCTGGTGGTGTTGACGCTGCTCGGGATGCGCGCGATCGCCGAGGACAAGCGCAGCGGCGGCTGGGAGCTGCTGCTCACCGCGCAGTGCTCGGAGGCCGCGGCGGTGGTCGGCAAGTGGCTCGCGGCCGCGACGGTCTACGCGCTGTTGTGGCTGCCGACGCTCGCGTACCTCGGCGTGGTCGCGATGTTCCGCGCGGATGACGGCGGCTGGGATCTCGCGACGATCGCCACCGGCTATGCGGGTGCGATCCTGCTGGGGGCGGCGCTGCTCGCGTGGGCGATCGCGGCGAGCGCGGCGATGTCGTCGACGCTGGGCGCCGGGGCCCTCGGGTTCGCGCTGCTGATGGGGATGTTCCTCGTCGGCGAGCTGCCCGCGCTGTGGCCGGATCTCGCGGTCGATCATCCCTCGGTCGCGGGCGCGCTCGAGGCGGTCTCGCTGCGCGGCACCGTCGGAGGCTTCGCCCGCGGCGAGCTCGACCTCCGCGCGATCGTGTTCGTGCTCGGCCTGGCGATCACCGGGCTGTCCCTCGCGATCACCCTGGCCTGCGCCGGCCGGCGCCACCGCGGCGAGGTGCGGATCCGGACGCTGGCCACCTCGACGCTCGCGGCCATCGTGGCGCTCGCCGGCGTGCTGCTCGTGCGTCACCCGGTGCGGCTCGATGTCTCGGCGAGTCGCCGCAACTCGCTCGACCCGGCGACGCTCGCCGTGCTGGGGGAGCTCGAAGGCCCCGCGACGCTGACGATCGTGCAGCCGACGCTGGGCGGGCTCGAGCCGATCTACGACGAGGTCGCGCGGGTCGCCCAGCGGATGGCGCAGGCCGCGCCGGGGATCGTGCTGCGCAAGGTCGATCCGGCGAGCGCGCCGGGCGGGCTCGCGGCGGTGGCGCGGACGGCTGGGCTGCAGCCGGGCGACCTGGCATCCGGCGGCGCGATCGTGATCGACGCGGGCCGTCGGCGCCGGGTCGTCGATCTGTTGACGATCGCGACGATCGAGCGTGGCCCCGACGGCGCTCCGAAGATCGAGCGCCTCGCGATCGAGCAAGCGCTCGGGGGGGCCCTCGCCTCGCTCACCACGGCGCGGCCGATCACGGTGTGCGCGTCGACGGGGCACGGCGAGCTGCCGATGTCGTCGCACGAGCCCAAGGCTGCCGACTGGAGCGGGATCACCGATCGCCTGATCGGGGACGGCATGGCGGTCTCCGACGTGACGCTCGGCCAGGGCGTACCGGCGAGGTGCTCGGTCCTGGTCGTCGCCGGCCCCGCCACTGATCACGTCGTCGCCGGTTTCGCCGCCGAGAAGGTCGGCTCCGGCGCTGCCGTAGATCGTGTCGTTGCCGGCATAGCCGATGAGCTTGACGCC
>WBZN01001647.1_pt1 | contig 13218 bp, 8 predicted proteins | sample 5204281 | NCBI WGS metagenome assembly WBZN01 (sample SAMN12344347, study PRJNA552823) | activated sludge metagenome | biome: Activated sludge suspended growth; feature: Nitrification reactor; material: Wastewater; isolation source: activated sludge from nitrification reactor of wastewater treatment...
GACCCTCGACTTCCCCCCCCGGGGCCTGGATACCTTCGTCCCGGCTGTCGCAAAAGGCACCTGGAAGCCCTGACGGAATCCCGGTTTCGGCACCACCCTTGCCCTGACTTCCCCCCGGGGGCCCCCTTGGCCCCCCTGGTACCCCCTGAACCTGTGATCTTCGCCACGGGCGTTGCATTCCGCAGCCCCCGAGGCATGGGCCGTCGTGGCGTCCGCGCCACGGGGCCGTCCCGGAGTGGCAATGCCCGAGCGGATGCCAATGGACCGACCCAGTGGACCGGAGGCCGTGGTGGTCATCCGGCCCACCCCGGGCGTCTGGACCGTGGCCACCGCCGTCTACGCCGTCCTCTATGTCGTCTTCGAACGCAGCGGGGCGGGCACCGCCCCGCTGCGTGACCTGGTCAGCAACCTCGCCTTCCTGCCGCTCAACCTCCTCGTCGCCACCCTCAACCTGCTCGCCTCGCGTCACCCGTCGCTCGACATCGGGGTCCGCCGCGCCCTGCGGCTCCTCGGCGCCGGCGCGGTCATGGTGCTCCTCGGCAACCTGATCTCGGTCAGCTACTTCTTCAGCCGCGGCGAGAGCCCCGGCGTGTCGTGGGCCGACCCGTTCTACCTCGCCGACAGCGGCTTCACCCTCGCGGCGCTGCTGTCCTTCCCGCTCATCCGGCGGACCCGCCTCGACGGCTGGAAGTTCGTGATCGATGCCGCCACGGTGCTGGTGGGCGGCGGCCTCGCCATCTGGTTCCTGGCCATCCGGCCGGGCATGGACGTGACCGCCACGAGCTTCATCGACCGGGCGCTGGCGCTGGCGTACCCCATGGCGGGCCTGCTGCTGCTGCTCGGCGTCACCATGACGCTGCTGCGCCGCCCGCTCGACGGGAACCACCGCGCGTTCCGCGTGCTGCTGGCGGGCGTGGTGCTGAGCATCGTCGCCGACCTGACCTTCGACCTGATCGTGGCGCAGGCCGGCGAGCGGATCATGGGGTGGATCGACGCCGTCTACCTGATCGTCTACATCCTGCTGGTGGCCAGCGCGGAGATGTACTGGGCCCACCCGGTGCCGGCCGGTGCCCCCGCCCCCGCGGGCCGGACCCGGCGCCAGCCGTCGAGCCTGCTGCCCTACCTGGCCGTGGGCGCCACCTACGGGCTGCTGCTCGGCGTCACGGTGCAGCCCTGGGTCGATCCGGTGAGCCCGATCGCGGCCGCCGCCGTGGCCATCACGGCGCTGGTGGTGGCGCGGCAGCTGCTCACGGTGCGGGAGAACGTCCAGCTCATCGCGGAGGCGGCGGCCCGGCGCAACGAGGCGCGCTTCCGGGCCCTGGTGCAGCACGCCTCCGACGTGATCCTGGTGGTCCGCGGCGACCTCACCATCCGCTTCGCCAGCCCGTCGGTGGCGCGGGTGCTCAAGCTCGACCCCGCGGGCATCACCGGGCAGCCGCTCGCCGACGTGCTCGACTCCGACATCCGCGACGCGGCGCTGGCCTTCCTGCGCGCCGCCCTGCGCACCCCCGGCGTCACCCCGGCCGTCGAGTGGCGCTTCCAGGGGAGCCGGGCCACGCCGCTGCACGTGGAGGTGATCGCGAGCAACCTGCTGGCCGAGCCCGACGTCCGCGGCCTGGTGCTCAACCTCCGCGACGTGAGCGAGCGCAAGCAGCTGGAGCAGCAGCTCACCCATCTCGCGTTCCACGACCCGCTCACCGGCCTCGCCAACCGGGCCCTCTTCCGCGACCGGGTGAGCCACGCGCTGGCCCTCTCCCGGCGGCAGGGCACCGCCATCACGGTGATGTTCCTCGACCTCGACGACTTCAAGCAGGTCAACGACACCCTGGGCCACGCCGAGGGCGACCAGCTGATCACCGCGGTGGCGGAGCGGCTGCAGGCCTCGGCCCGCAGCGCCGACACCGTGGCCCGGTTCGGCGGCGACGAGTTCGCCATCCTGCTCGAGGACCCGCCGGGAGGCACCGGCCACCAGGTGCTGCTGGAGCGGCTCACCCGCGCCATGGCCCGCACCTTCCCGCTGGCGGGGACGGAGCTCTACGTCACGGCCAGCATCGGGATCGCCACCGCCACCAGCGACGAGAGCGCCGACGACCTGCTGCGCAACGCCGACATGGCCATGTACACGGCCAAGCGGCGCGGCAAGGGCCGCTGCGAGACCTACCAGGCCCACATGTACGCCGACCTCCGGCAGCGCATGGAGATGGAGCTCGCGCTGCGCGCCGCCATCGAGCGGGAGGAGCTGCACCTCGTCTACCAGCCGATCTACGACCTCCGCACCCGCCAGCTCCACGGCGTGGAGGCGCTGGTGCGCTGGGACCACCCCCGCTACGGCTCCATGCTCCCCCAGCAGTTCATCCCGCTGGCGGAGGAGACCGGGCTCATCGTCGACCTGGGGGGCTGGGTGCTGCGGCGCGCCTGCTGGCAGCTGCGCCAGTGGCGCGAGCTCCACCCGACCGCCCCCCTCACCATGGCGGTGAACGTCTCGAGCCGGCAGCTGCACGAGCTCGACATCGTCCAGGAGACGGTGCGCGCCCTCAAGGAGTCGGGGGTCGATCCGGGGGCGGTGATCCTCGAGATCACCGAGAGCGTCCTCATGCAGCAGACCGGCTCCGCCCAGGCCCGCCTCAAGCAGCTCAAGGCCCTGGGCGTCGGCATCGCCATCGACGACTTCGGCACCGGCTACTCGTCGCTCAGCTACCTGCAGCGCTTCCCCATCGACATCCTCAAGCTGGCACGGCCCTTCGTCGAGGAGGTCGCCGGCGGTGACGACCGCGCCGCCCTCCCCCGCGCCATCCTCGGCCTGGGCCAGGCGCTGCGGCTGCGCACCGTGGCCGAGGGGGTGGAGCGGCCCGACCAGTGCGCCGCGCTCGCCGCCATGGGCTGCGACCTCGGCCAGGGATACTACTTCTCGGTGCCGCTCCACCCCGACGAGGTGCGCCGCCTGCTGGCGAGCGGCACCGCCATCGCCACGCCCGCCTGAACTTCCGCGCCGACCACCGGCGCCGGCTGGCCGCGGGTGAGCGTGGCCGCCCCCCCCGCCGGCATCGGGTGCCTGGCCGTGGGAATCAACGCCTGCAAGAGTGTGCGAGGTTGACGCCGGGGACCCGGCGCTGACGCGGCTCCCCGGAGCCCGCGGGGCCTAGTGGCCGCGCGGCTCCTGGGCCACGGTGTCGGCGGCGGCGCGGGGCACCCGGTCGCGGAAGCGTTGCCACAGGACGATCGCCGCCAGCAACGCCGGCACGGTGGCGATCGCCTCCCGGGGGATGGGCAGGCCGGCCTTGGACCCGAGCCCCATCGCGGCGCCGATCAGCACCACGCCGAGCACGGTGCGGAGCGTCCCGGCTGGCAGCCGCACCGACAGGTGGCTCCCGATCCAGACGCCGGGGACCGACCCGATCAGGATGGTCCCGGCCAGGACGTAGTCCACGTTGCCCGCCACCACGTGGGCGATCGCCGCGGCCCACAGCAGGATGGCGGCGTGGAAGACGTCGGTGCCCACCACGCGGTACGGGGTGAGCCGGAAGATCATGATGAGGCCGAGGGCGATCAGCGAGCCGCTGCCCGCCGAGGTGATGCCGAGGATGAAGCCCACGGAGAGCCCGAGCAGCACCGCCGCCACCTTGTGCCGGGCCTGCATCGGCACGGTGTCGCGCTCGCGCGCGATGAGCTGCTTGAGGAAGATGGCGCGGATGAGCGTCATGGCGCCGGTGAAGGCGATGGCCCCCGCCAGCAGGTAGAGCATGGCCTTCTCGAAGGCCGGCCCGCCGAGGTGCCGCTCCAGCATCCCCACCACGTAGACCCCGCCGATGGCGGCGGGCACGGAGCCCACCGCCATCCAGGCCGAGAGCACGAAGTCGATCGTCCCCTGCTGCCAGTGCTTGATCCCGCCCACCGTCTTGGTCACCGCGCCGTACGCCAGGTCGGTCCCGACGGCGGTCACCGGCGGGGTGCCGACGAACAGCACCAGCAGCGGCGTCATCAGGGCGCCGCCACCGATGCCGGTCATGCCGACGAGGACACCGACGCCCAGCCCGAAGGCGATGACCAGCGCGGGATTGAAGCTCACGAGTCTTCCCCATGGGACAGGTAGGGTTTGGCTGCGGGAGGGCCCCGGTGGTGGTGCTCCCGCTCGTGGGGAATGGGCAAGAGGCATGCCTCCAGGGCTCCAGCGCCCGAACAACGCCCGACAGCCGGCCCCGGGGACCGGGCGCATGGCCGCGGGCCCACCCGGCGGGTGATACTCCGACGGGAAACCCGGCATCCGGGGGTCCCGTACGACACCTGTCTTCCCACCCGACGAGGCGGTCCCCGCATGCACGCGCCCTTCCGTCCGCTGGCCACGCTCGCCCTGCTGGCCGCCGCCCTCGGCACTGCGCCGGCCCCGGCCCTCGCCCAGCAGGCGGGGCGCGCGGTGCCGATCGACTACTACCGGCTGCCCAACGGCCTCCGGGTGGTCCTCTCCCGCGACACCACGGCGCCCACCGTCGCGGTCGGGACGTACTACCACATCGGGTTCCGCAATGAACCACGGGACCGCACCGGCTTCGCCCACCTCTTCGAGCACCTGATGTTCCAGGGCTCGACCAACCTCGGCAAGCTCGAGTTCATCAAGCTGGTGGAGTCGAACGGGGGCCTGCTCAACGGCTCCACCCGGTTCGACTTCACCAACTACTTCGAGGTGGTCCCCGCGCACACCCTGGAGACCATCCTCTGGGCCGAGGCCGACCGGATGAAGGGGCTGGCGATCGACAGCGCCAACCTGAAGAACCAGCAGGAGGTCGTGAAGAACGAGGTGCGGGTCAACGTGCTCAACCAGCCCTACGGCTCGTTCCCGTGGATCGACCTGCCGATGACGGCCAACGAGAACTGGTTCAACGCCCACAACTTCTACGGCGACCTCGCCGACCTCGACGCCGCCACCCTCACCGACGCCGCGGCGTTCTTCCAGAAGTACTACGCGCCCAACAACGCGGTGCTCGCAGTGGTGGGCGACTTCGACCCGGGGCAGGCCCGGGCCTGGATCCGGAAGTACTTCGGCGGCATTCCCGCCGTGGAGCTGCCGGCCGCGCCGGACCTCACCGAGCCGCGCCAGGTCACCGAGAAGCGCGCCAGCCGGGTCGATTCGCTCGCCACCCGCCCGGCCCTCGGCCTGGCCTGGCACGTGCCGCCCCGCTGGACGCCGGAGTGGTTCGCCTTCGGGCTGATCGACCAGATCCTGGGGCAGGGCCGCGACGCCCGGCTGTTCGAGGCGCTGGTGCAGGAGAAGGGCTACACCGGCGACGTGAGCGCCGGCATCAACTGGGGGCTGGGGCACCAGTTCAACTACCAGGGCCCCATGCTCTGGATGGTCTCGCTGTACCACGACGCGAACGTCAGCCCCGATTCCATCCTGGCCGCGGTGGACCGCGAGGTGCAGGCGCTGGTGAACCGGCCGGTCGACGCCGCGACCCTGGCGCGGGCCCGCACCAAGATGCGCGCCTCGCTGTACGACATCATGGAGAGCTTCTCCGGCTTCGGCACCCTCGACCTGCTGGCCTCCTTCGCGCTGTTCGACGACGACCCGTCGCGGGCCAACCAGCTCGAGGCGGGGTTCGCCCGGGTGACGCCGGCCCTCATCCAGCGCACCGCGCGCGAGTACCTGCGGTCCGGCAACCGGACCGTCTACACCATCGTCCCCGGGGCGCCCCAGGCGGCCGCCGGCGGCACCCAGTGAGGAGCGGACCCATGCGATCCACGCTGCTGGCCACGGCCCTGCTCCTCGGCGCGCTGCCCCTCGCCGCGCAGAAGGAGGCCCCGCCGGCCCCCGGCACCCCGAAGGACTTCCGGGTGCCGCCCCGGCGCACCATCACGCTGCCGAACGGGATGAAGGTGAGCTTCGTGCGCTACGGCACCGTGCCCAAGGTGGCGATCCAGCTCGACATCGCCACCGGCGGCATCGACGAGGCGGCCGACGAGGTGCAGCTGGCGGGCCTCACGGCCCAGATGCTGCTCGAGGGCAGCACCAGCCGCGGCGCGGGCCAGATCTCCCGCGAGGCGGCCGAGATGGGCGGCAGCCTCCGCGCCGGCGCCGGCGACGACGACCTGACCGTGGGCGGGGAGGTGCTGAGCGAGTTCGGCGACCGGTTCATCGCCCTGCTGGCCGACGTGGTGCAGCGTCCCCGCTTCGCCGAGTCCGACCTGGCCCGCCTCCGCGCCAACCTGCAGCGCGACAACGCCATCGCCCAGAGCCAGCCGGGGCAGCTCACCCGGGCGCGTTTCCGCCAGATGCTCTTCGGCGACCACCCCTACGGCCGGGTGTACGCCACCGACGCGATGATCGCCGGCTACACCGCCGCGCGCGTCGCCGCGTTCTACGACCGCAACCTCGGCGGCCGCCGGGCCCACCTCTACGTGAGCGGGGTCTTCGACCAGCCGAAGCTGGAGCGCGCCATCCGCGCCGCCTTCAGCCGCTGGAAGGCCGGCACCGCCGCCACCGTGCACCCGCCGACCCCGGTGGCCCGCCGCCAGCTCGACCTCATCGACCGCCCCGACGCGGTGCAGAGCTCGCTCCGCGTTGGGCTGCCCGTGGCCGACCCGACCAGCCCCGACTGGGTGCGGCTCACGGTCACCGACGCGCTCCTCGGCGGGGCCTTCGGCTCGCGGATCACCAGCAACATCCGCGAGGACAAGGGCTACACCTACAGCCCCTTCTCGTTCGTGGGCAACTGGCCGAAGACCGGCCTGTGGGTGGAGGTGGCCGACGTGACCACCGCGGTCACCGGGCCGTCGCTCAAGGAGATCTTCGGGGAGGTGGACCGGCTCCGGCGCGAGGCGCCGTCCGAGGCCGAGCTCACCGGCATCAAGAACAACCTGGCCGGCGTCTTCACGCTGCAGAACAGCTCGCGCTACGGCCTGATCGGCCAGATGCAGTTCGTGGACCAGCACGGCCTGGGCGACGGCTACATCAGCGGCTACGTCAAGCACGTCCACGCGGTGAGCCCCGAGGACGTGCGCCGCACCGCCGAGAAGTACCTCGACCCGGCGCGCATGACGATCACCGTGGTGGGCGACCGGAAGACCGTCGAGCCCCAGCTGGAGCCGTACCGGGCCGGGGTCCCCTGACCCGGGGGAGGGGCGCCGGGCGGGGCGGACCCTTACTGGCGCCCCCCCCGCGACCGTACATTTCTGGTCCCTCTCCCATGCACCAGGAGCAGTGACCAGATGGCGAACCCGATGACCTGCGACGCCCCGGCCGCCGAGGCGCCGAAGCCCGAGAGCCCGGACTGGATGGCGATGCTCGCGCCCTACCGCGTGCCATCCAACCTCCGGAGCGCCTGGCAGCTGGCGAGCACCGCCGCGCTGCTGGTGATCTTCTGGGTCGCCGCGCTGTGGAGCCTGGAGATCGGCTACTGGCTCACCCTGATCGTGGCGGTGCCGGCGGCCATGATGGTGGTCCGGATGTTCATGCTGCAGCACGACTGCGGGCACGGGAGCTTCTTCCGCTCCCAGAAGGTCAACGACCTGATCGGCTCGGTCATCGGCGTCATCACGCTGGTCCCCTACACCTACTGGCGGAAGACCCACGCCATCCACCACGCCAGCTCCGGCAACCTCGACGGCCGGGACTTCGGCGACATCGACACCCTGACGGTCCGCGAGTACCTGAGCCGCCCCCGCCACAAGCGCATCCTGTACCGGCTCTACCGCCACCCCCTGGTCCTGCTGCTGGTGGGGCCGGCGTGGCAGTTCATCCTCAAGCACCGCCTCCCGCTCGACATCCCGCGCAGCTGGAAGCGCGAGTGGACCAGCGTGCACCTGACCAACCTGGGCCTCGGGCTCGCGGTGGCGCTGCTCTGGTGGATGGTGGGCCTGCGGGAGTTCCTGATGGTGCAGCTGCCCATCACGCTCATCGCCGGCGCCATGGGCGTCTACCTCTTCTACGTGCAGCACCAGTACGAGGACACCTACTGGCGCTATCGCGAGGCGTGGAACTACTTCGCCTCCGGCCTCGAGGGGGCCAGCCACCTGGTGATGCCCCGGCTGCTGCAGTGGTGCACCGCCAGCATCGGGCTGCACCACATCCACCACGTCTCCGCCCGCATCCCCAACTACCGGCTGCAGGAGGCGTTCGACCAGAACCCGGCGCTGCACAAGGTCACCCGGCTCACCCTCCCCGAGAGCGTGAAGACGCTGTGGCTCACGCTCTGGGACGAGGACGAGAAGCGGCTGGTCAGCTTCCGCGAGCTGCGGGCCATCCGCGACCGCATCGCCCGGGAGATCGGCGCCGGCGCCGCCATCCTCGCCACCAAGCCCGAGGCGGTGCCGCGCACCTGGCAGTAGGGCGGGTGGGTGGTAGGGCGGTTGGACGGTAAACAACCTGAGGGGGCGAGGTCCGTGTGGACCCCGCCCCCTCGACCGTACCGCCTGACCGCCTTACCGCGGGAACGCCTCCGGCAGGCCGCCGTCCACGGTGAGGATGTCGCCGGTGGTGTACCGGAACCGGCTGCTCGCCAGCAGCACCGCCAGGTCGGCCACCACCTCGGCCGGGATGAGCGCGGCGCCCATCAGGTTCCGCTTGCGGTACACCTCGAGCTGCGCCTCGACGGTGATGCCGCGGCTGGCGGCGCGCTCCTTCACGAACTGCAGGAACAGCGGCGTCTCGATCTGGTCGGCGTTGATGGCGTTGACCCGGATCCCGTCGGCGCCGAGCTCCACCGCCGCCACCCGCAGGGCCTGCAGCATCGCCGCCTTGCTCCCGCCGTACGCCACCGCCTCCTTGCCCGGCACCACCGCCGCCTTCGACACCGACGCCACGATCGACCCGCCGAGGCCCTGGCGCCGCATGATCCGCGCGGCGCGGGCGATCGCCTGCACCGCGCCGATGTAGTGGACCTCGAGCTGCCGCTGCAGGTCTTCGCGGGTGATCTCGGTGACCGGCGCGAAGCGGGGCGGGGCCCCGGCGGTGTAGAAGAGGCAGTCGAGCCCGCCGAACTCGAGCACCGCCCGGCGGAACAGCGCATCGAGGCTGGCGTCATCCCGGACGTCCACCGGGCCGCCGATCACCCGCCCCGGCGCCGTGGCCGCGATCTCGCACGCCACCTTTCCCGCCACGGCGCCGTCGAGGTCGGCCACCACCACGTGGGCCCCTTCGGCCGCGAACTTCTCCGCCGCCGCCTTGCCGATCCCGCTCCCGCCGCCGATCACCACCACCACGTGCCGCGGCAGCAGCTTGGTGGCCCGCTCCTTGGCGAGCGCCTCCTCCGTCTTCCGGCGCTCGAGCGGCCAGTGCTCGAACTCGAACACGTCGGCCTCGGGGAGGAAGGCGAACCGTTCCACCGCCTCCGCGTTCACCAGGCTCTCGAGCCCGGCGCGGTAGCAGAGGTTGGCGGTGACCGCGTTCTTCTTGTCGCTGAAGGCCGTGATCATCCCGATCCCCGGCACCAGGACCACCTTGGCCCAGTCATCCAGCGGCGGCTGGTCCGGCGCGGCGTGGCGCCGGTGGTAGGCCTCGTACTCGGCCCGCTGCGCCGCGATCTGGGCCGTGACCTGCGCGGCCAGCGCGTCGGGCGCGAGCCCCGGGTCGAGGTCGAGCCACAGCGGCAGGCGCCCCGCGCGCAGCAGGTGCTCCGGCGTGGTCATGCCCCGCCGCACCAGCTCCGGCGTCCGCTCCTGGCCCAGGGTCTCGAGCACGTCCTCGCCATCGTCGAAGTGCAGGATCACCCGCTCGGAGGCGCCCAGCGCGCCCCGCACCGCGGGAAGCACCGTGGCGGCCACCTGCTGCCGCTCCGCCGCGGGCCGCGCCGGGCGCACGGTGCCGCCCAGCACCCGCTTGCCCTTGCGGCAGGCCGCCAGGTAGGCCTCGATCTTTTCCACGGCCGCCGTCATGCGCTGGTGGCACTGCCGCGGGTCGTCGCCGAAGATCACCAGCCCGTGGTGCGCCAGCGTCATGCCGATGGCGGTCGGCGGAATCCGGCCCGCCATGGCGCTCACCGCGCGCGCCAGCGGAAAACCGGGCCGGCTGTACGGCACGTAGACCACCTGCCCGTCGAAGATCTCGCGCACCAGCCGCTCCGCGGTGCCGTCCGGCACGTTGGTCAGGCTCATCGTGGCGATATCATGGGTGTGGGCGATGACCCGGTGCGGCAGCAGCGAGTGCAGCGGCGTCTCGACGCTCGGCGCGGGGCCCTCGGCCAGCATGCAGCCGGCCATGAAGCGCATCATCTCGGCGTCGGTCATCTGGTCGATCGCGCCGAGGGGCGCCAGCCGCGGCAGCGACAGCCGGGTGAAGCCACCCCGGTTGATGGTGCGCAGGTCGGTGCCGCTCCCCTTGACCAGCAGCGCCTCCACGTCGGTCCCGTCCGGTCCCGGGACCGTCAGCTTGATGGAGGTGTTGCCGCCGCCCGGCTGGACCAGCCGGGTCTCCCGGCCGAGCAGGTTGGAGAGGTGCACCAGCCCGTCGAGCGGGTCGGTGCCGGCGGGCAGCGTGGCCCAGGAATCGCCGGTCGGCGTGGCAGGGGAAGTCGACATGCGGGGAAGATGGCAGGAGTCGGGGCCCGGCGCGAGCAGCGGCGCTGGCCCCGGTCCCCGATCGGGCGTAGCTTGGCCTCCGTCACCCCTGCCCAACCTCCCAGCCGGACCGCTCCCGATGCCCCGACCCGGACCTCATCTGGCCCGCCGTGACTTCCTCGCCTCGGGCGTCGCGGGGCTCGGCGCCCTGGCCCACGCCCCCTGGTGGCCCGGCCGCGACGGCGGGGTGCGCGTCCTCCCGCCGGGGCCGGCCGACCTGGGCTGGTGGCGCGAGGCGCGCTTCGGGATGTTCGTCCATTGGGGACTCTACGCGATCCTGGGCGGTGAGTATGGCGGCCGCACCGACTACGGGGAGTGGATCCGCAACAACGCGCACATCCCCCTCGCCGAGTACGACCGGCTGCTGGCCCGGTTCAACCCGACCGCCTTCGACCCCGGCCAGTGGGCCGCGCTCGCCCGCGAGGCGGGGATGGGCTACCTGACCATCACCACCAAGCATCACGACGGCTTTGCCCTCTTCGATTCCGCCCTCACCGACTTCTGCGTCCGCTCCACCCCGTTCCGGCGCGACATCATGCGCGAGGTGGCCATGGCCTGCCGCGGCCATGGCGTCCGCCCCTGCTGGTACCACTCCATCATGGACTGGCACCACCCCGACTACCTCCCCCGCCGCGACTGGGAAGCCGAGACCCGCTCGGCCGCGGGCGCCCGCTACGCCCGCTACGAGGCCTACCTCCACGGGCAGGTCACCGAGCTGCTCACCCGGTACGGCGACATCGGCGTGATGTGGTTTGACGGCCAGTGGGAGGGCAGCTGGACCCAGGCGATGGGCCAGCGCCTCTACGAGAAGTGCCGCGCTCTGCAGCCGGCGGTGATCGTCAACAACCGGATCAACGGCTGGTCGGCCACGCCGGTGCCGCCCGAGGCGCAGCTCGGCGACTTCCGCACCCCGGAGCAGGAGATCCCCGCCACCGGCTGGCCGGGGGTGGACTGGGAGTCGTGCATCACCATGAACCGCAACTGGGGCTACAACCGCCACGACCACGACTTCAAGCCGGTGGAGCAGCTGATCGGGATGCTGGTGGAGACGGCGTCGAAGGGGGGCAACCTGCTGCTCAACGTGGGCCCGAAGCCCGACGGCAGCTTCCCGGAGGAGAGCGTGGAGCGGTTGCGCGCGATGGGGCGCTGGATGGCGGTCCACGGCGAGGCGATCCACGGCACCACTGCCTCGCCCTTTGCCCGGGCGTCGTTCCGGGCCACCAGCAAGCCCGGCCGGCTCTACCTGTTCCTGGGCGAGTGGCCGGGCCCCGCGCTGCGGGTGCCGGGGCTCCGCACCCCGATCCGCCGCGCCACCCTCCTGTCCGACCCGGAACGCCGCGCCCTGCCGTGCACGCCGGGGCCGGAGGGGATGTCCGTGGAGCTGCCGGGCGCGCCGCCCGACGGACCGTGGCCGGTGGTCCGGCTGGACTTCGACGGCCCCCCCGAGGTCCGGGAGTAGGCGCTCAGGGCTCCATCACGTCGGGGAAGAGCCGGGCCGCGCACGCGGGGCAGAGGGAATGGGAGCACTCGACCCCGGCGGCGTGCCGGAGGTACTCCTCGATCGGCTGCCACTCGCCCGCCGCATCGCGGGTCTTCTTGCACTGCGCGCAGATCGGCACCAGGCCACGCAGCAGCGCCCCGCCCTCCGGATGGCCGGCCGCCACCGCGCGCTCCATGGCCCGGCGCCGCACCACGGTCACGTCGCTGAACGACACCACCACCTGGGTGGCGCGCGCGTCGCCGCCGACGGTGGGGACGGCGTTGACCGCGAGCCAGGTCATGCCGCCGGCGGCGGACATCACCCCCACCACCCGGTCCCACACCGGCCGCCCGGTCTGCAGCGCCACCATCGCCGGATGCTCCGACGGCGGCAGCGGCCGCTCGTCCTCGCCGAGCAGGAGCCAGTACGGGTTGAACGCGGTGAGCCCGTGCAGCTGCCCCTCGCTCGCGCCCAGCAGCTCGCGCGCGGCGCGGTTGGCGAGCAGGATCCCGGCGTTGGCCCCGTGCAGCACCACGCCCACGGCCAGTCCGTCGAGCACCGCGCGGTAGCGGGCCTCGCTCTCGCGCAGGTGTTCCTCCGCCAGCCGGCGCCGGGTCACGTCGCGGGTCACGGAGTGGATCTCCTGCACCTCACCGGTGGCCGGGTCGCGGATGGCCCGTACCAGGCACTCGAACCAGAGGTACGAGCCATCCTTGGCGCGCAGCCGGTGGGTGATGAGGGTGGGGGCGCCTGACTGGCCCAGCGTCTCGTGCGCCTGCCGGGCCAGCGCCAGCTCCTCGGGATGGAAGAGCTCGAAGACGGGACGGCCCACCAGCTCGTCCGGCGCGTAGCCCAGCAGGCGCGCCGCGGCGGGGGAGGCGTATCGGTAGACGCCGTCCGGTGCATGGCGGGAGAGCAGGTCGCCGGCCGACTCCGCCAGCAGGCGCAGGCCGGCGTCGTCCGGGGTGTGGGCTGGCAGTACGGTGGTCATGGCGGGCCCCCTCAGGGGGAGAGGCCGGTCCATCGGCGGGGATGTGGTGCCGATCAACGTAGGAACGCCTGACGGAGAGCGCAATACGGCCCGGACCGGCGCTCGATCCCCGTGAAGGGATCTTCGCCGGCCGGGCCGATTGCATGAAGGAGCCTTCGTTGTCGGGCCCGCGCCGCGGACCGGGCCGAGCCCGATCGGCGCG
>WBZN01001648.1_pt1 | contig 13215 bp, 8 predicted proteins | sample 5204281 | NCBI WGS metagenome assembly WBZN01 (sample SAMN12344347, study PRJNA552823) | activated sludge metagenome | biome: Activated sludge suspended growth; feature: Nitrification reactor; material: Wastewater; isolation source: activated sludge from nitrification reactor of wastewater treatment...
ATTTTTCTCTGTCATTCATCGTTCCTTTTTATGTAACGATGAACCAAAACACTCTCTTAGGCAATCACCCCATTTTGTCCAAATTGTGATGACGGGGTACAGAAGAATGATTCGACTGGAGTTGTCTCATTATGACGGACAGTTTTTTCATGGGTTCGAGAAGGTCTCAACATGTGAAAGCGAGTTAAAGTTTATTGCGATTTGATTATTCTCATTCAGTTTCCTCTCAAAATTGATCGGTGATAAGTATCTCAGCCCAGAATATCTGCGTGTTGGGTTGTATCAGGAGTCGATCCAGGTGAATATGGTCAGCCTTGCTTCAGTTTTGTTTTCCCATGAACGCCTGTCGATCAACTCATATTCAATGGAAGCAAAAAAGCTCGCAGCCATTGCATTATCATAGGCATCACCTACACACTGCCCATGGATGGATGGACGCACGCCCATTTCCTTGCATCGTTTGCCAAACTCATCGCTTGCATATTGATTTCCCTGATCGCTGTGGTGAATCACTTTGCCCGGTTTCCGGGTGATTAACGCCATGTTCAATGCATTGATCACCAGGTTTGCTGTCATGGTTCCACTGAAAGACCATCCCACTACCTTACGGCTGAATACATCGATAACCACGGCCAAATACAAGAATCCTGCCCAGGTAGGAATGTAAGTCATGTCCGCAACCCATAGCTGGTTGATGCAGGTCGCTTTGAAATGACATTGCACCAGATCCGGTGCAGGGCGATCACGTTTATTCCGATGAGTCGTGATTACAAAGCTTCGCCTGCGGCTCACCCCTTTAATTCCAGCCTCATGCATCAACCTGCCTACGCGCTTGTGATTGACCCTGACTCCCCGATCGGCTAATTCAACGGTAATGCGGGGACGGCCATACGTACAATCACCCTGGAATTGGCTACGTTGAAATGGGTGGCCTGGTTCAACAATCATTGACTGTTGGAGTCTATAGGATACATAACTTCCGCAGAAGCTGAGGTAAACTACTATCGGTAATTCGCCATAAATCGAATACCATTTTGCAAGCGACCGCTAATCGAGCGTTTTGGCAGTTACTTAAGCAAATACATCCTTATAAGATTACTATCTTGTTATCTCATGTGATTGAAACCAATGGCCATAATAGAAATCATGTTTTAGCCGCAATTCCTACAGCATCAATATCTAAGATAATCTTCCCTGACAAATCATGTCCAGCTGTAATAACGGTAGTTTCCATTTCAGTCGCCTTTAGGCAAATTGTCATTAATTGACCTGGCAATCCTGAAGCAGGAGTCGGGCCAATGATGTCCCATATTTTATAGAACCAGCCATTACTTACCATATCGGCGTACTATTTTTCCCGAGTTCTGTGGTGACTCCATATCCAGCGAGAGTAATTACGTACCCGAGTCCACAAGTTGAAAATAAAAAGATGATTACGCTTTGTAATCACCGGAGCAATCAATTTAACAATTGGCAGCATTGCCAAAAACCTATTGATACCATTTCACAGTCCGACAATTCGGAATAAAACGATTTAATACCCGCTTATCCATACATTAGTGATCAATACAACAAATTATCATTGCTAGCCAATGATAAATAGGATGAAATTTCACAATAATTGGAAAAGCAAGTAAGCTCAGATCGACAGTACTACAGGCAAATTGTTTATGATTTTGAGCAATGACTTGATCAAAAAACTTGGCTATGTATTGATGATGATCACAGTCTACTGTCATGCAAATATAGCGCTTGCCAACAATATGCGTGCAAACCCTGCACTTCTGGATCTTTCAATAGAGGAACTGATGAAAGTCGAAGTCATCACTGCCTCGCGCCGCTCTCAGAAATTATCCGAAACGCCATTCGCTGTATTTGTCATTACGCAAGATGACATCAAACGCTCTGGGGTGACGAGCATACCCGAAGCTTTGCGCATGGCTCCGGGAGTTGAAGTAGAGCGCATCGGAACTGACAAATGGGCTATCAGCATACGTGGTTTCAATGGGCGTTTTGCCAACAAGCTGCAGGTATTGATGGACGGACGCAGTGTCTATAACCCGTTATTTGCCGGAGTGCAATGGGAACAGCAGGACACCCTACTGGAAGATATCGATCGTATCGAAGTCATACGCGGCCCTAGCGCAGCATTATGGGGGGTCAACGCTGTCAATGGCGTCATCAACATCATCACCAAAAAAGCAGCAGATACTCAAGGCACGTTACTGACCGCCGGAGGTGGCAGTTTCGAGCATGCTTTTGCCGGCGCACGCTATGGCGGAAAATTAAGTGAAAACACACCATTTCGCATTTATGCCAAGGGATTTTCCCGCGCCAACATGTCCTCTCTTGCTGGAAGCTCTGTCGATGACGCCTGGCACAGCGCCCGAGGTGGTTTTAGAGCTGATCACCAGCATGGCAACGATCAGTTTACCATTCAAGGTGATATGTTCTACAGCTCGATTGGTGACACGCTAGACAAGACCCAATTAAGCGCACCCCTGATCCGAATGGAAGCCATTCGTGGCCACTACGAAGGCGGCAACATTCGCATGCGCTGGGACCGCACACTATCCGATCGATCCTCGATCATGCTGCAAACCTACTATGACCGGGTCGATTATCGGCAATTGACAGCAACACAATTTCGCGCCGAAAGCTTCGACATCGATTTTCAGCATCGTTTCCCTCTGCTCGATCGTCATGATATTACCTGGGGAACAAATTATCGCTTGTACCATAATAAGGTACTCGATTCCGAACTCATCGCATTGACACCACGTCAGCAAACCAATCACCTAATCGGCGCTTATGCACGTGATGAAATCACGTTGTTGCCGGATCAATTAAAGCTGACTTTGGGCGTGCGAGTGGATCACAACGATTTCAGCGGTCTGGAAGTACAACCCAATTCACGCTTGATGTGGACGCCAGATCAGAAAAATTCAGTTTGGGCCGCCATTTCCCGTGCCGTACGCACACCTTCGCGAGCCGAAAACGATATTCTACTGAATACACGAACACTCGATACTTTACCCGGAACCACTGCGCTATTACCTTTTCCATTGCTGGTGCAACTTGCCGGCAACACACACTTCGCATCGGAGAAACTGTTGGCCTATGAACTGGGATATCGGCACCAGTGGTCTCCACAGGCTTCAATCGATCTGACCGGATTCTTCAATGATTATAGTCAATTGCGTGACTTATCGGCACGTGCAATCACACTCCAGACGGCCTTCCCCACACATTTGACCTTACCGGTGCAGATCAATAATCAGGCCAGCGGTTACACCTACGGCGTAGAAGTGTCTGCCGACTGGCGTCCTATTGAAAACTGGCGTCTACAAGGCAATTACAGTTTTATCCAGATACACACCGATTCCAATCCGTTTTTCAAACCCTTGGATCCATCAGTGGGCAGTGCTGGCAAAATCACACCACAGCATCAGGTTTCGCTGCGTTCACACTATGACTTTTCCGAGCGGCTACAACTCAACCTATGGCTCCGCTACGTCAGCAATATCAGTTTTTACAATATCCAGGATTACGTGACGATGGATAGCAAGCTAACCTACAAACCATTCAAGAATGTCGAGTTATTTGTCGTAGGCCAAAATTTATTTAGCCAGAACCATCGCGAATTCGCTTCCGACTTTATTCCCTCCATGGCGACAAACATTCCACGAGGAGTTTATGCCGGTGCACAGTGGCGCTTTTGAAAAAACTACATCACGAATTAATGAATAGTACACAGCAGGCTGATCGGAATAGCATATTGCAACAAGCAGGCAATACGGCTTGCCTTGGTTGCAAACACCGGCAATGGTGTACGACCGTTCTCCACGCCCTGGGGGATCAGTCTTGACAGGCATCGAGAACACTTTGCGCGCGCTATTTCTCTGTCTGTATCTAGGCATCACAGGCTTGGTATCCATGCCGGCAATGGCTACCTCTGTCGCCAGCGAACAAACACTGATCGCGGCATTTCTCTTCAATTTCCTCAAGTTTACCGAATGGCCTGAAACGAGCGTCGGTCCTGAACTAACACTGTGTACCAGCAAAAACCCTCCGTTTGAGGAATTGAATGCCATCGGCGGCCGTTCCGCGCAAGGTAAACCAGTAAAAATCAAACGACTGCAACTGGGTGACGATACTCAAGATTGTCAATTATTGTATTTGCCCCAGGAAGAAGGTGCAGAACGCATACGGGATTGGCTCAAAACCATCCATGCCAAACCGGTTCTGGTTGTCAGCAATATCAATGGCTTTCTCGATATGGGCGGAATGCTCGTTTTAAACAATGATGGCAAGAACCTACATTTCTCGGTCAATCTGGATATGGTTCGGCAGTCATCGCTCAAACTGAGTGCGCAATTGCTGCAAATCGCTCGTGAAGTCAGAGGTCGATAATGCAAAACACTAATCGATTTCTGACACGATTGCGATACGCCAGTTATTGGGTAAAAAACAGAACTGCCTTTATTCAATTGCTGCGCACCTGTTCTATTTTATGCCTGCTTGGAGGAGTAGCCACAGCAGCAACCGCAAGTGGTATGCGCGCCAACGATACTTTGCTCGATCTGCCAATCGAAGATTTGATGAAGGTTGAAGTGACATCGGCATCCCGTCGTGCGCAAAAGCTCAATGCTGTTTCCTCGGCGATTTTCGTCATCACGCAGGATGACATCAAACGCTCCGGAGTAACCAACATTCCCGATGCGTTGAGAATGGCGCCAGGTGTACAGGTCGACAGAATCGGGACGGATCGGTGGGCGGTCAGCATCCGGGGTTTCAATGGTCGGTTTGCCAACAAACTGCAGGTACTCATGGATGGCCGCAGCGTGTACAACCCGATCATGTCCGGCACGATGTGGGATCAACAGGATACCTTGATCGAAGATATCGACCGTATCGAGGTGATTCGCGGACCTGCTGCCACGGTGTGGGGTATCAATTCAGTGAATGGTGTCATCAATATCATCACCAAAAAAGCGGCCGATACGCAAGGCACCCTGCTCACTGCCGGCGGCGGCAGCTTTGAACATGGATTTGTTGGTGCACGTTACGGTGGCAAAATCAATGAAGAAACGCCCTTCCGCGTTTATGCCAAGGGATTTACCCGTGACAGCACCACTTCGCTAGCCGGCAACAGCAATAACGATCAATGGCATTCCGCTCGCGGTGGATTCCGCATCGACCATAGTCGCGGTATTGATCAGTTCACCCTGCAAGGTGATTTTTTCTCGAATTTCATCGGCGACACGATCGACCCGGAAAAACTCCGCTTGCCGTCGCTCAACCCGAATGGCATCCGAGGATCGAATGAAGGCGGCAACGTCCGTTTTCGCTGGGATCGCACATTGTCAGATCGATCGTCGATCATGCTGCAAACATACTATGACAAGCTGAATTATCAAGCCGGTGCGATTATCGGATTTCATTCTGAAAGCTTCGACGTTGATTTTCAACATCGTCTTCCGTTATTCGACCGTCACGATGTAACCTGGGGCGCCAATTACCGCTTGTACCATACGCACATGCATGAAACAGAACTGGTTAGTCTGAACCCAGCTTCAAAAACCAATAACATATTTAGCGGTTTCATTCGCGATGAAATCACCCTGATACCGGAACGCTTGTCCCTTACCTTGGGTACCCGATTGGATCGCAACGATTTTACCGGACTGGAAATCCAGCCTAATGCCCGCCTGATGTGGACACCCGATGCGGAAAACTCAGTATGGGCAGCCGTATCACGCGCTGTGCGCACACCTAATCGTGCGGAGAATGATGCGGTGCTCAAGTCTCTGCAACTGACCAGTATTCCGGGATTCCCAGTATTGCCTTTCCCGGTTCAGGCAACGTTTAACGGTCAATCCAATTTCCTTTCAGAGAAATTACTGGCTTATGAACTGGGTTATCGCCGCCAAGTCACGCCGCGTGCATCGATTGATATTGCCGGATTCATTAATGACTATACGCAATTGCGGGATACGAGTTTCTCAGGATTTGCGCTTGGCACTGGATTTCCCAGACATTTCGATGCCAAGGTAATCTCAAACAATGCAGCCTCTGCCCTGACTTATGGTGGCGAGGTCTCGGTCGATTGGAGACCGATTGACAACTGGCGCCTACAAGCCAACTACAGCTTTATTCATCTGGATATAACAGCCAATCCACTCACCAAGCAATTCGATGGTTCCACTGCCGGAGCTGACAAATCCACCCCACAGCATCAGGTTTCTTTCCGTTCCAATTATGATTTCTCAGACAGATTGCAGCTCAATCTGTGGTTGCGTTATAACAGCCGCATGCCACTTTACAACCTTCCGGACTTTGTCACGATGGATGGCAAACTGGTGTACAAGCCGTACAAAAATACCGAACTGTTCGTGGTCGGACAAAACCTCTTCAGTCAGCTTCACCAGGAATCGGTAGGTGATTTTCTGCCATCCGTACCCGTGCTGATACCACGTGGTGTTTATGGTGGTGTGCAATGGCGCTTCTAGGTGCCGGCACATATGACTTGCCTATCCGTATGCGGTGGATATGGATCTTATTAATCATATTAAGTGGTGTTGTGCATTTCCCAACCTGGGTCAGTGCCGCCACACTGCGCGCGGACAATGCGCTGCTGGACATGTCCATCGAGGAACTGATGCGGGTCGAGGTTACATCGGTATCCCGACGGTCTCAAAAACTGACCGAAGTCGCCTCCGCTGTATTCGTCATCACACAGGATGACATTCGCCGTTCGGGTGTCACCAACATTCCCGATGCATTGCGCATGGCGCCAGGTGTTCAGGTCGAGCGTGTCAGCACCGACAAATGGGCGGTCAGCATACGTGGTTTCAATGGCTTGTATGCGAATAAACTGCAAGTGTTGATGGACGGGCGCAGTGTTTATTCTCCGATTTTTTCTGGCGTACTGTGGGAACAACAGGATACGATGATGGAGGATATCGATCGTATCGAAGTGATCCGTGGACCGGCTGCCTCGGTATGGGGATCCAATGCCGTCAATGGCGTCATCAATATCATCACCAAGAAAGCTGCGGACACCCAAGGTACGTTACTGACTGCCGGAGGTGGAAGTTTCGAGCAGGGATTTGCCGGCGCTCGCTATGGTGCCAAGATCAATGAAGACACGCCCTTCCGTATTTATGCCAAAGGATTCAGCCGAGATCATACCCAATCCTTGACGGGCGATAGCGTCAATGACCAATGGCGTTCCGCCCGGGGTGGCTTTCGCGTCGATCATCAGCGTGGAATCGATCAATTCACTCTGCAGGGCGACGTGTTCTACATGGCCGACGGCAATACACTCAATAGCGCCGGACTCAGCCTGGCTCCAAATCTCAGTGCAGGGCTGCGTGGACATCAGGAAGGCGGCAATATTCGCTTTCGCTGGGACCGAACTTTCTCGGAACAATCCTCGATCATGTTGCAAAGCTACTACGACCGTGTTAGGTCGCATTTGATGCCCATCGGTGTCATTGACGCAGAAAGTTTTGATATCGATTTTCAGCATCGATTTCCCTTGTATGACCGGCATAATGTGACATGGGGAAGCAATTACCGCCTATATCACAACACCATACTTGATACGCCATTCATGCGGTTCTCGCCGCACACACGCACCAACCATCTGATCAGTGCGTTCATTCGAGACGACATCATTCTGATACCAGAGCGACTGTCGATGACCCTTGGCAGTCGTTTCGAGCATAACGATTTTAGCGGCTGGGAGATACAACCCAATGCCCGACTAATGTGGACACCGAACAGCGAACATTCATTCTGGGCGGCTATTTCCCGTGCCGTAAGAACGCCATCGCGTGGAGAAAATGACTTGACGCTCAATACTGGCGAACTCCGAGGGATTCCCGGTTTGTCCGCACTTCCATTTCCTGTGGCGTCGGTACTGCAGACCTCGTCTCAATTCGGTTCAGAAAAATTACTTGCCTATGAAATTGGCTATCGGCATCAGCTATCTCAGCAAGCATCCATCGATATGACAGGCTTCATCAACGATTACGATCAGTTGAGGGATCTTAGTCTCGGTGCATTCACACTGACCACCGGTTTGCCTCGGCAGCTTATCGCACCGGTATTAATCAATAACCGGGCAACTGCCTTCACTTATGGTTTTGAAACTTCAATCGACTGGAAACCCCGTCACAATTGGCGCCTGCAAGGTAGCTACAGCTTCCTGGACATGCACATCACTTCCAACACTCTTCTGCAACGTAGCGACCCCACTACCGGTGGCGCCGACAAAATCAGTCCCCAACACCGTTTGTCATTACGATCCAATTACGATTTTTCCGAAAAACTGCAACTGAATCTTTGGCTGCGTTATGTCGACGCCATTCCGTTCTATAACATCTCGGATTATGTGACGATGGATGCCAAGCTGTTGTATAAACCCCTAAAAAATACAGAAATTTTCATCGTTGGACAGAACCTGTTCAGTCAAAACCACAGAGAGTTTGTCGCCGATACGATTCCTACCATTGCTGCCATGATTCCACGTGGTGTCTATGCCGGTGTGCAATGGCGCTTTTGACTCACTTGATTTCCTTTGACATGAGCCCAAATAACGCACCAAAACACACTTTAATCAATCCATTAGTCATCATCGTGACAATTTATGATTAGGTATATCTAAATCTAATTAAAAACACTTCTGTGGCTAGAAGAATTAACGCCTTATCAAACACTAATCGTTTAAACACGAGCGCTATGCACGAGCATTCTGTCTTGATCTTGCAAGCTGGTTGGAAATTCATGGCCATAGCAACACTGTCATTTGCTTCCTATATTGGTCACGCTGCCAGCACGCGCGATAACAATCCATTATTAGACTTGTCCATCGAGGAACTGATGAGAGTCGAAGTCACCTCGGCTTCGCGACGCTCACAAAAACTGACCGAAGTGGCTTCCGCGGTGTTTGTCATCACCCAAGATGACATCCGACGCTCAGGTGCAACAAACATTCCAGATGCGCTCAGAATGGCCCCCGGTGTTCAAGTTGAGCGCTCCAGCACGGATAAATGGGCCGTCAGCATACGTGGATTCAACGGTCTGTATGCCAACAAACTCCAAGTACTGATGGACGGACGCAGCGTTTATTCCCCACTTTTCTCAGGCGTATTGTGGGAACAACAGGATACGTTGATGGAGGATATCGAGCGTATCGAGGTCATCCGTGGACCTGCTGCTTCAGTGTGGGGAGCCAATGCAGTCGATGGCGTCATTAATATCATCACCAAAAAAGCTGCAGACACGCAAGGTTCATTGTTGACGGCTGGCGGTGGCAGCTTTGAACATGGTTTCGTCAGTGGTCGCTACGGTGGCCACATCAACGCCGAAACACCTTTCCGAGTCTATGCCAAAGGATTCACACGCGATCACACGCAGTCATTAACCGGTGAAAGTACGAATGATCAATGGCATTCCGCCAGAGGTGGTTTCCGGGTGGATCACCAGCGTGGAATCGATCAATTTACCCTGCAAGGCGACATGTTCCTGAATTTCGATGGTAATGCGCTGGATCGCGATGGACTCAGTCTTGCGCCCAATTTGCAGCGTAATCTGCGCGGACATCAGGAAGGCGGCAATATCCGCTTTCGCTGGGATCGCACCATCTCGGACAAGTCTGCCATCATGCTGCAAACCTATTATGACCGAAACCGTTTCCTACTGTTTCCGATTGCCAGTTCCGATTCAGAAAGCTTCGATATCGATTTTCAACATCGTTTTCCATTATTTGATCTGCACAGCATCACCTGGGGTAGTAACTACCGCCTGTATCACAATAGAGTGTGGAACAACCCTTTCGTGACTTTTTCTCCACAAGCGCAAACCAATCATCTGTTCAGTACTTTCATTCGCGACGATTTCACCGTGATTCCAGATCGACTGGTTTTTACCGTGGGTAGTCGGTTCGAACATAACGATTTTACGGGCTGGGAAATCCAACCCAATGCACGCCTCATGTGGACACCCAACTCGGAAAATTCGATCTGGGCAGCCCTATCGCGTGCAGTCAGAACCCCTTCTCGCTCGGAAAACGATTTCATCTTGAATACCGGATTGATCAACGATTTACCCGGATTCACCAGCATACCGTTCGCTGTTACATCACAAGTACATGGTTCGAGTCGATTCAACTCGGAAAAGATGATTGCTTATGAACTGGGCTACCGTCGGCAATTGACTTCTCAAGCCTCCATCGACATGACCGGTTTTATCAATGATTATAGCCAGTTACGAGACATTAGCCTGGGAAATCTGGTAGCCGGAACAGGATTTCCCCTTCGCTTCACTGCGCCACTCACATTAAATAATAATGCTTCGGCTCTAACCTACGGATTCGAAACCTCGATCGACTGGAAGCCGCGAGACAATTGGCGCTTACAAGGCAGTTACAGTTTTCTGAAAATGCATATGCGTTCCAATGATCTGTTGCAGGAATTCGATCCAACGACGGGTGGTGCAGACAGAATCAGTCCGCATCATCGCTTTTCCTTGCGCTCGAATTATGATTTCTCTGAAAAATTGCAGTTGAATCTGTGGTTGCGCTACGTCAGTCCGATCACGTTTTACAACATTCCAAGTTACGTGACCATGGATGCCAAGCTGCTTTACAAGATCAGACCCAACACGGAACTGTTCGTCGTCGGACAAAACTTGTTCAGCCAACACCATCGGGAATTCGTACCCGATACCATCCCAACGATACCGACTGTCATTCCGCAAGGAGTTTATGGCGGTGTGCAGTGGCGTTTTTAGCATGCTGACCTCGCGCTCAACACAAAACTTATCGACGAATCAGGGCAACCTTTCGAAGCTCCACCTTCATAAGCTGCTATTGCTCTTACTGGTTGTATATCCGCTGAGTGTTCGCGCACAAAAGAACGATGAATTATTCGATTTACCGCTCACACAGTTGGTTAATGTCGAGGTACAAACCGCATCCCGATTCAAGCAGAAATCCTCTGAAGCCCCTTCTGCCGTCGAAGTTGTAACGGGCGAGGATATCCGCAGCTTCGGCTGGCGCACACTGGCTGATGCGCTGACTGCCATGCGCGGCTTGTACGTTCGCGATGATCGCAATTACACCTATCTGGGTGTACGAGGATTCGGTCGCACGGCAGATTACACATCGCGCGTATTGATCATGGTGAATGGTCGACGCATGAACGATGCCGTTTTTGATCAAGGATTTACCAGCGAGGAATTCATGCTGGATACGAATATCATCGATCGTATCGAGTACATTCCAGGCTCGGGGTCATCGGTATACGGCGCCAACGCAGTATTGGGAGTTGTCAATGTCATTACCAAGCAGGGAAAGGATTTTAATGGGCTTAGATTGACGGGTGAAACCGGAAGCCTGGGTATGTATCGTGGCCGCTTTACTTATGGCAAGCAGTGGGATAACGGCGCTGATCTTTTGCTGAATGCTTCACAGTTTTTCAGTCATGGTAACAATACCCTATTTTTTACTCAATTCTCGGAAATCAATAATGGCAATGCCCATAACATGGATCGGGAGCGCAGCAGTCGTTTATTTGGCCGCCTGAGTTACCGCGATTTCACTATTACGGCCGGTTATGTCGACCGGTTTCGGCGCGTACCTACCGCTTCGTTCGGTGCCGTCTTCAACGACAAGGAGTTTTTTACGGTTGATCGTCAGATCTATACCGATCTGGAATACAACAAGCAAATCAACACCAACCTGGGTTTGCAGATGCGCGGATTTCATCATTGGTACGATTATCGTACGATCGAAGCGTACGATCTCAACGCGGGTGAATTTCCATTCTTGCGTGTCATCAACAAGGATGTTGCCGCCACCCGCTGGTGGGGGGGGGAATTCAAGTTGACAGGCACTCATTTTAAACATCATAAATGGGTTACAGGGGTTGATTTCCAATATGATCAACGCCAGCAAATGACCAATTATGACCTCAATCCCTATTATCTGTATAACAACAGCAATAACAGCGGTGTCCGGGTTGGCGCCTATATTCAGGATGAATACCGACTGACCGATACGGTATTGTTCAATGTGGGTTTACGTCTGGATCATCATCACTTGATTGATCGCTTGCAGTTGAATCCGCGTGTTGGCCTGATCTGGCATGCCACCCCCACGCTCACGACTAAATTACTGTATGGCTCGGCATTTCGTGCTCCCAATATTTATGAACGGGATTATGTATACTTGGATGCCAATGCCAGTAATCCAAATAATCGTGAAGAATTGGTAAAAAGTTACGAAGCCATCGCCGAATGGTATCCGATTCATGGTGTCAGGTTTTTGGGTACAGTATTTTTCAATGATTTGAAAAAGCTTCTGGTACAAGATCCAACCACAGCACAATTTTTCAATACCGGTGCAGCTCATAGTCTGGGTTTCGAGTTACAAGGTGAAAGACGCTGGGATAATGGCCGTCTGATCAAGTTGAGCTGGACTTATAATCAGACCGACATGCGGGACGAGACATCGGAAAACCACTGGGCGCATGCCATCAATTCACCACGGAATCTTGTCAAGGTGCACTATACTGAACCCCTGTTCAACGATCGCATGCGTTTGGGACTTGAAGAGATATTCATCGACAAGCGTCGCACATTAAGTGGCGAAACAGCACCTGCTTATCATCTTTTTAATATCAATATTACCGCTACAAAGCCCTTTTTTGGATTTCTACCTTCTGTCGGCATATATAATGTTTTGGATCAGCATCCTAAAATGGTTGGAGGAAGTGAGCATATCCAGGATACGCTCCGCATGGATGGGCGGACTGTACGTTTTCGGCTGGAGCGGGGTTTTTAACATGAAGCGCCTGACTTCCATGATTCGTATATGCTTGATAATCAGTTGCCTCGGAGGTATTCCCACCCTCACTGCGCCAACCGCTTTCGCTGCACCAGCAGCGAGCGAGCAGACATTAACCGCTGCTTTTCTCTATAATTTCATGAAGTTTACTGAATGGCCACAAGGTATCGTAACGGATCATATTACGTTATGCTCTACCAAAAGCCTGCCTTTTGAAGAGCTGGATGCAATCAACGGTCGTTCTGCACAGAGCAAGCCGGTACGCATCAAGCGTACAAGCCTCAATGAACCACTCGATGATTGCCAATTGCTGTTCTTGCCACGTGAGGAGAATGTTGAGCAAGTTCGACAATGGCTCA
>WBZN01001649.1_pt1 | contig 13213 bp, 5 predicted proteins | sample 5204281 | NCBI WGS metagenome assembly WBZN01 (sample SAMN12344347, study PRJNA552823) | activated sludge metagenome | biome: Activated sludge suspended growth; feature: Nitrification reactor; material: Wastewater; isolation source: activated sludge from nitrification reactor of wastewater treatment...
ACATGGAGGAAATGCAGAAGAACGCCGAGCAGGACGAGCAGGGCGATCAGGAAAATCAGCGCCAGATCTCCAAGGAAGACATGGAGCAAATGATGCGCGACCTGGAGGAGAATGCCAAGAACGGTTCGCGCGAAGAAGCCGAACGGCTGCTTTCCGAGATGCAGGAAATGATGGAGAACATGCGCGCCGGCGAGACTGCCCAGTCCAAGGAGCAGCAAGAGCGCGATCGAGAGATGATGAAGAAGCTTGACGGTCTGAGCGATCTTACCGGCAAGCAGCAGAAGCTCATGGACGACACCTTTAACGAGGGACGCGAGCAGCAGGAGCAGCAGCAGCGCGGCGGTTCGCAGAAAGGTCAGCAACAAAGCGGCCAGCAGGGTCAGTCCGGACAACAGCAGATGGAAGGCGGCAACGAACCTGGCCAGCGTGGCCAGCAGCGCCAGCGGGGCGGAAAGTCAGGCTCGGACATGGCCGGCGATCCCCACAAATCGGACGGCAAGGGCAGTCTGATGGACCGTCAGTCGGATCTGCGCAAAAAGCTCGAACAGCTCCAGAAAGAGCTGGAGGAAATGGGCGCGGGCGGCTCCGACCGCCTGAAGGACGCTGAGGAGGCCATGAAGAGCGCCGAGCAGTCACTCGAACAGGGCGAGATGGACGAGGCGGCGCAGAGTCAGGCTGAAGCGCTGGAAGGCATGCGCCAGAGCGCGCAGAAGATGGCCGAGCAGATGCAGAAGAATGCCCGCCAGCGCGCGGGTCGGGGCGATGATACGCGCCGCGATCCGCTTGACAGGCCGCAACGCGCGGAAGGCCCCGATCTCGGCAATTCGGTGAAAGTGCCCAACGCAATCGATGCCCAACGGGCGCGTGAGATCCTCGATGAACTGCGCAAGCGTTCAGGTCAGGCGCTGCGTCCGCCGGTCGAATTGGACTATATCGATCGTTTGTTGAAGCGCTTCTGATCCCGGTCCTGGAGTCTCGACGCCGTGCGCAAATCGAAGGCAGCGAAGTTCATCCAGCGCGATGGTGGGCGTCAGGGCGCAGCGGCTGTCTCGGGCGCAAAGCGCACCAGGAAGCCGCCGATCACCTGATGGCTGGTGAGGCGCGTCGATCCCCAGCCACCCGGCGGCTCGTCGCCCGACCACCAGCGTGAGAACTGGCTCCACATGTCGATGGGGAACAAGCTGCCGTCTCGATAGGTGTGTGGAGCGCGATAGTCGGCGATGGTGAACTTGTATTCCAGGAAGATCGATCCGGATCGCAAGCGGAACTCCAATCCGAAAAGCGCCTGTGCCGTGGGGCCGGTGTACTGATATTCGTAGGTGCGTCCCTTGTCGGTGGTGCGCTGCATTTCCGAGTGAGGAAGCGATACGCCGGCACCGACGCCCGCATAAGGCACGATGACGTTTGAGAAGCGGGCAAACCTCAACAGTCCGTTGAGGGTGAGCATGTTGTGTCCGTGCGAGAACTCAAGCTTCTGGAAGACGTCACCGATCTTGCCGCTTTCAGGCACAGGCTTGCCGTCAAGCATACCCTCCATCTTGACGTTCTGATCCTTCGGAGCGAACGCCTTGGAGTGGAGGAAGTCGATCATGGCGCCGGTGGTGCCGTTGGCCGACCAGCGTTGAATGCGCGCGCCATAGTAAAGCGGATTATTGAAGGGGTTTGTGTACCATTCCACCTTTTTCAAGGTGACGTCGTTGGCCGGATCCGTCTGCAGGCGAAAATCGCTCGGATAGTGGTAAGGCGCACCAACATAGGCGCCAAAGGTCGTTTCACGGCCCGGCGCTGCGGTGGCGGTCAATCCGTTTGCGGCGGCGGAGCTTTTGCCCACCTCGTCGCGATTGCCTGGCATCGCGGCCATCACGACAAGCGTTCCAGCGGCGACTATCGCAGCAGCTTGTTCGAGTGCCTGTGCAAATGTCTGCTTCGGGCGCTTCGCGCCAGCGGTTGCGCCAGATTTGATCAAGCACGTTTCAAGCGTGTTTGCTTCGGGCGCGGTCGCGCCATGCGCCGTCGTTGCCATTGCGCCATGTCCCCCGATTATTACCCTGCCCGCTTTCCCTTGCGGTGAGATTACTCTTGAGATGAGCAATTAGGATTCGCCATTTGCCGCATCTCCTATTTATACGGATCCTCACGCGCCCGTCTGCCGTCCGAGCGCCTCGATCATGCGAAACACAGCGACAATCTGCGGTGCCTTGCGCGTCAAATACGCTGGACCCGTGTAGCCCCACCAGTCCCAACAGGCTTGCGGATTGAAAGGCGCGATTTGTGCTTGTGGAAAGAGTACGATGATGCGGTTCGTATCGGCCCACCGCGCAAATCCTGTATCCTTGATGAACGCGTCGCCGACCTTCTCGCGGTTTTGCCCACAGCCGTGATAAGCGACGTGGATCCTGCATCCTGCTTGCGCGCGGCAGCTTTCTGGAATGTAGACGACGCCACGATCGGCCATGCCGTCGGGACTGAGATCCTGCGTATAAAGGCGCTGATCGAATTCAACCCATTTGCCTTGTGGCGAGGCCGAGGGCGCTTCCAGTTTTCCGTAGATGTGGGTCAGGAGCGCGCCGGCCTGATCGTAGTCGCAATCAACGACGTAAGGTTCGCCGGACCGGTCGCAGGCGGCGCCGTCCTCGTTGGTCACAAAGGCATGACCTGCTGGCACTGTATCGACGAAATTGATGTTGGTCTGGGGCACGCCGAGTGCCGCGTAGAAATCGGCTGCGGCTTTGACAATTGCCGGAACGACGGTGCGATCTTCCGATCCGGTGAAAAGATAAATGCGATCGCCAATCACATCTGTGATCGGGTCTATCTCTCCTCGCTCCGCGCGCGCTTTCGTCCTATCGGCAAGCATTTGCGGGTCGGCGACGCCCCACATTGCGAGATTGTTCAACATGCAGCCGTTGACGGCTTTCGACAGGTTGAGGAATTCGGTGCCCGGCGCAGGCAGCGTGTCTGCAAAAACGCTTTGCGAGCAGCCGTAAGGTCCGCCCGCGATGATCGCCGCGCCGGTTACAATTTTGGCGTGCGCCATTTCGAACTGGCCCGCCATATAGGCGCCAGAGGAAATACCGGAAACTGAGGTGGCGTCGATCTTCGCGCCGAGTGGAGGCAGTCCGCCGGTGGAATCGGTAGGCTCGCACGCACCGGCAATCAGGCCCACGACAGCTGCGATGAGCGCGCTCTCACAACTGCTGCGGAATTTCGGTAATGCCATCGTCATGCGCCAAAGTCCGAGTATGTCCGTGCCGGGGCCGGACCTTACTCTGCGCCCAGCACGAAGGCTATGGCTGAAGCGGTAATGTACAGGTCATTTGACGCGGATAGATGCGCGATCCACACGTCCTTGAGCATCTATGACCGTAAGCTTCGCAAAGCCAGGTCCGCTGGGCTGCCATGTCACTTCGCGGGCATGCGGATCGGACCCGATTGGCGCGCCGTCGATCAGCCACGTCAGCGGCAGCGCGCCGCCCTCGGCCTTCAGAACAAGGCCGGTGTCATCCACATCCATCGTCTCGATCTCCGAGCGGTCGGGCGGGAAGGATATGACAAGGGGTTGTGAAAGATAGGGGCCGGTTGCGGCCTCCTCGCCAGGCTCACGCCAGCGCTTCAATGGCGGGGGCAGATCCACGCCGGCGACTTGCAGCGCACCTGGCGGAGGCGAGGGCAGGGGGACGCGTTTTGGTGACAGGCGGGCAAAGGCATCAAAGAGGATGGGGGCAGCAGCAGTGCGGCCCATAAGTCCCGGTACGCTGGTGCCATCGGGACGTCCGACCCAGACGGCAATCACGTGCGCGCCATCGTAGCCGATGGCCCACGCATCGCGGTAACCGTAAGAGGTTCCCGTCTTGTAGGCAAAGCGGCCGCCTTTCGCGTCCGGCGGCGGAGGCGCATCTTTCAGAATGTCGCTGACGTACCACGCGGCAAGCGGGGACATGAGGCGGTGCGCATTGACGAGCGGCTTGACCTTCGTCTGCGCGAGAACGCGAATGCGCTCGCCCCAGCGGTGCGTGAGCGTGATACTCTCGCCCCGGCGTGGGAGTGCGCTGTAAAGCTGTGCGAGGTCGCGCAAGGTTAGGCCCGTACCGCCAAGCGCCATCGCCAACGTCGGCTCGGACTTGTCGGGAAAGCGCGCCTCGATACCGGCGCGCCGGAAACGTCCGACAAGTTTGCCAGGACCAACGCGCGCCAGCATGCGAACGGCAGGGATGTTGAGTGAGCGCGAAAGCGCTTCGCGGACCGTGACCGTGCCATGAAAATCTTCATCGAAATTTTTCGGCGCGTAGTTGCCGAAACGCACGGGGCGATCCTCGATCAGGGTCTCGGGATGCGCCAAGCCTGCTTCGAAGCCAAGCCCGTAGATGAACGGCTTCAAGGTTGAACCCGGCGAGCGGACCGCGGTTATCATGTCGATGGCGCCTTTGCGGCCGGCTTCGAGATAGCCGGCCGAGCCGACATGGGCGAGGATCTCGCCGGTGGAATGATCGGCAACCAGGATCGCGGCGGAAAGATTATCGCCAAGCAAAGCCGCATGCGTCTCCGCGAGTTTTTCGAGCGTGGCCTGCAGCGTGCGATCCAGCGTCAGCTTGTGGACGTTCTTACCCGGCGCATCGACGATTTCGCTCTCCGCCAGATGGGGCGCGAACTTGGGAAACTCCAATCGTGCATGGGGGATGGCTTCGCCGCTCGCGCGCGCGGCCTCCGCCTGGGTGATGACGCCATTGGCGGCCGCAACCTGGAGCACCCGGTCACGCGCCAACCGCGCCGCCTGGGGATGGCGATCGGGGCGCCGCGACTCCGGCGACTGCGGAAGCGCGACGAGCAGGGCGGCCTGCGCGATGGACAGGCGTCGCGGTTCCTTGCCGAAGTAGGCAAGTGACGCGGCGCGCACGCCCTCGATGTTGCCGCCGAAGGGGGCAAGCCGCAGGTAGAGCCGCAGGATCTCATCTTTGGAAAGAGCCTCTTCAAGCTGCCAGGCACGCGCCATCTGTCGGAGCTTGCCGGGCCCTGTTCGCTCGTGTTTACCCTCCACGAGTCGGGCGACCTGCATGGACAAGGTTGAGGCACCCGACACAAGCCGTCCGTGGCGGATCATTTGCACGGCTGCGCGCACGGCAGATCGCGCATCGACACCACCGTGGCTGTAGAAGCGCCGATCCTCGAACGCAAACAGCATTTTGAGATAGCGCGGATCGACATCGTGGATTTCGACCGGAAGACGCCAGCGGCCATCGGCGGTCGTAAATGGCCGCAGCAGGCGGCCTTCGCGATCCACCACGACGACCGAGACCTGATTGGCATCGGTGAGCGACAGAGGTCCGATGTCCTTTATGGCCTGGCGATAGAAAGCCAAGGCAGCCGCGCCGCCGGCGAGCGCGAGGACGAACGTCAGTGTGATAATCGCCCCGGCATGCCGGCGCGTCCGCCAAGTCCCCCAGGCGCCGCGCCCCTCGTCAGGGCGCGGCATTTCTTGCGTGTCTTTTCGCTTCAAGCGCAGCACGGGGATCTACTCCTTCGTGCCGACGCTGAGTGTGCCCGCATCGGTGCGTGCATAGCGTTCCGGACGATACATGTCCTCCACCGTCGCGGCGGGGTGGACGAACGTTCCGGGTGTGACGGCCCGCACGATGTAGGCAAGGGTCGCGCTGACCGCAGGCTCGCCCGCAGCCGGAGCGTTGCTGTCAGATCCGCCCTCGCTGCTTGCGCTTTCGTCGCCTTCGGTGTCGCTCTCGTTGTTGTTCTGCGAGCCGCTTTCATTGGAGCTTGAGAAGTTGAACGCAGCAACGAAGCGATCGTCGCGGAACTCCGTGTGCTCGGGGGTCGTGGCGGACTTGACGAAGTCGAGTCCGTTGATCGAGCCGCTCTCGACAAGACGCGGATTTTCGATCTCCATGCCTGCAGGCAGGCGATCGACGACCAGCACGCGGCCGCCAGCTTCCTGAGACGTGATCTTGAGCACCATGACGAAGCGGTCGTTCTGCTTCACATCTGTCTTGCCACCCGCGAGGCTCGCCATGTCGACCGGCTTGCCGTCGAGCGTGTAGGCCTTGCGCTCGATCCCGAAGCCCATCGAGACGGCAGGCTCGGGCGTCAGTGCCGCGCCGACGACGGAGATGACGGCATCCACGGCAGAGTCGCCGTTGTTGAAGATCGTAACGGGATGATCCTTCAGCGAGTCGGCCGTGAGGCTACGCATCACGGGCCCACTGACGGGAGCGCCATCGATCGAAAGCTTAGCGCCTTTGGCTTCGTCATTGAGCGCTTTGGCGGCGAGCAGCATCCACGCCTGTTCCTGCGTGGAGGTATAGCTGCGCGTTTCGTAGGCCCTGGCAATAACGTTCGCAAGCCTTGGCGTTTCGGCCTTCGCGATGCCGGTCTCAGTGGCGAGCGTTACCAGGGCCGCGCCGTCGCGCAACGTCGAGCCGTAGTCGGCCCGATAGGCCGTGTCGGGCGTCACCGTAGTCATTTGCGTCAGCGCGCTGGCGAACACACGTTCCGCCCGCTCCTTGTCGCCCATCATCGAGAGTGCGGCGCCCACTTGCGCCTTGGCAAGCGGCGTGGAGAAGCGCTCGATGCGCTCGTCCGCATAGTAACGCAGCTCGCCTACCGGTGCGCGCCCGTTGCGCGCCAGCACGTAGAGAGCGTAGGCGCGATCCTCACCGCCTGACTGGAAATCTTCCGCATAGGCAAGGAAGTTCTGCAGACGGTCGAGGCCGTTGTTGAAGCCTTGCGTCTTAACAGTGTAGCCGGCCTCCTTGGCGCGCGTCAGGAAGTCCATGACGTAGCCCGTCAGCCACAGGTCACCCGAGGAGGGACCCCACACGCCGAACGCGCCGGAGCTGTCCTGCATCTCGAAGACGCGGTCGACCGCGGCCTGCACGCGCTCACGCAGTGCCTTGTCCTCGGCCATTCCCATCTGAGACGCGACGGCATTGACATAGACCAGCGGCAGAGCACGCGACACTGTCTGCTCGGCGCAGCCGTAAGGATAGCGGTCGAGCTGCGTCAGAAGAGTCGGAACATCGAGACGCGCGGCGGGGCCAACCGAGATGTTCACCCGTGTGCGTGACGCGATCAGATCGCGGACCAGATCGGAGGTAATGGTCATCTTTCCGGTTCCCGCCTTGAGCGACGAGATGGTCGTGCGCTTGATGTCGCCAGCAGGCGGCAGAACTTCAAACGTCATCTCGCGCTTGAGAGTGATGTCGCCGGGACCGGTGACGGTTGCTTTCAGCGTCACCGGGCCGACATCGGTCGGGCTGAAGGCTATCTTCTGGAACGTTTTTGCGCCGGTCTTGAGGGCAACGTCACGCTCGGTCAGAATGGTCAACCGCTCCGCGGTGTCGTCGCCTTGTTTTTGCGCAAGTCCGATTCTGTAGGTTCCGTCCGCGCCTTCGACGTTGTGCACGTCGAAACCCAGCTGTACCTCGTCACCAAGAGTAAGGAAGCGCGGCGCGGCCACCGTGAGCGCCACGGCATCACGCACGATCAAGTCGCCGGCGGCGTGTCCCACTTTGTCCGCCGTCCAGGCCACTGTCATCACGCGCACCGTGCCGTTGAAGTCCGGCAGCTCGAAATCGACGTTGGCCGTGCCGTCGTCACGCACCTTCACGATGCCAGAGTAGAGCGACAGAACGGTCTCGACGGTCGGGTTGCCTTGCATGGCAGGACCTGATGCGTCGCCTCCCGAGCGCAGCTTGCCGCGTTCTGCACGCATGCCGTCGATGAGCCGGCCGTAGAAATCGCGGATCTCGTAGCCGAGCTTCGACTGGGCGTTGAACCACTTCTCCGGCGCGGGGCTTTCAAAGCGCGTGAGGTTGAGCACGCCAAGATCGACAGCCGCCACCGTGATGCGCGCATCCTCGCCGGGCTTGAGACCCTCGACCTTGACCGGCACCGTGAGCTTGGCCGCCGACTTGACCTTCTCGGGCAGCGTCATGGCGATCTTGAGTTCGTTGCCGGCCTGATCGAGTGCGAGCCATTTCACACCGATGGCGCGACCGGGCATCCGCTTGGCGCTTTCGTCGATCGGGCGGTAAAGCACCGCCGTAACGTAAGCACCCGGACCCCAGCCTTCTGTGACCGGGATATCGATCTCTCCACCGCCCTTGGCGATATCGGCTTGCGCGATGAGATGCACACCAGAGCCCAGCACCGCGATCAGCGCTTTGCCGCCGAGCTTGGAGGCGATGCGCAGCTTTGCGGTATCGCCGGCGCGGTAGGTCTCCTTGTCGAGCGCCAGCTCCAACTGCTCGGGGCTGTCGACGGTTTCACCCGAAGTGTACCAGCCGGAGCTGAACAGGAAGCCCGACGCAGGTCCGTTGGGATCGGCAGAGGTCACATCGAGGCGGTAGCGTCCCCACGGCAATTTCTGCGAGATGCGCGCCGGCGTGTCCGCGGCCGTGTCCAGGCTGCCGTTGGCTATCTTGCGCTTCAGCGTCACCGCTTCGTAGGTCCAGCCGCCGTCGCGGCGATACCACTGCCAGTTGGTGTCGAGACGCGTCAGCGTCCAGGCCAGACCATGGGCTGCGGCAGGCTTGCCGTCCTTGCCGGCGACGATGACGTCGAACGAGGCGGTTTCGTCCTCGGGCGCCATGGTGCCTTCGAACGACGGCTTGATGCCGATCCGCTCGGATTTCATGTCAACCGGCACGGTGAGCGTGCGCTCGATGGTGCGTCCGCCCTGCTCGCGCAGCTTCACGATGAGCTGAGCTTCGAGCGGCTTGTCGGTCTTGGGGATGGCGGGCAGCGTGACGGGAATCACCGCCTTGCCATCCGCTCCGGTGATGAGGTTCGCTGGCAGCGCGCTGCGGACCGCATTGACGAGCTCGTCAGCCTGGCCGAACGAATAGCCTGCAAATCCGGGCACATCCTTGCCAGAGGGTTTGACAACGATCTCACCTTCAAGTCCGAGGCTGGCGGCGGGTGGTCCATAGAGGTACTTGCCCGAAACATTGATAGTGCCTTGCTCCTCTGGCGACAGCGCGGGCGATGCCGAGGTAAGCGTCATGTCGAGCCGTTCAGGCACGAAGTCCTCAACCAGGAAGGCGCGTTCGGCGATGGCCGGCTGCTGGGGATCGGTATGCAGCCACAGCCGCCACGTGCCGGTCATTGCGGACTTGGCAAGTTGAAGAATGTGCGAACGTCCCCCCAGGCCCTGGTCGTTGAGCACGATGCGCGCGTGCTCCACGCCGTCGGGCCGTTGCACGATGAGCGTTGTTGGAATTGCGGAAGACTTGCCTTTGGAATCGCGCACGAGCGCGGATACGGCGACTTCCTCCCCGCCGCGGTAGACGCCGCGCTCGGTGTAGACATAGGCGTCGATCGGGCCCGGAGCTTCGCGACCCTTCACACCGCGGTCGGACAGATCGAAGGCATTGGCCGTGAGATCAAGGAAAGCGTACTGGCCCTCGCCCTTTTCAGCGACGAGCACGGCAGGCGCCACACCGCCGTCACCCTTGGCGACGGCCGCGTCGAATTTCGCATAGCCTTTGTCGTCCGTGGTGGCCGTTGCCAGCACCTCGTTGTTGCGGGCAACGAGCTTCACCGTGCTGCCGGCGATGGGGGTAGTGTCCACGATGGAGCGCACGAAGGCATGAACGCCGTCGGATCCCGAGAAGGCGGTGAGCCCAAGATCGGAAACGATGAACCACTGCGTTGCGCGGTTGTCGTCGTTCTTGGATTTCTCGGATGGCTTGGCGACCATCACATAGGCACCGGGTTCGAGCTTGCCCGTTACGTCAGTGATCGGAACGGCTGTCGTTACCTCCTCGTTGAGCTTTGAGGCGATATCCATCGAGCCGGAATAGACCTTGATGCCGGTGCGGTCGCGGATGTTGTCGACTTCCCAGCTCGAAAGCTGGCGCTGGAAATCGCCTGATTGCAGAAGCGTGGCGAGGCTGCGGTCGCCGATGCGATAGACGTCGACCTCGATCTTGCCGGTGTTGGTGGTGACAACAGGGATGCCTTGCTGGCCGCGGCTTGGCAGCACGTAGGATTTACCCGTGAAGCGCACGAACGCGGATCGATCGGGAATGTAGACGGCGAGATCGGCGGACTTGGTCAGGTTTTCACCCACCGCGGAAGGAAGTCCGGCGCGCAGTTGTACCTGATAACGCTCACCATGCTTCAAGCCCTCGATGCAGAGCTGCTTGCCTTCCTGGACGAGGTTTTGCGGGTCCTTGCCGTTTATGGATACGAATTTGCTGACGTCGCCTTGGGTACGGGACAGATCTTCGGAGAACTGCAGGCAGAGCCGGGGAGGCGTGGTCTCGTTGTCAGCCTTGTAGTCGGTCATGCGGAAGCCATGCTCGGCGCGCAGGCGATCATAGGCCTCGCGTACGGGCTGGCTGTCGGCAAGCTCCATGCTCATCTTCAGCGCGTCGATCGCGGGACGCCAATAGGAGCGGCGCTCGAGCGCCTGGCCGAGGACAAAGAGCGCATTAGCCTTTTGCGTGTTGCTGGTCGCGAGCTGGTAGCCGCGATAGGCGGCGCCTGAGGCATGAACCGGGAAATCGTAGCGCTCCGAGCCCTTTTCAGGGTCAGGCTTGATGGCGAGCAGGGCTTCCGCCAGACGTGTCCAGGCGTCGGAATCCTTCATGTCGGCGGCGACTGCGCTGGCCAGAAAACGGGAGGCGGCGCGCGGATCGGCGCTAAGAACCTTGGCCGCTTCACCCTTCAAGCTGGCGGCCGTCTTGCCTTCGGATTTCCAGTTGTCCTTGAGGAACGTCTCGTACCGCTTGGCATCGGCCGCAACGCCCTCATGGGCGAACACCGTTTCGGCGGAGAACGCCGCAGTTGCGGTCAACGCGGCGGAGGCGGCTAGCCCGGCCGCCGTCAGCGCGGAGAGAAAAGCGAGGCGCGAGAAATATTGCATGGTGCCACCCTGGAAGAATTGGAACCGCGCGAACGATTGCGCGCGAGCCGTGAGCGTATGGCGGAAAGTATCGCGTGCGAGGCTTGCAATCATAAGCCTAATAAGGGCGAAAGCCCGAACGGCGGCGGCAATTAACGTATTGCGGGGATTTCCGCTTTCATGCCGGGTTTTTCCGCCGATGCAGTGCGAAGGGCGCGCGGCGGGCCCATACGAAAACAGCGGGGAAGTTGTCCCCGCCGTTTGCAAGTCTTAACACGCGACTGCGACTGCTGTTAGCGGCGCGTCACCGGATGGGCCTGAGAAGCGGCCCCTTCTCCGAAGGAGCCAGCAACCATCATCTGAGGTGCAAGAGGGCGCAGCCGGCGCACGGCCTGCGCGGTGGCCCACAGGCGGTTGAAGGAAGTGACTGCGTGGCTCGTCGCCTCGGGGTTGTCATGATGGAACAGCTCGAAGGCGTCGCGTTTTGCCGGATCGCGGCGCATGCAGTCGCCGAGCCACATGATGTTGGCGCTTAGAACCATCTGCTCGTGTGCGGAGGTAAAGCGCGGATCGGCCAGCACGCGAATGTCAGCGTTGCTCATGTCCAGAATGGAGGGGCGGCCGGGCTCTTCGGTGAAGGCGTCGAGATCCAGCAGGACCGCGGTCAGGCTGATGTTGGCGCCGGTCAATTCCGTGGCCATGGAGGCGACGGCACGTGCCACCGGGCTGTCGGGTGCGCGTGCAAGAAGCGTGATGCAGGCCGGGGCGGTGTCTCCTGATGCACGGCGCACGACCAGCGCCGTAGCGACAAATTCCCTGAGCTTGGCTTCCCTCTCTTCGCGGCCAATGTTCTGGAGACGCGGGGAAGTCGCAAGGCGCATGTGAAATTCCTCAAATAACCAGACGCGAGACGATCGATCCTGCGTAGCTGGGGCATGTTGTACGCCCCCATTAAGACGCAAGACTGTTAAGGGAGGGTTGCGGAGCGCAGCGAATGCGCACAGTGCCCGAAATCAGATCTCATAGCCTCAGACCTATTGAAACCGTTACTCAGCAGCCGGTGGCGGCGCCATCCTGCCGATGAACGCGAGATCGCGCTGCGTCAGCTCACCGGCTTTCAGCTCCTCGACTTCGATCTCCTCGAGTTCATCTTCGGGAACCCATTGCAACATTGGACTGTCGGCTTTCGGGGGCCCCGCCGCCGGCGGGAGAAGCGAGGTTTGCGCTGGTGCACGAACTGCCTCCATGCAGGCTTCGGGCTTGCCCGTGGCTACCGCAGCCGCCTTGGACATCGCCGCCTTGAGAGAACCGGCGACCATCGCTTCCGCCACCGGAATGGAGAAGGTTGCCGTCTCGCGCGCGAGCGTCACGTCAACTTTGTCGGCATGAGGAACGGGAGGCGGCGTTGTCTGCCCTCCAGTGGCCCCCTGCATGCTGGCGTTGGAAGGCGCTTTCACGGTCACTTCGGCCTCTTGCTCGACGCGCGCGGGGGCCCGCGGAATGCGCGGCGCTTGCGGAGGCGCCGGCTCGATGACGGGAGGCTCGTCGAGGGGCGCGCGCGAGGACGCCGCTGCAAACGGCGCATACGGGCCGAAGCGCGCGGCGTGCTCGGCATCGACGTGAGCAGCCGATGCAGCATGAGGTTTCCGGGGCTCGAATTGGGCCACATTGGCAGGCGCCGCAGCGCCCGTTTCAGACACGCTCGATCGCATCATCCCTAGCCCAGGCATTGGCCTGCCGGAGGCCGTTCGTTCAGTCGTGACGTCTTGCGCGCCGAGCCGCGACGCTGGAGCGTCGAAAGTTGGCTCCCTGGGTTCCGGCCTTGGTTCAGGCGCAAAGCGCGGCATCCGGTAAGGCGTAGGCCGAGCCGATGCGGCAGGTACCGCTGCGGCGGCACCGCCGGGCATCGGTCCACGTGGGCTTGTTATGGGCTGAGTCAAAACCGGGCCTTGCGGGGGCATCGGCTCGCGGGGGGCGGCGCTGATTGCAACGGTCTCGGCCCCGGTCATTTGAGGATGTGGCGCTTGACGTGAGCGCAGGTGCGCGCCCGGGAACACGCGCTTTTCATTTTCGGCGCGCTTGGCCGCGCCCATGATGGCGCCCAAGATGATGTCCGACCATGCGCCGTCGGTGAATTTATAGACGCGGAACGCCTCTGACCCGGCAAACTTCGAGCCCTGCCGCGCCAGCCGCTTCTGAATGCGGCCCGTGGTCGGCAGCAGCGTGCGCTTGAAGATGCGCTCCTTCTCGAAGCTGGCAAACAGATTGGCGAGAAGCTGCGCGTCGAGCCGCAAGGCTTCACGCTCGGCCGGATTGAGGCGCGGCGGCGCGTCGAGCGGAACGGCGACGTAGTAG
>WBZN01001650.1_pt1 | contig 13196 bp, 14 predicted proteins | sample 5204281 | NCBI WGS metagenome assembly WBZN01 (sample SAMN12344347, study PRJNA552823) | activated sludge metagenome | biome: Activated sludge suspended growth; feature: Nitrification reactor; material: Wastewater; isolation source: activated sludge from nitrification reactor of wastewater...
CGCCGGCATCTTCGCCGCCCTGCAATACCAGATCGTCGACTTCTACATGGGCTACGTGATCGGCTTCAAAGCCCTGGCGGCGGCGCTGCTGGGCGGCATCGGCTCGCTGGAAGGGGCCTTCCTCGGCGGCATCCTGATCGCCGCCATAGAGATCTATGGCGGCATGGCCTTCGGTGACGAATGGCGCGAGATCGCCGTGTTCGGACTGATGGCGCTGGTGCTGATCTTCCGCCCGGCCGGCTTGTTCGGCACCCTGCGAAACACCCCGGCGGATGAGCGGGTATGACCGGCCGGGCAGGAAGCAGCGCCGCGGGAAACTTGACCAAGCGTGGGGCTTGCCGTTCGGCGAGTCGTTCAGTAGGGTCGCGCTTGTTGCAAGCAGGTTGCCGAAAAACGGCACCGCACCAAGAAACGGTTACACAGGAAGCGTTTTACGGGATGGCCCGGCATCACTACCGGGTGCTCAATCCAGAGATCGGCGGACACGCTCGCGCGGTCCCGCCGTGCTGCCGTGGTGGGGCCGATCTGGGGTAGGGGGAAACGGTGGAGGTCTTTCTACAACAATTGATCAACGGGCTGACGCTCGGCGCCATCTATGGCCTGATCGCGATCGGCTACACGATGGTGTACGGCATCATCGGCATGATCAATTTCGCCCATGGCGACATCTACATGATCGGCGCCTTCAACGCCCTGATCGGCTTTCTGATCCTGTTCGGGTTGGGGGTCAGTTGGGTGCCGCTGACGATCGTCGCGGTGTTGCTGTTGACCGTTGCCATAACCGCCGCTTATGGCTGGACGGTGGAGCGCGTCGCCTATCGGCCTTTGCGCAACTCAACCCGCCTGGCGCCGCTCATCTCCGCCATCGGCATGTCGATCATCCTGCAGAACTACGTGCAATTGCTGCAGGGCGCCCGCAACAAGCCGCTGCAGAACCTGATCGAAGGCGGCATCACCGTCTTCGAGAAAGATGGCTTCGCCGTCACCATCCGCTATCTGCAGATGGGGATCGTCTCGGTTACCCTGCTGCTGATGATCGGCTTCACCCTGCTGATCACGCGCACCTCGCTCGGCCGCGCCCAGCGCGCCACCGAGCAGGACAAGAAGATGGCGGCGCTGCTCGGCGTCAATGTCGATCGCACCATCTCGCTCACCTTCGTGATCGGCGCGGCGCTGGCCGCCGTCGCCGGCATGATGGTGCTGCTCTATTACGGGCAGATCGACTTCTACATCGGCTTCCTCGCCGGCATCAAAGCCTTCACCGCCGCCGTGCTGGGCGGCGTCGGGTCGCTGCCGGGCGCGATGCTGGGCGGGCTGCTGATCGGCCTGATCGAGGTGTTCTGGTCCGGCTATTTTTCGGTCGAGTACAAGGACGTCGCCGCCTTCTCGATCCTGGTGCTGGTGCTGATCTTCCGCCCCACCGGATTGCTTGGCCGGCCCGACCTGGAGAAAGTCTAGATCATGGCGGCGGCCACTCTGCAACCCATCGACTACCCGAAAATCGCCAAGGGCGCATTCGGCGCCGGCGTGCTTACGCTGGTCCTGGCCAGCCTTGTGGTGGGCATCGAAACCATCAGCAGCCCGACCGGCATCACCTACGAGACGCGATTCCGCGCGGTGATCTGCGCGGCCATCGGCGTCGGCATCGTCTATTTCCTCGCCCAACTCATCAAGATCGGCCGACCTCTGGTTCCGCTGGTTGTCGGCGGCGCGCTGCTGGCAGTCACCGTGGTGTTGGCGCTGGCGCAAGCCGAGGGCTGGGCCATCGCCACTCTGGTGCCGTTCAATTCCCCGGTGGTGAACTGGGCGGTGGCGCTGGTGCCGCTGTCGATCGTCCTGCGCGCCGCCATCGTGATGTCGTCCGGCGCCGCGGAAGGCAAGGGCAGCGCGCGGGAAGCGACGTTCAGCACGTTCTATCGCCGCATCAACCGGAAATTCGCCTTCCTGTTGATCGCCGTGGCGGTGCTGCTCCCCTTCATGCCCTTCGCCGACCGCCGGTTGATCGACGTTGCGACGCTGGTGCTGACCTACGTCATGCTCGGCTGGGGCCTCAACATCGTCGTCGGCCTCGCCGGCCTGCTCGACCTCGGCTATGTCGCCTTCTACGCGGTCGGCGCCTATGCCTATGCCATGCTGTCGGTGAATTACGGCGTCAGCTTCTGGTTCGCGCTGCCGATTGCCGGCGTGCTCGCCGCCATGTTCGGCGTGATGCTCGGGTTTCCGGTGCTGCGGCTGCGCGGCGACTACCTCGCGATCGTGACCCTGGGCTTCGGGGAAATGATCCGCGTCATCATCGTCAACTGGTGGTGGTTCACCGGTGGCCCGAACGGCATCAACAAGGTGGCGCGGCCGTCCTTCTTCGGACTGGAATTCGACAAGACGCCGCCGCCGGGCGTCGAGAGTTTCCACCAGTTTTTCGGCATCGACTACTCGCCGAACCAGCGCGTCTTCTTCCTCTATTTCGTCATCCTGGCCTTTGCGTTGGTGACCAACTTCTTCACCTTGCGGATCCGCAAGCTGCCGATCGGCCGCGCCTGGGAGGCCCTGCGCGAGGATGAGACCGCGTGCCGCGCCCTTGGCATCAACCCGCGCAACACCAAGCTGACGGCCTTCTCCATCGGCGCCATGTTCGCCGGCATGGCGGGGTCCTTCTTCGCCGCGCGCCAGGGCTTCGTCAGCCCCGAGAGCTTCGTCTTCATCGAATCCGCGATCATCCTGGCGATCGTCGTGCTGGGCGGCCTCGGCAGCCAGATCGGCATCGTGCTGGCCGCCGTGGTGCTGATCGGCCTGCCGGAATTCTTCCGCGACCTGCAGGACTACCGCATGCTGGCCTTCGGCATCGGCATGGTGCTGATCATGATCTGGCGGCCGGGCGGCTTGCTGGCCCATCGCGACCCGACCATCTATCTGAACAAGGGCAAGGCCCAGACTCAGGCCTCGGCCGGGGCGGGGGCGCAGCCGTGAGCCAGACCACCACCGGAACGCCGTTGCTCTCCGTCGAGCACCTGACCATGCGCTTCGGCGGCCTGGTCGCCGTCGACGACGTCTCCTTCACCGCGATGGACGAGCAGATCACCGGCGTCATCGGCCCAAACGGCGCCGGCAAGACCACGGTCTTCAATTGCCTGACCGGCTTCTACAAGCCGACGATCGGCCGGCTCTCGCTGACCGGCGCGCGGGGGTCCTATCTCCTGGAGCAGATGGACGGCTACCTGATCGGCCAGCGTGCCGGCGTCGCCCGCACGTTCCAGAACATCCGCCTGTTCGCCGGCATGTCGGTGCTCGAGAACCTGATCGTCGCGCAGCACAACAAACTGATGCACGCTTCCGGCTGGACTCTCGCCGGGCTGTTCGGCCTGCCGGTCTACCGCAATGCCGAGAAGGCGGCGGTGGAAAAGGCGAAATTCTGGCTCGATCGAGTGAACCTGACCGCGATGGCCGATTGGGACGCGGGCAATCTGCCCTATGGCGGCCAGCGCCGGCTGGAGATCGCGCGGGCCATGTGCACCGACCCGGTGCTGCTCTGCCTTGACGAGCCTGCCGCGGGCCTCAACGCGCGTGAATCGGCGGAGCTCAATCAGCTGCTGCTGTCGATCCGCAGCGAGCAGAAGATCGGCATTCTGCTGATCGAGCATGACATGTCGGTGGTGATGGGAATCAGCGATCACATCGTGGTGCTGGAATACGGGCGCAAGATCGCCGACGGCACGCCGAAACAGGTGCGCGAAGACCCGGCGGTCATCCGCGCCTATCTCGGCGAGGCGGACGACGACGACATGCCGGCCAAGGGCGCGCGGAGCTAGATGCCATGACCGCGATGTTGGAAATCTCCGGCGTTCACACCTTCTACGGCCATATCGAGGCGCTGCGCGGCGTCGACATCCATGTGCAGCAGGGCGAGATCGTCACCCTGATCGGCGCCAACGGCGCCGGCAAGTCGACCCTGCTGATGACCATCTGTGGCACGCCGCAGGCGCGCCAGGGCGCCATCCGCTTCGAAGGCCAGGACATCACGCGCCTGCCGACGTTCGAGATCATGCGCAAGGGCATCGCCCAGTCGCCGGAAGGGCGGCGGATTTTTCCGCGCATGACGGTGATGGAGAATTTGCAGATGGGCGCCGTCACCGGCGACCCGGCGCATTTCGCCAGCGACCTCGAAAAGGTCCTGACGCTGTTCCCGATCCTGAAGCAGCGCGCCGGGCAGCGCGGCGGCACGCTCTCGGGCGGCGAGCAGCAGATGCTGGCCATCGGCCGCGCGCTGATGAGCCGGCCGCGCCTGCTGCTGCTCGACGAGCCATCGCTTGGCCTGGCGCCGCTGATCGTGAAGCAGATCTTCGAGGTGATCCGCGAGATCAACCGGCAGCAGGGCGTGACCGTTTTCCTGGTGGAGCAGAACGCCCATCACGCGCTCAAGCTCGCCCATCGCGGGTATGTGATGGTGAACGGTTTGATCACACTGAGCGGCACCGGGCGGGACCTGCTGGCCAATCCCGAGGTGCGGGCGGCCTATCTCGAAGGCGGCCACGGTTGACCGGAGACGCAGGATGAGCATTTCCCTCGTAGCCTTGACTTTCATCCTGTTCGGCGGCGCCGGGGCGCTGATGGGCAACGCGATCGCCGACACTTGGCGGCCGTGGTGGCAGAACCTCGCCTACGGCGCCCTGCTGGCGGTGGTCAACGAATTCCTGGGATTTGCCCTGTTCGACGGGCCGTTCTTCATCGACAGCCTGGTGTCCAGCAACGGCAAGCCGTTCGGCGAGGCTTTCCTGGCCTATGTCTTCGACGCCATTGTCATTTCGGCCATTTCCCTGTTCGTCTACCGGGTGACTTTGGCGCGCAAAATGGTGTCCCAGTATCCGTGGCTCTATGAGCGTTCGAGCCTGCTCGGCTGGCGCGAAAAGGGCCGCGCTTGACCGGACGGGATCCTGCGCCGCCGGTCCGATCAGATGTGCGTTATTCAGGGTGCGGAACCCGGGCAAGCTATTGTGCGGCCGAAGGCGCATGTTACAATGATGTCACGTCAGTTGAGCGACGTATCAAAGATCCTATCTGGGATGGCCGCCGTCCGGCGGCATGGTTAAGGCTCACCACAGGGAGTGTTCCACATGCGTAAATTTACTCTACCGCTGATTGCCGCGGCCGCATTGGCCGTGACTTTCGGCGCGTCTACCGCGATGGCCGATATCACCATCGCGACTGCGGGCCCGATCACCGGCGACCTCGCCGAGTTCGGCGCGCAGATGAAGGCGGGCGCCGAAGCGGCGGTCGCCGACATCAATGCGGCCGGCGGCGTCCTCGGTCAGCAGTTGAAGCTGGAAGTCGGCGACGACCAGTGCGATCCGAAGCAGGCGGTTGCGGTTGCCAACGACCTCGTCTCCAAGGGCGTGGTGTTCGTGGCCGGCCACTTCTGCTCCGGTTCCTCGATCCCGGCCTCGGCCGTGTATCATGAGGAAGGCGTCCTGCAGATCACGCCGGCTTCGACCAATCCGAAGTTCACCGAGGATCCGGCCGCGGCCGGCTGGGGCACCGTGTTCCGCACCTGCGGCCGCGACGACCAGCAGGGCCAGTTCGCCGGTCCGTGGATCGCCGAGCACTACAAGGGCAAGAACGTTGCCGTCGTCGACGACAAGTCGGCGTACGGCAAAGGCCTCGCCGACCTGACCAAGGCTGCGATGAACGCTGCCGGCCTCAACGAGGTCGTGCATGAGTCCATCACCGCCGGCGAGCAGGACTACACCGCGCTCGTCAGCAAGCTGAAGGCCGCGAAGGTCGACGTGATCTACTTCGGCGGCTACCACCCGGAAGCCGCGCTGATCGTGAAGCAGTCCCGCGAGCAGGGCCTCAGCGCCCCGCTGCTGTCGGGTGACTCGCTGAACACCCAGGAGTTCGCGACCCTCGCGGGTCCGGCTGCTGACGGCACGATGTTCACCAACGCGGCGGAAGCCCGCAACCTGCCTTCGGCGAAGGCGGTCGTGGACAAGATGCGCGCTGGCGGCTTCGAGCCGGAAGGCTACACGCTCGCCACCTATGCCGCGGTTCAGGCTTGGGCGGCGGCGGTGACCAAGGCCGGCAAGACCGACGCGGCCGATGTCGCGGCGGCGCTGCGCAGCGGCCCGGTCGACACCGTGATCGGCAGCCTGTCCTGGGACGACAAGGGTGACCTGACCTCGTCCACCTATGTGTGGTACGAGTTCAAGAACGGCACCTACGCCGAAGCCGGCAAGTAAGCCTGGCTGAAAGCTGATCTGAAGAGCCCGGGCGGCAACGCCCGGGCTCTTTTCTTTACGACAGATTGTGGTTGGCGGGGGCGGGGACGGGCTATATTGTATGCCGCCTTCGCAACCGGGTTGCCCGCATGTCCGAGCCCACAGAGACCATCGCGATCGCCAGCGATCATGCCGGCTTCAACCTGAAAACCGAACTGAAACAGGAGCTTCAGGCGCTGGGCTTTGCGCCGCTCGACCTCGGGCCGGACGGCACCAGCTCGGTGGACTACCCGGACTTCGCCAACCGGCTCGCCGAGGCGATCCAGTCGGGCAAGGCCAGGCGCGGCGTCCTCATCTGCGGCACCGGGATCGGGATTTCGATGGCCGCCAACCGCCATCGCCACCTCCGCGCGGCCGTCGTCCATGACGCCACCACCGCGCGGCTGACCCGCCTGCACAATGACGCCAACGTGCTTTGCCTGGGCGCGCGCATCACCGGCGCCGATGTCGCAAAGGATTGCCTGCGGGTGTTTTTGACGACAGATTTCGAAGGGGGGCGTCACCAAAATCGCGTCGCCAAACTGGGCTGACCCGGCGCTAGCGACCTGGGGCCCGTTCGACTGCGACAGAGGGACTTCGACATGACCAGCCAGACCTACACCCCGATGCCCGGCTTCTTCACCTCCGGCCTTGCCGAGGGCGATCCGGAAGTCTTTGGCTCCGTCGACAAGGAGCTCTTCCGTCAGCAGGACCAGATCGAACTGATCGCCTCCGAGAACATCGTTTCCAAGGCGGTGCTCGAGGCGCAGGGCTCCGTCCTCACCAACAAATACGCCGAGGGCTATCCGGGCCGGCGCTATTACGGCGGCTGCGAGTTCGTCGATGTCGCCGAGCAGATCGCCATCGACCGCGCGAAGAAGCTGTTCAACTGCGCCTTCGCCAACGTGCAGCCGCATTCCGGCGCCACGGCGAACCAGGCGGTGTTCTTCGCGCTGCTGCAGCCGGGCGATACCTTCCTCGGCCTCAACCTCGCCGCGGGCGGCCATCTGACCCATGGTTCGCCGGTCAACCAGTCGGGCAAGTGGTTCAAGCCGGTGCCCTACACGGTGCGCCAGCAGGACATGCAGATCGACATGGACCAGGTCGCCGATCTTGCGAAAGAGCGCAAGCCGAAGCTGATCCTGGCCGGCGGCTCCGCCTATCCGCGCTTCTGGGACTTCAAGCGCTTCCGCGAGATCGCGGATTCGGTCGGCGCCTATCTCTTCGTCGACATGGCGCATTTCGCCGGCCTGGTCGCCGGCGGCGTGCATCCGAGCCCGCTGCCCTATGCGCATGTCGTCTCCACCACCACGCACAAGACGCTGCGCGGGCCCCGCGGCGGCATGATCCTCAGCAACGACGAGGATCTCGGCAAGAAGATCAATTCCGCGGTATTCCCCGGATTGCAGGGCGGCCCGCTGATGCATGTGATCGCGGCGAAGGCGGTCGCCTTCGGCGAGGCGCTGCGGCCCGAGTTCAAGGTCTACGCTCAAACTGTCGTCGAGAACGCGAAGGTTCTCGCAGAGACCCTCGTCAAGGGCGGCCTCGCCATCACCACCGGCGGCACCGACAATCACCTGATGCTGGTCGACCTGCGGCCGAAGGGCCTGACCGGCAAGGATTCCGAGCACAGCCTCGAAGAGGCGGGGATCACCTGCAACAAGAACGGCATTCCGTTCGATCCGGAGAAGCCGGCGATCACCTCGGGCATCCGCCTGGGTTCGCCGGCGGCGACCAGCCGCGGCTTCGGGCCGAAGGAGTTCCGCCAGGTGGGCGAGCTGATCGTGCGCGTGCTCGACGGACTGGCCGCCAACCGCGCCGACAACAGCGCGGTCGAACGCCAGGTGCGGGAGGAAGTGCGGCAGTTGTGCAAGCGCTTCCCGATTTACGGGGGCTGACCGGCGCGACGCCGGCGAGAGTTTGGGGAGTAGTGGATGCGCTGTCCGTTTTGCGGAAACGAGGATACCCAGGTAAAGGATTCCCGGCCGACCGATGACAATTCGGCCATCCGCAGACGGCGGCAATGCACCAATTGCGGCGCCCGCTTCACCACCTTCGAGCGCGTGCAGCTGCGCGAGCTCGTGGTGGTGAAGAGCAACGGGCAGCGCGAACCCTTCGAGCGGGAGAAGCTGCTGCGCTCCATGCAGGTCTCGCTGCGCAAGCGCCCGGTCGACCAGGACCGGCTGGAGCGCGTGGTGAACGGCATCGTCCGCCGGCTGGAAAGCTCGGGCGAGAACGAGATCCCGACCTCCGCCATCGGCGAGGCGGTGATGGATGCCCTCGCCAGTCTCGACAAGGTCGCCTATGTGCGCTTCGCCTCGGTCTATCGCAATTTCCGCGAGGCCAAGGATTTCGAGACCTTCATCGGCAAACTCGGCAGTGACGAAGACTGACGGACAAGCCTTCTCGGCCGCCGATCAGGAGCATATGCGCGCCGCCCTGTCGCTGGCGGCGCGCCATCTCGGACAGACCTGGCCCAACCCGGCGGTCGGCTGCGTCATCGTCGATGCGGCGGGCCATGTCGTCGGTCGCGGCAGCACCCGGCCCGGCGGACGCCCGCATGCGGAGACCGAGGCGTTGGCCATGGCCGGCGGGCGGGCCACGGGCGGCACCGCCTATGTGACGCTCGAGCCCTGCGCCCATCACGGCCAGACGCCGCCCTGCGCCGCGGCGCTGATCGCCGCCGGCATCAAGCGCTGCGTCACCGCGCTGGAGGATCCCGACCCGCGCGTTTCCGGCGGCGGCCATGCCATGCTCCGCACGGCGGGCGTCGAAGTGCGGACGGGTTTGCTCTCCAGGGAAGCCGCAGATCTCAATGCTGGCTTCCTGAAGCGCGTGCGCGAGGGCCTGCCGCTGATCTCGCTGAAGCTCGCCACCTCCGCCGACGGGCGCACTGCCACCCGCACCGGCGACAGCAAATGGATCACCGGCGAGGCGGCGCGGGCGTTCGGCCACCGGCTGCGGGCGACCCATGACGCCATAGCGGTTGGCTCGGGCACCGTCCTGGCGGACGATCCGGAACTGACCTGCCGGCTGCCGGGTATGGCGGCGCGATCGCCTCTGCGGCTGGTTTTCGATCGGCGCGGGCGGATCCCGGCCACGGCCAAGATGCTGGCTGTGGGCGGCCCGCCGACTTGGCTTCTGACCAGACAGACAAGTCTCACCTACAATCTGCAAAAACCGCATCAGCTAATTGAAATTGCAGCTAAGAGTGGCGAGGTCGATTGGCTACTGTCCGCCTGCCGCGCGCTGGCTGAACGCGGCCTGACGCGGCTCCTCGTCGAGGGGGGCGCGACCCTGGCGACGGCATTCCTGCAGGCCGGACTGGTCGACCAGATATATTGGTTCCGTGCCCCGCTGGTGATCGGCGGCGACGGCTTGGCTGGAATCGGCCCGCTCTCGGCCGAAAAGCTCGCCGGTGCCCTCGGTTTCCGCATGGGTGGCCGGCGCGAACTCGGAAATGATGTGCTGGAACTCTATCGCCGCCCTGCCTAGATTGGCGCCGGTTTCGCGACGTTAACTTTTCGGCTCTCCATGTTCACAGGCATCATCACCGATCTCGGCCGGGTCCGCGCCATCGCCTTCGGGCCGACCACGCGGCTGGAGATCGAGACGGCATACGACACCGCCGGCATCGCGCTCGGCGCCTCGGTGGCGTGCAATGGCTGCTGCCTGTCGGTGGTGGAGAAGGGGCCGGGCTGGCTCGCCTTCGAGGCCAGCCGCGAGACGCTGGACAAGACCAATCTCGGCGACTGGCGGATCGGCCATCCGGTCAACCTGGAGCGGGCGCTGAAGCTGGGCGACGAGCTCGGCGGGCATCTGGTCTCGGGCCATGTCGACGGCGTCGGGCGCGTCCTCTCGATCACGCCAGATGGCGGCAGCCTGCGGATCAAGGTCGAGGCGCCCAGGGAGATGGCGCGGATGATCGCGTCCAAGGGCTCGATCGTGCTGGACGGCATCTCGCTGACCGTGAACGAGGTCGAGGGCAACGTGTTCGGGGTCAACATCATCCCGATCACCCAGACCGCGACCAATCTGGGCCGGGCCAAAGCGGGCGACCGGGTCAACCTGGAAATCGACCTGATCGCCCGATATGTTGCGCGCCTGCTGGCGCCAACCCTGTAGGAGCTTGCGCGTGGGTTTCGAGGAAGTCATATCGCCGACGCCGGAGATCATCGAGGACGCCAAGCGCGGCCGCATGATCATCCTGGTCGACGACGAGGATCGCGAGAACGAGGGCGACCTGGTCATTCCGGCACAGCACGCCTCGCCCGAGGCGATCAATTTCATGGCCAAGCACGGCCGCGGCCTGATCTGCCTCGCCATGGAGCGCACGCGGGTCGAGCAGCTCGGCCTGCCGCTGATGTCGCAGCGCAACGGCACGCGGCACCAGACCGCCTTCACCGTCTCGATCGAGGCGCGCGAGGGCGTCACCACCGGCATCTCCGCCCATGACCGCGCCAGGACCGTCGAGGTGGCGATCGACCCGAAGCGCGGCGCCCAGGACATCGTGACGCCGGGTCACATCTTCCCGCTGGTGGCGCGCGACGGCGGCGTGCTGGTCCGCACCGGCCATACCGAGGCTTCCGTCGACATCGCGCGGCTCGCCGGCTTGAACCCCGCCGGCGTGATCTGCGAGATCATGAACGAAGACGGCACCATGGCGCGGCGCGACGATTTGATCCGCTTCGCGCAGCTGCACGGGCTGAAGGTCGGCACCATCCGCGACCTGATCGCCTATCGCCGGCGCTACGACCGCATCGTCGAGCGCACGCTGGAAACCGATTTCACCAGCCGTTTCGGCGGCGATTTCAGGCTCCACGTCTATACCAACCGCGTCGCCCATGCCGAGCATGTGGCGCTGGTGAAGGGCGATTTGCACGGCGAGGAGCCGGTCCTGGTGCGCATGCATGCGATGAACGTGCTGGATGACGTGCTGCACGACGCCAGGTCCGACCGCGGGGCGGAATTGCACGCGGCGATGAGCGAGATCGGCCGGGTCGGCCGCGGCGTGGTCGTGCTGATCCGCGAGCCGCTGCCGACCAGCCTCAGCGATTCGGTGCAGCGGCGCATCGCCGCCGCCCAGCCGCAGGGCAAGAGCGGCGCGCCCACCGAACTGCGCGACTACGGCGTCGGGGCGCAGATCCTGCTCGACCTCGGCGTCCGGCGCATGGTCCTGCTGACCAATCGCAAGAAGATCGTCATCGGGCTCGACGGCTACGGCCTCTCCATCGACGGCCAGCGGCCGATCCCGCTCGACGGAATCTGAAGACAAGGGTACCAAGCACATCATGAGTGACGCACCGCATATCCTGATCGTCGAGGCGCGCTTCTACGACGACCTGCTCGACGCGATGCTGGACGGCGCCAAGCGCGCTTTGCAGAAGGCCGGCGCGACCTTCGAGGTGGTGACCGTGCCCGGCGCCCTCGAGATCCCGGGCGCGATCAAGTCCGCCCACAGCGCGGCGCAGCAAGGCAAGCTGCCGAAGCGCTTCGACGGCTACGTCGCGATCGGCTGCGTCATCCGCGGCGAGACCACGCATTACGACACCGTCTGCACCGAAAGCGCCCGCGGCCTGATGGACCTGACGGTCCAGTTCGACCTCGCCATCGGCAACGGCATCATCACGGTGGAGAACGAGGAGCAGGCCTGGGTCCGCGCCAAGCCGGACCAGCTGGACAAGGGCGGGGGTGCTGCGGTCGCCTGCCTGACCATGATCCACCTCAAGCGCCGCTGGGGTATCGGCTGATGGCCGGCAAGCCGACCGAAGAGGATCGCGCCGAGCGCGGCAAGCGGCTGGCGCTGACGCGCAGCAATGCGCGGCTGGCCGCGGTGCAGGCGCTCTATCAATGGGAAGCCACCGGCATCGCGCCGGCCAAGGTGGTCAAGGAATTCACCGAGCACCGGCTGGGCGAGGTGGTGGACGACGTCGCGCTGCCGCCCGCCGATCTGAAGCTTTTCACCCTGATCGTCGCCGGGGCCGCGGCCAATGTCGCCGAGCTCGACGACATGATCGCCGCGGTGCTGACCGAGGATTGGACGACCGAACGCCTCGAGGCCACGTTGCGCGCCATCCTGCGCTGCGGTGCGTTTGAGCTGGCGCATCGCGAGGACGTGCCGCCGCGCGTGGTGATCGCCGAATATGTCGGCGTCTGCGACGCGTTCTTCGGCGCCAAGGAAACCGGCCTGGTCAACGGCATCCTGGACCAGTTGGCCCGGCAGTTGCGCCCCGACGAAATGGGCGCTGGAAAATCGGGAGAGGGCGGTGGCCCGTCTGCCCGGTGAGTTCGAGCTGATCCGGCGCTATTTCGCGCCGCTTGCCGCGCAGGCTTCCGGCGCGCTCGGTCTCCAGGACGATGTCTGCACCATCCTGCCGCCGCCAGGCGAGGAGTTGGTGCTGACCGTCGACGCGCTGACCGCCGGCGTGCATTTCCTGCGCGACGACCCGCCCGACCTGATCGCCCGCAAGATGCTGCGGGTCAACCTCTCCGACCTCGCCGGCAAGGGCGCCAGGCCGCTCGGCTACCTGATGACGACGGCCTTCGATCCGGCGACGGACGAGGCCTGGGTGGCGCGTTTCTGCCAGGGGCTGGCGCAGGATCAGGCGGAATTCGGCTTGGCGCTGCTGGGCGGCGACACCACGGCGACCCCGGGACCGCTTTCGCTGACCGCGACCCTGATCGGCGCCGTGCCGACCGGTAGGGCGCTGCGGCGCAACGGCGCGCGGCCCGGCGACCGCATCCTGGTGACGGGCACCATCGGCGACGGCTGTTTCGGCCTCGGCGCCAGCCGCAACGAGTTGGGCCACCTGGCGTTCGAGCATCTCGATTTCCTGACCCGCCGCTACCGCCTGCCGGAGCCGCGCGTCGCCTTCGGCCGCGGCCTGGTCGAGCATGGCTTGGGCCGGGCGGGGATGGATGTCTCCGATGGCCTGGTCGCCGATCTGCGCC
>WBZN01001651.1_pt1 | contig 13195 bp, 23 predicted proteins | sample 5204281 | NCBI WGS metagenome assembly WBZN01 (sample SAMN12344347, study PRJNA552823) | activated sludge metagenome | biome: Activated sludge suspended growth; feature: Nitrification reactor; material: Wastewater; isolation source: activated sludge from nitrification reactor of wastewater...
GAACGCGAATATATGGGCCAGTGATAGTGATTTTCTGACGAATATGCCAGAGATAGACATAAAGCGTATTGGCAGCAGGAGTGCCAGTCGCACCCTGACCAGTATAGGTCGAATAAATCTGACCACTGATTTTTGGAACTACTCGAGGACCCCAGCTAGCAGTTGTCGAATTGGCAAAAGAACAATCCCAGCCAATTTTGGTTGAGTTGTCATACCAAAATGAACCATTGCTAAAGTTCTCGTCCGACGATGAATTATTTGCGCTTGTTGGTGCAGTGATACCAGCGAGATTATAACTCGACATGGTCATTTCATCGATTGCTTGCTTGGTGCGCAATGGAGTCATGGCTGCTTCATTGTCTGAGCCAATTTGTGCCTCAGATTGAGTTGCAACCTTTATTCCATATCCTGATAGATTTGCGGCAAGCGTGTTGACATTTGCCCAGACGCTATTAGCTCCACCAGCAGATTGTAAAACCTGACCAGTTACTCCATTGTTTGAAAAACCATAACCGTCGGGAGATGTTTTGGTAGTGTCAACCGTTACTATCAAAGAACTATTTGAAAGAACTTGAACATTAAGGGTCACTGTTTATCTGGTTACTCCTGCATAAACTGTTGCTGTTCCATACATCAATCGAGTGACGGTATTTGCGCCATCGATCAATTCTAGATCATAAACAAAAACGCTTCTAGGAGGCATTCCAGTATTTACTAGCTGAACCGAAATATTGGCCGTTCTATCTGCATCCAAAGTCAAAGTAATTGTGGAAGTAGCTGTATTGATGGAAATTTCTGAATTGGCGGTACTGAGACTTTCAGTTATAGTATTGGATGAATATGAAGGTCTAATCTGCATACGTGCAGAATGACTCGCCAGGTTCTTCAATGTTCCATTGGCCTGACGAATAATCAAACTTAGCTGAAATGTCGATCCTTGATCGATACTAATATCGTAGCGATTATCCCTAGACATTATTACTCCAATAATAGTTGAGGAGTTGGCTTGGTTTCTTCTTTAACTTCTTTCGGGCATTGGCATTTGGTTAAATCGGGAGCATTCACTGATCCACAGCGAGGGCATTCCCAGCCAACAGGTTTCTTATCTGACATTTGAATATCCTTATCTTGATAACAAAAAAGGTGGCCCTTGCGAGCCACCTCCTATTTATCACTGACCGAGTCTGAGGGCATTCAATTGTCTGGGTGCCGAGTACCCTATAAACCCGTTCTTTTCGAGTTGAAGTTTCGTTTCTGACCATTGGCCTCCAGAAACATATTCAACAACCAAGACAGTGCGTTTTGCGTCTTTGATCTTGGTAAGGAAGCTTAGAGACTTAGCAATTGCATCTGGACTGTTATTAGGTCCCGTGACTCCGTTCGAAGCCCACGAATAGAACAGATTTTGCTTAACTACTCCATCGATGGTTGAAATGAAGGCATAATTGTCTGCCAGGAACTCTGCATCCTGAACAAATACAGCAAAGCGAGATTGACGCGATTTGGCGTATTTTGAGGCATCAGCTATGAAAGCAGCGAGATTATCTTTGTCTGTATCGTCAGCAACGCCCCCAAAAAGGACCCCATCGAATCCTTGTGAGATGACAGCATCGATCTGTTCATAAACAATCTTCTTCCACTCCTCATTTCTGAGGTCCTTGATAGCAAAATTGCCCTTCCAATAGATGTTCTCAGGACCGATATATGATGGCTTCGCTCGATACCAATTATTCTTCGTCCAATAATCTCTATATGACTCAGCTTCTCCTATGGAGATATATGCAAGGATTTTCTTATTAGACTTTATTGAGGCAATCTGTTCCTTACTGAATTTCGTATTGACTGTCCCGACTCTTGTTTCATAGTTCATAATGACCAGATCGAACAACGAGGCCTTGATTGGCTCTATGATTGGATTCTTAAGATAATATGCAAAGGAAGTAACTTTGAGAGAAACGGGCTTGGTGTTTCTGTCTGGATCGACCTTGTCGAATTTAGGTATATTGAAATTAGGTATCTTTGGAACTTTGGGCTGCGACAGAATGAATATGCCTGCAAACAACAGGAGCAATATCGCGAGCAGGATATTTTTCATGATAAAGGACCTTTTCTTTCAGTGTATGTCTTGGAATATATAAGATTCTGGATTATATTTGCCGTATGGCGAGATTGGAGAATCTCATTATGATTGGCATCGATTTCGATGACATTGGCATTTCTTGGTTGCCAGCTCGTCTGTGATGCCTTAGTGATAACTCCATCATTGGCTTCTAGTATGAATGGAGAAAATCCTTCATTGGCTACTAACATCGTTACTGGATTCTGATCATAGGACTGAGCATGAATTGATTTGATGATTGGCGCCTCTGGCGTCATCTCTCCAAGAATAGGAGCATAGAATTGGAGATAGGCATTCATCAGATAGCCGAATCTAATTCCAGCGAGCGGAGAGGCGAGGGTGACAGTGTTTCTCACTAGATGATGTTGTGACAGTTTCATCGCAACAATACCGCCCATAGAATGCCCGACGATCATTGTTGAATATCCATTGGAAGAGATATATTCAAGCTGATCTTTGGCTAGATGAATAATCGCATCCATCTTCATTTCTTGGCAGTTGTATTCTACAAATGCCGTTTTCTTGATAGTATGAAAATTCTCACGTGTATTGAGATATTCTAATAGGTAGCTAAAACTTTTTCTTGAGCACCAGGCCCCATGAATTAGGAGCAGATTAAAGTGCATTTGTCCTCTTTGTTCTGACATTTTGATGTTATTTATTGCCAAAACAAAAGGGGATTGCAGTCACCCACAATCCCTTCGGTTTCTTTATTCAGCAATTAACCATCGCTTGATATCATCCTCAATCACCTTATTGGGACCGAAGTCATTCACCATTCGAGTGATACGCGACTCCATAACATTAAATGGATAATTGAGATAGATTTTTTGTCTATCATCCCTAAAGTATAGAGGATTTGTTTTCTGCTCAACCTGACGATACTTCTTACCACGAAGATAAGCATATGCCAACTGAGAGGACCTGTTTTCGAGGTACTGATTTGAGCCGAATACCTTGTGGTAGTGATAGCCCCAGAAAATTGCCTTTTCTTTTTCTGCTGCTGCGAACTTTTGTTTGGCTTCCAATTTCTTATACTTGCGCTTGGTTGCCTGCATATTGCGCTTAATGATCCTGACTTCCTCGCCAAGCTCACAAACTTTGATCTTTAGATATCTATGTGACATTTCATTTTTCTCACTGTTTTGATTGTTGCTATGGTTTATTAGAAACAATCCATAATTAAGGAGGTTTGAAGACCTAGATTAAATCGCCAAATGTATCTCTCATTTTTCTTTCCCTTTCTCTTCTTATATTACAAGTCATTGGTGGCAATACAAGGAATTGAACCTTGATCTCTGAGTTTTAGAGGCTCGCGTAATAACCATTATACCATATTGCCTTTCTTTCTCGCATTTCTGCCAGCATATGTTTCTTGTTGACTATGACAATTGGGGCACAACATTCGCAAGTTGGTTATGCGGTTATCATTATTCACACCGTTTATGTGATCTAAATGCATAACGATAGGTTTATCATTCCAGTAATCGCGCAACCCACATTCAGAACAAACATTCTCTAAGATACCATCTTGCAATAATCTTTTCTTTATCTGACCACGTGAATTGTTTTTCAACACCAAATCTAAAGGAAGTTTTCTCCTAGCGCAATAATCAGAACAGAATTTGCGAGAACAGAAAGAAAATCTTTTTTCTTTTACTGGAAGTCCACAGGACAAACATAATTTATTCATGGTGCCAACGGTGGGACTCGAACCCACGATGTTGAATGACTCCTTACAAGAGAGTTGGAATCGCCGCTATCCGACATTGGCATGTTGTAGAATTATCAGCATCAATCCTCGAGCCTTGTAGTAGTATAATTCGGCTCTATTTTGATGCCATTTATATTTATTGAGATAAACTTCGCTTCCCATGCTTTGATAGAAAACCAACATTTCTCTTGCTCTCTTTGCATTATGACTAGCATCTTGCTGATGGGCAATAGCAATATCAGACAAATGTTCAAGAGCAACTGTCAATTCATCTTTCATTATTTATTTCACTTCCATAGTCTTATATGCCCAGTCATGCATGACCTGAAAAGCAATGTATATGTCCTCTAGAGAATCCTTGTCAGGACCTGTTGGAAAAACATGGGAAACGTGCCTGACGAAATCATCTCTGTTCTTAGAATGAAGAAAGATGTTGAGGATCAATTCAGTTTGTGTTCTGGTGAACATTGATCGGATCCTTAGTTTGGGGAAACTGTTGGCATATTACCACATAATTTGCACCCGTGATTCGTTCTAGACGGGCATCTAGTCCCTGCTCATTGCATCGATTTACTGCATCCTGGATTGGCTTGTGATCATCGCATCCAAGGAGACAAAGCAATACAACCAAGATTGTCAAGACAATCAAGGAAAGCATTGCATATTTCTTCTGCATCTTTCTTTCATAGTCAGACACGAAGATATCTCCTACAAGTGTTTGATGATTGCTTCGATCATTCCAACACAATTTTCGTCAGACGCATCTATATCAATTTCAGTTTTAAGAGAGTTGAGTATTGCCGTTGCTTTTTTGAACCAATACTCGGTTGTTGGATCCAACCAATTTTGTGGAATACCAACTCTGTCTGTATTAAAAGACCATCCACATCTATCCTCATGAGTTAGACGACAAAAGCGATTATGCAATGAAATTGTTAATTGCTGCGCTGGAGTTAACTTAGAAAACTTTTCCTTCTTCTTCTCCAACTCATCTATTTCTCCCTTAAGTTTGCCAATTCTCTCATCTATTCCAAGCATCTCAGCCTCATAATAAAAAAGGGATACCATTAAGATATCCCTCTTGATTTTTCTCTAGGTGGTGGGACTCGAACCCACGGTAATACCTGCTCCCAAAGCAGGCGGAATCGCCGCTATCCTACACCCAGTTATTTGAATTCTGGTGAGTGGTAAAGGAGTTGAACCATCTCGCTCGCGCCGCCAGACATTATTTGGAGAGCAACGGTTTTACAGACCGCCATCTGGAATACCACTCAGTAATTCTATTTATTCAATCACGCGATAATTATAACCGAAGTTTTTCGGAAAATCAACAGAAATTTGCGTCTTTAGCTTCTTTAATGCGTGTTTTTGGTTCTTGGCATTAATATAGTAAGTCTTGTTGGTTTCTGTTTTATCTTCTTTTACGACTGCTTCGATTGTCGCGATATAGCTCATTTTGTTTCCGTTAGATGGTTGAATGGTGCCCCAGGTAGGACTCGAACCTACAGAATCGGAATTTTAAGTTCCGCATGGTTACCAGTTACATCACAAGGGCTTGATTGTTCAGGATATGATATTCAAGATATCATCCGCGTCCATGCCTTCTTCGATATCCATCAGAATGGCATCAGAAACAGTATTTATATATTTGTTCTTTGAATAATTATCCTCAAACTTGGTTGAGCCAACCATATAACTGAGGGCAATATTCATTTGGTGAATTAGATCATCCGAATATTGATAGTTCGTGCTTTCTTGGGTGAAGTGACGCATTGGGTACCTGTTTCTTGTTATTGGACTAAGCGTCTTGTTATGCTGCTCCCTGTTTTCTTGACGTTAAAACAGCATAACAAGACGAAATTAATCAGTCAATTCAAATAGCTGCATTCTCACGAATTTCAGCAAGGGACGTTTTGACAAGCTGGTGCCCATTTCGCCACACTTCGCGAAAATCAGGATTAGATTGGCGACCACGCTTGGAGACCTTGTTCTTATCAGTAGCAGGAGACTTATAAACGTCTCTCCATTCTCCATTCACGCGGGCAGCGGATGCCTTCATAGCGAACTTGAAGGTATCTCGATTGCATTGCTGGAGCAGAGCTCCACCCATTCCAAACGCGATATTCTCAGCAGACCAGCCATACATGATCAAATTATCCAGGATAACTCGAATCATGTCTAAGTTGATTCCATCACCTTGAATAACGCGAAGATAAGGTGGAAGAACCTTATAACCCTGACTGTTCATCGTATGACCGAACTTCTTTCCAAGAGCCTCGATTACTTGAATGGGTATCTCAGAAGGATTACCAGAATCGGGCCGAATAACAACAGTGCCGCCATTATTCACGACTCGATCATGAAGCGTATCGCCCCAGATATTCTCCACGGCATTGAATAGATCATAGGAATCCGAGACAACAGCGACCAGCTTATTCTCTCCAGAGAATTGATCCAGCATATTTTTATATGCTGCTATCTCCTGGTCCTTGCCCCAGACTGTAATCGTGGAGTGTTCTGCTGCTGGAATACTATAGCCAGCCATATTCTCCTGATAATGATACCTGGCAAGGGCAAGCGCTGTCATTGTATCAGTGCCCTTAAAGTTCACCAAGTGAGCGCAACCGCCGATTCCAGCAGACTCTTCCGACGAAACTCCTCGAGCTCCAAAGTCATGGAGTTTGAATTCTATACCATTGCGGTGGCCAGCGCTCAAGTCCATCGCGAAGGCAATGTGCTTCTTTGCTTCACGTGAGATGGTGGCGACGGTAGAGGGGTACCAGACCGATCTCAGGAGCGCGGTCTCGATATAGCTCGTCAACCACGGCACCTTGGGATCGGTGTTGACGACTTGAACAAGAGGCGTCAGTGTTGGATAAACCTTTCCCTCAGGTACTGCCTCAATAGAGATTGGAAAATCGCCATTATGCTCTTTGAGAATGTATTCCCATCCCTCACGATTGAAGGGAACACCATGAGCCGAGAGCATTTCATCGGCCAAATCAATATCTGACTTAATAATGCCTATTTTCAAATATGTTTCCAGAAAGTATTGAAGGCCAAAGAAAACAATATCTGCACCCAAAGGTGCGTCCTTACTATATCCGCGCGCCTCGATATACGAAGAAACGTATTCAGTGCCAGGAGGATATTGCAGAAAATGACTCGCCTTGTAAGAGTCGGCATTTAGAATTGGATTAATGGGTATCATATAGAAACTCCTTCTATTTGGTTGATGGAGAGAAAGTCTATCTTCCGCCCTTGATTTATTTAGACAAGTTCCTTAGTTTTATTATTTACCAGGGACTTTGCCGCTTTCTTCTTAAGCTGATAAATTTTCCAGCCCGACTTTTTGATACGCTTCTCTTCGGCTCGAATATCATAAGCAGTCCTGGCGATCTGTCCAATTTCGAGAATGAAACTCTCAGGATAAATTGCTCGGGTATGACGAGCGTTGTCAGTTTCGGCGAATGTCTTTTGCTTTAAGTCATAGTATGGGCGGAGGCCATACATATCACGAAAGAGACGAGCGCATCGAATGCCAGTCGAGATGTTGGCCTTCTTATCAGTGGCTTTAATTCCCATGGCATCCATCACGTCAAAAATGGAATATGCCTTTTCGCCCTCGATTGGCATGTATTGAGCAAGATCGGTATCGAATTCACAAATATCATTCATTTCTAGGTTCCTTATCTTCTCTTCCAGTTCATCGATTTTGTTTGCTGCCTCGAGCATCATTGCCCAGGCACCGTTTGGTAAATTTGGTAAGCCCGTATCAGGATTTCTTGATAGACCTCCTCGATTAGTAACGTGCGCTCGTAAACGTTCCTGCAGCTTCAAAGTAGTGGAGGGAATATTGTCCATCGTGCCAGCTCAGTGATCCTAGATATTTGCCACAGTTTTCTGGCATATCTTTGCCACTCTCAACTGCTATCAATGTGATAGACCAATCCTTATCCTTATATCTGTCAGTCTCTAGACGAATAATAGGATTATGTTGGATCATTCCAATTGATAGAATTCGAGTATCCCAAGATAGTCCATTAATCTTAATTGCTCCTGGACCACTTTGAATTTGGACTTCAATTACTGTTCTCATAATTCCCACACCGTCACGTTAACGTCCTTGAGACGATGATTGATGATTGCTTCGATCACTTCCCAATTACCACCACCTAAGCCAGCGCCGATTTTGGGCATAGAAACTGCATTGATACCTGGTTGCATCGTCTCCAAATATTCCGCAATATGACCCATGCAAGAATCCATGGCATCGTATGAAACATATCTTTGACCATCATGGCCAGCATATTTCTGGGTGATGCAATTCAGAATGACTTTTCCATCATTTTGAGGAGCAGCAAAACAATATCCCATAAGATGGTCATCGATATTCTGAGAATGCATTTTATAGAAGGAATAATATATTTCAAAAGCTCTTGGATATTTTGTCTTAATAGCTAAAGCAACACCAGAGCCCATAACTCCTAGAGCATTGCACCCATGGGCAATGATCTTGTCTGGTGTATTGAGAAGGTTGCCCTTTTTGTAAGTGATCATTTCTTTTCCTCAGGCCAGAATATCTTCAACGGTTTCTTTTTCTTGACGGCATAATCATGGGTATACCATGTGCCACCATTCAATTGCCATTCCATTTGATAAGGCACCACGAAAAGAAAATCTGTACTATCAACTATATCTCTATTCCTGGCAAAATAAGATTTAGGAAGTTCATAACTATCTGAATAGAAAAATCCTCTAAGATCATCTTTTTCTGGAGGACGACAAATAATATGATAACCCAATTCTCTAGCAATCTGTGCCACTTCTACATCAACTCCGACACAATCTCCATGGTGCAGATAATTAGACGAACCAAATTTTGCCAACATCGTGGTGACTTCTTTTTTCTGATACTCAGTCATTCCTGAGCGAGTACCAGTGACACCTATTCTCATTTCTTGTCATCACTCTTTGACTGGGTCAGATACTTATAGATATCGATTAAGCCCCACATCAAAATAAGAGGGCCTGCTAGAGCGCAAATGATAACAATTATCCAATCTTCACTGATAAGAAAAGGACTGCCTTCCAGATAATCTAAATATCCAAGAATCAACATTCCAATAAATCCTGCAAGAATCCATAGGCCTAGTATCATCATTTTGATTTCTCCTATCTTAGTAATTCGTCAACCACATAATAAGACAAACAAACAATAACACCCCAAAAACAAAGAGAGCATTTTCCATTTTATATTCCTAGCTGATCTTCTACTATACAGTAATGATCCTCAAACATGTGATTTCTCATGGTCGAGAATTCTGCAAAAGGCATCCAGATTGCTTTCTCTGCATCATCAGAGCCCTTGATTTTTGGTAGGGTTTCCATGTCGTTCAGTTTGATCCTGAAGCATTGGGTTATTGTTCGACCTCTGAGCGATCTATCGGGAGCATCATAAGTTTTCTCGCCGATAATACAGCCATTGAGAACAGGAAGAGGAACTTTGATTTTAGTTTCTTCCAGGAGCTCTCTAAGCGCTGCTTCCCTAAGCGTTTCTGTTGGGTTCACAAAGCCACCAGGAAGTGCCCAAAGTCCCTTTCCAGGGGCTGCTCGTCTCTTAACAAGAAGAATATGACCAGATTGAGTAACGACACAATCGACAGTGTTGAAAGAAGGAGCATATGGTGCATTTGACCAGGCGCCTTTATAGTCGCAGATAACTTTCCATTCAGCTTTCATTTGCTCCTGAATAGGAGCCCAGGCAGAGAGCACGAAATTGGCATGCTGTTCGCTGACCATAAAATAGCTATACTGATCAAGCAATTCCTTGGGATCGAATAGCAGAACATTGCGGACACATGTCGCAGACAAGTTCTTATAGATTGGTTCAATCTCGATCAGGTCCCATTGTGGAAATTTCTTTAGATAATAAGATGAATGATCTTTTGAATAACCAACAAGGGCGATCTTGATTGGATCAGGTGACCATTCATTGTCATTGAGACATGTATTCAAGACAGAAGTTTGAATCGAAGAAATCCAACGTTCCTCATTATAGGTATGATCCGTTTGTTGGATCATCTTAATGCGTTTACGTTGCTCGTCATCAAATGCTGAAAGAATTATTTCACGTCTTTCGACAGTTGTAAATGGGTTTTTTGGGGTGCGTGGTGCATCGTGCGAGCCTATTACGAATATAAGCTTCGATGCCTTTTTGAGGGCTTCGGTGGCCACATGATAATGGCCTCGATGAAATGGTTGGAATCGGCCGATAAAGACGGCGTAATCGTATTGAGTTTCCATGATAGCTCCTATCAGGGTTATTGGGATTAGAGAACGTCTATCGTTCCCTGCCTAACGAACGGGTATTTTTATTTATCACCTTCACAAGGTGCATTTATAGCTTTGCGGGTTGCTTCATTTTTAAGATAAACTAATCCGCATTTGGCACAAAAGAAATAGCCAACAATTCGTTTCGTTGGCGAATGTCCTTTAGCCGACATTATTCTGGGACTTTCCGATCATGTTCTATAGCCTTATCTGTGTCCACTGTTCTCCAATCGGGCCAGACGCGCCTTTCATTCTTGGCTTGCTTTGTCTGTATCATTGCCACGATTTCTTCTGGAGTAGCTCCAGAGCGCCAGCAGCCATCTAATGCGAGAATGACAACATCGACCCACTCTTCCAGAGAATCTGGTTCTTGTTCTATCTCTTTTAATTCCTTACGGATATGATCAATAACACCAGCAGTTCTTGGACCTGGTCCAAAAGTTCTTTCGGAAAATTCTTTTTGATAGTATAGATGTTCTATTATGTTCATCGTTTCTGAAAATTTAATCCTCGTTCTTTACAATGTCCAGACAAACTTCTTTCTGACCTACACCTATAATGATTAACATGCGTTTTAACTCTGCCAGTAATAACGTTCTTATCATAATAATAATATGTCGATTCTGGATGAGCACAACGATGTTCGCGAATGTAGCCTCTTTTGAAGAAAATGCATTCGCGACATGCTGGAATAGCTTTGGTCATTGGTACTTCCTGTAGGTTCCGCCCCTACCGAGGCTTGGGTGTAGGCCAAGTGTCGTCACTAGCTGACTCAGGAAGCAATTACGAATAATGGGCGAACGTCATTAGAGACGGGGTTGTTTGTTGGAACACATAATTATGAAATTTTGGATCAATATGTGTGCCCATTGCTGCACCCAGTTCTATTGACATTTTTGCAAAATTTTCAAAGGAAATTTCTTTGTATTGATCTTTGAACTCATTCCAACGAAGATCACCAGAATCAAACAAGATTTTGCCAATGATAATATATTCGCCGCCCATATTGTCGATTATTATATCAAATCCACGGTCGCCATGTTTTTCATTGTCCCACAAATCAAACTCTTCCACGTAATCATTGAAATCGTTATTCCATGGAAGTTTACGACCTAGAACAGTGTAATAATGAGTGCTTATACCCATTCTATCCTCATAATAAATATCATTCATTTGAATGTTGGAGACACTATTCATTTATTATCTATATTTGAAAACTCATGTCAAGACGAATCTTAAATATCTTGGCCAAACAACCCAAAATCCATTTGTTTATAAAGGTTCTGGAGTATATTGGACTGCTCACTTAAAGATTCATGGAAATTATATCAAAACCGAGATACTCTACAAATCTGATTTATTATCAGATATAAAAAATCTTGGCGAATTCTACTCTGAAATCTGGGACATAGTTAGGTCAAACGAGTTTGCTAATCTCATCAATGAGTCTGCATCTGGAGGTTCCCAAAAAGGGAGAAGAGTTTCTCCATCGACCAAAGAAAAACTAAAAATGGCAAACGTCGGTAGAAAAATGCCCAAACAAATCATCGATAAGGTCATTGAGACAAAACGCAAAAAAGGAATAGATATTGCAGGTCATCTCAATACTCCAGAAATAAGAGAAAAGCAGATAAAAAGAAATAACGAATTGATGACACGACCGATCGTTAATGAATTGCGAAAATTATCCAAAACCCAAAGAATCAAACTTGGTTCTGGTTGGACCAGAAAATCTGATAAATGGATTTTGGATAAAATCAAAGATATTAAAGATCGTATCGAGGAATCATCACTGTCTTCAAAAGCATTCCGCGAGGAGTGAATTGTTCCATATCTGCCGATAGGACTGACTTAAGAATTGAAGGTGAGAATCCAGAAACTAGAGCCACACCACACTCATTAAACTTAACTGGTACGTTCGAATGAGCATTGATATTCCAGAATACCACCGATGGGAATTCATATCCAGCTTCCTCATACTTGCGACGGATCATCTGGATTGCAGAGTCGTCAAAGCTCACGCATTGATCGAATTGCATGTCCGAAAGGATCAGAAGCGTCTTTGGCATTTCTTCTGCTGGAACACCTGCGCTCTTTGCAACTGACAGCATCTTGTTGAATGCTGCATGAAGATTGGTGTTCATGGCCCAGTTTGACCTGACCATTTGATCAATCTTTTGCTTGATATTGCCTTGCAGATTGATTAGCTCAGGCGTACCAGAGAACGTTAGGAACGTTCCATTGAACTTGCCCTTGTTCTTATCTGCGCAATATAGACCCAGAGAAACAGCAACCTCGATTGCCATCAATCCAGACTTATCAACCGCGGTGCACATTGAACCTGAGACGTCAACTAGTGGCATGATGTTTCCATCGCCAATGTAGTTTGGCAGAGCGTCCCATTGGTTGATCATTGCTTGCAATTCAGCAGCCGATTCATTCTTACGATTGTGTGAGAATGAATAAACATGACCACGGATAACGTCGTGAGGGAAGATTGCCGAAGCATTTACCTTAGCGACCTGCCCCTCGAACTTTTCGCCCTTGGATACAGCGTTAACGTATGCCTCAAATCTTTCCTTGTCGTTCTTCCAGAAGGCCTTGCGGTACTTCTTAGAAGCGACTGAAGGAACATGATTGTAATTGATCTTGCTCCATTCCTTTGAGCACATTTGCTGCTCAACAACGTTGGTCAGAGTAACCAGAGTCTTGCGGTATCTCTTTGGAGACCACTCTAGGAACTCACGAAGCTGGCGAGCGAACTCTCCCTTTCGAGGGGTCCACTTTGCGGCCAGACCGTTTCCTTCCCTCAGAGCGTCACGAATCATACCGAACACGTGATCACGAAGCGCCTTTTCAGTGAAGTTGTGCAAGTCGTCCCAACGGCCGACCAGCGGCGTCTTGTTAGCAAGAGCCATTGCTGCATCAGCATCATTCTTTTCTAGCCAAGCTAGAATGTCACGATAGATTTGACGCTCGCCTGCTCCACCACGAATGTCGCGGGCCCAAAGAGCAATTCTAAGAGCTAG
>WBZN01001652.1_pt1 | contig 13192 bp, 9 predicted proteins | sample 5204281 | NCBI WGS metagenome assembly WBZN01 (sample SAMN12344347, study PRJNA552823) | activated sludge metagenome | biome: Activated sludge suspended growth; feature: Nitrification reactor; material: Wastewater; isolation source: activated sludge from nitrification reactor of wastewater treatment...
GGCTCTTGGCATTGATGCGGGCGCGGTTCTTGAGCCCCAACCGGGCGATCCTAAGGGCCTCGCGCGCAATCTCGTTGACGCTGGTGGCGCGAAACGGCGTCCTGAGCCCGGACTTCGGCACGCCGTTGCGCAGCGCCTCGCGCTCCTCATCCGACCAGTCTTTGACCAGTTGCCAAGCCGCCTCCAGCGCCGCGTCGTCATAGAGCAAGCCCGTCCAGAACGCAGACAGCGCCGTGATCATGTTCCAGCGGCCGCCGTCCGCGCCGCGCATTTCAAGGAAACGCTTGAGGCGCACCTCCGGAAACAGCGTCGTCAAATGATCCGACCAGTCGTCGACCGTGGGATACGCGCCCTCAAAGCCTCTAAGTTTGCCCGCGAGAAAATCGCGGAAGGAGGATCCGGCCACGTCGATGTATCTGCCCGCGCGGTAGACGAAGTACATCGGCACGTCGAGCGCGTATTCCACGTAGCGCTCGTAGCCCATGCCGTCCTCGAATACGAAGGGCAGCATTCCGGTGCGGCGCTTGTCGGTGTCGCGCCACACCTCGCTGCGCATCGATTGGAAGCCATTGGGGCGGCCCTCGGTGAAGGGCGATGACGCAAACAGCGCTGTCGCGACCGGCTGCAGCGCCAGCGACACGCGCAGCTTCTTGACCATGTCGGCCTCGCTGGCAAAGTCGAGGTTCACCTGCACGGTCGCCGTCCGGTACATCATGTCGAGACCACGGCTGCCGACTTGGGGCATGTAGCGCGTCATGACCGCATAGCGCTGCTTGGGCATATGCGGCGTCTCAGCCAGCGTCCATTTGGGCGAGAAGCCAATGCCGAGGAAGCCGATGGCAAGATCCTCGCCCACGTCCAGAACCTCGCACAGATGGCGCGAGGTCTCCTCCGCGGTCTCGTGCAGCGTCTGAAGCGGCGCGCCCGACAGCTCGAACTGGCCGCCCGGCTCCAGCGAGATGTTGCCGCCCAGCGTCCCTTCCGGCCGCTTCAGCGCGATGATGTTGTCGCCCTCCATGATGGCGACCCAGCCATAACGCTGGATCAAAAGCTCCATGAGGGCGCGGATGCCGCGCGGTCCATCGTACGGCACAGGCTCGAGCGAAATGGTGCGGAAGACGAATTTCTCGTGCTCAGTGCCGATGCGCCAGCCGGACTTCGGTTTTTCCCCTGCCGCAATCCAGGCGACGAGATCGGCGCGGCTTTCGATCAGAGGGCTTTGAGCGCCGTCTTCGCGCGTCGACATCGAGTTGAACGTCCCTGGGTTAGGCGTGCGGCGGTCTTGCGAGCGGCAAGTGACCCGGCCTGACGAAGCACAGCACGGACCACCTGAAGCATGCGCAAAGGTTATGGCGGCGAGCCGGGCGACAAGCAAGCCGTCTTGCAACCGGCCGGCGCTGAGAGCGCCCGCTAGCGCCAATCGCCCAGAGTTGCATTAACCAGCGTAAGCGCGGCGACGGCGGCGGTATCGGCCCGCATGATTCTCGGGCCCAACGAGAGCGCTGTCACGAAGGGCTTCGACAGAAGAAGCCGGCGCTCTTCCACGTCAAACCCACCCTCGGGCCCGATCAGCACCGCCACGGGCCCTGGCGCCAGCGCGCCGAGCGCCGCGATAGGATTCCTAACCGGGGCATCCTCGTCGCAAAAAATCAGAGGTGTCCCTGACGCCCAATCCTCCACGGTCTTGGTCAGCGCTGCGGCATCGTCAGTCTCCGGAATGCGCAAAACGCCGCACTGCTCGGCCGCCTCGATGGCGTTGAGGCGCATCCTCTCGATATTGACCCGGCCCGGCACCGTTCTGCGCGTCATGACGGGGCTGAGCCGGGCAACCCCCAGTTCAACGGCCTTCTGCACCATGTAGTCGAGGCGCGCGTGCTTGAGGGGCGCAAACAGATAGTGAATTGCCGGGCCGCCGGTCTGGGGCCGGGTCTGCGCTAAAATCCGCAAGCCCGCTGACCGCTTCTTGATGTCCTCAAGACGTGCGCGCCATTCCCCATGACGTCCGTTGAAGACGAGGATCTCACTGCCGGCGGCCATCCGCAGCACATTGAGAAGATAGTGCGCCTGATCGGCTGTCAGCACGACGGTCGCATCCGCGGCCAGATCGGCTGCAACGTAAAGACGCTCGGATGTGAAGTCGTGAACGGCCATAAAACAGGTCTTAGCTGCTACATAGAGCCGCGCAAACCACAAATGTACGTTTTGCCGGCGCAATGATCTGCTTTGCTTGACGCCACGGATTTGCCCGCGGCGGCGGTCACGTCTAGGCTTGTGGTGTGTACCCGCGGGCAATCGTGCCGCCGCGAGCCCAGCCAACGAAGCCGATCGCCAACGCATGCCGCAAGACACGACACTCGACACACGGCCGAGCACCTCAGTGGCCGACGCGCCGTCGGACAACTGGGTGGACCGCTGGGCGCCCACGTCCTGGCAGCCCTATCTGCGGCTTGGCCGTTTCGATCGTCCGATCGGAACGTGGCTATTGCTGTTTCCTTGCTGGTGGTCGCAGACTCTGGCCGAAGTCGAGCGTGGCCAGCCGTTTCCCAGCATCTGGTTGCTGGTCCTGTTTGCCATCGGCGCGGTTGCCATGCGCGCAGCCGGCTGCGCCTATAACGACTACGTCGATCGCGAAATCGATGCGCAAGTCGCGCGCACCCGCAGCCGCCCCATCCCTTCCGGACAGGTCTCGCCCTGGGGCGCGCTCGTCTTTGTTGCACTGATGTCGCTGGCGGGCCTTGCTGTACTCCTCACCCTCAACACGTTCACGATCATGCTGGCCATCGCGTCGCTGGCCATTATCGCGATCTATCCGTTTGCCAAGCGCTACACATCCTATCCGCAGATGGTGCTGGGCCTTGCGTTCAATTGGGGCGCGCTGGTGGGCTGGGCGGCGGTCAAGGGTTCGCTGGGTTGGCCTGCGCTCCTGCTCTATGCGGGCTGCGTACTGTGGACGGTGGGCTATGACACGATCTACGCGCATCAGGACAAGGACGACGACGCGTTGCTCGGCCTGGGTTCAACGGCGCTGACTTTCGGCGACAGTACCGTCTCGTGGGTCGGCGGACTTTATTCGGGCGCGGTGACCTTGTGGCTCGCCGCGGGACTGCTGGCAGGCACGCACCTCATCTACTTCCTGGCCGTCACGCTGGTATTTCTGCAGATGACGTGGCAGGTCGCGACCCTCGACACCAAGAGCCCGGCCAACTGCCTGCGCCGCTTCCGTTCCAATCGCGACGTGGGGGCTGCCGTCTTCCTCGGCCTCGTCGCCGACATGTCGCTCTCCTGGTTTGCGGGCCTCAGTTAGAGCGAATCGGCCTGCCCGCTCGCTAACTAAGTGCCCCTTTCCCAATGCGATTGCGGCGCGTTTGCCGTTTGGACAAACGCGCCGCACCTCTCTGCCGACATTCGAGCCCGAAATTTATTCCTCAGGCATTTTGTTCAATCTGCCACATTTGTGTTCAGGCGGGATTAAATAACAGGGTAAATGGCGGCTTACTGGACCGCATCGCTTTGGCACACGGGGACGATTGAAAAGTTGGCTTTGAAGCGCGGATCGGGCCTTGTAGACACGAGGCTTAAGACTTTCGCATCAATCGACCACAAATGGACCGTTCATGAGCAAGAGCAAGACAGCCCATTCCGCAAAAAAGCCTCAACTCCTGCACCTCGTCTTCGGTGGCGAGCTGACCGACCTGGACAGCCATGAGTTCCGCGATCTCGAGCATGTGGATGTCGTCGGGGTATTCCCGAGCTACGAAACCGCCTACGCTGCCTGGAAGGGGGCGGCTCAGCGCACCGTGGACAACGCCATGATGCGCTATTTCATCGTCCATCTCCATCGCCTGCTGTCGCCGGAATTGACGGCAGCCGGCAAAAGCGGCGGCGGGCACACGGCTTGATGTCGAAGACGACTGAAACGGAAAAGGCAGCGGCAGCCCTCAAGGCGGCTGCGCCCAAGCCCTCCAAGAGCAGCTTGCGGCTCGACGAGGAATCGCGCGCGCTGCTGCGCCGTTTCATGGCCGATTGGGTCTGGCCGCGCTGGCGGGAGCTGGCGTGGACCGTTCTTCTGACGGGATGCCTTGCGGCGGCGACCGGCGGGTATCCAGCAGTCATCAAGCTATCATTCGATACGCTGATGAAAAGCGATCAGGCCGACAGCGGACTGCTGAAGCTCGTGCTGATTGCGATCGTCGGCATCACGCTGGTGCGCAGCGCCTTTCTCTATCTGCAGAACGTCGCCACCAACCGGCTCGTGCTGCGGTTGACGACCGACATACAGCAGCTCGCCTTTTCGCATCTCATCTCGGCCGACTTTTCGCGCCTTTCGCGCGACACGCCGGGGCGGCTGGTGTCCAAGCTGACCAACGACATCTCGTTCATTCAAACGGCCGTGACGGCCGCGATGAACTCGGCCATCCGCGATACGCTATCGGTCATCGCGCTGCTCATATCCATGCTCTATCTCGACTGGATGATGACGCTGGTCGTTCTCGCGGTCTATCCGCTCGCCGCCGTGCCCATCGCGCTCATTTCGCGCCGGCTGCGGCGCGTCGCAAAGCAGACCCAGAACGAGCTCGGCGACATGACCTCGCTTCTGTCGGAAAACCTCTCAGGCGCGCGCCTCATCAAGTCGTTCCGGCTGGAGGACTATGCATCTAAGAAACTCGGCGCGAGCTTCGAGCAGGTGTTCAAGCTGCGCCTCAAGGCGGTCAAGACCCGCGCGCGGCTCGATCCCTTGCTGGAGGTCCTTGGCGGGCTTGCAGTGGCGGGCGTCGTTGCGTTCGCCTATCTGCGTATCGCCAGCGGCATATCGACGGTCGGCGACTTCATGGGCTTTGTCACCGCGCTGCTGATGGCTGCCCAACCGATCCGCGCGCTTGGCAACCTGTCGGGCAAGGTTCAGGAAGGTCTTGCGGCAATCGAGAGCGTGTATGAATTGCTCGACGAGAAGCCCACGATCGTCAATAGGCCGAATGCCAAGCCTCTGGTGCTCAAGGCGGGCACCATCAGTTTCCGCAATGTCGGCTTTGCCTACGAACCGGGTAGCAAGGCGCGCGCCGTCAGCGATTTCACCCTCGACGTGACAGGCGGGCAAACCGTTGCGCTGGTGGGACGTTCGGGCGCGGGCAAGTCCACGATCATCAATCTGGTCCCCCGACTGTTCGACGTGACCGAAGGCGCCATCCTGATCGACGGGCAGGACGTGCGCGACGTGACGCTCGCCTCCCTGCGCGACAAGGTCGCCATCGTCAGCCAGGACATCACGCTCTTCGACGACACGATTGCCGCCAACATCGCGCTCGGCAAGCTCAACGCGACGCCAGAAGAAATCCGCGCGGCGGCCAAGGCGGCGGCCGCTCACGATTTCATCATGGCCCAGCCCCAGGGTTATGACACGTTGATCGGAGACCGCGGGGGCAGGCTCTCGGGTGGCCAGCGCCAGCGCATTGCCCTGGCGCGCGCCATCCTGAAGGATGCGCCGGTTCTGCTGCTTGATGAGGCCACAAGCGCGCTTGATACCGAAAGCGAACGGCTGGTGCAGGACGCTCTCGCACGCTTCACCACCAACCGCACGACGCTCGTCATCGCCCATCGTCTCTCGACGGTGCAGCGCGCGGACGTGATCTGTGTGATGGAAGATGGCCGCATCATCGAGCGCGGCGCCCATCAAGAGCTGATCGCGCGCAAGGGTGCCTATGCGCGACTCGCCGGCAGCGGCCATGGCGTTGCTTTCGTCAACTGATCTGTTGAATTTCCGATTGGCCCGGAAGGGCTCGATCGAGCTACTCGCGCGCCAGGACCTTGTTGACCAGCCTATTGGCCAGCGGTTTGGCTTTGAAGGAGCGATTGACCTCCTCTTCGTCGTAGCGCGTATCGACCCACTCCCAGAATCCCATGGGCTCGCGGGCGTTGGCGGCCAGATAGCTGTCGAAGAAGTGATCCAAAACGCCCGTATCCGCCTGCCGGATATGCCCGTACCTGAGCGATAATTCGCGCTTCGCCTTCTCGATCGGCATGCCCTCGCGGATATGGCGGAAGAGCACACTCATCAGACCGGCGCGATCCGCGCCCGACTTGCAGTGGATCAGGACCGGATATTCGATGCTGGCGAAGAGATCGCGGATGGCGTGAAGCTCCGCGCGCGACGGGGCGGCGCGGGACCGCAGCTTGAAGTTGACCAGCGTGAGACCGTTCTGGCGGCAGGCCTGCTCCTCCAGCCATGTCGTGCCAAATGACTGATCCCCGCGAAGATTGACGACGGTCTTGACCCCCTTGCGCGCGGCGTTGCGGATCTGGTGGGGCGCGGGCTGAGCCGAGCGCCAGGCTTCTGGCGAAATGCGGTGACGATTATTGTAGAGGACGCGCATAATCCCGTAGTCGAGGATGAGCATTTCGAAGTAGCAAAGAGCAGGAGAGATCCGCGCACGCATGCTGTCGGGCGCGGTGTGGATGGCGCCGTGCAGCCAGTCGCCCGCCTTTCGGCGCATGCTGCGCTTCGCTCGCTTCAACAAGCCTGCCATTGTGCCTTCGGGGTTTCTCGAAATTATATGTATATCAGTGACTTAAATTTCCTGCACGTACTCCGCGGCCGGATGGCGGAAGGCCCGGAAAGCCACTACGAGCTGGTCCCCTTGGATGAGGCGGAAAATCCCCCGCTTTCGCCGTTCAAACGCGTTTGCACAGGCTAGATATTCGCTATAGGTACGCACCGCAAGTGACTTTGCCGTAACGCTTTGGTTTGGCAAGTGACGCGGGCCAAGGAACGAGGTTGCCACGCACCCATGGCAGATTCCAAAGCGAGGCTGACACGGCTCGCCGGCCGCACACTGGCGCGGGTGATCGGCCACGTGAGCCGGACATCCGATATCGTCTACGACCCCTCCGATCTCATGGAGCGGCTGGCGGCCGCCCATCCCTGCACCGTCGCGTGCTGGCACGGCCAGTTCATGATGCTGTGCATGCTGCGCCCGCCGGGCGCCAGGGTGTCGGCCATGGTGGCCCGTCATGGCGATGCGGAGCTGATCGGCGAAGCCATGCGCGCTTTCGATGTGGAGCTGATCCGTGGCGCGGGCGCGGGCGATCGCAAGAAGGACCGCGGCGGAGCGGCGGCTCTGCGCGGATCGGTGCGGGCGCTGACACAAGGGTCCTCCGTCGTCATGACGGCCGACGTGCCTCCGGGCCCGGCGCGCAAGGCCGGCATCGGCATCATCATGATCGCGCAATTGTCCGGCCGGCCGATAGCGCCCGTCGCGGCGGCGACCTCACGCATGGCGTCGCTGGATACCTGGAGCCGGATCACCGTCAACCTTCCCTATTCCAAGCTTGCCTTCGCCGGCGGCGAGATCATTCACGTCCCGCGCGATGCGGACGCTGCGACGCTGGAAGAATTGCGCCAGAAGCTCGAACATGAACTCAACGATGCGATGGCTCGCGCCTATGCGCTTGCGGGCGCCGACATAGAGCGCGCCACCCCGCTCGACATGCTGGCTTGGCGCACGCCACCTGCGCCCGGACGCATGCTCAAGATTTACGCCAAGGGCCTTTCCGCACTGCGTCCGCTTACGCCGGTGCTGCTCAACTATCGTGCGCGGCGCGGCAAGGAAGACGCCTCCCGGCGCGGCGAGCGTCTGGGAAAGCCCGTGCGCCCGCGTCCTGAAGGTCAGCTCGTGTGGGTGCACGCGGCAAGCGTCGGCGAAACAAACGTGGCGTTGCCTGTCATCGAAGCGATGCTGTCCCGCAATCCCAATCTCCATGTGATGTTGACGACAGGCACGACGACCTCGGCCGCACTCGCCGCCAAACGTCTGCCGGACCGCGCCTTCCATCAGTTCGCACCACTCGATGCGGGGCCCTACGTTGCAAGCTTCCTCGACCACTGGAGGCCCGACCTCGCAATTTTCACCGAGTCCGAGATCTGGCCCAACCTCATCCTGGCGACATCGGAACGCCAGATCCCGCTGACGCTCATCAACGCGCGCATGTCGCCGCGCTCGATGAAGCGATGGCGTAAGTATGCGCGGCTTGGCCGTCCGCTCTTTTCGCGCTTTGCATTGATCCTGGCGCAGAACGAGCGCGTGGCGCGCGTGTTGCGCTTCCTGGGCGCGCCACGTGTCGAGACGACGGGTAACCTCAAGATCGACGCGCCAGCGCCCCCCGTTGATGCCGCGCAGTTGGCTGCGCTCAAGGAGGCCATTGGCACGCGGCACGTCTGGCTGGCTGCCAGCACGCATGCGGGAGAGGAACAACAGGTTGCCGCCGCGCATACGCTGCTGCGGGACAAGCTGCCCGACGTGCTTACGATCATCGTACCCCGCCACCCCGACCGCGCCGAGGCGATTGCTGCCGAAATCGCCGCTCTGGGCATCAAGGTCGAGCGCCGCTCGCAGACGCAAAGCCCCTCGCGCGACTGCCAGATCTTCCTCGCCGACACCATCGGCGAGCTTGGAACGTTCTATGCGCTGTGCCCCATCGCTTTCATCGGCGGCTCGCTCGTGCCGCGCGGCGGGCAGAATCCGATTGAAGCCATCAAGCATGGCGCGGTCGTCCTCAGCGGCCCGCACACACACAATTTCCATGATGCCTACGCAGCCCTCGCAGAAGCCAATGGCGTCATCACGATAACGTCCAGCGGCACTCTGGCTGAAGCCGTCGCGCGGATGCATGCAAACGCGCCGGACATGGCGGCGGCGCGTTCGGGTGCGGAGGAGGCCCTTTCCAATTTATCGGGCGCGATGCAAAAAACTCTCGATGCATTGACCCCATATCTCGACCCGGCAAGGACCCCCGCGTGACCGCCAAAGAGCCATCCTGGTGGTATCGCCCGCGCAGAAGCTGGCAGGCCCTTGCCCTGTCGCCCGCCGCGACGCTCTATGGCATGCTGGCCCGGCGGCGCATGGATCGCGCTCACGCCTATGCGCCGAAAGTGCCGGTGCTGTGCGTGGGGAATTTTACCGCCGGAGGAACCGGCAAGACGCCGCTTTCCATTGTGCTGTCCAACGTCGTGCGCACGCTTGGCCGGGAGCCGGTGTTCCTGACGCGCGGCTATGGCGGAACCGCCATCGGCCCGATGCTCGTCGACGCGCACACCTCGAACGCGGCAGAGGTGGGCGACGAACCTCTTCTGCTGGCGCGGGCCGCCCCCACTGTCGTCGCGCGCAAACGCGTGGACGGGGCGCGCTTCATCGAGGGCAATTTTTCTTCAGACGCGGTCATCATCATGGATGACGGTCTGCAGAACCCGGCGTTGCGCAAGGCGCTCTCCATCGCCATCGTCGATGCACGCCGCCGTTTCGGCAATCGCATGTGCCTGCCCTCGGGGCCTTTGCGCGCGCCACTGGCCGCCCAGGCATCCAAGGTCGATGTCGTAGTCCTCAACGGCGAGGCCTCGCAACGGGACCTAGCCGAAACCAGGCAGCAGATCGCGCGCGTCTTTCAAGGTCCCGTGCTGCGCGCCCGTGTGGCAGGCGCATGCGACTTCAAATGGCTCAACGGCGCACGCGTCGTCGCGTTCGCAGGGATTGCGAACCCCGGCCGATTCTTCGATTTGCTCGGCACGGCCGGCGCAACGATCGCCGCGCGGCAGGTTTATCCCGACCACCACCCTTTCACGGAAGCGGACGCCGGTACCTTGCTGGCGCTGGCCGAGACGCATCAGGCGCGGCTGGTGACGACGGAGAAAGATTTCGTCCGGCTGTACGGCGCCGGTGGCAGCCGCGGTGCGCTCCGGGAAAAGACGCTGACCGTGCCGATCACAATGCAGCTTGAGGATAGCGGCCTTGAAACGCTCCGCACACGCGTTGCAGAGGCGTTAGGCACCGTGCAGGATACGTTCCGAATAGTTTAGGCGCCTGCGTTGCGCTTGCGCAATTCCAGGTACCGCTTGAGCGAGACGTCCGCCGAAACATAGGGCTCCTGCGCGTCAACGCTCCAATACTTCAGATCCGCAAGCGGAATGGTCTGACCGGTCACCGCACAGCGCACGAAGTCGCCCGGAGACACGACTTCGAATTCACCATCGAGATAACGCACCTTGGCCTCGTTCTTAAGGCCGAAAAACTTGTCGATGCGATTCATGAACCTTCCATCATCCCAGGGGCGCGCGAGACCGCCCTATCCAATCACCAAGAAGGCGTGTGCCGTCAAGAGGCACGCCGTCACCTTGACGCGATCTTGCTCACCTAAGGCTTAAAAGAGGCTGCCCTGCCCGCCACCATCGGAACCATCGTCGCTGCCGCCGCGTTGCCAATCGCTTTTGGTGCGCACACGCTGGGTCCGAGCTGCAGATTTGGCCGGGGGCCCGTCTGAATTACTGCTCATGGGTTCGATAACTTGTGGCTCCACTACCTGCGGCTGCGTGACCTGCGCACCCGTCTTGCCGTCAGCGAATTCGATCACGATCCGTGCGCCCGCCGATAGCGCGGCTGCCATCCGCACCGCTGCGCCGCCCTCATGACGCACGAGAGCGAACCCGCGCGCCAGAACGCTTTGATAGCTCAAAGTCCGCAGCATGTTGGCCTCGCCGTCGAGCCGGCGCCGCCCAAGCGCGATGCGCCCCACCAGCGCCTGAGCGCCGCGCCGCTCCAACACGCCCAGATCCTTGCGGCGGTCGGCAATGCGCGCGGCGATCTGTCCCGGACGCAGCCGGCTTGCAACCCGCTCGAAACGGTTGCGCTCCAAATTGGAAAAACGGTTAAGGCAGTGGCTCTGACGCTGCGCCAGCCGGTCGAGCGCGCGCCGCGCCGCACCGAACCGAACCCCAAGCAATGATGGACGCAGTGTGGCCGACACCTGCGCATAGCCGGTCTTCTTTCGTTGCAGAAGCCCCCGCAGGCCCTGTTCAAGGCGGCCGGCCGCGCCGTCAAAGCGCTGGCGCGGCAACGCGATGAGATCTTCCAGCCTCGGCAGGCCGCGGGCTTCCGCGCGAAACGTGTTGCGCGTTTCATCGAGATAACGGCGGATGCCGCTTCTCTGACGCTGACTGAGCCGATCGACGGCCTCTGCCAGTTCGCTGAATTTCGGCACGGCCCACTCGGCCGCTTTCGTTGGCGTTGGTGCGCGGGCATCGGCCACCAGATCAATCAAGGTCCAGTCCGTCTCGTGCCCCACCGCGGAGATGAGCGGGATGACGCTTTCCGCAGCCGCCCGAACCACAACCTCCTCATTGAAGCCCCAAAGATCCTCGAGCGCCCCACCGCCGCGCGCCACGATCAGCACGTCCGGACGCGGAAGCGCGCCGATGGGCGGAAATGCGTTGAACCCGCGAATGGCGTTGGCGACCTCCTGTGCGCTGCCTTCGCCTTGCACGCGAACCGGCCACACCACCACGTGCGCGGGAAAGCGCTCATCGAAGCCATGCAGCATGTCGCGAATGACCGCGCCGGTCGGCGACGTCACGATGCCGATGACGCGCGGCAGGAACGGACGCGGCTTCTTGCGCGCCTCCTCGAACAAGCCTTCGGCCGCGAATTTGCGCTTGCGTTCTTCCAGAAGCGCCATCAGCGCGCCGGCGCCTGCAGGCTCCAGCGCTTCAATCACGATCTGATATTTGGAGGAACCGGGAAACGTGGTGATCCTGCCTTGCGCGACGACCTCCAGCCCCTCTTGGGGCTTGAAACGCAATCGTCCGAAGGTACCCTTCCAGATCACCGCCTCGATCTTGGCCTTGTCGTCTTTCAGCGCAAAGTAGCAGTGCCCGGAGCCGTGCGGCCCGCGATAGCCCGAAATCTCGCCCCTAAGACGGACATAGCCGAATCCCTCCTCAAGCGCCCGTTTGATCGCCCCCGAGAGTTCCGAGACGGAAAACTCAGGCGTATTGGCACCTGAACGCCCGTCTCGGCTCATATCTGGCCGTTCGAATTCACTCACCTTGGCATTCCATCCTTGTCTCTTTCGCGCCCGATGCTACATCAGGGACCCCACAGCAATCGAGTCTGCGATGAACGTTCTTCTGATTGGCTCGGGCGGCCGCGAGCACGCACTGGCCTGGGCCATGACCGCCAGCCCGCTTCTTGAAAAACTCTACTGTGCACCGGGAAATGCCGGCATCGCCGAGCAGGCCGAATGCGTCGCTCTCGACATCGCCAACCATGACGCCGTCATTGCCTTCTGCCGTGACAATGCTGTGGATTTCGTCGTGATCGGCCCCGAGGCGCCGCTGGTCGGCGGGCTTGGCGACGCGCTCGATGAGGCTGGGATTGCCTATTTCGGACCCAATGCCGCGGCCGCGCGCCTTGAGGGCTCAAAAGGCTTCACCAAGGACCTGTGCGCGCAATTCAACATTCCGACCGCCGCCTACGGGCGCTTTTGCGATGCCGATGCGGCACTCGCTTATCTGGAAGGAAAGCCGTTGCCCATCGTCATCAAGGCCGATGGACTGGCTGCGGGCAAGGGAGTCGTCATCGCCACCACAACCGAAGAGGCGCGCGCTGCGGTCGAAGCCTGTTTCGCAGGCGCGTTCGGGACGGCGGGCGCGCAAGTCGTTATCGAGGAATTTCTGCAAGGCGAGGAGGCGAGCTTTTTTGCATTGTGCGACGGCACGCACGCGCTGGCCCTTGCATCCGCGCAGGATCACAAGCGTGTGGGCAACGGCGATACCGGGCCTAATACGGGCGGCATGGGCGCCTATTCTCCCGCGCCCGTCATGACCGCGGAAATGACCCGGCGCACGATGGATGAAATCATTCTGCCGACGGTTGCTGCCATGCGCGCGCGCGGCACGCCGTTTCGCGGTGTTCTCTTCGCTGGACTTATGATCGCCAAGGACGGCCCCAAGCTCATCGAATACAACGTGCGCTTCGGAGATCCTGAAACGCAGGTTCTGATGATGCGGCTGCGCTCCGACATCCTCGCCGCCCTGCGGGCTACCTCGAACGGCACGCTGGGCTCGATCGACCTGAAATGGAGCGACGACACGGCGCTGACTGTCGTGATGGCGGCCAACGGCTATCCTGGCACACCGGAGAAGGGCACCCAGATCAAGGGGCTCAAAGCCGCCGCGAGGATCGACGGCGTTGAGATCTTCCACGCCGGGACACGCCGCGACGGTGAGCATATTCTGGCCGATGGCGGGCGTGTATTGAATGTCACCGCGCGCGGGACCAGTGTGGCCGATGCCCAGGCTCATGCCTATGCCGCAATCGCCAAGATTGATTGGCCCGGTGGTTTCTGCCGCACGGACATCGGCTGGCGCGCG